>Ga0224723_1002233_pt1 | contig 10879 bp, 9 predicted proteins | sample Balambano_FR2_Me_FD_161647 | JGI IMG/M metagenome (GOLD analysis project Ga0224723, IMG submission 161647) | Freshwater sediment microbial communities from Lake Towuti, South Sulawesi, Indonesia - Balambano_FR2_MetaG | ecosystem: Environmental > Aquatic > Freshwater > Lake > Sediment | place...
TCGCTCCGGGCGCCGCTGCCGCCAGGAGCGGCGCCCGGAGCGAGCCGATGCCCGCCAGCGCCGCCGTGCGCGCGAGGGCGTCAAGCGCTTCGGGCGGCAGATACGGCTGCGGCGCGGCCGGGGCGGCGAAGGGGCCGCTGTCACGGCTGTCGCCCCAGGCCACGCAGTCGAGATCCGCGAAGAAGGCCAGCCGCTCGGCCAGCACCGGGGCCAGCGCCTCGCCCTCCTCGGCGCCTTCGTCGAGCGCGATCAGGGCGTGGCGGCCCTCGTCCAGCACCCGGGCCAGCCGCGCGGCCAGCCCGGGCGGACAGCGTTCGGCCATCGCCAGCACCATCACCGACGGTTGTGCCAGCTGCCCCGTCCGCTGCACCGGCAACCCGCCGGCGAGGGTCGCGGCGAGATCGAGCCCGCCTTCCAGCGCCGCGGCCGCCATTCCCGGATGGAGCCGCACCACCGGCAGCGGCAGGGTGTCGAGCGCGGCAAGAAGGCGGTCGCGCACCGGGCCGGCGCGGGCGCGCAGCCAGAGGCCGCCGAGGCCTGCCGGATCCGCCGCGAGCAGGCAGAGGGCCAGCACGGCGCGGTCGTAGGGCGCGGGCGCCCCGGTCAAGGCAGCACCTCGGCCACGCTCCGCGCCACCCGGGCCCCCGATCCCGCCTCGTCCAACGGATCGCGGCGCAGCCGGTGCGCCAGCGCCATCGCCGCCACGGCCTTCAGTTGCGCGCGGGTGACGGCCGGTGCCGCCTCCAGCGCGGCCAGCGCCCGGCCCGCGCGCAACAGCGTCAACTCGCCCCGCAGCCCGTCGGCGCCAAGCGCGAGGCAGAGGGCGGCGCAGTCGTGCAGCGTGTCGTCCGGGGTCGCGACCGACGCGAGCCGCGCCCGCGCCGCCAGGATCGCGTCGCGCAGCGCCGCATCCTCGGCCTGCCAGCGGCGCAGGAAGCCTGGGGCGTCGGTGTCATAGGCATCGCGGCGGCGGACCACCTCGATCCGGTCCGCGATCTCCTGCGGGCTGCGCACCTCGACCGACAGCCCGAACCGGTCGAGGAGCTGCGGCCTGAGTTCGCCCTCCTCCGGGTTGCCCGAGCCCACCAGCACGAAGCGCGCCGGGTGGCGGATCGACAGCCCCTCGCGTTCCACCAGGTTCTCGCCCGACTGGGCGACATCGAGCAGCAGATCGACGATGTGGTCCTCGAGCAGGTTCACCTCGTCGATGTAGAGATAGCCGCGGTTGGCCCGTGCCAGCAGCCCGGGCTGGAACGCCTGCTCGCCCCGCGTCAGCGCCCGCTCGATGTCGAGCGCGCCGACAACGCGGTCCTCGGTCGCGCCGAGCGGCAGGTCGATGACCGGCGTGGGCCGGCGGGTCATCTCGTGCGCGCTCAGCCCGGCCCAGTCGGGCACCTCCTCGGGCCGGGCGGAATTGACCGGGCAGCCCCGGACGACCTCAATCTCGGGCAGAAGCGCCGCCAGCGCCCGAACCGCGGTCGATTTGCCGGTGCCGCGGTCGCCGAACACCAGCACGCCGCCGATCCCGGGGTCGATCGCGGTCAGCACCAGCGCCTGCTTCATCGCCTCCTGCCCGACGATGGCGGTGAACGGAAAGGCAGGCTTCATGCCGGGGTCTCCAGGGCGGCGAGCGGGTTCGCGCCCCCCCATGTGCCCGAGTTCCCGAGCAGACGGAAGCGGGCATAAAGCTCTTCGCGGAACCAGCCTTCGCGGCGCACGGCGCGGATCGCGCGGGCATGCGGGCCGTCGGCGCGGGCGAAGGCCGCCATGCTGGCGGTGTCGGGCCAGATCGAGAAGGTGACCTGATGCAGGAACGGCACCTCGCCGATGCCGATCTTGAAGGCGACGTTGGTGTCGGCCCCGATCGTGGCCGAGATGTCGGGCACGCGCTGCCAGAAGCGCAGGAGCCGCGAGGGGCGCAGCGTCGCCCGGGTCAGCGCCGCGACCGGCCCGGTACTGGCGCCGATCGTGGTCCAAGGGCAGCCGACCGGGGCGCTGTCCGGCCCGAACGGCGCCACCCCGCCCCAGCGTCCGCGGCTGGCGAGGGGGTCGAGATACACCGTAAAGGTCTCGTTGGCGCGCGCGCGCCAGCGGCCGAAGACCGGCGCATCGGTCACGCCCGCGCGGGCGGCGGCAAGATCTGGCCAGGCGGCGAGGATCGCCCAGACGGCGGTGTTCGGCACTGGCGTGAAGCCCTCGCCGGTGCCCGAGCCGCAGAGCTTCCAGAAACCGAGTTCCGGCATCCGCGACAGCCCGATCCGCGCCGCGCCCATCTGCCCCAGGACCCACAACCGGGCGGCCGGGGACTGGAATCGGTAGAGGCCGAGGCTGACACAGGGCATCGCGGCGCTCCGGCGCACATGTCAACCTAACCTGACACCAAACCCGCGGATGGTGCAAGCCGAAGATGCCCGCAAAGATGAGGTGAATCGTCCGATTGTAAATCCAACTGGACAGTGTATCGTCGGCCCATGCAGTCAGCGCACGTGCCCCTTCCCGACGCCTGTGCCGCCCCGCCGGCGATCGTGATCGGGGCCGGACTCGGCGGTCTTGCGGCCGCGATGCGGCTCGGGGCGAAGGGGTACCGGGTGACGGTGATCGATCGGCTGGACCGACCCGGCGGTCGCGGCGCCGCGATCACGCAGGACGGCCACCGGTTCGACCTCGGACCGACCATCGTCACCGTGCCGCAGGGCCTCAGGGCGCTCTGGGCCGACTGCGGGCGCGACTTCGACGCCGAGGTCGATCTGCGCCCGCTCGATCCGTTCTACGAGATCCGCTGGCCCGACGGCAGCCGCTTCGCCGCCCGGCAGGATAGCGCGGCGATGCGCGCCGAGGTGCGGCGGCTCTCGCCCGGCGACCTGGCGGGGTACGAGCGTTTCCTGATCGACAGCGAGGAACGCTACCGGATCGGCTACGAGGACGTGGGACGGCGGCCGATGCACCGCTTCGCGGATCTGATCCGCGTGCTGCCGATCTTCGCGCGGCTCCGGGCGGACCGGTCGGTCTATGCCCATGCGGCGCGGCGGGTGCGGGACGAACGGCTCCGGATGGCGCTGTCCTTCCATCCGCTGTTCATCGGCGGCGATCCGTTCCACGTCACCTCGATGTACATTCTCGTCAGCCATCTGGAGAAGGCCTACGGCGTCCACTATGCGATGGGCGGCGTGGCAGCGATCGCCGCGGCGATGGCCCGGGTAATCGGCGATCAGGGCGGGCGGCTGATCTTCGGCGCCGAGGCCGATGAGGTCCTGCTCGGCGGCGGCAGGGCGCAGGGCGTGCGGCTGACCGACGGGCGGGTGCTGGCTGCGCCGCTGGTGGTGTCGAATGCCGACGCCGGGCACACCTACGACCGGCTCTTGCGCAACAGCCCCCGACGGCGCTGGACCGCGGCCCGGCTCCGGCGCGCGCGCTGGTCGATGAGCCTGTTCGTCTGGCACTTCGGCACCAGGGGCAGCCGCGGACTGTGGCCGGATGTCGGGCATCACACCATCCTGAACGGCCCGCGCTACCAAGGCCTTCTGCGTGACATCTTCCTGAAGGGGCGGCTGGCGCCGGACATGAGCCTCTACCTCCACCGCCCGACCGTCACCGACCCCGGCGCCGCGCCGCCCGGCGGCGACACCTTCTATGCGCTGTCGCCGGTGCCGCATCTCGGGCACAGCGAGGGGGTGGACTGGCAGGCCGGGGCGGAGGCCTACCGCGCCCGGCTGCAGGCGGTTCTGGAGGACGAGGTGCTTCCCGGTCTCGGCGCGCGTCTCTCGGCCTCGCTGGTGTTCACGCCCGAGACCTTCCGCGACCGCTATCTCAGCCCGTTCGGCGCAGGCTTCTCGATCGAGCCGCGCATCCTGCAATCGGCCTGGTTCCGGCCGCACAATGTCAGCGAGGAGGCGAAGGGCCTCTACCTCGTCGGCGCCGGCACGCATCCGGGGGCGGGCCTGCCGGGCGTGATCGCCTCGGCCGAGGTGCTGGGCAAGCTCGTGCCCGACGCGGCCCGCCGTCATGCCCGGCCGGCGGGTGCCGAGCGGGTCGCCGCGGAATGATCGCGCCCTCGGACATGGCGCATTGCCGGGCCGCGATCCGCAGCGGGTCGCTGTCCTTCCACGCCGCCTCGCGGCTTCTGCCGGCGCGGGTGCGCGATCCGGCGCTGGCGCTCTATGCCTTCTGTCGGCTGGCGGACGACGCGGTGGACGAGGGGATCGACAAGGGCCGCGCGGTGCTGACGCTGCGGGACCGGCTCGACCTCGCTTATGCCGGGAGGCCGCGCAATGCGCCCGAGGACCGCGCCTTCGCGGCCCTGGTCGAGGGGTTCGACCTGCCCCGCGCGCTGCCCGAGGCGCTGCTCGAGGGGCTGGCCTGGGATGCGACCGGGCGGCGCTATGCCGACCTGTCGGGGGTTCTCGCCTATGCCGCACGGGTGGCGGCGGCGGTCGGTGCGATGATGTGCGTGCTGATGCGGGTGCGCGATGCCGACACGCTGGCGCGGGCCTGCGATCTGGGCCTCGCCATGCAACTGACCAACATCGCCCGCGACGTCGGCGAGGATGCGCGGGCGGGCCGGCTCTACCTGCCGCTCGACTGGCTGGCCGAGGCGGGGATCGCGCCCGAGGAGTTCCTCGCCCGCCCCGCCGCCGATCCTGCCCTGCGCCGGATCGTCGGGCGGCTTCTGGCCGAGGCCGACCGGCTTTACCACCGCGCCGGCGCCGGGGTGGCGGCGCTGCCGGCCGATTGCCGCCCGGGCATCTTCGCGGCGCGCCGCATCTATGCCGGGATCGGCGCGGCGGTGGCCCGCAACGGCTACGACTCGGTCAGCCGGCGGGCGCGGACCGGACGGGCCGCCAAGCTGGGCTGGCTGGCGCTGTCGGCGGGCGAGGCCGCGGCTTCGGCGGTGCTGCCGCGGCCGGCGCGGCTGCATGCGGCGCCAGAGCCCGAGGCCGCCTTTCTGGTCGCCGCCGCGGCGCGCGCGCCCGCGGCGCCGGGGCGGGCAGAGGCGCTGCTGGCGGTCCTGGCACAGCTCGAGGCGCGCGACCGCCAGTACCGCCCGCGCGCACCCGCGTCATTGTCGCCGAGAATGCGCTAGGCTATACCGCCGGTTCGGGCAAGGGGCGGCGGCATGGATATCTGGTTGTTCTTCCTCTATCTCGCGGCCTGCGGCGGCGCGGCGGCGACAGGGTCGTTCTTCATGCCCGACGCGTGGTATCGCCAGCTGAACAAGCCAAGCTGGACGCCGCCCGACTGGGTGTTTCCAGTCACCTGGACCTGCCTTTACCTCTGCATGAGCGCCGCCGCCGCGCGGGTGGCGCCCCTGCCGGGGGCGGCGGTGCCGATGGGGCTCTGGGCCCTGCAGATCACCATCAACGCGCTCTGGTCGCCGGTGTTCTTCGGGCTGAGGCGGATCCGCCAGGCGATGGTGGTGGTCTCGCTCCTGTGGGTGGCGGTGGCGCTGACCATCCTGGCGATGGCGCGGGTGGACTGGCTCGCGCCGCTGCTGATGCTGCCCTATCTCATTTGGGTCACGATCGCGGCGGCGCTGAACCTGTCGGTGATGCGGCGCAACCCCGGTCTGGCCTGAGGCACGGGGCCTGACGCGCAGAGGCGCGTCAGAACGGGATTTCGTCGTCGAGGTCGCTGCGTCCGCCGCCGGAGCGCGCGCCGCCCGTGCGCGACATGGCGGGGCCGCCGCGGTCGTCATAGCCGCGATCGTCGGGCAGGCTGCGGTCGTCGGCCGCGCCGCGTCCCTCGGATCGGCCATCAAGCAGGGTCAGTTCGCCCCGGTAGGGCCGCAGCACCACCTCGGTGGTGTACCGGTCGGCCCCCGACTGGTCCTGCCATTTCCGCGTCTCGAGCTGCCCCTCGACATAGACCTTCGACCCCTTGCGCAGATACTGCTCCGCGATCTTCACGAGATTCTCGTTCAGGATCGAAATGTTGTGCCACTCGGTCTTTTCCTTGCGCTCGCCGCTCGTCTTGTCGCGCCAGGTTTCGGAGGTGGCGATGCTGAACGAGCAGACCTTGCCGCCATTGGCGAAGGACCGCACCTCGGGGTCGCGGCCGAGGTTGCCGACGAGGATCACCTTGTTCACCGAACCCGCCATTGCGTACCTCCCCGCGATTCCCCGAACCTGCCGGAGCCTGCGCCCGGCGTGGTTAACAAAGCCTATATCGCCGCCGGCCGCCGCCTGCAACGCACCGCAGCCGGGGGCGGCCGCGGGCCAAGGTGGGGTGACGCCACGGCAACGTTCTGCCGGCCTGTCGCCCCGGTCTCTGGCCACGGTGCGGAAACCGGCTATACTCGCGCTGCGAACAGGGGCGGGGCGGCAGCATGCGGCGGGCTTTGGTGTTGGTCTTGTCGGGGGCGGTCGCCTTCGGCACTGGCACGGGCGGGGCATTGGCCGAGGCGCTGAGGCTCTCGGGCTCGTCCAAGAACCGCGCCACGCTGTTCTCCTCGCAGACGCGGCTGCTCGACAGCCGTCTGGCGACCCAGTATTCCGGCTCGGCCCGGCTGCAGCCCAAGCGCAAGGCCGAGGACGTGCCGACCGTCCGCTTCACCGGCAGCTACCGCGGCAAGTATCTCGAGACGGCGAGGTCGGCGGCGCGCAAGCATGGCGTGCCCGAGGATCTGTTCCTGCGCCTGGTGCAGCAGGAATCGGGCTGGAACCCCGGCGCGGTCTCGCCCAAGGGTGCGACGGGGCTTGCGCAGCTGATGCCGGGCACGGCGAAGCTGCTGCGCGTGGACATCCATGACCCCGAGGAGAACCTCGAAGGGGGCGCGCGCTACCTGCGCCGGATGTACGACCGCTACGGCACCTGGAAGCTCGCGCTGGCGGCCTACAATGCCGGGCCCGGGGCGGTGGACGAATACAACGGCGTCCCGCCCTACAAGGAAACCATCAACTACGTCGCGGTGATCCTCGGCAGCTGAGCCGGCCGTCACTCGGCGGCGATCTTGATCACCGGCTCCATCCGGGCAAGGATCTCCGCGCTCAGGTGGCACTTGATCTGGTGGCCGCCGTCCAGCACCTGCACCGGCGGCATCACCGTCTCGCAAAGGTTCCCCGGCACCTGGCCCTTCCAGCGGCAGCGCGTCTGGAACGGGCAGCCGGGCGGCGGGCGCATGGCCGAGGGGATGTCGCCCTCGAGCACGATGCGCTGCTTCGACACGCGCGTGTCGGCGATCGGGACCGCCGACAACAGCGCCTCGGTATAGGGGTGATAGGGCGGGCTGAACACCTGTTCGGTGGTGCCGAGCTCCACCACATGCCCGAGATACATCACCATCACCCGGTCGCTAAGATAGCGCACGATCGACAGGTCGTGGCTGATGAACAAGAGCGTGGTGCGGTTGTTGCGCTGGATCTCCATCAGCAGGTCGGTCACGGCGGCCTGCACGCTGACGTCGAGCGCCGAGACCGGCTCGTCGGCGACCACGATCTTCGCCCCCCCGGCGAAGGCTCGCGCGATGCCGACCCGCTGCTTCTGCCCGCCCGACAGCTGCCGCGGCATCCGGTCGGCAAAGGCGCGCGGCAGCTTCACGAGGTCAAGGAGTTGCAGCATCCGCTCGCGCCGCTCGCCGTCGTTGCGCCCTGCGCCGAAGATCTCGAGCGCGCGGATGATCTGCCGCCCGACGGTCATCGAGGGGTTCAGCGTGTCGAACGGGTTCTGGAACACCATCTGCACCGAGGACACGGTGTCGGTGTTGCGCTTCTCGATCGGGGTGGACTGGATGTCCTGGTCGTAGAGCATGATCTTGCCCGAGGTGGCGGTCTCGAGCCCCATCAGCACCTTGGCGAAGGTGGACTTGCCGCAGCCCGATTCGCCGACGATTGCCAGCGTCTCGCCCTCGCGCGCCTCGAAGCTGAGCGTCTCGTTGGCCTTGACGACCTTCTTCAGCCCGCCGCCGAACAGCCCGCTCGACACCTCGTAATATTTCCGAAGGTCGGTCATCTGCAGGACGACCTCGCCGATCGGCGTCTTCTCCAACTGCCGCGCGACCGCCGGCGGCGCGTCCCAGTCGATCTCGTCGATCCGGATGCAGCGCGATTCGTGGCGGTCGCCGCCCGGCAGCAGGACCATCGGAATCTCGCCCCGATCGCAGCGCCCGGCGGCGAAATAGGAACAGCGCGGGCCGAAGTTGCAGCCTGGCGGGCGCTCATGCGGCAGCGGGAAGTTGCCGGGGATCGACACCAGCGGGTGGGTGTTCTTGTCGGCGCCCGGCAGCGGGATCGAGCGGAACAGCGCCTGCGTGTAGGGGTGGCGCATCCGGTCGAACACTTCGGCCACGTTGCCGGTCTCCACCGCCTCGCCGGAGTACATGACGCAGAGCCGGTCGCAGACGTCGAGGATCAGCCCGAGATTGTGGCTGATGAACAGGATCGAGGTGCCATACTTGTGGCCGAGATCCTTGACGAGATCGACGATCCCGGCCTCCACCGTCACGTCGAGCGCCGTGGTCGGCTCGTCGAGGATCAGGAGCGCAGGTTTCGACATCAGCGCCATGGCGATGACGATGCGCTGCTGCTGGCCGCCCGAGAGCTGGTGGGGGTAGCTCCGGAGGATGCGGTCAGGGTCGGGCAGGCGCACGTCGGCCACGATCTGGCGGGCGAGCTTCAGCGCCTCGCCCTGCGACATGCCCTCGTGGATCATCGGCACTTCGGCCAGCTGCGCGCCGATGCGCATCGCCGGGTTCAGGGACGCCATCGGCTCCTGATAGATCATGGCGATCTCCGAGCCGCGGATCTGGCGCAGCTCCTCGTCATCCATGTGGGTCAGGTCACGGCCCTTGAAGCGGATCGATCCGCCGGTGATCCGGCCGTTCTTGCCGAGATAGCGCATCACGGCGAGCGCCACGGTCGACTTGCCGCAGCCGGATTCGCCGACGAGCCCCATCGCCTCGCCGGCCATCACCGTGCAGGAGAAATCCATCACCGCCGGGATCTCGCGCAGGCGGGTGAAGAAGCTGATCGAGAGGTTCTCGATTTCGAGGATCGGCTTCGACGGGTCCCAGTCGGTCATGATCGGCCTCGCGCTTGGGCTGGGTGCAGGACCGGGGGTTTCACACCCCCGGACCCCCGTGGGATGTTTGTGAGCAGATAATGGACGGGCGGACGGGCAAGGCGGTCAGTCCCTCAGGCTTTCCTCGCGCAGGCCGTCGGCCATCAGGTTCAGGCCGAGCACCAGGCTCATCAGCGCCAGCGCGGGCACGATGGCGGCATGCGGATAGATCGACAGGAACCGCCGCCCGGCGTTGATGGTCGACCCCCAGTCGGGGCTTTCCGGCGAGAGCCCGAGGCCGAAGAAGCCGAGCGTGCCGAGCAGGATCGTGGTGTAACCGATCCGGAGGCAGAAATCGACGATCAGCGGGCCGCGGGCATTGGGCAGGATTTCCCACAGCATGATGTACCAGGGCCCCTCGCCGCGGGTCTGGCTGGCGGCAACATAGTCGCGCGACTTGATGTCGAGCACGAGCCCCCGGATGATCCGGAACACCGTCGGCGCGTTCACGAAGACGACCGAGACGAACACGATCAGGATGTTGCCCGGCACCTCGATCAGATCGAGCGCGGGCGGCAGGATGTCGACCGGCGTGCCGGGCGAGGAGAGAAGCGACAGGTAGAGCCAGCCGCCGATCACCGCCACGGCCGCGATCAGACCGCTCCGGAGGCGCGGCTTCACATAGAGCCGCGAGTTGATCATCACCGCGAGGAAAATCAGCGGGAACAGGAACAGCAGCATGCCGATGTACTGCGGCAGGCCGGAACTGACGATCTCGGGCGTGACCAGAAGGTAGAACAAGAGGATCACCGGGAAGGCGAGGATCAGGTTGGCGGCGAAGCTGAGCACGGTGTCGAGCGCGCCGCCGTAGTAGCCCGCCGGCAGGCCGAGCGTGATGCCGACCATGAAGGCGAACAGCGTGGCCAAGGGCGCGATCTGGATCACCACGGTCGAGCCCGCGACCATGCGGCTGAACACGTCGCGGGCCAGGTTGTCGCCGCCGAGCAGGTAGTAAGCGCCCCCGTCGCCCGGCACCGGCGCACCGGGCAGCACGTTCTTCATGCCCGAGATCTGCGACAGCGGATCATGCGTCATGATCAGCGGCGCGAAGATCGCGGTGAACACCCAGAACATCACCATGCCGAAGCCGACCATCCCGATCGGGCTGTCGTAGAGCTTGCCGTAGAGCCCGAGGTGCCGCTTGTAGGTGATCGACAGCGCGAAGGTCACGGCCAGCGCCAGCCAGACCGGCCAGAACCGCGCCGACATGCCGCCGATGATCCCCTTGGCGGGCAGGCCCGGCAGCACCAGCCCGAGCACGAGATAGGCGAGGATCACCGCGACGATCGCCAGAAGCAGGTAGCGCGCCGCCAGCGCCGCCAGCTCGGCCGGGCTGCGCCGGGCCGCCAGCGTGCCGTCGCGCAGGACCGCGCCGGCCGCGCCGGCCGGCAGGACGGAGAGCACGAGCTGCGCGAGCCAGGCGAGGATCAGAAGGACCGTCAGCACCCCGAGGATCGGGTTCAGCACGGGTCCCGTCACGCCGGTCCAGGTCAGGAAGTCGTTCATGCCCTACTCCTCACGCCAGCCGGATTCGGGGGTTCAGGAACACATAGCCGATGTCCGAGATCAGCTGCGTCACCAGCACCACGATCACCGCGACGACCGAGCAGGCGAGCAGCAATTCGATGTCGTTGTTCCCTGCCGCCTGCACCAGCGTCCAGCCGAAGCCCTTGTAGTTGAACAGCGTCTCGACGATGACGACGCCGTTCAGGAGCCAGGGGAACTGCAGCATGATGACGGTGAAGGGCGCGATCAGCGCGTTCCGCAGCGCATGCTTCATCACCACGTTACGGAACGACACGCCCTTGAGCCGGGCGGTGCGGATGTA
>Ga0224723_1002234_pt1 | contig 10878 bp, 6 predicted proteins | sample Balambano_FR2_Me_FD_161647 | JGI IMG/M metagenome (GOLD analysis project Ga0224723, IMG submission 161647) | Freshwater sediment microbial communities from Lake Towuti, South Sulawesi, Indonesia - Balambano_FR2_MetaG | ecosystem: Environmental > Aquatic > Freshwater > Lake > Sediment | place...
AAATCAAACAAGTCGCCAAAAGCACTGGGCGGCTGGGGCTGGCTGTCTTTGACGAGCCAGGCAGCGGCAACAAAGGCATCGGTGACTTCTGGCTCTTCGCTTTGAATGCCTGCAAGCGTGTTGTGGCGATCAGGGTCAAACGGCACAAACGTGACGTGATCGCGAGCAATCAGCACCAGCGGTCGTCCGGTCAGCAGCGGATTTTCGCTGGCATTGCCAGGCACAAACAGTTTGGTGCTCTGGCTCAAAATTGGTCCAATCATCACGTTTGAGTCGAGATATTTCAGCGAGAAGAAGGCACCATCCACTGCCGCAACTGCCCGCGTCTCGGCGGCTCTTGCCAAAATTTCTGGGACTTGATAGCGGCTGTCTGCATGAATGGTGATCGGTCTGCCGCCTGAGATCAAAATCAGCGGCGTTTCTTCAAGCGTGATTTTGTTCAAGCGAATTGGCGCATCGGGATTGAAGGACTGCCCTACGGGCGGCAGCGATGGCCCACCGTATGCTTCGGCGATCACTGATTCGAGCTGCGACTGCCCAATGCGATCGATGCTCAGCAGGTCGATCGAGTCTCCGGCAAAGCGATTTTCGGCATCGTTCATGGTCAGCGCCGATCGATAGCCTGCCAGCTTTGCCCAGTGCTGCACCTGCGCGTTGTAGTTGCCCTCTGGGTAAACAAAGTGGTCGATCGAAATGCCCAATTCTGTTTCCAAGATGCGTTTGGACTCAACCACCTCGCGACGCAGATGTTCGGCAGGCAGCACGCCCAGGTCTGGAGGATGGCTGATGCTGTGGGAGGCGATCGTTACCAGCGGGTCAGCCGCCATTTCTCGCAGTTGCTCCCAGCTCAAGCTTGACCTGCCGATGCTGCTGCCCACCTTGGATGTGTAGATGCCAAAAGCCCCAGGATAGCCATACTGCCGCAGCAGCGGCAAAACATAGGTGTAGTGCCCCTCATAGCCGTCATCAAACGTCAGCAGAATTGGCTTTTCGGGCAGAGGAATTCCCGTTGCCAGATGGCTGTTCAACTGGTCGAGGCTGATTGGAGTCAGCCCGCTGTCGCGGATGAGCTGTAGATCTGCTTCAAATTCGGCGGGCGTGACATCAAAAAACACCTGCTTTTCCGGCAGGATATCGTGATACATGATCACGGGCACCTTCGCCGAGCGAGCGCGATCGTGAATTTCGGGAAAGGGACGGGCAGAAAACTGCGCGACCAGCATAGGAGCCAGGGTGTCTAGCAGCGAGGTTTGAACGGGAGGCAGGGTTTCAGCCACTGCCACCGCTGCATCTGAGGCACAGGTGAGACCAGGCGCAGCCGGAGCAGTTTCTGCGACCGGAACCGGTGGCTCAAGCGGCAATTCCCCAGCAGTCGGTTCGGGCACAGGTGGAGCAACGGAATTCGCAGAAGAGAAGGCAGGCTGCGGCAGCAGTGCCAGACTGGCAATCAGCAGGTGGGTGACAGTCTGTTTGAGCCTGCGTTGATCGAGACAATGCTGGGAAAGCGCTGGATCAGATGCTTGTCGGAATAGCTTCATCGCGATCGCTGGTTTTAGGCATTACCGCTGCTAGATTTAGCTCATCCGGGAGAAAATGTCATGTAGCGCAGACAACATTGCTACAAAACTCTGAAGAAATTCTGAAGTCTTCGGACTGACTTTTCTCAGGCTGAATGTTTCACCCCAATCGAGATTAGGGGCAAGCGTTCAGGCATGTCAAGCGGGCGATCGTTGTCAGCAAGGCATCGGGAATCACAGGCTTCGCGACATGCTGCTGAAAACCCGCCTCGTTCGCTCGATCGACATCTTCTTGATTGGCATAAGCGGTCAGGGCAATTGCCGGAAGCGATCGAGCACCGTCGGCTTCTCGCGCTCTGACGGCGCGAATCAAGGCGTAGCCATCCTCGACGGGTAGCCCGATGTCGCTGAGCAGAACGTCGGGTTGAAAGGCATCGATCGCCCGCAGCGCTTCAGGTGCAGCAGCGGTGGCTTGCACAACGGCTCCTGCCGACTCTAGCAAAAAGGTTAAAAACTCGCGCGAGTCTGGCTCATCTTCGACCACCAGCACTCTCACTCCAGTGAGCATCCCGGCAGCAACCGGCGATTGACTCTCTGTTGAATCAGAGAAATTAGATGAATCAGAGAAATCAGATGAATCAGACGGGATTTCGCGGTCTGAAACAGCATGTGGAAACGTAAACTTTGGACTGCGTTCCTGCAACAGCGGCAGTTTCACGGTGAAGGTTGCCCCCTGTTCCGATCCAGGGCTGTCGGCTCGAACGGTGCCGCCGTGCAGTTCAACGATGTGACGCACGATCGCCAACCCCAGCCCCAGACCGCTGTAGCTGCGAGTAATCGAAGCATCTGCCTGACGAAAAGAGTCAAACACAAACGGCAAAAAATCTGCCGGAATGCCCTTACCGGTATCGGTGACGGTGATCTGGGCAAACCAGGACGGCGCACTCAGCGAGAAATTGGGCAACGCGATCGGCGATTCGGCGTGATCCGGATCGGTCTGCTTGTCTGTTGCCGGTTGGGCTTCTAAGCGCACTTCGACCCGTCCGCCTGTGTGTGTGAATTTGATCGCGTTAGCAAGCAGATTCCACATCACCTGCTGCAAGCGGTTGGCATCTCCTAAGACCTTGAACTGGGGATTGGCGGTTTCAAAATCAGGACTGACAATCCAAAACTGCAAATCGATCGCCTTGGCATCTGCTGCCAGCCGCATCGTGTCGATCGCCGCTTCGATCAGCGTGATTAAGCTGACGACTGTTACCTTTAGCAGCAGTTTGCCCTGCATGATGCGAGACACATCCAGCAAATCTTCAATCAGTTGCGTCTGAAGTTTGGCGTTGCGCTCGATCGTTTCGATTGCCTGCGCCGTTTTTGCAGAGTTGAGCTGTCGGGCGCGCAGCAATTGCGCCCAGCCCAAAATGGCATTGAGCGGCGACCGCAGCTCATGCGAAAGCGTTGCTAAAAACTCGTCTTTCAGGCGATTTGCTGTTTCTGCGGAGGTACGAGCGGCTTGTTCGAGCTGGAGCAACCGCGCCTGCTCTGCCTCTGCCTGCTTGCGTTCTGTAATGTCTAACACAACACCGATCATCCGGGTGGCTTCGCCGGTCGGGCTGTAGAAAAACTTGCCTCTGCCCGCAATCCAGCGCACGCTGTTGTCTGCCCAAACCACGCGATGCTCGTGCTTGTATTCAGTTTTTGTTTCGAGCGCTTGAGTAATTGCCCGCCGGGTTGCGTCGCGATCGTTGGGGTGAATGCAGTCAAGAAACGTTTCATACGTTCCGTCAAAACGGTTCGCTGCCAGCCCAAACAATCGCTCATGCGTGGCTGACCAAACAATTTCTCCGGTTGTCAGGTTCCAATCCCACGTGCCCATCTGAGCGGTAGTCATCGCCAAGCGCAATCGTTCTTCAGAAAGGCTAAGTTGGGCAACGGTGGCATCATACTGCTGGTGGAGCTGCTGCTTCTGCAAGCTTTCCTGCACGGCGATCGACAGGCGGTAGAGCGGTCGTCCTTTTAGCACATAGTCGCTGAGTCCGGCTTTCATGCCGGTCACTGCTACTTCTTCGCTGCCGCTGTCGGTAAACATAATTACCGGGCAGTGAGGATAGCGCGCTTTCACTGCTTCTAGCACCTGTAAACCGTTGCTCCAGCGAATTTGATAGTCAGTAATCACACAGTCAAAATTGCCCGCAGCCAGTGCCTGCTCTAGCGACGCTGCATCGATCGCAGACTGAATTTCTAACTCAGCAAAAGCCTGCCCCAGTTCGCGGCTAGCAATTAAGCGATCGTTAGGATTGTCGTCAATCAGCAGAATCCGAAGCATGAGTGGTGCCACAGAAGCATACAAAAACTGCAAATGGTTCAACAGACCACTTAATTCGCCTGAAGGATGGCATGGGGACGCTTGCAGAGCCGGTCACTCCGCTCTCTGCAAGTTTATCCAAAAGCGGCTGCCGTGACCGATCGCTGATTCGACACCGATCGCGCCACCCATTCGCTCAACAGCTTTGCAGGCGATTGTCAGCCCAACGCCAGTGCCGGGATAGGCTTCAACACCGTGCAGCCGCTCAAATACTTGGAAGATTCGCTGATGATACTGTGGATCAATTCCGACCCCATTGTCTTCTATCCACAGACGAATATTGCCTGTGCCTCAAGGATTTCGTTGTTGAGCGGCAGCGCGATCGAGCACTGCCCGCGCCGCCACTGCCAGCCGCACAGAATGTTTGGGCGATTTGATAATGTCATCATCCAGCCCTGCTTTCATCGCGGCAACAGCCGTTTCTTGATCTCCGGTGTTGGTAAACACTATCACCGGGCGCTGTGGATTGCGAGTTTTAACAGCACTGAGAATTTTTAGACGATCGCTCCAGTGCAATTGAAAATCGGTAATGACCAGATCAAACTCAGCAGCAGCAAGCGCTTGCTCAAAGTCTGCTGCATTCGTGACCTCAGTGACCCGCAGCGGCGAAAAATCCCGTTCCAGCTCGCGGTGGCTCAGCAGGCGACCCTTGCGGTATCTGCGAAGCAGCGCGGTGGGGTTGTCGTCGATTAGCAGAAGGTGCAACACAAAGTAAGCGTAATGGATTTAAGGCAGCTCTGGCTGTTCATTGTGACCCAACCAGTATTCGCTAACACTGTCCAGCATTGCGGTGAGCGCCGCAAATCCAACTGGCTTTACTAGATAAGAATTGGCTCCCAAGTCATACGCCTGCTTTAAGTCGATCGATTGGCGAGAAGAAGTCAAAATCACGACGGGCAGTCGCCTCAGGTCGGGCTGTTGCCTCAGCCATTCCAGGACTTCATGCCCAGAGCGACGGGGCAGCTTGAGATCGAGCAGCACGATCGTCGGCAGCGGATAGCGCGTGCGATTGCCAAAATCGCCCACGCCGCTCAAATAAAAAACGGCATCATCACCGTCCTTGACGATTTGCAGTGCAATGCCCGACAGCGCTTCTTGGCGAAACGCTCGCTGCATCAGCAGGATATCCGCAGGGTTATCTTCAACCAGCAGAATTGTGTGAGCCATGCCCTTTAACCTCTGAGCGTGATCCAAAAGCGACTGCCTTGCGCGAGCTGAGACTCGACACCAACCTCACCGCCCATGCGTTCGACTCCTTTTTGCACGATCGCCAGCCCGATGCCCGTGCCGGGATAGGCTTCGATGCCATGCAGCCGCTCAAACACCCGAAAAATCCGTTTGTGATATTCCGGGGCGATGCCAATGCCGTTGTCTGCGACCCAGAGCCGAACCCAGTGGATGCCTTCGCGGCTGTCTGGCGGCTCGATCGCCTCTGCCCAAACTCGAACCAGCGGCTGCTGGCGATTGACAAATTTGATGGCGTTGGTCAACAGATTGGTGATCACCTGAATCAGCGTTGTGCGGTGAGCAGTCACGGTCGGCAGTGGGGATGCAATGATAATTTGAGCAGGCTGGCTGTCGGCATCAGCGGTGGCTTGGGCGATCGACTCAGCCACCGCAGCATTTAAATCGACTGGCTCAAGCTGTAGTTCCATGCGGCTGAGACGACTGTAGGCGAGCAAGTCTTGAATCAAGTCTTCGAGCTGCTCTGCCGATCGAACGATTTGCCGCGCATATTCCTGCCCCATTTCATCTAATCGATCGCCGTAGTCTTCAAGCAGCGCTTCTGAAAGTCCTTGCATTCCCCGCAGCGGCGCACGCAAATCGTGGGCAACCGAATATGCAAATCCCTCTAACTCAGCGTTGGCTTCCTGCAACTGCGCGGTGCGCTCTTCGACCCGGCATTCGAGCGTAGCATTGAGCTGACGAATTTCGGCTTCGGCTTGCTTGCGTTCGGTAATGTCAGTGTAGGTGCCAACCCACTCGCGCACCTCACCCTCGCGGTCGAGAACGGGCACACCCCGCACCTGAAACAAACGGTAGGTGCCATCGGCAACGCGCACGCGCTGCTCAGTTTCATAGCGCGTTTTAGTTTTGAGCGAGTGCTGCCAGCGCTGAGCCGAGTGGTCGCGATCGTTGGGATGCAGCACCCTGAGCCAGCCGCTATCTTGCACTTCTGCAAAACTTTGTCCGGTTAATGCTTGCCAGGACGGTAATTCTTCCACAACCTGACCGACAGCATTGGTTCCCCAAACTGCCTGCGATGTGGCGCTGACCAGCGATCGATAGCGGGCTTCGCTGGCTTGAAGCTGCGTCAACAGTTGCTGCTGTTTGGCTTCTTCTCGATCGCGCTCAAATCGGTCTTGCCTGAGCAGATAGAAAATCAGCGCCAGCAGCAGCAGATTGAGTCCACTCGCCAACGAAAACGTGAGCAGCGTTTGTCGGGCGCTGGCTTGCGACTCTTGCGACCGCCGCTGCAACAGTTGGTTTTCTTCAGCTTGCATTGCTGCCACCTGCTGCCGAATGTCGTCCATAAGCTGTTTGCCGCGCCCCTGCTGTACCTGTTGCTGGGCGGCAAGAAAGCCCTGGCTGTCATAGCGGGTGATTACTGCCTCCAGATTTTCCAGCTTCCGGTCGATCGCTTGCTTGAGGTCGCGAATGCGCTGCTGCTGTTGGGAGTTGTCAGCCGTCAGCCGCTCTAAGATCTGTACCTCCTGATCAACACGGGTGATCGCCGCTGCGTATGGATCCAGAAATTGCCGATTGCCCGTGAGTAAATAGCCGCGCTGTCCGGTTTCGGCATCCTTGAGGGTCGAAAGAGTCTGCTCCAGGTTGGCTAATACCAGGTGGGTATGGCTGACCCGTCGTTCGTTGTCCATCAGCCGCAGAATGTTGCGGTAAGACACGACAGCGTTCAGCAGCAGCAGCGCCAGCGCCGCACCGATACCGATGTTGATCTGTCGGGTGCGCGATCGTTCCATAGCGTCGGTACTTGCCAAATCAGTCAAAAGGGGTGTAAGCGAATCCAAAGGCGAGGGCGGCTCACCTCCTCACCTTCTCATACCGCTTGGCGACGCGCCATCTTTTTTAAGGCTGACGCATGGGGTTGTTTCGAGACGGGCGTTACTTACTGTGCTGCATCGGGCAGCCCCGACGCACCGACAAGCTGCGTCTCAGCCAACACCGTAACCTCTCGCGGCAAAATTACTGTAAACGTCGAGCCGACACCGGTTTGCGACACAAGGCTGATGCTGCCTTGCAGCAGTTTGACCAGGCGATCGACGATCGCCAGCCCCAGCCCGGTGCTGTCAGAGGGATAGATGGCTCCGGCGGCAAGCACGCGAAAATAAGGCTCAAAAATGCGCGATTGGTGTTCAGGGGCAATGCCAATGCCAGTATCGGCAACGATGACCGACCACTGGTGGTCGTTGAGGACGCGGCAGGCGATCGTGACGCTGCCCTGCTGCGTGTAGCGAATGCTGTTGCTGCAAAGGTTGGTCAACACTTGCTGTAGCCGCAGCGGATCGGTGATCACCTGATCGGGAGCCTGCTCACAGTCAAGGACAATCTGTAATTCTCGTGCTTCGGCTAACGGCTGAATCACTTCTACCACCTGCGCGATGAGCGATCGGACATCGGTTGGCACCGGTTGCAGCGTGATCCTGCCTACCTCGTAGCGAGAAAACTCTAGCGCATCGTTAATCATGTGCAAAAGCTGACGACCGTTTCGCAGCACGCGCTCGATGTGTTCAAGACTGGGCACCGAGTCGCGAATTTCGCTCTGCCGTTGCTGCCGCAAAAATAGCTCTGAGTAGCCAATGATGGAATTTAGAGGCGTTTTCAGCTCATGGGCGAGCAGTGCCAGATTATCCTGGCTGGTCGTCACTAACCGATTCAGCTCCTGATTGGTTAGGGTCAACTGGTGCTGAAGCTGCTCTAACTCCTGTAAGCGTTCGCTGACATAGCTTCTAAAGCACTGGGCAATTGCTGCATCAACCACTGCGTCGATCAGCATGACTGCCCGCAGCACGGCTTCTGTCGTTCCCAGCAGCAAATCGTTTCGCAGCGCTGCCAGAATAATCGATCGCAGCAGGTGATATTCGCGGGCAATTTCAGTCGGGTCAAACCCCTGCTCGGCGCGCAGCGTTCCGTGCTGCAAACTGGCTTGAGCCAGCGTTTCAACGTCGTTCGCTTGATCTTCTGCAAGCACGGTAATCAACGCCGCTAGCACATGGGGAATGTGGTTGCGAATCGCCGTCTGAGAAAGGCGATCGGTGCTGGTGATCTGGCGGTCATGAGCGACTGCATCAACCCACTGCTGGGCGATCGTGTCCACCTTCTCACTGAGCAGTTGACTAAAATCGGACATAGCGGGCAGATAAAGTGGCGTTGCAAAATCTTCCACTTCATCAGTCTAAACATGATCGGGGACAAACTTGAGCAGTCAGAGTTCAACTCGCAGCCATCTCTAGAAAGAACAACTTCTCTATCTTTCGGATGATTCTATATCGACTTTTGCCGAAGCATGCGGTTGTGCCAACCCTGCTAAAAGCAAACCGCTCTACAAACGCGATTCAGAATGTGTAAAGCTGCATTCATCTCTTTGATTTCGATCGATACCTCTAACGCCTCATGTTGAATCGCTTAAGAATTCGCACCAAGATTGGAGCAAGCTTTGCGCTGGGGTTGGTGCTGTTTGTAGCACTGGCGGCACTCTCGTATCGCGAGATTAATCGTTTGATCGATCGCTCAAGGTGGCAAAACCATACCTATCGGGTGCTGGCACAGCTTACAGAACTGGAAGTGCAGCTTGCGACCGCAGAGTCGGGTGTGCGTGGCTATGTAATTCTGGGTGACAGGATATACCTGGAGCCGTATGAGACGGCACTTCAACAGCTAGAGCAAGCGCTGCAAGAACTGCGGCAGATGACTCAAGATAACGAGAACCAGCAGCAGCAAATTAATGAGCTAGAGTCGCTGATTCGCGAACGCATTGAGGTGTTTCGAGAGAGCATCAGGCGGCGACAGCAGGGAGGGATTACCGCAGTTCAGCAATTCGCGATCAGCAGCGGACAGCAGGGACGGCGGCTAACCGAAACGATTCGCGGACTGATTGCCGAGATGGAGGCTGAAGAGCAGCGATTGCTGGCACAACGCTCAGAAGACACAGAGGCAGCGGTGCGACACACCCTTGACAGCGTGACGATCGGCGTTCCTGTTTACTCGGTGCTGCTGATCCTGATTGGCTACGTGCTCAGCCGCAATATCTCTCAGCCGTTGCAGAAGATTTCAGAGGTTGCCAATCGCGTGGGCGCAGGTGATTTGACGGAGCGTGTGCCAGTCGATGCCGATCGCCACGACGAAATTGGCGCGCTGACTCAGGCATTTAACCAGATGATCGTCAATCTGCGTGAGACCACACAGCGCAACGATCAGCAGAACTGGCTGAAATCGAATCTGGCTGAGTTTAGCCGCTTGTTGCAGGGACAGCGCAACCAGGAAACGGTCGCTCGACGCATTCTGTCAGAGCTGGCTCCTCTGGTGGGCGCTCAGCAAGGCGCATTCTACATGCTCGACAGCGACGTTGACCCACCCGTTCTGCGGCTGCTGGGGGGCTATGCCTACCAGGAGCGCAAGCATCTGAGCAATCAGTTTCACTTGGGAGAAGGGTTAGTTGGTCAGTGCGCCTTAGAAAAACAGCGCATCCTGCTGACCAACGTACCAGACGACTATATTCGCATCAGCTCTGGGTTAGGAGAAGCATCGCCGCTTAACATCGTAGTTTTGCCTATCCTGTTTGAATCACAGGTGACAGCAGTGCTAGAATTCGCTTCGTTTCAACGTTTCAGCGACATTCATCTGACGCTGCTAGAGCAAATCAGTGAAAGCATTGGGGTGGTGCTTAACACGATCGCCGCTGACACGCGCACCAACCAACTGCTACAACAATCGCAGGCGCTCACCGAAGAATTGCAGCACCAGCAAGATGAACTGAGGGACAGCAACCGACGATTAGAAGAACAAACGGTCGCACTGCGCGAGTCAGAAACGCTGCTGAAGCAGCAGCAGGAAGAGTTGCAGCAGACCAACGAAGAACTCCAGCAGCTCAATGAGGAGCTAGAGGAAAAGGCACAGTTGCTGATCACTCAGAAGCAGGAAGTTGAGCAAAAGAACCACGAGATCGACGAGGCACGACGGGCGATCGAAGAAAAAGCCGAACAGCTTGCTCTCAGCTCTAGATATAAATCTGAGTTTCTGGCAAACATGTCGCACGAGCTGCGAACGCCGCTCAACAGCCTGCTGATTCTGGCGCGGCTGTTGGGTGAGAACGGTGGAGGCAACCTGACTGAGAAGCAAGTCGAGTACAGCAAAACGATTTACGCTGCGGGCAATGATTTGCTGGATCTCATCAATGACATTCTCGACCTTGCCAAAATCGAGTCGGGCACGATGTCAATCGAAATTGTGCCAGTGTCTTTCACGGAACTACAGGAAGACCTCAGGCGGACGTTTCAGCAGGTCGCCCATAACAAAGGACTGCGTTTTCAGATCCAGCTTGACCCCGCTCTGCCGCCTAGCCTTGCTACCGATCCCAGGCGGCTTCAGCAAATTCTCAAAAACCTGCTTGCCAATGCCTTCAAGTTCACTGAGCAAGGCAGCGTCACGCTGACGATTCAGCCAGGTCACAGACCAACTGACAACGGCGCATCGATCGCGTCTCGGATCGCGTCTCGGCAAAGCGTGGCGCAACCCTTCATCCTGTTTCACGTTGCGGATACTGGCATTGGCATTGCCCCTGAACAGCAAAAAGTGATTTTTGAAGCGTTTCAGCAAGCAGATGGCACCACCAGCCGCAAATATGGCGGCACTGGGTTGGGACTGTCGATCAGCCGAGAACTCGCTCAACTGCTGGGCGGGCACATTGAGCTGGTCAGTCAGCCTGGACAGGGCAGCACGTTTACGCTGTGTCTGCCGCAGACTTTGCCTCAGCCCAGCCAGCAG
>Ga0224723_1002236_pt1 | contig 10876 bp, 9 predicted proteins | sample Balambano_FR2_Me_FD_161647 | JGI IMG/M metagenome (GOLD analysis project Ga0224723, IMG submission 161647) | Freshwater sediment microbial communities from Lake Towuti, South Sulawesi, Indonesia - Balambano_FR2_MetaG | ecosystem: Environmental > Aquatic > Freshwater > Lake > Sediment | place...
TTTCCTGCACGGGCAGCCCTGCGCCCACCGCCGCCGCAACTGGCTCTTCGATCAGGTAGACTTCGCGTGCGCCCGCGCCGACGGTTGCGTCATAAACAGCGCGCTTTTCGACTTCCGTCACGCCGCTGGGGATACCGACGACGACGCGCGGGCGAGGGATTGGAACCCATGTTTGTTCGTGTGCTTTGTTGATCAGATGATTGAGCATCGCCGCCGTGATCTCGAACTCGCTGATGACGCCATCGCGCAGCGGGCGCACGATCAGGATGTTGTTCGGGTTCTTGCTCCACATCTCTTTGGCGCGCGAACCGACCTCTAAAGGGCGGCGCGTCTTCTTCTCGACGGCGACGAACGACGGCTCATTGATGACGATGCCTTTGCCGCGCACGCTGACAAGCGTATTTGCTGTTCCCAGATCGATACCAATGTCGAGCGAGAAGAGACCAAAAAAGTAGTCGAGTGGGCTTAACACAAGTGTGTTCCTCAGTCGGACGGTGCAAACGGTGATTATAGCACAGCGATAAGACCGCTTACAAAACGCCGACCCTGTGTTAAGCCTACGTTCCCTTCCCCAGCCGTTCAATCACGCTGCGCATCACATCCTCAAACGCAGACAGGCGCGCGTTAGTATCGAGCGCGCGCGCCAGTGGCAGGTTCGGGCGCAAATCGGCGCGGTCGGCGGCGAAACGTTCGCGTTCCGGCATCAGGTGGTTGAGCGCGTTCAGCACGGTAGCGCGTGCGGTTGCATCATCGAACGGCGGAAAGTTCGCCCAGTATTGCAGCGGCACTTCGACCGATGGCTGGCGACGCCGCGCTCGCACCGAAAACACCGTCACGCCGCCCGGTCCCACCCACAGATGGGCGTGGAAAGCGGGTTCTTTCGTACCGCTGAAGGTGATGGCGTTGGCGTGCTGCTCGGCAAAGGCGAACAGCGCCCGCGCGATGCGCGCACAGTCCGCGCCGTCAGGGAGCTGCTCCAAATACTTGAAGAAGTTATGCTCGTTCGGCTTGCTCGCCAGCTTTGGCGTCAGTTCGGTTTTGGTCGACTTTTGCAGCGTCTTGATGATGCGCTGAGCGGCTGCGCCCGGCTGCTTGCGGAAGTCGGTCGCCTGACGGTTGATCAGATAGATCGGCAGCGGTGTGTCATCGATTTGCGCGATCAGGACAGGCTTATTCAGCCGCAGCGCCAGCAGCGTCTCGCGTTCGACCCATTCCGATGCGCGTGCGTTCGCTGACCAGACGACAACCATCGCCTCGCACGACTCGACGCCCTGCTGAATGACCTGCGCCCAGCGCACGCCGTCCTCAAGGTCTTCGACATCCACCCATGTCTTCAGCCCCGCATTACCAAGCTGCGACGCCAGATCATAGACCAGCGGCTTGTCTTTCGAGCTGTGGCTGACGAAAGTATAGGGAACTTTAACGGTCATATCGTTCGCTGCTTTACTGGCATAACAAAATCACACGATGAGTATACACGAGTTTACAGTTTTCAAACAGAACATATTTTCTAACCTTGGATACGTTGCTCAATCGTCGGTTCGGCGTAGACTCAGCGACAGATAAGCGTGCGTTGCAGCCTGTACAATTGTATAGTCACAGTCTACAGGGGAAATCTCATGACAAAACGTATCTTTTTCGCAATGCTGCTGCTGTTGCTGCTCGTCCCATTTATGACTGCACTGGCGCAGCCGGAGTCGATTAACACAGCCCTCGCGGACTTGAACACGCGCTTGGGGACGACTTTGACGCTCAACGACATCAACTGGCGCTGGTCGCAGAACGTCTACGATGATGCCAGTCTGGGCTGCCCACAGGAAGGGCAGACGTATGCCGCTGTGCAGACAACAGGCTATCAATACCTGTTCTTCGTCGAGAACACGACCTATGACTACCGCGCAGATCAAGCGGGCAATGTCTTCTTCTGCACCAGCTTTGCCACCAACGCGGTTGTGGCACCCACTGCCGAACCGACACTGCCTCCCGCAACTGGCGGTACGATTACGATCAGCAACGCAAACAGCATCGAAGTGATCGGCATCGTGCAGCGTGAGCCGGGCGCGTTTGGCAGCGCGCTGGCGTGGCTGCCCGGCACAGAACTGATCGCGGTGGCGGGCGGCGCACTCGAAAACGCCATCACCAGCAAAGTCCTGATCTACAACGCCAGTAACCTGACAAGTGAACCTGTACGCCTGCAAACTGACTCGCCAGTGACCGCGCTGGCGGGCTGGGCAGCAGGCGGCGAGGCGCGGCTGGCAATCGGTACACAAAGCGGAATGGTGGGCATTGTTACGCTGGTCAATGGCGAACCGGAAGTCCTGCCACTGAGCGCGGTCGAAGGCGCGACGGCAGTCAACGATCTGACGTTCAGCCCCGGCGGCGATCTGGTGGCAGCCGCATATGGTGTGTGGGACTCCGCCAGTGACGCGAGCAGCAATCTGGTTGCCATCTGGACGAGTGATAATGCCGCCGTGCGCACACTGCCGACGAGCAGTGCCAGCACTGCGATTGCCTTCAGCCCCGACGGTAGTCAGATCGCAACAGGTGACGGGCTCGGTTTCATACGCCTGTTGGATAGCGAGAGCGGAGCAGTGACGAGCGAATTCCGGCTGCATACCAGCGCCGTCCGCGATATTGCCTTCAGCCCCGATGGAACACAGATCGCCAGCGGCGCAATGAGTGGGACGGCGCGCGTGTGGGACATTAGCACGGAAATTCTGGTCGCAGAGTTCGACAACGTGACCGACGATTACGTGTTGAGCGTCGCCTTCAGTCCCGATGGCAGCCTGCTGGCGACGGCAGGGGGCAACCCGAACGCGCTGACGCGCGATAACGGCATCCGGCTGTGGAACGTGACCGGGCTGGCGCTGGCGGGCGGCTTGATAGCACACACCGAACTGGTCAGCGCGATTGCGTTTGATAGCGCAGGTACGCGGCTGGCGTCAGTGAGCCTCGACGGCACGCTGCGCGTCTGGGGGACGGCGAGCGCGGGATAAACACATTCTTACCAGTTTGAGGCAGTAACAAATGGTCAGACATGGTGTGTGGGGAGGCACACCATGTCTGCCAGGGGAATATGTCGCACGTTAATCGCCGGCGACTTCGAGATCGTCCAGTGAGCCTAGAGAAACGTAGAGGTAGGCAGTCGTTATCCAACCCGTTTGACCTTGGTAAGTCACACGAATTCGGTTGCCGCTCTCGTTGCGAGCCTCTGCAACGAGCGAAGTATCGTAGGGAATAACTGCCAACACCTCGGAATTTGAATAGTTGCTGGCACGCAGTCGCACGCTGTCGGTCGTAATCACAAGCACCTGACCAAAAGCGATGCCCGTCTCTGCTTCGATGTCGGAAAAGTCATCTGCCTCTGCCACAGCAACATCGCACAGATTGCCCGAAACAGTGACGATGGAATAGTTTACCCAGCCGTTAGCACCCTGGAAGTTCAGCCGCAGCCACACATTTTCCGGCGCGGTTCCACGAGCGGTATCGATCAAGTTTCCATCTCGGCATACGACGGTATTAGCCCAGTCCGTCCGTCCGGTGATGTCATAGCTATCCCCTGCTGCTGCCTGCGCAATCACAGGATAGCTCGTTCCAGGACCGAAGCGGACATTACCTGCCGCGTCAAACGTTGCTTCCACACCTGTCTGACCGACAACGCTTTCAGCATCACCGGATGCGCTGACAACAGCAAGGCTCGTTGGATCACCGTTAAGAGTCACAACGCTCGCCGATACCCAGCCTTCGCTGCCATCTACGTCTACACGCAACCACGAGTTACTTGTGTCGCTGCGCCCGTTAGCGGTCACGGTATCACCCTCAAACAGGCGATCAATTATCGTGTAAGTCGTTCCAGGACCACTGCGAACGTTGGTGGTTCCACGGCTGGTGATGGTGATGGTATCGTCTGCAAACACGACCGTTGCCATCAATCCAAACAGCAGCAGAGCGAAAACAGCATACTTCTGAAGTAGTTTCATTGTCATGATCCTCCATAGACTTAAAAGGTCATTGTCCGAAATTCGCGGTACATAACCTGTAGTCTAGGGAAAAAAGATGGAGAACTTTTGGAGATTCAATGCAAGTTGCATCGAAAATCCAGAATGTTCACTACTCTCATGACTTACAACCGCTCCGCCAGCAGTTCCACCACGTCCTTGACTTCGGGACCGTCCGCCACCGCCGTCTGCGCCGTCGTGAACATCTGCATACAGAACGGGCAGCCGACCGCCACCACGTCCGCGCCCGTCGCCTTTGCCTCTTCGTAGCGCTCGATATTGACCGCCTTCGCGCCGTGTTCCTCTTCCTTCCAGAACTGCGCGCCGCCCGCCCCGCAGCAGAACGAATTCTTCTTGCTGCGCGGCATCTCGGTCACGGTCGCGCCCATGCCCGTCAGCACAGTGCGCGGCGCATCCACGACATCGTTATGCCGCCCCAGATAGCACGGGTCATGGAACGTTACGTTCGACTGCTGTTTCGGGTGCGCGTTCGCAGGAACCTTGCCCGCCGCGATCAACTCTTCGATCAGTTCGGTGTGATGCACGACTGCGTAGTCGCCGCCGAACTGGTGATACTCCTTGCCGATGTTGTGGAAGCAGTGCGGGCAGGTGACGACGATGCGCTTGGGCGCGACTTCGTTGAGCGTCTCGACGTTCGCCTTCGCCATCTCCTGATACAGGTATTCGTTCCCGGCGCGGCGGGCGCTATCGCCCGTACACGTCTCCGCTTCACCCAGCACCGCGAAATTGACCCCCGCCTTGTGCAGCACCTTGACCAGCGCCCGCGCCGTCAACTGCGCACGCGGATCATACGACGCCGCACAACCGACCCAGTAGAGGATGTCGAACTGCGGGTTTTCATCAACCGTCGGCACAGGGAATTCCAGCCCCTTTGTCCAGTTGAAGCGCGGTTCGGGATTGCCCCAGGGGTTGCCGCGCCGTTCCATCCCCTCAAACGCCGTACCTAGCTCTGCCGGAAACTTGCTCTGCATCAGCACGGCGTCGCGGCGGATGTCGAGAATGTCGAGCATCGGTTCGTTGCCGACCGGGCAAATATCGACACACGCGCCGCACGAGGTACACCCCCACACCGCGCTCTCGCTGATCGCCCAGCCCATTAGCGGCTGCGGACTGGCTGCACCGCCCGCCAGATGGCTGAAATGCTCGCGCATGATCGAGCGCTTGTTGACTTCATAGGCAGCGGGTGAAAGCTCCTTGCCCGTGACATAAGCGGGGCAAACATCCTGACAGCGGTTGCACATGATGCAGGCAAAACCATCGAAGAGGTTGGTCTTGGTCAGGTCTTCCAGCTTGTTCGCGCCAAACTGTTCGCGCGTCTCGTCTTCCAGATCGACTTTCTCCATTTCGCCCAGTGATGTCCGGCGCGGGCGTGTCAGGAAGTTGAGCGGCGCCATGAACAGGTGCGCGTGCTTGCTGTAGGCGAAGTAGGGCGTGAACAGCAGAATGCCGCCGAGCGCCACCCACCAGAAGAGATGCTCCATGATGCGCGATCCGTCCGGCGTTAGCCCTACCCAGATCGGTGCGATGGCGGTTGCGAAGGGCATGAACGGGTCAGGTTCGCGCGCGGCGATCACGCTTTCGCCCAGGAAGCGCGCCCCAACGTGCAGCAGAATGAACACGGCGACAATTAGCGAGTCCTGCGTGACGGAGCCAGCTTTCACGTCTTTATGCAGCAGCACATTGTCGTGGTACGCCAGTTCGCGTTTGTTGGGTAGTACGAAGCGGCGCAGGATGAAATAGGCGACGCCGACCAGCACCACCACGCTGAAGACATCCGCCAGCAGCCGATAGCCATCGTAGACGATGCCGAAGCTTTTGAGCGAGTCGTTGAAGCCGGGGATGAACCCGCGCAGCACGTCGAGCGCATTCACGAGGAAATAAAACGTGAAGCCCCAGACGATGCCGAGATGAAACAGGCTGGAGATGCGGCGCGTTTTGAGCGTAGTGTTCTGCGACAGGTAGACGCGCAGCGCTGTCCACAGACGTTGCGGCAGGTTGTCGAGGTACAGCTCACCCTGCCCACGATGGATGATGGCGTACACTTTTTGCAATGCGGCATAGGTCGCGCCAATTGCGAGCAGCGCCAGCACGACGAATGCCATTTGTTCGACGAGTGTTAGCATGAAAAAGCCCCCTGCAATCTGTATTTGCAGGGGAGTGTAACACTGTTGTGGGAAGATTGGCTACGGGTTGCGCAGCGCAGGCTAACTACTGCTTGCGGCCGGGCTGTGTGGACGATCCTGCTGCTCCATGTCACGCGCCAGTTCGACGGCTTCAGGTTCCGCGACCAGATCGCCGCCGCGCACGGTCGCGCCGATGGCGATCGCTGCGCTGATAATGATGATGTTCTTGATTATGTACTGACCTTCCAGCGTCGGCGCGATCGGGAAGACCGTGAAGGTTTCCGTCGGGAAGAGGAACAGCGGCGTCACCGTGCCAGCCATTTGCAAGAACAACAATGGCAGGATCACGCGCATCGGACGACCGATGATAAACCCGAGTCCGATGATGACCTCCCATAACGCCAGCAGCGGGCGGGAGATATTGGGCGGGATCAGACCCAATGTCAGTGTACTGATCGTGCGTGTCGCAAGCTCGTCAGCCGGGCTGAGACCAGGCACGAATTTGAGAATCCCGAACCAGAAAAATACCACACCAATGCTGATACGCAGCAGCGTAATCCCATTGCGCGCCATCCAGCGGGTGATGGCACGGTCGATCTTTGCATATGATAGGCGTTCACCCACGCGCGACATTCTGTTCATACTGGCTCCGTCTTGTGCTATTTTTCACAAGTATGCTTAGCATACGCTCTTTGCATAAGGGTCACATGAGATATAGGGTGGAATTTACCCCCCATCAATTGGGAGTGTCGCACAGGTAGAGACGATAGTTTCCACAATGTTTGTCGCGATTTCATGAAATCAACATGAAAAATTTGTTACAAAAAGACAATATTGTCGTACCATAATAATCGATATTTTTATCATCCTATTGGAACTTCACAGTGTCATCATTCTTCTCTGCGGCGATTCATGTTATGAACCGTTTTAAATATCCGCAGAAATTCTTGCTCGTCGGTTCACTGCTGCTCGTCCCCACAATTGTGCTGATGGTGCAGTACATCAACAGCATTAACTATGACATCGCCTTTGCGGAGGCGGAGCAGTTTGGCTTGCAGTACAACGCGCCCGTCATCACCATGCTGCGCGATGTACAGGCACACGCCACATATGCACATCTCGAACGGCGGAGCGGGGAGCCACAGTACGCAGACGAAACGCAACTGCTGCGCCAGCAAATTGAACGCCATATTACGGCGATCAATGCAAGTGATCAGGCACTACAGCGCGAATTGGACGCGATGCAGGCATGGGAACCTGTGCATGATGGCTGGCAATCATTTTCCAGCGAATATCAGACCATGACACCGGAACAAAGCGACCGCGCACATGAGACCCTCATCGGGCAGATGCTCGACCTGATAACGGTCGTCGGCAACAACTCGAACCTGATTCTGGATCCGAACATCGATAGCTACTACCTGATGGATACGGTCATCACCAAACTCCCGCTGACGACGACCTACCTCAGCCATCTGCGGACTTATGCAGCTTCCGCCCTGATGGGCAATGACGCGCTGCAAGAGTCGGCGCGGACACGGCTCGATCTGGTGAGTGGATTGGCTTTGGAGACGTTGAGCGCCAACCAGACAGGCTACGGCTATGCCTTTGCCTACAATCCCGCGCTGCAATCGCGGCTGCAACAGCGTGTCAATACGGTGCAACAAACGACCTTTGCATTCCTCGCCAGTGCCAGCCAGCTGTACCCGGAAATGCAAACCGTAGCCGGCTTGTTGGGGGCGACCGATAATCTGATTGTCAGCCACTATGCGCTTTATGATATTGTCGCTGAGGAACTGAACGGACTGATCCAGACGCGCATCAACGGCTTTGAAACGCAGCGTAACTTCGTCGTGGCAATTGCGTTGGCGGCAGTGGCTGCCAGCGCCTACTTCTTCGTCGGCTTCTACCTGTCAGTGCGCCGCACGATTGACAACCTGAGCCATGCCTCTGACATTATGGTCAGCGGGCAGGTGGGCAAGGCAGTGCGGCTGGAGAACCGCGATGAGTTGGCTGAAATCGTCACGGCGTTCAACAATGTGGCGTCGGAAATGGTCGCTGCGCGCGACCGCGCATTGCAGGCGAATCATCTCAAGGACGAGTTTCTCGCCACCATGTCACACGAACTGCGCACCCCGCTCAATTCGATCATCGGCTACACAGGCATTCTCACTACGGGAATGCGCGGTCAGATAGACGACGTGGCGAAGGGTATGCTGGTGCGCATCCGCGAAAGCAGCCAGAATCTCCTCAGCCTCATCAACGACATCTTCGACATTGCCAGGATCGAGGCGGGGCGTATGGAGATGGTGGATGTGCCGATTGAGGTTAGTGAGTTCATCAGTCAAATCCAGGCGCAGACCGAAGTGCTGGCGCGACAGAAAGAACTGAATTTTGAGGTTGTGATCGATCCGTCGTTTCCCAGTCTCATCATGGGCGACGAGGATAAACTCAGTCAGATTTTGCGCAACCTGCTTTCCAACGCTGTCAAGTTCACAGATGAAGGCGTCGTCCGCCTGAAGGCTATTCGAAAGAGCCAGAGTGTCGTCTTTGAAGTCACAGACACGGGCATCGGCATTCCGCCACAGGCAATCGATTATATCTTTGATGAATTCCGTCAGGTGGACGGTTCCACCCGCCGCGTCTATGGTGGCACAGGCTTGGGGCTGGCAATCGTGCGCAAGCTGTGCCTGGCAATGGGCGGGCGCATTAGCGTGCAAAGCAAGCTGGGGACAGGCAGCACCTTCACTGTCACGCTGCCGCTGCGCTTACCGGAGGAAGACAATATTGTATTAAGGAGAGCAGAAAATGGTTCCTGAGTTACATGCCGGGCTGCTGCGTGGGTGGCGAGTACTGATCGTCGAAGATGATCCGTTCAGTCTGGATGTGGCGACGATCATGCTGGAAAGTTATGGCGCGGAAGTCGTTACCGCGACAGACGGCAACGAAGGCATCAAGGTTGCACAGTCGATGACGTTTAACTCTATCCTCAGCGATATATCGATGCCCGGCATGGACGGCTGGATGATGATCGAAGCGCTCAAGAGTGACCCGCGCACCACCGCGATACCGGTGATTGCGCTGACGGCACACGCGATGAAAGGCTATCGCGAACGCGCCATTGCCAGCGGCTTTCACAACTTTCTGACCAAGCCGCTGACACCAGAAACGTTCATCCACGATCTGCTGATCCTGCTGGTCAATATTCCCGAATTAAATGCTGCCTTGAACGCCGCCTGAAACCTTAAGGAATGTTCCACCGCAGGAGGCGTACCATAGCTACAGTTCTACAGACAGGGGTACGCATGATCCAGTTTAACATTCTCGTCATTGAAGACGATCCGTTCAGCCGGGACCTGGCATCCACGATTCTGGAATATCACAACATCGGGGTCGAAGCGGTAACAAGTGCGGAAGAAGCGATGTTCCTGCTGGGCGATAACAAGTACGACGCGCTGCTGATTGACCTGTCGCTGCCACAGATGGACGGCTGGAGCTTGCTGCGCTGGGTGAAGACAAATCCACAGACAGCGGGACTGCCATGCTTCGCCGTCACTGCCTATTTCAGCAGCAGGGTTGCGCAGGAAGCGATCGCGTCGGGCTTCACAGCCTTCTTCCCCAAGCCGCTGCACCCGGAAACGTTTGTCCAGGACTTGCAGAAGTATCTGTAATTGCCCGTGTTCACGAAGGTTCATTGCTCTTGAGCGTACTGCCGATGTTGCTCACACGCCCGCGCGCATCAAAATCGACCTGTAGCGTTGAACCATCGGCAAACTCGCCTACCAGCGAGGTCGCTTGCATCATCGATTGGATGCCCCGCTGTGTCAGATAGGACTGCGTGGCACGCCGTAGATCGATGGGCGGACCCATCGCCACCATCTGCGTGATGTGGTTCACGATCTGCGACGGATGGCTGTTCAAGGTGACGGGGTATTCCGGGTCCTGAATCAGATAGAAAAGTGCGCCTGTTGGGTAGGGTCCGCGATAGTAGGCATTGCAGTTCAGCAGCCCGCTCGTCAGCATCCCGATATGATGCCCGTGAAACAGGTTGTCCAGTTTTATCTGTGGAATGGTGAATTCGGGGATTTTGTACTTCTGCCCGTAGGTCTTCAGGCGGTTGCTCAACGTCAGCAGGTTTGCCGGAATTTTGCTGGCGGTATTTGCCCACGACCAGAGCCACGTCTTCGATTGATCACCTTCTGTGCCGATAAGCTGCACCGGGAAATCGGCGATAGTCCCGAACTGCAACCGTCCGACGTTCATATCGAATTCCCAGTCGGGGTTGCCGCGTTCAACCAGCCAGTCGCGCAGCGCGTACTGGCGCTCCATTGCGCTGAAGTAATGCTCGGTGAGCAGATCGCGGTAGGATGACATCGTATCCCCCTTCAGAATTGGATACGATGATTATCCTGATTTTCAGTACGCTTGTCGATAATGTCCAGGATCAGTGATCGTGGTCGGGGCAGCCGTGTTCGTCAATCAGGACTTTCACATGCCCCTCATGATCATCCGCCCATGTCGTCAGCGTGCGGTCGTAGACCTGCTCCAGCACGCGCGGCTGATAGACCTCATCCGGCGCGCCAAACGCGATCAGCCGCCGACGCAGCGCCATAATCGCGCCAAAGCGCTTGAATGCCAGATCGAGATCATGCGTGGTCATAAGTACGGTCAAGCCCTGCGCGTTGAGCGTGTCCAGCACGTCCATTAGCTGCGCCTGCCCGGTCACGTCCACAC
>Ga0224723_1002237_pt1 | contig 10871 bp, 10 predicted proteins | sample Balambano_FR2_Me_FD_161647 | JGI IMG/M metagenome (GOLD analysis project Ga0224723, IMG submission 161647) | Freshwater sediment microbial communities from Lake Towuti, South Sulawesi, Indonesia - Balambano_FR2_MetaG | ecosystem: Environmental > Aquatic > Freshwater > Lake > Sediment | place...
GCCGCCGCCGGCGCGCATTACGACCGCGGCTTCCATCCCACCGCCACTTGCGGCGCGTTCGGCGCGGCGGCGGCGGCAGGACGCGTGTTCGGGCTCGATGCCAATGCCATCGCGCATGCCTTTGGCATTGCACTGTCTCAGGCCGCCGGCAGCCTGCAGTTCCTGGCCAACGGCGCCTGGACCAAGCGCTTCCAGGTGGGTTGGAGCGCCATGGCAGGGTTGGCCGCCGCAACGCTTGCGCGTGAAGGATTTTCTGGCGCCGCGGCCGCCCTGGAAGGTCGGCATGGCTTCATGCACGCCTATGCGCCGTCGCCAACCCCTGCACGCGCACTGGACCAGCTCGGCAGCGTGTGGGAGCTGATGAACACGGCGGTGAAGCCCTATCCGTCGTGCCGCTACGGCCACGCCGCGATCGATGCGGCCATTGCACTGCGCGCCGAACTCGGTCTGAAGCCGGAGGAGATCGATCGGGTCGCCGTGGGCCTGCCCGCCAAGGGCATGCTGCTGGTAGGTAGCCCGGCCGAGAAGAAGGCCGACCCGCAGAACGTGGTCGATGGGCAGTTCAGCGGCCCCTTCGTGGTCGCCGCCGCGCTGGCCACCGGCGCGATGGGCTGGGAGTCTTACGCGCTGCTGCAGGACCCTTCAGTGCGGGCGCTGCTGCCGAAAATCGCCTGCGAGCAGGATCCCGAGATCGAGGCCGAGTTCCCACGCAACATGAGCGGCAAACTGACGCTCGTCGCGCGCGGAAAGACCTTCACCCGCAAGGTGGTGGTGCCCAAGGGCGAGCCCGACAATTTTCTCACGGAAGGTGAATTGAAGGCCAAGTTCCATGGCCTGGCCGATACGGTGCTGGGCCGGGCCCGCGCCGCCCAGCTGGCCGAGGCCGTGCTGGCCTTCGATGCCGCGCCAGGCATCGGCGCGGTGCTGCGGCACGCCGTGCCGTCGGCACCAGCGCGCATGGCCGGCGAATAGCGCCCGGCAGATTCGCCTGATTCGCGGGATGCCGGCGGCGGCAAGCCCGCGCTATCGTTTCGGCCATGGCGCGCCCCGACGGTACAACTGCCCGCCTTGCCCTGCCCGACTGGCAGGGTGCGCACATCCAGCTGTCGATCTTCTTCTATCCCTTCACGCTCAGGCGCGTGCGCGAGGCACTTGAGGGATCACGCAGCGGATTGACCGTGATCGAGGTCGCCGCCCCGATCAACGCGCCGACGCTGGAATGCGTGCTGGATCGCCGCGACCTCTATCTGCATGGCTGGCGCGAGCAGGGTACGCCGGTGTGGAACCGCTTCACGCCCAAGATCGGCAAGCCGCCTGACCTGCCGGGCGGTCGCCACGTGAACCTGCCGAGTGACGGCAGCTATCCCGACCTGGGCATGCGTGGCCTCGGCCGCACCGACGAGATCACGCCGGTGAAACTGCTGGCCGACCTTGCGGCCTGCCGTGGCAGCATCGCCGGCCCCGATGGCTGGGTGAAGGTGCTGCTGCTGATCCTGCTGGTGCCCGAAGCACTGCGCTTCGACAGCGTGATGCTGGAGGGGATGCGATGGCTTTCCAGCGGCCGCTACGATGTGGCGTCGGTTGCCGACACGGTGACCAACTGGGCGAAATCGAGCGCGGCTGGATCGCGCAACGTGCTGCTGCGCCATATTCCTTGATCGGGGCGCCCTCTCGCGCGCCCGCCGATCAGCCCGCAGCGCGTTGCAGTGCGGCTTCCGAGATATCGATGTAGCCGCGGCTGATCGCGCGTTCCAGCGCCTCGAACGCGGCCACCGCCTCGTCATAGGCGCGGCGGGCATGCGCCAGGCGGTCGATCTCGCCGGGTGTCACATAGCCCATGCGGTCCTGGCCGAACCGCATCGCCTCGGCCAGATAGTCGCCGCGCAGGCGGGCGACGCTGACCGCCAAGCGCATGAAGGCCGTGTCGCTGAGCTCGGGGATCTTCTCGCGCAGCACGGTACGGTTGGCCTCGCGCACCGCGACCTCGACCCTGTCGAGCAACCGCGAGCGGGCGCGTTCCCACCCCGGATCGCCCTCGCTGATCGGCATCTTCGTTCCTCCGCGTGCCATGATGGCGGATGAGTGTTAAGCGCGGGTAACGAAGGAGAGCGGCATGGAGAAGGTCTTGCGCAGAGCGGTGCTGGCGGGTGCGATCGCCGCCGCCGGTCCGGCAGCGGCCCAGGGCGGGTCGGCCGTGACCGGAGTGGAATGGAGCGCCGAGGAGGTGCTGGGCGAGGTGCTGCCGCCGGATGCGGCCGTGACGCTGCTGCTGGATGGCCAGGGGCGTGCCGCCGGGCGCAGCGGCTGCAACCGGTTTACCGGCGGGATCGAGATCGGCAATGGCACGATGCGGTTCGGCCTGCTTGCCGGCACCCGTATGGCCTGCGCGGAGCCGCTGATGGCGCTGGAGCAGAAGGTGTTTCGGGTGTTCGAGACCACGCGCCTGTTCACGCTGGACGGCAGCCGCAGCAAGATGCGGCTGATGGACGAGGGCGGCACCACGCTGATGGTGCTGACGCGCTGAGTGGTTCTCCGACGGCGGTCGTGCGGCTACGGTGTGGCCACGGGATGGGTGGCCGAGCGGTTTAAGGCACCGGTCTTGAAAACCGGCGTGCGCGCAAGCGCACCGTGGGTTCGAATCCCACCCCATCCGCCAATTCATCGACGCCTGACCGGGCAGCGTGGACAGCGCACGCAACTTGGTTGAGGCTCCCGGTGGCGTTCTTGCCCTCCCGGAGCTTCTCGCCGATGCAAACCCGCCCCCTCGGCCGTAGCGGCCTCTTCGTGCCGCCGATCGTCTTCGGCGGCAACGTGTTCGGCTGGACGGTGGACAAGGCGCAATCCTTTCGCCTGCTGGATGCGTGCGTCGAAGCCGGGCTGAATGCCATCGACACGGCTGATGTCTATTCGCGCTGGCATACCGGCAATCGGGGCGGTGAGTCCGAAACCATCATCGGGGAGTGGCTGAAGGCCCGCGGCCGGCGCCACGACGTGCTGGTCCTGACCAAGTGCGGCATGGAAATGCCAACCGGCAAGGGCCTTTCCGCAGCCTGGATCGCGCGCGCGGTGGACGACAGCCTGAAGCGCCTGAACACCGATGTGATCGATCTGTATCAGGCGCACCGCGACGACGAGACCGTGCCGCTGGAGGAAACGCTTGGTGCCCTTGGCAAACTCATCGCGGCCGGCAAGGTGCGCGCGATTGGCGCCAGCAACTATTCCGCCGTGCGCCTGTCGCAGGCACTTTCTGTCAGCGCGCGGGACAATCTGCCGCGGTTCGAAAGCCACCAGCCGCTGTACAACCTGATGGAACGCGGCATCGAGGCCGACCAGCTGCCGCTTTGCCTCGGCGAGCAGATCGGCGTCATCCCCTACTCCTCGCTTGCCAGCGGGTTCCTTTCGGGCAAGTACCGGGGCGAGGGCGACCTGTCGAAAAGCCTGCGTGGCCCGCGCAGCGCGGCCAAGTATCTGACGCCACGGGGCCATGCCGTGCTGGATGCGCTGTACGCCATCGCGGCCCGGCTCAACGCCACGTCGGCACAGGTCGCCTTGGCCTGGATGCTCGCCAAGCCCGGAATCACCGCCCCGATCGCCAGCGCAACCACGCTTGATCAGCTGCGAGATCTGGCGGCGGCGGCAACCCTGAGCCTCGACGCCGAGGCGGTTGCCGCGCTGGATGCGGCAAGCACCACCTGACCCGCCGCTTGCCAGCGCCGACCGTGCAAGGCATGAGGCTGCCGTGATCACGCTGCCCCGCCGCCTGCGCCCCGCCCTGGCCGTGCTGCTGTTGCTGGTCGGTGCCGGCGCAGCATCGGCGTGCGATCCCTCGCTGATCGATGGCGCGCTGGAGGAAGCGGATGGCCAACTGGCCTATGCGCTGCGTGCCGAGGATATCTCAGGCTCGCGCCTGCACCTGCGTCGCGTCGCCCACGCCATGACGGAGGCCGAGGCCCAGTTCATCAGCTGCAATTGTGCCAACGCCCAGATCGAAGCCGGCAACGCCGCCGCCGAGGCGCGGCGTGCCGCCAATGCCTCCGCGTTCGAGGAGCTGGCGATTGCCGTCGATGCGACGCTGGCGAGTTTCCAGCTCACCCTGTTGGCGATGCAGGACGAACTCTGCCGCTGAGGCGCTGCGCTGCGCTGGCGGCTGGGCACGCCTTGGGCCTAGACTGCCCGGCATGAATGTCGCGCTGCGCCCGCCGGGGCGGCTGCCGGCCGAGCTGGTGTTCGATCTGGTGTGCCCCTGGTGCTTCATCGGGCTGCGCCGGCTGGATCGTGCGCTGGCGCGACGGCCCGACGTGCGGCTCGACATCACCTTCCGCCCGTTCCTCCTCAACCCCGAAATGCCCCGCGGCGGCCTGCCGCGGGCCGAGTATCTCACGCGCAAGTATGGCGGCGAGGAGCGCGCCCGGCGCCTGCACGCCGCCATCACCGAGGTTGCCCGGCAGGAGGGGGTGAGCCTTCGCCTCGACCTGATCGCCCGCACGCCGGCAAGCCTTGATGCCCATCGCCTGGTGCGCTTCGCCGCCCGCCAGGGCCTGGCGCGGGAGGCTGTCGAGGCGTTGTTCTGCGCTTATTTCCTGGAGGGCCGCGACATCGGCGACCATGCCGAGCTCGCGGCGGTCGGCGCCGCGATCGGCCTGCCGCTGCTGGAGGTGCGCCGGTTCCTGGCCGGGGCGGAGGAGGCCGATGCGGTCGCGGCCGAGAATCTGCGCGCGCACCGCATGGGCATCAACGGCGTGCCCTGCCTGGTGCTGGCCGGCCGCCACGCGATCAGCGGCGCGCAGGAAGCCGAGGTGATCTCGCGTCTGCTGGATGTGGCGATCCTGGAGGGGACGCGGGGCTGAACCTCTCGTCTATTTCAGACCGATCACGAGCTGCCTTGGCCTCGGCTGACCGCGCTTGATCTCGGTCTGACCTTGCGAATGGTTCGAATAGGTCGCCCAGGTGGGCGCGTAGCCATCGGCCTGGTTGCCCCACCCCGTCCAGCCGTGCCGCGTGTTTCGTGCGAACAGTTCCAGCCACGGGCCGGGACTGCAGGATTCGATGATCGCGTATTGTTCGTCAGGCTTGCGCGAGTGCTCGCGCTTGCGGCTGGCGATCAGGTTCACCTGGCGCCGGCCCGGCCCGAGCGTGCGGTTGTCCTTGCCGCGGATGCCGAACAGCAGCAATTCCGTCACGTTGCGGAAATAAAAGCCGACGCCGCGACCATCGGGCCCGCCGTCCTTGCGGATCTTGTACCAGACGATGTTGGTCTTGTAGGTGAATCCCCACGCCGTCATCACGCGCATGCCTTCAGCCAGCAGCGCGTTGGGCACCCACAGGTAAAGGTGTGCCCGGGGCGCCGCAACGTCGGCAAGCGGCAGGGCGGAGATTTGCTCGACGGTCATGGTCGCATAGCGCTTCAGACGCCGATGCTCAGGCGCCATCTTGCCGGTGCGATTGACAAATTGCCATGGCGGATCGGCCAGAACGGTGGCGAAACGCCGGCCACCAAGGCTTGCGCGAAGGTCGGCGTCGGCGTCGGTCATGAAGCGTCGCTGACGGCGGCGCGGCGAATGCCGAACACCAATACGGGGCATCCGCCACTCCGCCCGGCGACGAGGCGCGGTACCAGCTTGGCCATGTGCGTGGTGCTTGCACCGTACTTCTGCATCAGCCCCATCTCACGAAACAACCCATTCAGCTCGACGCTGCGCGTGATCAGCACGCCCAGGCTTATGCGTTGATACTCGAAGAACGCACGGAATGCGTAAAGATCGCGATCGAACGTCTGGTCCTTCGAGTTCCATTCCATGTCCAGCGCGACCCGGCCCTTGATGTAGTCGACCTTGTGGGTGTCGTGGCGGACCTCCTCACGGTCGGTTTCCGTCTCGCCGATGACCTGGGAAACGCGCAGTTGGCGTTCCTGCCAGCCGAGTGGACGTAGCAGCCCACTCAGCATCTTCGGGATCCGACTCTCGTTACCCCCAGCCTCGGCGATCATTGCACGCGACAGCCTGAACCCGCGAAGGGCATTGCAGATGTCTCTATGGTGCTCCGGAAACTCCGTCGCCAGGATGGCCGCTGCGTGGCAATAGTCGAACACGTCGAAAACATCCGCAACGTCGGCTGGAACATGATCCTGCCAAATCATGTGGCCAAGAGTAGTCGGCCGTCCGGAGTCGCGACACGCACCCTGTTCAAGCCGCCTTCGCCGGCGCGCTCATGCCCGCCAGGGTCGCCAGCATCTCGCGCGTGCGCTTCAGCCGCGTGGCAGGCGAGGCAAGGTCGGCGGTCAGAACCAGGCGGTGGTCGGGCCGGAGTTTCGCAAGCCCGCCCTGCTTCGCCAGCCACTGCACCAGCCCCGCAGGGTTCGCAAACACGTTGCGCCGGAAGCCGACCACCAGGCCCTTCGGCCCGGCCTCAAGCCGCTCGACACCGGCCTCCCGGCACAGCCGCTTGATCGCCACGATCTCCAGCAGGTTCTTCACCTCCTCGGGCAACGGGCCGAACCGGTCGGCGAGCTCGGCGGCAAACGCATCGATCTCGGCATCGGAGGCGATCGCGCCAAGGCGCCGGTAAAGCCCCAGCCGCACCGCCAGGTCGCGCACGTAGCTCTCGGGGATCAGCACCGGCATGCCGAGGTTGATCTGTGGCGAGAACGCTTCGTCGGCCGCCGGTGCGCTGACGCCGCGGCGCGCCTCGGCTACCGCATCCTCCAGCATCGTCTGGTAGAGTTCGATCCCGACCTCGCGGATGTGGCCGCTCTGCTCGTCACCCAGCAGGTTGCCGGCGCCACGGATATCCAGGTCGTGGCTGGCCAGCGTGAAGCCGGCACCCAGCGTGTCCAGCGTCTGCATCACCTCCAGCCGGCGCGCGGCGCTGGCCGCGAGTTTGCGGTCCGCCGGCGTGGTCAGATAGGCATAGCCGCGCACCTTGCCGCGGCCCACCCGCCCGCGCAGCTGGTAGAGTTGCGACAGGCCGAACATGTCGGCGCGATGGATCACCAGCGTGTTCACGCGTGGCATGTCCAGCCCGCTTTCCACGATGTTCGTTGAAAGCAGGATGTCGAACTGCCCATCGCCGAAGGCGGTCATCACGCGTTCCAGTTCGGTCGGCGCAAGCCTGCCGTGGGCGGTGGCGATCTTCGCGTCGGGCGCGATCTCGCGCAGGCGGGTGGCGACCTGCGGCAGGTCCTCGATGCGGGGCGCGACATAGAACACCTGGCCGCCGCGGAATTTCTCACGCCGCAGCGCCTCGCGCAGCACCACGGCGTCGTACGGCGTGATGAAGGTGCGCACAGCCAGGCGATCGACGGGCGGCGTGGCGATCAGGCTCATCTCGCGCACGCCGGAAAGTGCCAATTGCAGCGTGCGCGGAATGGGCGTGGCGGTCAGCGTCAGCACGTGCACGTCGGTCTTCAGCTGCTTCAGCCGCTCCTTGTGGGCGACGCCGAAATGCTGCTCCTCGTCCACGATCAGCAGGCCCAGGTCGCTGAACTGGATCGACTTCGACAGCAGCGCGTGCGTGCCGACCACGATGTTCACGGTGCCGGAGGCCAAGCCCGCCTTCACCGCTGCAGCATCCTTGGCGCCAACCATGCGTGACAGCTGGGCAACGCGTAGCGGCAGGCCGGCGAAGCGCTCGGAGAAGGTGCGGAAATGCTGGCGGGCCAGCAGCGTGGTCGGCACCACCACCGCCACCTGCGCGCCGCTCATGGCGGCGACGAACGCGGCGCGCAGCGCGACCTCGGTCTTGCCGAAGCCCACGTCGCCGCAGATCAGCCGGTCCATCGGCTTGCCTGAGGCCAGGTCCTCCAGCACGTCAGAAATGGCGCGGGCCTGGTCCTCGGTTTCAGCGAAGGGAAACTTGGCGCAGAACTCGTCCCACAGCCCATCCGGCGGGGCCATCACCGGGCCCTGGTGCACCTGGCGTTCGGCGGCAATGCGGATCAGCTCCGCCGCCATCTCGCGGATGCGCGTCTTCAGCCGCGCTTTCCGCGCCTGCCAGCTGGCACCGCCCAGCTTGTCGAGCGCGACACCTTGCGTCTCGTTGCCGTAGCGGCTGAGCACCTCGATGTTCTCGACCGGCACGAACAGGCGGTCGTCGCCGTCGTAGAGGATCTTCAGGCAGTCGTGCGGCGCGCCGGCAACGGTCAGCGTCACCAGCCCGTCGAACCGGCCGATGCCGTGATCCAGATGCACGACCAGGTCGCCTTCCGCGAGTTCGGTCGCCTCGGCGATGAACTGGTCGGCGCGTTTCCGCTTCTTCGCCGGCCGCGCGATGCGCTCGCCCAGGATGTCCTGCTCGCCAATGACCGCGAGTTTCTCGGCGACGAAGCCGCGCTCCAGCGCCAGCACGGCCAGACCCACCGTGGCGGGAGGCAGTCTCTCGGCCTCGGCAATCGTCGCTACCGGTGCCGTGGCCTTGAAGCCGTGTTCGCCGAACAGGTGGGCAAGCCGGTCGCGCGAGCCGGCGGTCCAGGCCGCGATCAGCACGCGCCTGCCCTTCGCCGCCAGTTCGGCGGCATGCGCGGCCGCCGCATCGAACACGTTCGCCCCCGATGCGCGTACATCGGCGAACAGGCGCCCCGGCCGCGCACCGGCATCGACGACGTCGTCGCCCTGCCCTTCCGACTTGGCGAAGGGGAAGAACTGCGTGACCGCATGCCCCGCCAGCATCGCGTTCCATGCCCGCCGGTCGAGATAGAGCCGCGCCGGCGGCACCGGACGATACGGTATCTCCCCGCCCGCCACGCTCGCGGCCTGCGAACTGCGCCGCGCGTCGTAATGCTCGGCCACCGTTTCCAGCCGCGTTTCCAGCACGGCATCGGCCTCGTGGTCGAAACTCACCCGCGCGCCGGGGAGGTAATCCAGCAGCGTCGCCATCGCGGGATGGAACAGGGATACCCAGTGTTCCATGCCGTCGTAGCGGCGGCGTTCGCTGATCGCTTGGTATAGCGGGTCATCGGTCGCCGAACTGCCGAACAGCTCGCGCCACGCCTCACGGAAGCGCGTGACGGCGGCGGCATCGAGCGGCACTTCCGACACGGGGCGGAGCTCCAGCCGCTCGGCAGTCACCGTGCTGCGCTGGCTGAGCGGGTCGAAGGCGCGGATCGCCTCCAACTCGTCGCCGAAGAAATCGAGCCGCACCGGCTCCTCGCGCCCGGCGGGCCACAGATCGATCAGGCCGCCGCGCACCGCGTACTCGCCCGGCTCCATCACCGTGCCGGCGCGGATATAGCCGTGGCTGTCGAGGAAGCCGATCAGCGTCTCGGGCGCGGTGCGCTTGCCGCGTGCGAGCGTCATGCTGGCGCCGCGGAACGTCTCAGGCGGCGGCACCTTCTGGCTGATGGCGTTGACGGTGGTCAGCACAATGGCGCGTTCGGGCAATCCATCGGCCAGCCGGGCCAGCGTGGCCACGCGCCGCGCGGTGATCTCCGCATTCGGCCCGACGCGGTCATAGGGCAGGCAGTCCCACGCGGGGAACTGCAGCACCTCAATGCCGGGGGCGAAGAACGAGAGGGCCTCGGCCAGGCGCGCCATGCGGGCATCGTCGCGCGTCACGTGCAGCAGTGGCGCGGCCTGGCGCCCGCGCTCGGCCGCCAGCAGCACGGCGTCGAACCCTTCGGGCGTGCCGGCAAGGCGGATGCGCGGCGCGCTCATCGCCCGGCCGCGTCGGCGATCAGGCGGCGAAGCATGGGGGAATCGTGCGCGGCCGGCACGGGGGCGCGGCCGGCAATCCAGTCGAACAGGTCCACGTCGGGCAGGCCCAGGATCAGCTCGAACGCATCGAGCTCGGCGGCGTTCATCTCGCCAAGATTTCGCTCGGCGAAACGGCCCAGCAGCAGGTCGTTCTCGTGCGTGCCGCGGCGGCTGGCGCGAAACGCGATCCGCCGGCGGCGCGCATGCAGGTCATCAGGCTGGTCGGGGGGCGACAAGGCACGCATGGGCGGCGGTGGTATAGGCCGCCGGCGGCCCCGAGTCAGCCGGGCCGAGTCGGAAAATGCGCCCCGAGATACTCTTTCCGCTGTTCGCGCCGCTGTCGTCGCTGCCTGGCCTTGGCGCCAGGATGGCCCCGCTGGCCGCGCGCGTGGCGGGCGGCGATCGCGTGCTGGACCTGCTTTTTACCCTGCCCACCGGCCTGATCGACCGAAGGTTGCGTCCGCTTTCAGCAGCGCGCGCGGGCCAGGTCGCGACCGCCGTGGTCGAGGTGGTCGGCCATCGCGCCCCCGTTTCCTCGCGCGCGCCATGGCGAATCGTCTGCCGCGATGGGCCTGCCTGGCTCGACATCCTGTATTTCGGCGGGCGCGAGGACTGGATCGCCCAGCGCTTTCCCGTCGGCGCACGCAAGCTCGTCTCGGGCAAGGTTGAGGCGTGGGAGGGGAAGTTGCAGATGCCCCACCCCGATCACGTGCTTGTCGAGGGCGAGGCGGCGCAGTTGCCGAAGCTGGAGCCCATCTATCCGTTGACCGCCGGGCTGATGCCGCGGGTGATGCTGCGCGCCACCCGCGCGGCACTGGCCCGCGCGCCCGACCTGCCCGAGTGGATTTCCGCCGATCGCCTTCGCGCCACCGGTTGGCCCGGCTGGCGCGAGGCGCTGCGCATCGTGCATGCGCCCGATCCCGGCGAACCCGGCGCCCTGACCGACACGGCCCGCGCGCGGCTGGCGTATGACGAGGCGCTGGCCGGCCAGGTGCGGTTCCGCGAAATTCGCACCCGGATGCAGGCGCGCGAGGCACCGGTGCTCGTCGGCGACGACCGGTTGCGAAAATCTGCCCTGGAAAAGTTCGCCCGCCCGCTCACCCGTGGCCAGGAAGGTGCCCTGGCCGAGATCGATGCCGATCTTGCGCGGCCCGCCCGCATGCGGCGGCTGCTGCAGGGCGATGT
>Ga0224723_1002238_pt1 | contig 10869 bp, 5 predicted proteins | sample Balambano_FR2_Me_FD_161647 | JGI IMG/M metagenome (GOLD analysis project Ga0224723, IMG submission 161647) | Freshwater sediment microbial communities from Lake Towuti, South Sulawesi, Indonesia - Balambano_FR2_MetaG | ecosystem: Environmental > Aquatic > Freshwater > Lake > Sediment | place...
CTCTTGTCCGGCCCGGCGGTGATCGTCGGCGCAGCCGGGCGCACATTACGCACGATCACCACCACGTCGTTGTAGTCATGCTCGCTGGTATGCTCCTCGAACGCCACCACGTAGGTGTCCTGGGCCAGAGCACCGTTCTCGCGCAAGGGGTAGACACGCACGTGATGCGGCGTCTCTGCGTCGAAGGTGTTGAGCGCGTCTTCGCTGTAGACGCTGCGGTTGCCAAAGAACGGCCATACCGAGTAGAAGCCGAAGCGCTCGGTGCCGGGGTCGAAACTCAACTGCGCGCCCGAGCCGACCGTCACATTCAGCGTCTGCGCCGCGCTGTTCGGCACGTTAAACAGCTCCGTGCGCTGGCTCGCGCTGCCCGACTTGTACCAACCGAAGCGCAAGACCTGGCCCGCCGTGCTGCTCGGCCCAAACACGGCCAGCGGCTCGATCAGCACCGGGTTGGCATTGTCGGCGCGCTCGAAGCGCTGCGCCTTGACCTCCTGCCCCAGCGGCCAGCTTGTCGGCATCAGATTGTCGGCCGGGTTCGGGTCGCCCACCTGCACGTCGTAGCCGTACGTGTCGAGAATCCACTGCAAGGAGGGTTCCTGCGTGCCGCCACTGCCGAGCGTTCCCAGCCCACGCAACTCGACCTCGACGCTTGGATTGTTGGCGGCATTACTCGTGATCCGCAGCCGCGCGTTCTTCACACCGATGCTGGTCGGGTCGAACTGCACCGTCGCCGCCACCGCACTGCTCGCGGGAATCGTCTTGGGCAGGCTGAAGTTGCTCACCTGGAACTGCGCGGCGTCCGGGCCAAGCAGGCTCAGGCCGCTCACCTTCAGCGGGCCGGTTCCCACGTTCCGAATAATCACCTGCATCGAGGCGCTTGAACCGCTCACCGGCTCGTTCAAAATCACACGCTCAGGCTCGACGTCGATATCCGGCGTGCCGCTGGCCACTGGTTCCAGCAACGTCAGCGCGTTCAGCCCCAGCTCCGCAACGTACAAGGCGCCGGTCTGCGGGTTTTCGACGACGTCGATCGGGTTGTAGAAGCCCGTCAGGCCCGGCAGCCCGGCCTCGGCCTTGACAATATTGTGGTTGGTGCTGCCGGGGTTCGCAACCGAGCCGGGCGTTAGCACAATAATGTCGTCGGGAAGGCTATAGCGCGTTACCAGCAAGCGACCTTTCAGCGCGCCGCCAAAGGTATTACTGCGGTACTCGGTCGAGCCGTTGGGCGACGAGTTCAGGCCAAAATCATAGTCTGCCCCGCGGAAGTTCGGGTCCGGCTGCGTGCCGCCCGGGTACACATACACCTCAGTCGGGCCATCGTTGCCGCTGCCTGACTTCGGGTTGCCGCCGTTCAGAATCCACTCGCAGCGCAGCGGGTTCGGGTGGCCATAGTAGCCGCCCGCCTCGATGCGGAACAGCCAGTCCTTCTGCACCTGCGCAACACCGTTGATTCCCGGCTTGCCCTTTGGCCCCGTGTAAGCCTTGCCGTCGATGCGCGTGTCGCAGGCACTGGGTAGTCGCGACGGGATGGCCGGCACGTTACCGCCCGCCGCCGAGCCGTTGGTTGGCGCGTAAAGCTGGCCGTTGCTATGCCAGATCAGGTCGTAGGCGTTGCGCACGCCCGTGGCGTAAAGCTTGACCGGGGCGCCAGGCGCGGAGGGGTTGTAGCTGCCGCCGTCCTCAGTCTTGACGTTTAAGGGGCTGCTGCGCCCGGCCAGAGCCTGCGCGTCGAGCTGCAAGATCGCGGCACTCAGCAGCCGCTCGGGCCGGTTGCCCCAGGCTGGGTCCGCAGCGCCCATGGCTGTGTTGCTACCGTTGCTCAAATACAGCTTGCCGTCCGGCCCAAAGGCCAGGCCGTTGTTCATATGGTCTTTGTAGGAATGTGGCAGGTTCTCGACCACGTTGACATAGCTGTCGAGCAGGCCGTCTTTGTTTTTGTCGGTCATGCGCGCGATCTTGCCCGTCCAGTCGGCCGCGTCCTGTGGCACGTACGGGCCATTGTGGCTGACCCACAGGATCAAGTTATTCGCGCTGGCCGCTGGGTCCCAGGCCAGGCCGATAATCGCGCGCAAGCCCTCGGCGCTGCGGATCATGCCAATGCGCTGGCGGTTGCCCAGCGTGCCATTGGCGCCATTGACGTCGTAGCGCAAAATATCGCCCTGCAGCGTCGCGGCATACAGCTTGCCGTCCGGCCCCCACACGAGCGAACTGAACGGCTCACCCGTGGCGACACGCTTGGTCTGCTTGAAGGCGATCGGGCTGTTGCCTTCCACAGGCCCACCGCTCGTGCCGGTTGTAAACTGGCTCGTGAAGGGCTGAAACGCGATCTGCGAGCCGTCGAGCACGCCCGGGCTTACGTCGAAGCGGTAGGTCGTGTTGGCGTCAAGAAAGCCCAGCGGCTTGAGCACGATAATATCGCCACCACCCGAGCTATTGAACGTCACGGGAATCAGCTCGCCCGTGCGCTGGTTCATGAGGCGCACCGTCGCGGCGTTGACCGTCTCGTCGTCGATTCCGCCGTTGGGCACAAAGACCGTCGCGCTCACACCTGCGTCGCGCCGCACATCGGTTGCGCCCGGCGCCGGTGTCACGCCAGTAACATACGGGTGGGTCAGCGCGCCTGCGTCCACAGGCTCGATTTCGAGGTAGTTGATCTTGGTATTGTAGCCGCTCGCGGCGTCCACTGTCAGCTTGCCGTCGGCGACCGTGACCGTCGTGGCAGAGAGACGGTGGCGTGACAGCGTGCCGTCGGCACCGCCCGACACAAAATTGGGGCTGACGAGCGGCATGCCTTCGACACGCAGCGAGTGGCTCTCGGGGTTGGTGCTGCTGGCCGCGTCGCCCACCGAGGCCAGCACATAGTAGTTGCCGTTCGGCAAGGCAATCTCCCAGGCGCCTTCGAGCGGCACGCCCGAGAAGCCCGGAATATCGTCGCCCTGCATATGCACCAGCGTATCAAGGCGCTGGTCATCCGAACGGCTACGCTGGCGGCCGTTCCCCACGAGGCTAAGCGGCAGGCCGCTTAGCGGGTCGATCCAGCCGTAGCTAAATTGCCCACCGCCCTGGCTCGCGCCGACACGCAGCCCAAACGCCTCGCCAAAGTCGCGCAAATAGCCACTCGGCACCGGGCCAGTTTCGTTCTGAAAGTTGACCTTTATAACAGTGACGGCGGCCTTGGCGCTCGGCATGATCGTGCTGATCGGCAGGGCCAAGCCGACCAAAAGCAGGATTGGCAGGACGAGACGAAAGATCTGCTTGGGTCGCAGCAGCATAACGGACTCCTCACACCGACCTGAGCCTGCCCCAGCAACCCTTCTATCTATCTATACATGAAATAGAAAGAAGGATGGGCCAGCGGCTTTAGTCGAGCCAGCTTCTCCCGCAGGGCGCATCAATGCCCCTTACCTCGTTTTGTGGACGTGGCTATTGTAGGAATCGGCGGTTAGCACGGCGTGAAAGGAATACCCGCTCTCAGATAACAATCCTGTTACCACTGCTGCACGCCGCAGCCTGCTTCTGCTGCATCAGAACGCGCTCGGCCTCTGCTGCTGCCCCTGAACTACCTGTTTGAGGCTGAAACTAGCGATGAAGAAAATTATGGACGCTCGTTGCTTGCGCCCGTGTTATTCTGCAAGTCAGGTTTGTATCCGCTTGCGTTTTAACTCGCGCTTTACTGGCTCGACACGTACGTGCGTTGTCTGTATACACGACAGGGCTGCGTGCAGGTTAATGACGAAATATTTATGGCCTAAGCGATACGAGTTGTCACACAAGCGAGGCTTTCTGAAGGCAGATGAATTTACTGAAATTGAAATCACTAGGCCTTTCTCGTATAGTTTTAGTCAAAGCCAGGCCGGCAGGATTGCGCGGCGCAGCACAATCTACAAAACAACGACACGCCTCTGGCATCGCCTACACGAGCCGACATAGCTCACGCTGATTACGCAATATTCGTCACCATACAGTGTCATTCAACACGTACGATGTCAACGTGTTTGTACGCTCGTCGAAAACGGAGTAAATGCGGGTGAAAGACGTTTTCAACAAGAAAACATTCTCCAAGAACCGTATACAAGGGTTGAACATGTCGAGCTTACAATCGCGTGTTCTGGCCCTGGTTGCCTGGCTACTCGTCTTTTTTAGCGTCGAGCGTGTTGAAATTGGCACGTTTCAGGGCATCAATCTGGCAACAGCCGTCTATATTATCGGCATGGTCGCGGTACTGCTGCCACTTATTCCGGGCGCAATGCTGATTCCGCTGCCAATGATGACCGGCATGATCGGCGTGTTGTATCTGATCAGCCTGCTGATCGGGCGCGGGCCAGTCGTCGAGGGTGCCTACGTCTATCTGGTGCTCGCGGGCGCCTTTTTTCTGCTGGTCACGCTGCTGCTCAGCTACCTCGTCGGGCAGTCGCTCGAAGAGTTTCGCCGTGCCGTCGAGACGATTACCTTTTCTGCCCGGGCCGGCCGCCTGCGCTCGCGCGACGAAGCCTCCGAGCTAGGCGAGCTCGAAATGACCCGCAGCCGCCGCTCGGAGCGACCGATCAGCATCATGCTGTTGCAGGCCGACGCTTCGTCGCTCAACATGGCCATGCACCGCATGGTCCAGGATATTCAGCGCGCCATGATGCAGCGCTACGTGCTCGCAACCGCCGCTAACGTGCTTTCGCGCCACCTGCGCCGCAGCGACGTGATCTTCGAAGATGGCGCAGCCGGCCGGCTGGTTTTACTCGCACCCGAAACAGGCGAGGCCGAGGCCACGCGCATGAGCGCCCGCATCGCGATGGTTGTGCAGGAGCAACTCGGCATTCAGGTTCGTAGCAGCGTCGCGGCCTTCCCGGACCAGGCGCTCACCTTCGACGATCTGCTGCGGGTTGCCGAACAGCGCCTGCATACGGCGCCCACGGTCGAGCACATGCCGCCAAGCGAGCCAGAGCCGCCTCGTGGGATCGACGTCGAAAGCGAAGTTCTCCACGCCTAGCCGGCGCCCTTGCCTGCTCGCGGCCCATTCGCCCAATCATTCCAGATCGTGCCTTGCTGATGAACGAGGAGTTGGCAGATGACGGCAGTAACACTCAAACGCTCCGCCGAGGTCAAGCGCGAGATCGCCTGGATCGAGCGCTACCCCCGGCTCACCGGCTGGCGCTTGCGATCCTACCTGATCACCAAGCGCCTCTTCGACCTGACGCTCTGCCTGGCCGCAATGCCGGTGGTGCTGCCGATCTTGCTGATCTGCGCGCTCGCCATCAAGATCGAGTCGCCGAATGGCCCGGTCATGTTCCGCCAGCAGCGCAGCGGCATCAACGGCCAGCGCTTCCGCATCTATAAGTTCCGCACCATGGTGCCGAACGCCGAGGAAATGAAAAAGCAGCTCATGCACCTGAATGAGCTGCAATGGCCCGACTTCAAAATCACCAACGACCCGCGCATTACCAGGGTCGGCAGAATTCTGCGCCGCACCAGCCTCGACGAGCTGCCGCAGATCTTCAATATTGTCTTGGGGCAGATGAGCATCGTCGGCCCACGCCCCTCCTGGATCGAGACGAGCAACATGCAGCTCTGGCATACCGAACGCCTCGACGTGAAGCCAGGGCTTACCGGCCTCTGGCAAATCCACGGGCGCGCTCAGACGGTCTTCGACGACCGGCTACGGCTCGATATTGCCTATATCCAACACCGCTGTATGCGCGTCGATCTCGAAATTATGGTTCGCACCTTCGCCATTGTTCTAGCCGGTGATGGCGCGCACTAGCGAGGTGTCTGCCCCGCTACCACCCATAGCTCTGGCGCGTCGGCGTCCACCGAGAGCAGGCCAGTACCGATTTGCAACGCGGTGCTCTCGTAACAAGGTTTGGGTATAGTGTTCTGGCACAGAGTGGTTCACACTCGGGATTTCCGCATCCCGGCCGTCACTGCTCGACCACGACATGTTTGCCCCTGCTCCGGTAATCGGCAATTGGAACCGAGTCAGCAAGGAACACGAGAGATGCAGCTTCGAATGTATGTACGCACGCTCCAGCGTGGCTGGTGGATCATCGCCCTCACAACCCTGACCGCGCTGCTCCTGGCCCTGCTCGCGGCCTACAATACGACGCCGCAGTATCGGACCAAGGCGCGCTTTATCATCGGGCCTAACCCGCAGCTCAACGAAGGCGGCCGCGATTTTGTCAACACGCTCCAGGCGCTCGACCGCCGCTCGATCGCGGCGACCTTCGCCGAGGTGCTCGATAGCCCGACCGTCTACCAGGAAGCCAGTGCCGCGCTCGGCATTCCCGGCGATGTGCTCCAACAGTATCGCTTCTCGACGGTGGTGCTGCCCGGCGCGAACGTGCTCGAACTTTCGGTCACCGGCCCCAACCCCGAAACGGCCGCCCTGCTCGCAAATGCCGTAGGCGCCAAGGGCCTCGACTACGTAACCTCGCTGTATCAGGTCTGGACGGTTACGCCACTCGATAGCGCCTTCCCGCCGCCCAACCCGATCAGCCCGCAGCCTAAGCGCGACGCAGCCGTGGCGCTGGTGCTGGGCCTGCTGGCCGGCTGTGGCCTCGCGATTGTGCGCGAGCAACTGCGCTCGCCTCTGGCGGCCCTGCGCGCCCGCGCGGCGATCGACGGCGAGTCGGGTGCTTTCACCCGCGGGCACCTGCTCGCCAAGGTCGACGATCTGACTCACGCTGGCACGCCCGTCGCGCTCGGCCTCATCCAATTCGACGGCCTCGGCGACCTGATCGCGACCCTGCCCCGCCCTGCCGCCCAGGAACTGCTGCGCCGCATCACCACGACCTTGCGCACCGACCTGCGCGGGCGCGATCTGGTTGGGCGCTGGAATGAAACGGCCTTCGGCGTAGTACTGCCCAACACGGCCGTCCAACCCGGCTTCGAGACGGTCAGCCGCATCGCCCAGCACCTCGCGCAGCAAGACATCGACGGCGAAACGGTGGCGCTCCAGCCGCGCGTCGGCATGATCGACGTGCGCGCTGGCGAGACGCCCGAGCAGATCGCCCAGCGCGCCGAGGCGGCACTCGAGCAGGCACGCAGCGACAACAAACGCACCATCCTGGCCGGTGCGATGGCCTCGGCCTAAGCTTCGGGGCGCAGACACGATTTTGCTTACCTTGCTTGCTGATCGTTCCCTGCGCCCCCTTTTTGTGCCCGGAACACCACTATGACGACTCCAAAGCTCACAACTGACGCGCTCGGCGCTGAGCGCTGGCGCGATTGGGCCCTGGCAGGCGCCGCCCTGCTGCTCGGCCTTGCCAGCGCCTCGCTCGCGGTGGCGGTGCCCAATAACCTGGTGCTGCTGGTGGTGCTCGGCGGCCTCTTCTTCGTGCTCGCCACACTGGTCAACGCGATGTGGGGCCTGCTCGGGCTGGTCCTGATCAACTATACCAACCTCACCGACGTGGCCGTCAAGTTCCACGGCGCGCCAAGCTTTGTCCAGGAAGCCTTCGTCATACTAATTGTGCTCGCCATCCTGGTGCGCTGGTTCGTGCGCAAGGAGTATCCGAGCGGCTGGCAACTTCCGGCCTTCCTGGTGGCCATCTTTACCATGAATGGCCTGGCCTCGATCTTCTACGCCACCGATAGCAATGCAGCGCTGAGCAATGCCATCAGCTACGTTAAGTACCTGATCATTACGATGCTGGTCGTCTTCCTGCTCGACCGGGCCAGCTACCTGCGCTACGTCGTCTGGACGCTGATCGCCTGTGGCACGTTCATGGGCTCCATTACAGCCTACCAGTACCTGACGGACACCTACAACAACGTCTACTGGGGCTTTGGCCGCCCACCCATAATCGACGTCGATAACTACGGTGGCTCGACCGAACGCCTCACTGGCCCAATCGGCGACCCGAACTACTACGCACAGATCATACTGGTGATCGTGCCGCTCGCGCTCGACCGCCTGCTGCGGGATCGCTCGCTTTTGCTGCGCGGGCTGGCGGCCTTCTGCCTGCTCGTCACCCTGATCTCGATCGCCGGCACCTATTCCCGCGGCGCCTACCTCGGCTTGATGGGCGTCGCCGCCGTGCTGCTGTGGCGCTACCCTCCCAAGCCAATCGTGCTGGCCGCGCTCGTCGTCGCCGCCGTGGTGGCCCTGCCCATGATCCCTGGGCGCTACACCGACCGCTTGGTCTCCCTCGCCGATAATATTCCCGGCGTGGACCTTGGCACCGGCGCCAAAGAAGAAGACCCGTCGATCCGCGGGCGCACCAGCGAAATGATCGCCGCCGTCATGATGTTCCGCGACCACCCGCTGCTGGGCGTCGGCCTTGGCAACTATGGCACACTCTACCTGCGCTACTCCAGCATCATTGGCATCGACGCGCGCCTCGAAAACCGCTCGGCCCATAGCCTCTATCTCGAAATTGCCGCCGAGCGCGGCCTGCTCGGCCTGACAATCTTCGGCGCGATCATCTACTTTATGTTTCGTGGCATGCGCCGCGCCGACCGCGACCTGAGCAGCGCCGGGCTGCACGACGAGGCCGGCATGGTCTATGCCCTCACGGCCGGCATGGTCAGCTACCTGATCACCTCGCTCTTCCTGCACGATGCCTTCCCGCGCTATTTCTGGCTGCTGCTGGGCATCTGCCTGGCCACGCCCAACGTCGCACGCTACGAGCTTGCCCGCATCCAGGCCGCACGCCCCGCCGAGCAAACAGGCGCCGCGACGCACCCAACTCGCTTGGCGCGCGCCGAGGAGGCCACTCTATGACCCGCATCCACGTTCTGCAACTGATCGACGGCCTGAAGATCGGCGGCGCGGAAGTGCTGCTGCGCGATCTGACCGCCGGCCTCCAGAACGACCCGCGCTTTCGTGTCAGCGTCGGCTACAGCACCCCTGGCCCGCTCGTCGAAGAAGTCGAGGCGCTTGGCGTGCCCGTCACCCACTTGCCACGTGCCGCACGCGTCGACCCGCTGCTGTTCGGGCGCATGCTCGCACTCATGCGCGCCGACCGCCCGCACGTCGTGCATACCCACCTGTTCAAAAGCGATTTTCACGGCCGGGCTGCCGCCCGTTTGCTCGGCGTGCCCGCCGTCGTCTCGACCTTGCACAACCTCGACGACTGGGCCAACAAGCCGGCGCTGGCCCGCACCTATGGCGCGACGGTTCGCTTCGCAGACCGCCTGATCGCCGTGTCGGACGAGGTGCGCGAGTTTTATATCAAGCGCGTGCATATTCCCGAGCACAAGCTGCAGACGATTTTAAACGGCGTGCCAATCGCCAAGTTCAGCGGGCAGGCCGCGGCAGGCCAGGCATTACGCGCCGAGCTAGGCATCCCCGCCGACGCGCCTCTTGTTGGCGTGGTCGGGCGCCTGGCGCCCCAGAAAGACCACGTGACGTTTCTGCACGCGGCGCGCCAGATCCTGTCTTCCCTGCCCACAACACGCTTCCTGATCGTCGGCACAGGCGATCTGCGCGAGCAACTTGTGGCACTGGCGGCCGAACTCGGCCTCGCCAACGCTGTGGTCTTCGCGGGCATTCGCAAAGACGTGCCGTCCGTGCTGGCCGCGCTCGATGTGCAGGTCTTTTCGTCGCGCTGGGAAGGGCTGCCCGTAGCCCTGCTCGAAGGCATGGCTGCGGGCAAGCCGGTTGTCTCGACGGCGGTAGGCGGCGTGCCGAGCGTGCTAATCGACGGCGAAACCGGCCTGCTGGTTGAGCCGGGTGACGCCAGGCAGTTGGCGACGGAATGTCTGCGCCTTCTGCAAAACCCCGTCTTGCGCCAGGGCATGGGCCAGGCCGCGCGCCAGCGCGCCGAAGCGCGCTACAGCATCGACGCGATGGTGCTGGCCACCGCCGCCGTGTACGAAGACGTGCTGCGCCGCCGCTTGCTACACTCAAACAGGCCCGCTCCCGCCGAGGGAGAGGGTGCTGGTGGATAGGAGCAGACCGTGAGCAGGGCCGACACAATCCACATTCTTCAGATTACCAAGTCGACCGGCGGCGTGGGTGGCTATGTGCGCTGGCTTGCCGAGGGCATCGACAAGGCCCGCTTTCGGCTGAGCGTGGCCTGCCTGTCGGACGGTGGCCCCGAGCTAGCGGCGCAGCTAAACGCCTTCGAGGGCGTGCGCGCCGAGAGCTTCGGCATGAACCGCTACAAGATCGCGCCGCACACCGACCTGATCACGCTCGCGAACCTGGCCGCGCTCATGCGCCGCGAGCGCCCGGATCTCATCCACGCTCACACCTCGAAGCCAGGCTACCTGGCGCGCCTCGCGGCGCTAGGCACGGGCACGCCTGTGATCTATACCGCGCACGGCTTCGCCTTTCACGACTACGTCTCGCGTCACGAGCGCATGTTCTACGCCACGCTCGAACGCGCCGCGGCCTCCCTGATGACAACCAAGATCGTGGCCGTGAGCGAAGCCGAGCGCCAGATGGGTTTGCGACACGGCGTCGGCACGCCAGACCAGATCCTGACCATTCATACCGGCATCGACTTGCAGCCTTTCGACGTGCCGAGCGATCGGGCGGCGCTACGAACCTCGCTCGGCATCCCGCTCGAAGCCCCGCTGATCGGTACAGTCGGCCGCATGATCAAGCAGAAGGCCCCGCTCGAATTTGTGCAGGCGGCGGCCCTGGTGCATCGCGCCCGCCCCGACGCACGCTTTATCTGGATCGGCGGCGGGCCACTCAAGCAGGAAGCCGAGAACCTCGCGCGGGCCTCGGGCGTCGACGGGGTGATTACCTTCGCCGGCCAGCGCCGTGATATTCCGGCCCTGCTCCAGGCGCTCGACATGTTCGTACTGCCGTCGCACTGGGAGAGCTTCCCGCTTGTGCTGCTCGAAGCCATGGCGGCACGCCTCCCGATCGTGGCCACCAACGTCGACGGCAACCCCGAGGCCGTGGCCGACGAAGAGACGGGGCTG
>Ga0224723_1002240_pt1 | contig 10861 bp, 11 predicted proteins | sample Balambano_FR2_Me_FD_161647 | JGI IMG/M metagenome (GOLD analysis project Ga0224723, IMG submission 161647) | Freshwater sediment microbial communities from Lake Towuti, South Sulawesi, Indonesia - Balambano_FR2_MetaG | ecosystem: Environmental > Aquatic > Freshwater > Lake > Sediment | place...
GCGTTTAGGTCTGCCAGCGCGTTAATGAGCGCATGGTTCGTGCCGTCGCCGCCAATCGCGACCACGCGCGTCAGCCCGCTTGCCTGCGCCTTGTCGAGATGCGCGGCGACTTCATCAGGCTTCTGCGTGATGGCGACAACCAGTTCCCCCAACCGATCCCAGAGCAGCGGCTCGAGGTCTTTCCAGATCATGCCCGCCCGCCCGCCTGCCGCATGGGGATTGAGGATGATGAGGGTCTTATTCATGATGAGGCGGTTCGGGCAACATGATATTTGTTCAGCACTGTCTTAAGCTCAACCATGTTGAAGGGTTTGGAGATGTAGTCATCGGCACCCTGTTCAAGCGCAGGTTTACGATCTTCCTGTCTGCCGCTCATCATGATGAAAAATACGTCTTTCCATGCAGGATTGGCACGCACGGCTTTCAGAAAACCGATGCCATCCATACGCGGCATATCCATATCACAAATAATGATGTCTGGAATAGAAGCGGCGGTATTCAGGACGGCGATGCCATGCTGCCCATCGTCAGCGGCAATGACCGCATAACCAATCACTTCCAACACTTCTTTCAGGACACTTTGTAAATCTGGCACATCATCGAGCAAGAGTATCGAAACGAGGGGTTTCGTCTCCTGCGTAACTTCGGCTGCATCCACAGACGCCATCCCGTCTCCTGTTTCAGGCGCGGACATGTCCATCGCCCACAACCACCCATTTGTACGTCGTCAGTTCTTCCAGCGCCATCGGACCACGCGCTTGAAGCTTTTGCGTACTGACGGCAATTTCCGCGCCCAGCCCCAGCGCGCCGCCGTCATTAAAGCGCGTGCTGGCATTCCAGAAGACCGCCGATGAGTCGACAGCGTTGAGAAAATACTCGGCGTCATCGGCTTTTCGGGTCAGAATGCCGTCGCTGTGACCCATACTGTGCGCGTTGATGTGGTCAATCGCTTCATCGAGCGTATCGACCACTTTCAATCCTAGCACAAGAGACATCCATTCAGTATTGAAGTCTTCGGATGTGGCGGGTTGAACTGCTTCTCCTGTTCCGGCTAATGTCGCCAGTGCGCGCGGCTCAGCGCGAAAACTGACACCGGACGACGCAAGATGCGCCACGACGCGCGGAAGAAAGTCCGCCGCGATGTCTGCCTTGACCAGCAGCGCATCGAGCGAATTGCAAACGGCAGGCTTCTGAGTCTTGGCATTATGAATGACGCGCAGCGCCGCGTCGAAATCCGCCGTTTCATCCACATAGAGGTGGCAGATGCCAATGCCGCCTGTGATCACAGGGATGGTGCTGTTTTCGCGGCACAGTTTATGCAGCGATGCGCCGCCGCGCGGGATGATGAGGTCGATATAGTCATGCAGCCGGAGCATCTCGCTCACGTACTGGCGGTCGGGACTTTCGATGTACTGTACGGCATCGGCGGGAAAACCACAGGCGGTCAGCGTATCGCGCATTATGCGCACCATCGCCAGATTGCTGCGCAGCGAGTCTTTGCCGCCGCGCAGAATCACAGCGTTGCCGCTTTTGATCGTCAGCACCACGACATCGACGGTGACGTTGGGGCGCGACTCGTAAATGACGCCGATCACGCCCAACGGCGTGCGCCGCCGCGAAACGCGCAAGCCATTTTCCAATGTGCGCGCGTCGTACTCTTTACCAACGGGATCAGGCAAGCGGACGACATTGCGCACATCAGTGATCATGCCTGTTATGCGTTTGTTCAGGTCAAGGCGGTCTTTGATCCAGATGTCATCCGTGCCAGCAGCGCGGGCATCCTGCACATCGAGCGCATTCTCCGCAAGGATAGTCTCGCGGTGCAGTTCCAGCGCGTCGGCAATCGCGGTCAGAACGTCGTTCTTCTGCGCGGTTGTCATGCGCGCCAGTTGTGTGGCAGCGGCTTTGGCGCGCTGCCCCAGCGCCTGCATATCTATCTGTGACATGTTCTTCCCCTACGCCAGCACAACCATGTTGTTGCGATGAATCACGGCATCCCCATAACTATACCCCAGAATGTCGATGATCATAGCAGATTTGACGCCACAGATTTTGCGCAAGTCTTCGCTGTCGTAATTGGTGACGCCATGCGCGATTTCGCGCCCTTCCGGCGAAAAGACCGCCAGCACCGCGCCGCGCTCAAAGTCGCGCGAGACTTTGGTAATGCCAACAGGCAGCAGACTTGCGCCGCCCGTTTTGAGCTTCTTGACCGCCCCCGCATCAATATGCACCAGACCGCGCGGCTTTTCCATCAGCAGCCAGCGTTTGCGGCTTTCCATGTGCGTCGTCTGCGCTGTGAAGCGCGTGCCGATGCTTTCGTTCGCCAGCAGCCGCGCCAGCACGTCCGGCGTCTTGCCGCTGGCGATGACCGTCGTCACGCCGCTGCGCCCGGCAAGCTGCGCGGCTTGCAGCTTGGTCGCCATACCGCCCGTGCCGAGTGTCGTGCCAGAGCCGCCCGCTGCCGCCCACGTCTCGTCGTCAATCTGCGCGACTTCGGCGATCAACTGGGCATTGGTATTCGTGCGCGGGTCAGCGGTGAACAAGCCTTGTTGATCCGTGAGCAGGATGAGCAGGTCCGCCTCGATCATCCCCGCCACCATCGCCGACAGGTTATCGTTATCGCCAACGCGGATTTCATGCGTGGCAGTCGTGTCGTTCTCGTTGATGATTGGGATGATGCGATGTTCGAGCAGGTTGGCAAGTGTATCGCGGATGTTCAGGTGGCGCGTGCGGTCGCTGATGTCTTCGCGCGTCATTAGCACCTGTGCGACGGCAATCTGGAAGATGTCAAACAGTTCGCTGTAGACCTGCATCAGGCGGCTTTGCCCGACGGCGCTCAGCATCTGCTTGGCGGGCAGCGTGCGCCCCAGTTCGGGGAAGCCGAGCCGCTCGCGCCCCGCCGCGACCGCGCCAGAGCTAACGACGATGACTTCATGCCCGCTCTGGTGCGCGCGTGCGACCTGCTGGACGACTTCCAGCATCCGCTGGCGGTGCAGGCTGGGAGTCCCATTGGTGAGGATACTGGTGCCGATTTTGACGACGACGCGCTGTGTGGTCATATCAGATTTCGGGAGTCTGCTCAGGTTCATTGATTGGGTCGCCGTATTCAAGCGATGTCTCAATCCATGAATACATGGCGTCGTGTATCATTGCAGGAATCTCTTCCCATTTCTGCGCATGTGTAATGCAACCAGGCAGCCCAACGACCTTCACACCGAAGCCCTCATCATCCGGCGTAATGATGAACTGATATGGGAGGTTGAGATAGTACTCAACCGTTTTCTCAGTTGTGAGGTCAGTTGTTGTCATCATCTTCCTCCATAGATTGCTCGTCCGATGACTTCATCTGTTCATCGACTGCTTCTTCTACTGTCAGTTGGTCAATGGCTTCAATCGCTGTCCTTACTGCATATTCAGGAGCAATCGCACCGTGCGGTGCAATCGTTATTCGTGACCCTGACGGGTGGCGATAGGTAATGTGTGAACCTTTGGTTTTGCCCCGCACAAAACCAAATTCAAGAAGAATCGCATCGAGTATGTCAGTACGCACATTTTTCGGATTACGTCGTAACTTTTCCAGCCGCTTTTTGCGTTTCGTCATGGGGTGATGTGTCCGTCCTTGTGCAGACAACGCGCACTCATTATATATGGTGAGGGGCAGGGTACAAAAAGATTTAACTTTGGCATGTAGAGACGTAAATCAAGGAGCATGATGATGAACTGGACACTTGAGGTTATCGTCGTACCTGTTTCGGATGTGGACGTTGCCAAAGCGTTTTACGCGGACAAACTGGGATTTCACGTTGACCACGACACACGGGTCAGCGATGCTGTGCGTATCATACAGCTCACGCCGCCGGGTTCTGGCTGCTCGGTTGTCATCAGCAAAGGGTTGCATGAGATGCAGCCGGGCATTCTCAAAGGGCTGCAACTGGTCGTCAACGATGTGCGCGCTGCTCATGTACACCTGACCGAGCGCGGCGTACCGTGCAGTCCGGTGCAGTACTTCGGCAGGGATAGTGTCGTGCGTGAGGCGCAAGACGACGACGACCTGAACAACACCAGCTTCGTCTTCTTCAGCGATCCCGATGGCAATGCGTGGGCGGTGCAGCAGATTACCGCGCGTCAGTGAAGTGCGTGCTTGCCGCTGAAGTGGTGAACTAGCCTGTAAGCCCAAACGTTGCGATGAGGATGTCGAAGACTGACAGCACGGGCAGCGGAATTGCGCCGCGCGTGCGCTCAACAGGCAAAACCACATCGCGACGCAACTCATAAACCGTGATGACGTAGAAGCGCTCGCCTGCCGCTATCACAAGGGTCTGATAATTCTGCGGCGTGTTCCCGCCAATCGAACCAATGTAACCGGTCAAGCGCCGCGACGGGATACCGTTGACCATCGTATCTTCTGCCGTTTCGATCACTGGACCGTCGCCCTGTGCCTGTTCGGGATTGACGGTCATAACGGAAATGAAAATCTGCGCATCAATCCAGACCAGTTCGCCATCTCCTGTGACCTCAATCGCAGACGTTACCGGGTAGCTGAAGCGATAGGCAAAACGCGGGCTTTCATAGACGGTCAGCGGTGGGATCGTTACCTGCTCCATCGTCGCCAGCAGCGGGTCAGGGGTGGAGGTCGCTGCGCTGGGGGCTTCGTCTGGCGGCAGTGATTGAGTAGCGGGTGCGCCTGCCTGTAACGAGCAGGCAGCGCTGAACAAAAGCAGCAGGCACAGGGCAAACCGTAGTCCAGACATAAGGTCTTGATCTCTCACATACGTTGTCTTCTTCGCTTCAGGGTAGCATAAAACCAATCGACGCGCCTGCTTGCGTCACGGCTCGACAGGAGTCAATATCCATCATCATCCTCACGCACCTTGCCATCCATCGGGAGCGCTGCAGTCACTCATGAACAAGCTGTCCGCCGTCCTCATCGGCACGGGCGATATTGCGCGGTCACATGCCGAAGCTGTCCACGCGCTGGCGGAGCGTGTCGAACTCGTCGCCGCGATGGACATCCATGCCGACCGCGCCGCCGCCTTCTGCGCCACGCACGCCATCGCGCGCGCCTATGCCGATGCCGACGAGATGCTGCGCACCGAGCAGCCACTGCTGGTGCTAATCGCCTCGCCGCCCGCCGTTCATGCTGAACAGTGCATCGCGGCGCTGGAAGCGGGCGCGTGGGTGCTGTGCGAAAAGCCCCTTTGCGCGTCGCTGGCGGAACTGGACACCATACAAGCTGCGGAAGCGCGCAGCGGGCGCTACGTCAGCGTCGTCTTTCAGAGGCGCTTTGGCGCTGGCGCGCAGCATGTGCGCTCGCTCATCGCGTCCGGCGCGCTCGGTAAGCCGATGGTAGCGCTCGGCAATACGACCTGGTATCGCGCGCCCGCCTATTACGCCGTCCCCTGGCGCGGACGCTGGGCGACCGAAGCCGGCGGCGCGACTGTCTCGCTCGGCATCCATTTGATCGATCTTGTCCTCTCGCTGTTCGGCGATTGGCGAGAAGTCCGCGCGCTCATCACGACGCTCGACCGCGACATCGAAGTCGAAAACTGCTCGTCGATCAGCGTGCTGTTCGAGTCGGGCGCGGTCGGCAGCTTCCTGACCAGCGCCGTCTCGCCGCGCGAACACACCGCGCTGAGGCTGGATTTTGAGCGCGCGACGATTGAACTAGACTTTCTCTACGATTACACCAATGCCGACTGGCGCTTCAGCGTTGGCAATTCCCCTCACGTCGATCTGCTCCCCGCCGGTTGGGATCGTATCCCGACCGACACGCCGCCCAGTCACGCGACGCAGTTGGCACAGGTGTTGGACGCAATGGCGATGAACACCCGCCCGTCCGTCAGCGGCGACGACGCACGGCGCACGCTGGAACTGATCGCCGCCGCCTACAAATCGGCGTTGACCGGGCGTCCGGTGCAGCGCGGCGAGATCACGCCCCGCGATCCGTTCTACGCGGCGATGAACGGGGCAGCGCCATGATCACACTGCATGATGACGTGGCGGCTATCGACATTCGCAACGACGAGCGCCTGCTGCTGCGCTACGTCTATCAGCCACAGATGGAGAGCGACTTGTCGCCGCGCCCGTATTTGCATCCGGTCAATACGCCAAGCGGCATAACCGTCACGGACATACACCCCGCCGATCATCGCTGGCATATGGGCATTTCGTTCGCTATTCCCGATGTGGGCGGCACGAACTTCTGGGGCGGACCGACTTACGTCTCCGGCAAAGGCTACACTATGCTGAACGATCACGGGCGTATCGCGCATGTCGATTGGCAGGAGAGGGACGCCGATAGAACCCTCACCCCAACCCCTCTCCCTCAGGGAGAAGGGCTGAAGAAGGCGCTCCTGAACCCCTTTCCCCCTGGTAGAGAAGGGCTGAAGAAGGCGCTTTTGAACCCCCTTCTCCCTCAGGGAGAAGGGGGATTGGGGGATGAGGGTGGTTTGCAGGCAAGACTTGGCGCAACGCTGGCGCACACGCTGCACTGGATCGCCCGCGACGGCGCGACCATCATCCATGAAGCGCGCCAGATCGACGTGCGACTGCTGCCGAACGAGAACGCCTACACGCTGACGTTCGCCTTCACACTGCGCAATGTCACCGCTGCACCGCTGCGCCTCGCCTCGCCCGCCGCCAACGGCGAACCGAATGGCATCGGCTACGGCGGGCTGTTCTGGCGCGGCGCACCGTCGTTCCTGAACGGGCGCATCATCAACGAACAGGGCGAAGGCGAAACCCTGCGCGGCAGCCGCAGCGCGTGGCTCGGTTATGAGTCGCCACAGGCACGCCTGCTGTTCATCGATCATCCCGCCAACCCGACGTATCCCAACGCCTGGTTCGTCCGCAACCAGCAGTATCCCGGCGTCTGCTTCAGCCTCGCCGCGCCACAGGCGTATATCCTGCCGCCGCACACGCCGCTGACGCTGCGCTATAGCATCGTCATTGCCGATGGGGCGATGGATAAGTGTGAGTGCATTGAAATGTTGTTGCAAGTCACAAAAAATCAGGAATAACCGCAGAGGCGCAGAGTACACAGAGAATAAATTGCGCATTTCCCTCTGTGATCTCTGCGCCTCTGCGGTTCAGAAGGGTTGTTAAGAATTGAGCGAATGCTGAGGCGATGGCTCTGCGCGATGGATGGCGCGGCGTTCGCGCATGGGTACAATCGTATGGATATTAGACTGCATTAACCTCACCCCCGTCCTTTCTCCCTCCGCTTTGCACTCGGTCGCCGCGCGCGGAGAGGGGCGTAGAGTCAGTGCTGAGAAGAATTTATGCGGGGTGAGGTTTCTGATTAATGGAGACTCTTGATGATCGAAATACGCTCCCCCCATTTGACAGGCGCTGAAGTCGCGTGGTTCGCACCGCTATGCAGCGACGATTACGAATACCTGGGCGTGCCGGACAGCCGCCTGAAAAGTACGTTCGCGCATACGTCGAACATCCTGCTGACCGCCGACCGCCTCGGCTTTCGCAACATCCTCTGCCCGTCGTCGTATCAGGTCGGGCAGGACACGCTGACGTTCGCGGCGGCGGTCGCCCCGCAGACGCGCAACATCAACCTGCTGACGGCGGTGCGCTGCGGCGAACTGCATCCGCCGATGCTGGGGCGCACCATCGCCACGCTTGACCACATCCTGCAAGGGCGGCTGACGGTCAATATCATTTCGTCAGATATGCCCGGCGAGGTGATGGACGCGCGCGCCCGTTACCAGCGCTCGCGTGAAGTGATTGACATCCTCAAGCAGGGCTGGACGCAGGATCACATCGATTTTGCGGGCGAGTTCTACACGATCAAGCTTGACACGACCGATCCGGTGCGCCCGTATCAGCAGAACGGCGGACCGCTGCTGTATTTCGGCGGTTATTCGCCGGATGGCAAAGACCTGTGCGCCGAACACTGCGATGTCTACTTGATGTGGCCCGATACCGAAGGCAATCTGCGCGGGCATATGGAAGATTTGACCGCGCGGGCGGCAAACTACGGGCGCACGCTCGATTACGGGCTGCGCGTGCATATGATTGTGCGCGAGACGGAGGCGGAAGCCCGCGCCCACGCCCGCAAGCTGATGTCGAAACTGGACGAGGTGTTCGGCACGGAAATTCGCAATCGCGCGCAGGACGCAAAAACGCTGGGTGTGGCGTTGCAGGCGCAGTTGCGCGAAGGCGCGGACGACGAAGGTTATGCCGAAGACCACCTGTGGACGGGGATCGGGCGGGCGCGCTCCGGCTGCGGCGCGGCGCTGGTCGGCGACCCGGATCAAATTCTGGCGAAGATTCGGCGCTACATGGACATGGGCATCCGCGCGTTTATTTTCTCCGGCTATCCGCATCTGGACGAGTGCGAGATGTTCGGGCGCTATGTGCTGCCGCAGTTGGAGACGGTCTCGCTGCCGCAGGCGCACGGGCGCATCCCGGCGACGCTGCCGCCGACGCCGTTGGGGGCGGGGGAGCGGCGGTAGGCGGGAGTTTTAACGCGGGGACGGAGAGATGCCCTCACCCTAAATCCCTCTCCCACGCGATGCTAACGCATCGGGGGCGAGGGACTTTGAACACGACTCGTACTCTCTGACTCCCCCTCGCCCCCGTCGCGCTGAAGTTGTTAAGGCTATGTGCAATCGAACTGCGCGACGTGTGGGAGAGGGGATTGGGGGGTGAGGGCTTCTCCGGTTCCAATTGTTAAACTCCATCATTGAACGGGTGGGTTAGCCGGGCAATTTATTGCCGGGCAGGGAGGCAGCGTGTTAGGGTTTATACAGCGATCCAAGCGCCGACTAGCCGCCCCTCAACTCCGCTTCTATCTCCGCCATCGTATCTCGAATCTCCTGAGGCAAACTGTATCCAAGTCGTTCTGCCGTTTCCCAGTCAGCGAGCGCCTGCGCCAAATCTGCGCGACGATCAGGTGACGACTCCGCCCTGCTGCGGTGAGCAAGCCCACGAATGAAGTAGGAAGCAGCGTCCTGTGGATTGAGGCGAATCGCTTCTGTAAAATCTGCAATTGCTCTTTCATAGTTGCCCTGCAGATACCACGCAGTCGCGCGATTGTAATAGGCATCGCCAGATTGCGGATTAAGTCGAATCGCCTCATCAAAATCCGCAATTGCACCCATCAAGTCACCCTGATGTCCGCGAGCAATCCCACGATCTTCATAGGCAGTGGCATTCTGCGGATTAAGGCTAATGGCTTCTGTGTAGTCCGCAATTGCCCCTTCCAAGTCGCCTAAGTCAGCACGCGCAAGCCCGCGATTGCGATAGGCAGAAGCATGCTGCGGATTGAGGCGAATGGCTTCTGTGTAGTCAGTGATTGCGCTCTCTAAGTCGCCCAAGTCAGCACGTGCAATTCCGCGATTGTAGTAGGCATCAGCATACTGTGGATCAAGATGAATGGCTTCATCAAAATCGGCGATTGCCCCCTGCAAATCGCCTTGGGCAGCGCGCGTTATCCCGCGAAAGTTGTAAGCCTCGGCATCTTGCGGATTTAGCCGGATAGCTTCTGTATAGTCGGCAATTGTCTCTGTTAGATTGCCCTGTGCCGCATGAAACACGCCGCGAGCAGTGTAAGCCAAAGCTTGATCTGGGTACTGGGCGACCAATTCATCCAACCTGGCGATTTGCTCTGAGGGATCATCGAATTGTTGGAGCATAACAAATGCAAATAAAACTAAAATATCGCCCTCGACAGCTGCTTGCGTCAGTGTCGGCGGTATCTGGGTGGCGGTTGACTGTGCCTCGAAGACTTGCTGAGTAGCGGTGGCAAGCTGTGACTCCGCTTCCGCTTGCAGCGCAACCGCCGTCGCTACCCGTCGTGTGGCGGTCGCAGCGCCTTGCTCGGCAGCGCCTTGTTCGTAAGTTGCCGTCGCCGCCAGCGCTAGTGCATCTGCTGCTTGCTGATTAACGAGTGTCAGTGTCGGCGGCACACTGGTCAATGTAGTATTTGCTTGTGCTTCGCGCGTGTTGGCGACGTTTGCGCTGTTTGTTGCACTTCCTCCTACGAACGCAGCGCCTACCGCGAAAGCTAACGCCAAGAGTGCGCCCCCTACGCCACTACTTGCCACCAACCGTCTACGCCGCTGTGCACGTTGCGATGCGGCGATATAATCGCGCTGGACTGGTTTTGTCGGTTCGTTAGGATAGGCTGCTTCATTGTTAGCTTTGGCATCTGCGGCGTATTCTTCCGCCTTTACTAACCACGCCTTGGCTGCTTCGATCTCGCTTCCGAACAACAGTAAGTCCTGTCGCCGCCCGTTGCGATCCCACTCCAGCGCGCGCGTCAGGTAGCGTGTATGAGCGCGCAAATAGTCTATATTGATACGGATCGCTTCCAGCAACTTCGGGAAAAAATCAGCGAAGGCGGCTTCGTCTTCAACTGCTGTTTCAGTGGCTCTTAACTGTGCATCAATGCGGTGGAGACCAGGGAGTCGACCCCAATTGTCCTCGAACAGTTTTATGGGATTGCGGTCGCCATACAGCTTAAGTAGGAAACCATCTTTATCGTCCTGGTACAGACGTTTGCCAAATTCTTCTTTGCACGCCGTTCGATCATGTTCAACATGGTAAACAGGGATGATACGCTTGGATAGTTCTTGAGCATACTCAATTTCGAGGTGGCACACAGGCGAACTGAGCGCCTCTGGAGACATAATAAGGATGAAGTTATCACTTGCCTCAATCCCGCGCTTAATCTCCTCCCACCATTCGGTGGTGAAGCGAATGCCAACCCGGTCAATCCTAGGACTTTCGCTTGATAGAAAAGTTGGTGCTATTGTAGAGAGATGATAACCAAACGCCAATACATCGAATATCTCGTCAGCACGCCAGTGAACTACACCTGTAGCCACCTGGCAGCGCATTTAGA
>Ga0224723_1002241_pt1 | contig 10858 bp, 10 predicted proteins | sample Balambano_FR2_Me_FD_161647 | JGI IMG/M metagenome (GOLD analysis project Ga0224723, IMG submission 161647) | Freshwater sediment microbial communities from Lake Towuti, South Sulawesi, Indonesia - Balambano_FR2_MetaG | ecosystem: Environmental > Aquatic > Freshwater > Lake > Sediment | place...
CGCTGTTACTGCCATCGCGCGCCCATTAGTCGGCGCGGCAGAGTCTCTTACGCTCCTTCCGTCAGATGGCGACGGTCAGAAAAAATCGCGGCCGGTGGGTGGTCGACTTTCGCGACCCGCACGGCAAGCGCCACATCGAAGCGCCTACGGGACCTTTCGAGAACGCCGCGCACGAGCGCCTTGCCGCCCAAACGCTGCTCACCAAGCGCTTGAGCGAAGTCGAGCGCGGCCTGCCTCGGCCGGACTACCGGCGTCTGTTGTTCGCGGAAGTTTGCGATCGCTACCTCGAAGCGAAGGTCAACGTCCGGCCGACTACTCTGCGCGGCTACCGAAGCCTGATTGATCTATACCTGCGGCCGTACTTCGGGAAGTGGAGGGTGCAGTCGGTCTCGGCCACTGATATCGAGCGCTTCCGCTGTGAACTCAGCCGAGGCGTGCCGGCCCCGATCCTCGATGCGCGAATCGCGCGCACGCTCCGAGCGAATCCAAAGTGGTCGCGCGGGCGGGCGAAGCAAGAGGAGGCCCGTCGGGCCGTCGGGGTTCGGACGATCAACAAGGCGCTGACCTTGCTGACGATGATCTTCAACTATGGCTGCCGTCATCGCTGGATCGACTACAACCCGGCCGAGCACGTCGAGCGGTTGCGGGATACCAAACCCGTGGCGGAGTGTCTCTTGGACACAAACATCCTCACCCCCGAGGAGATCCGGCGATTGCTTGATGCGGCGGAGGATCGCTATCGGCTCCTCATTCAAGTCGCCGTCTTTACCGGCATGCGCCAGGGAGAGATTCTCGGCCTGCAGTGGGGGGATATCGATTGGAACAGTCGCCAGGTTCACGTGCGGCGAGCGTGGAAAGAAGGCGCCTTCACGGAGCCAAAGACGCGCAGCTCGATCCGTCGCGTGGATCTCCCCGAGCGCCTGGTGCTTGAACTCAAGACGTGGCGCCTGCGATGCCCGAAGGGCGAGTTCGATATCGTGTTCGCCAACGACGCCGGCAATCCAATGAGTCACGCAAACCTGCTCCAGCGCGGCTTTTACCCTGCCCTGCGCCGTGCAGGCGTTCGGAAGATCCGCTTTCACGACCTCCGGCACACGTTCGCGTCCCTGATGATCGCGAACGGGGAAGATGTCGTTCGCGTATCCCGCCTGCTCGGGCACGCCTCCCCGAACATCACGCTTGGCATCTACTCGCACATGCTGCCAAAGGAACACTACGGGAGCACGGATCGGCTTGCGACGTTGATCTACGGCAACAGTTCGGCACCGCCGTCCGACCCGGCGCCCGATAGCTCCGCGGTAAGCGCTCTATCGGCTGGCGTCCGGCAGCTACCGACGAGTTAGAAGTGCCGGGACGCTCGTGCGCAATGCGGCGGCCAATACCTCGAGGGTGCTAAGCGTGACGTTTCGTTCACGCCGCTCGATCGATCCGATATAGGTCCTATGCAAGTCACAGGCGTCCGCGAGGTCTTCCTGCGATAGGCTGTGCTTGCGCCGATACGCCCGCACGTTATCGGCAAGGATGTTCAAGATCTGTGAAGTCGGTTTGCGCACCGCATGCCGAATCCGCGTTGGCCCGCGGGCATGCTGCAAATGTGTCGACTACGTATCTACAGACTATAAGTAGCATGTGGCATTGTGTTACACGTTACACGCTCCTTGCCGGAGCCTGCGGAAACGTGGCAATGAGAGACGCAGTCTATTTCTATATCGGAGCTGGCGTAACGCCTGCGTTCTTCATATGGCTGGGCGCTTGGGCGCTAAAGAAGAGCCTTCAGCGTTTAGGTCGAAGCCCGACGTGGAGTCTTGGATTGGTATTTCTTTTGACATGGATCGGCGTCGTAGTCCTTGGCTTGGTCATCGGGCGCTACGCACTCGGCATCGGTTATTGGGCCGCGATATTGCTGCTTGTAAGTGCGTTCATCGTAAGAGTTAACGCTGGTAGGCGCGCGACGTAAGCACAATTTGTTGCTGCCACGGAAGGCCGCCATTTGTGAGTTCAGAGCGACCCTTTTCTGCCAATAGGTGATCTCTGCGGGAATCACCGCAGCCAACGAGCTGCGCATGTCTGGATCGGAAAAGGGGTCGAGGCCGAACGATAGGATGCGGGGGCGCCTAGCTCTGGAATTCCTGCAAGTCGGGATTCAGTTGACGGAGAGCGTGATCTGAACCGTACGAGATTGAGCTTAAAGGAGCGCACGCGAGCGCGGCTAATCGAGCGAGATCCCGCGCTTCGAGCGCTGTTGCAATTCGTGTCCTCCGATGGGCGCGTTTGCCCGCACCCGCTCCACTGGTTTCACGTCTTCGAAATCGTGTCGAATCGGCATCCGGCTGGTCAGACCGCAGTGTCGGTGCCGCTGATCCTAGGCGTATGGCACTACGCCTCCGATCATGAAAAGCGAGAGCGCTTCCATGAACACCTATACCTCGCGTCCAAGTACGGCGCGCTAGCCGAAATCGACGAGTACCTTCGTTCGCGTAAGGACGAAGAGTGGTACTTCGAGGGTTCAAGGGGACTTTCCAAACGAGTGCACCTGCCGTGCTGATGCCTGCTTCTGGGTCACAGCCCTACTATGGGCCCGGACTGGGGCCGCCACCGGAAATGACATGGGAAGGCAACTCCACGAATCCGTTTCGCATAGTCCGATCCATTGCAGCAACCCTCTTGGCGCTATCAGCCGGCACCACGCATGAAGCGTTCAGCGGGACAGATGAAGCGGTTACCCGCGCGCTCGCAGCGGCTACCCGAATGCAAATCGAAGGTGACGGCCAAAAGCGCGACCCGAAAGGTGCTCGAGATACATTGCTGTCCGTCTCCGAACTCGACCCGCGCATTCCACTAAGGCTGGCGCTCCTGGCGTTTCAGGGCGAAGGGACGCAGCGCGATCCCTGCCAAGCAATCTACTGGGCTCAGATTGCTCGGCAGTCTGCCTCATTCCGTCGATTGCCCGCCCAATGGCGCGATCAAGGTACCGCAATTGTTCAGGAAGCGACTTCGGAACTCTCGGGTCACGAAGCTACTTTGCAAGCGACACTAAGCGCTGCGAAGCGCCCGATTGGCTCGTATCGATCTGCACATCCGACGTCATGCTCAGAGCGCGCACGAAACTTGGCGGGCGACGAGCAGCCGATACGCTCGGACGTATTCGAGGAAGCACTACGACTCCTTGGCGACACCCCCGAAGTGCGCAATCTCAACGCCAGCTTTCTCATCGATGCAGCAATTGTTAGCACGGCCGCCGCTTGCCAATCCGCCGTTCGAGTCGTGAACGTAAAGTGCCTTTCGCACAGGGTGAACCGAGCTTTTCGCGAGAATGGCGTAACAGATCGACCAGCCTACGTCAGAGCATTCCTGCAATCCTTCTTGGTGCTGGCGATACTGGTGGATTCTCTAGATCTTTCTGAAGCGGATTTTGAAGAATCGTTTGAGACCCTCTGGACTCAGTTCGCCAGCCAGCAGGAACGATACGATTCTCTCGCTTTCGAGCTCTACGCACTAAACAAGAAACTGCAGACGATTGAGCGCAATCAGCAGCGCGCCAATGCGCGAGCTGCGCGCCACGACTCTGCACGACAGGCTCAAGCATGGTTCGAACTTGCAGCATCGTTATCGGCACCATGGAGCGCAGCGTCGGCCCAAGGCGGTTCGGACTTGGAAGCTCGCGGTTGCACTTGCGCATGCGTGGACGGCGCGCACGTCGCGGTATGCAAGAGGACGACTGCAATACCGCCGTCATGTGGGACTAAGGTTTGCCCGATCGTGCCTGCACGCGTCCCGCCGGTGGATACCGTCGAGCTGCCGCCACTTGGAACACGCGATTGCGAATGGAAACAGGTGGCTTTGCCAAACGAATCACAGTACGAATGGCGCCGCGTGTGTCGCTGAATCCGCACCGCAGGATGCGGCATTGATGACAGTTCTGCTTTGGCTCATGCATCGACGGAGTGCAAAGAGCACGTCGAGCGTTTAGGCGAAGTTGTTTTGTCGCGGCTTACACAAGCCTTGGCCGAGTTGGAGCTGATTTCTGAGTAGTCTGGTACTCGGCCGCGGTCAACGCCGAGACACCCAGTTCGTCCGCGCTTTACGCTAGTGCAACAAGCGTGACTCGCTATGCATTGAGCGATGTAAAGCTGGCACACCGCTGTCGTTGGTTTCGTTTGGGGCCACTCGATGCAGCCGCACGAATGCAGTACTACGGGTCTTGCGCTTAGGTCGTAAGCTGCACTAGCCGCTGCCTCCATTCCATGAGCCGCCGTTCGCGGCTCACGCGAGCGACAGCGCCGTCGGACGCTGCAGACCGAAGGCCGGCCCCCACTACTGCAAAGTAGTCATGAGTTGCCTCGTCTATGCCAATCCCGTGTGGCGCTCGGCATTGCGGTGAATCGGCGCGCGGCCGCACCCACGTTTCAATATCTACATTAAGTTATGCAATATAGCGTCAATTTGACTTGCCAAATTATCGCGCATAGCATCTTGCACCAGTTCAGTGATATTGCGCTGTAATTTAGGAGAACCGCTGTGGAAGCGAGCGTTGCGCGAAAGGTCTCCCCCATCAAAAAGGGTGCTACAGAGAAACGAGCGAAATTCATCGAGTTGGCGGAAAGGAGAACAGCAAACGCAATCCGTGCGATTCGTGTGATCGGCAAGCTCGGAAATCTCTCCGCTTATTCATACGACGAGACGGACATCAAGAAAATTGTTTCAGCGCTCGGCAAGGAAATCGAAGATCTGAAGGCGCGAATGTTGAGAAAGAGCGGCAAGGCCGCCGTCGAGTTCAGGCTGTAGAAATTCCTAAAGGTCGGTCGGAAGGTACTGCCGAATGCATGACATCAATCTTCTTAACGAACTTCTCGAAGCGGAGACCGAGGGCGCCGCAATCAGGGCACTTGAAACGAGAGGTGTGCTTTCAGCTGACGTTCGCCATACTCGCTGGCGCTATCTCGGCAACATGCCGAACAATCAAGCGATCGTACACGCGCAGCAGAGTTCACCCGCCGCGGCGCTAATCGAGAAGTTCACTAATAGCATTGACGCGCTGTTGATGCGCCACTGTAAGGCGGCTGACATTGATCCGCGAGGCGCGAGCGCGCCTCAGTCGATGGCTTTAGCAGTGGAACACTTCCTCGGAGATAAGGCAGAAGTGTTCGCCGACGCAAACACGTACTCCAAGGCACGCGACGTCCTTCGCCAATATGCCGAAGAGAATCTCTTGCTCTACGCGACAGGCACAGAGGCTCGGCCATCGTTGTCGCTCTACGACAATGGCGAAGGTCAGCTCGCAGGAGATTTTCCGAGCACCTTTTGCTCGCTGATCCACGGCAACGGCGGTGGTTCCTACAAGGGCGCGATTCCGTTTGTGCAGGGCCGCTTCAATATGGGAAGCAGCGGCGTCCTGCCGTTCTGCTCTGAACTGCACAAGTTGCAGCTGATCGTGTCTCGCGTCCCACGTGATGTGGCGGGTAGCGACGATCACGAGTGGGCTTTTACCGTACTCTGCTTTTTCCCGTCCCAACAGGACCCCTCGTGGCACTACCTCGTAGGTCCCGATGGTCAGGTCCCAACTGCTGGAACCCAAGCGCTGGGCTTGGTGCCTCGCGTCGGAGTGACGTCAGGCGAACTTGTACTGCCACGAGAACGAAAGGTGGACTCAGGCACGCTCGTGAAGATGTACGACTACAAGGCCCCGCGATCGAACGTGTGCGGGGAGCTATTCAAAAAGGTCGAGGAGTTCATGCTGCGGCCCTCGTTGCCCATTCGCATTGTCGAGTGCCGCGAGGAGTACCTAGCAAACGTCATGCGCGTGACGGTGTGGGACCGTTTGGGCGCATGGGGCAAGGACAAGCTTGAGCCGGGATTCGAGAATGGCGCCAGCGTCACCGTACAGTTGGAAACTGGCGAGTCGATACCCGTCGAAATCCGCGTTTTTAAGCCGATTCGGAAGGGTGGCAAGATCGTAGATGATGATGCCGATCAGCCTCAGACTGGGTTGCGCGCGATTATTAACGGGCAGTCGCACGCTCGACGCGATGCAAGGTTTTTTCGCACGCAGGCGGTCGACAAGGAGCACATAGCAGGCAGCATGCTCGTGCTGCTCGACTGCACAAGCCTCGGACAGACATCGCGAAATGCGCTGTTCATGAGTAACCGCGAAACGTTCCGCGAGGATCCGCTGTTGACTGATCTCTTCAAGAAGGTTCAGCGCGAACTGAGGAACCACGAGGGGTTGATCGAGCTCAACAAGCGTCGCTACGAGGAGAAGGTCAAGGACGCAGTCAATGACGAGGACGGCATAAAGGCCCTGGAGGAGTTGCTGCAGACCGACAAGGATCTCGCCGACTTGTTCGGCACAATGTTCCCTGGTTCTGTCGCAGCTAAGACCGCGAAAGACGGAAAAGGCGCAACGGTCGATGGGTCTCCAGAACCTTTCACCGGTGAGCAGTACCCGACCTTCTTTCACCGCAAGGACGGTACGACTTTGGTGGAGACAGAGATCGCAAGGGGTGAGCTAGGCCGCGTGTCGTTCCTAACCGATGTGAAGAACGAGTACTTCTCGCGCAAACGCGTTCCGGGTAAAGAGACGTTCACCGGCGACGCCATTCCGACGTCCCGACTGTTTAACGGCCGATACACACTGACTTTTGCGCCCGACAAGAACCTGTCGGTCGGTACCCAACTCGTGTGCCACGTCGTCATTACAGACAACAAGGGCAGCGGACCGTTCGCGCTCGACGTGAGAATCGTGATCGCGGAACCGGCGGAAAAAAAGGAACCTGGCCCGAAGCGGCCCGCGCCTACGGCAAAGGCCACCGCAGGCCCGAGTCGTCCGGATATTCAAGAAGTAAGGAATGGACCGGATGAACCGCCGCTAACGATTGAGGCGGTACCAGGCTCCGAACGATTGAAGCTACTTCTTAACGTGGAGTCGAAGCTGCTGGCGCAGGCCAAAGATATGCGGCCGAAGCAAGAAGAAGCTGCAGTCGAGTTCGTCTTCAAGTACGGGCTGGCTCTAACTGCGATGGGCCTACTGGACGCCGTGAAGCGCACGCCGGAGTGGGAAACGAATCAGGCGGATTGCCGGAAGCGCATTCAGGACACGGCAGCTGGAATCGCGCGTGTGATTGTGCCGCTCTGTCTGTCGCTGCCAAAAAAGTTGCCGAAGTCTAAGCTCGCCGCCGCATAACTAGCGGCGGCCCGACAATGGCCGCGCGACTCACAGCTTCAGGAAGGCGCGGCGGCTGATAGTTGTGCCGGAGAATTACTGGCGAAGCCGGTGAAAGAGGACGACTTCTTGACTGCCGCTCGTGCGGCCCCTTTGGCTGGCGTACCACTTGCGGTTCGGTACGCTACGCCATAGGCGTTGACCGCCGGCAGCTAGGAAGTGCTCTATAAACCCCGCGTCGTCCACGACGGACAGGTACCGCGGCAGTTGCCACTCTGGATTCGAGAACGCCACCACCTGAACCACGGTTGTCTCGGAATCACAAACGGCCGCCACGGAATCTAGCGACGCGCGCATCTGTTCAAAGTACTTGCCCGCAGCGTGTGTCTTGCGATCGCCCATCGTGTAATACGCCGCGCCGTCACCATCGAGACGGTTGGCGATCCAGAACGGCGCCGGAGTTTCCTTACCACCCTGAATTTGCCAGCGGTGGTACAACACATGAACGCCTGGGTACGGTGGCGACGTCACGATCAGCCGCGGCTTTCGCCCTCGCTTGAAGAGTGGCTCGCTCTCCAGGCCAGACGTCGAACGGTGTAAGCACTGTACCGAGGCATGTCGGTGAACTGCCGTCGCGCGCGCCAGCTCAGCAGACCCGTTAATCATCTCGAGCACAAACTGGTAAAGCTGACCGCGGAAGTCATCCACCGTCGGGAGCACCTTGCGGCCGTCGAGAGCCCACTGCGCCGTCCGCAGAACCGCGCAGCGGGCGAACCTCTCTAGTCGTTGACTACGAAGGCGTCCACCGCTGGTTATCGCCTGAGCGATTGCCTTACGCAGCCGCCATGTCCTCGGTCCACTTAGGTGACGAAGATACCCCGCCTCCTCGTAGAACTCGTGGGCCGAGGCGGGTGCGCGCGAGTCGATTTGCCTGCGCACCCCAGCCGCCCATTGGCGCATCCTTTTTAGCTCCGCACCCGTGTACACGGTGGTCTTCACTTCGCAAACAAAAGCCGCGAGCGAACTGATGTCCGCGCCGATCGCGTGGCGTCCCGCGGCAAGCGCCTCGACCAGCGTGGTGCCACCGCCAACGAATGGGTCCAGTACCAAGTCGCCCGGTTCCGTGAACGCGTGAATTGCCGCGCGTACCAATTCAGGCGGGAACCGAGCTGGATAGCGATAGAAGGTATGTGTCAGGCCACTAACAGGATTGGCGTCTAACGCAGCCTGCGTTAGTCGCTGAATGCATGCGGCATCTAGCCCAAGCAACGGGACAATCTTCGATCGCGTAGATCGTCGCAAGACCATCGCCTAGACCTTCTGCGCGAGCAACGGCCACCTGTTTTCGACGTAATGCTCAGCGGCGTCACGTATGACCCAAGCGAACGAGACTTTTTTCTGCCGCGCGATCTGTTCAAGTTCGCGGTGGAGTTCGCCAGGCAGGCTTATGGACACCCGATGAGTATCAACGCCCTTGCCGCGTGCGCGGAGCCTACCAGCCATACTACTGTGTCCCCCGATACGGATATGCACCGCATTACACCATATCGGTGCATCACTAGATTACCGGCAAAATGGAAACAAATTGGAAACGCTGCTCCGCGCCCGAGCGGCGTTGGCCCCAAGTCAAAGGCGAGTAGGTAAGCAGGATCAGCGAGTTGAAATGGTGGCCAGGGTCGGAATCGAACCAACGACACGCGGATTTTCAGTCCGCTGCTCTACCAACTGAGCTACCTGGCCGCCGTCTGGAAGGCCGCGTATTAGAGCCGCGGCCCCCGGACGCGTCAAGCGCGGGCGGGCGCAAGTCCTTGAATTGCGGCTTGCTACGTCCGGGGTTCATGCTAGCGGCCGCGCCGGAGCTCGGCGTGGGGGCATTCGCATGGAAAAGACGCTGCTCGATTACTGGTGGGTGCCGCTGTTGCGCGGCATCGTGGCGATCGCGTTCGGCGTAAGCCTGCTCGCGTGGCCGAAGCTCAGCATCTTCGCGCTGATCATCCTCGTCGCCGCGTACCTGATCGTCGATGGCGCCACGTCGATCTATTTCTCGACGCAGGCACGCAACTGGGGCTGGCCGTTCTGGGGCGGCGTGATCAGTCTCGGCGCCGGCGTGATAGCGTTGCTGCGACCCGGCATCGCCGCGATTTCGATCCTGATCGTGATCGCGATCTGGGCGATCGCGCGCGGCATCGTCGACATCTACGCCGCGATCCGGTTCCGGCGCGAGATCGATTACGAGTGGTGGCTCGCGCTCAGCGGTCTCGCAAGCATCGTGTTTGGTGTGCTCGTGCTCGCCCAGCCGGCGACGGGCGCACTCGCGATGGTGACGCTGCTCGGCGCGTTCACGATCGCGCTCGGCGTGCTGCTCGTGATCTCGGGCTTCCGGATCCGCGCGTTTCGCAACAAACGGCGGCCGATGGGCGTCTGACCGATCAGGGTCGCGAACCGCCGTTCGGTGCCGGCATCGCTCGTTCGAGCAGCTTGGCCGAACCGACTCCGAGCTTCATCAGGCACCGGATCGCCTCGTGCACGGGCACGTCCACACGCCGTACCTGCTCCTCGGTGAGGAAGTACAGCGAGCCGCCCGTGGGTGTCGGTGCGCTCGGCACGAACACCGTGAGCAGTCCGCTCCTGGACTCCTCGATCAGGAATCCGATGAGCCACGTCTCGTCGACGCGCGCGAGCACCGTCTTCACATCGCCTTCGTCGGGGACGCCGAGCGAGCCATGGCCCATGCTCCGCAGCATCTTGTAACCTGGAATGCGATGCAGGATCAGGCCCTCGAGCCGTGAGGTGATCGAGGTGCCGATCCGGGTGCGCGCGACCAGGCCCGCCGCGAATGCGATCAGCACCAGCAGCAGCAGCGACAGCGCGTACGCCAGGATGTGGCCCGGCAGGAAGTCGAGGAAATGCATCTCGCGGCTGAGCGGGCCGACGAATTTCTGCAGGAACCCTACTGCCTTGTGGATCAGGAAGGCGACCAGGATCAGCGGCAGCAGAAAGAGCGCGCCGCCGACGAGCGTGGTCTTGATGAAACCAGCGCGTTCCGCCATGTCACGCCGGCCGGTAGTCGGCGGGTCGATCCGAACCACTGCCGAAAAAGAACTTCTCCATCTCACCCTCCAGGAATTTCCGCGCCTTCGGGTCGACCGGCGTCAGCCGGTATTCGTTGATCAGCATCGTCTGGTGACCGACCCAGCGCGACCACGCTTCCTTCGAGACATTCTCGAGGATGCGCTGGCCCAGCGCACCGGGATATGGCGCCCGCTCGAGGCCTTCCGCTTCCTTGCCGAGAAGCACGCACTGCACAGTCCGGGTCATGACAACTTTCCAAGAATCGCGACGACGGGCGCTGGCAATCCTACGCGCGCGGGTGTGCGGCTGTCATACCAGAGCCGCGCATCGGAGTCAGCCACTGCGCCATCGCCCCGACAGCGCGCGACGAGCGGCGTGATCAGAAGATCAAAGTGAGAGAAAGCGTGCGGCACGGGCGCAAGCGGCACCGCATCGAACCGCGAACCGTTCAGCGCCAGGGTCGCGTAGCGGCGCGCGTCGTCTTCGGTGTCGAACTCTGGCAGGCACCAGAGCCCGCCCCATATGCCTTGCGGCGGGCGACGCTCGAGCATGACCGCGCCGTCATCGCGCCGGGCAATGAGCATCACGACTTCGCGACAGCGCCGCTTGCGCGCTCGATCCACGGAC
>Ga0224723_1002242_pt1 | contig 10856 bp, 9 predicted proteins | sample Balambano_FR2_Me_FD_161647 | JGI IMG/M metagenome (GOLD analysis project Ga0224723, IMG submission 161647) | Freshwater sediment microbial communities from Lake Towuti, South Sulawesi, Indonesia - Balambano_FR2_MetaG | ecosystem: Environmental > Aquatic > Freshwater > Lake > Sediment | place...
TCACCTCATGCTCACAGCGGCTGGGTTGTGGAACTTTTACTTAGAAGCTGCTTAACTCGGATAGGGAGGGGAAAGGCAGTCTGTGCAACACTTTCAGAACCTTTTATAAAGCAACAAGTCTAATCTTTATCGACATAGCACTTCTTAGAGAAAATTTGGTCAGTCTGGTCTGTTAACGAGTTGAGAGTTGGAGATGAAAGCACACCTTGCAGCGCATCATCGATTAGGGCAACCTTTGCCACAAAGGATAGCAATCGTGCGATCGCTACCAGGGTTAGGCGACTTCCTCTGTTGCGTGCCGACTCTAAGAGCATTGCGAGCCACATTACCGGAAGCTCATCTCACATTAATCAGCTTAAGAAATGCTGGTAGTTTTGTTGCCCGGTTTCCTCACTATCTCAATGATTGGTTAGAGTTTCCAGGTTATCCAGGCATTCCAGAGGTGCCCGTTTCATCGCCGCGAATTGTATCTTTTCTGGCCAATGCCCAACTCCACAATTTTGATTTAGCCTTACAGATGCACGGAAATGGCACTTACATTAATTGTTTTACAATGTTATTGGGAGCAAGATTAAATGCAGGGTTCTTTCCTGCTCAAATGTATTGTCCCGATCGCGATCGCTTTCTCCCTTACCCAGAGCACGAGCCAGAAATTTGGCGATTATTAAGATTAATGGAGTTTTTAGGCGTGCCGCTGCAAGGAGACTTTTTAGAGTTTCCCATATTGCAGTCAGATTGGGAAGAATTTAAGGCGATCGCTTTAGTTCACAATTTACGTCGTGGCAACTATATTTGCATTCATCCAGGTGCAAGTGTGCCAGAACGGTGTTGGTCCTATCGATATTTTGCAGCGGTTGCCGATACATTGGCGGCTCAGGGCTACCAGGTTGTTTTAACCGGAACAAGTTCAGAATGGACGTTAACCGAGACAATTGTGCAAACCATGCAATTCCCAGCAATCAATTTAGCGGGACAGACTAGTTTGGGAGCGATCGCAGCCCTGTTAAAACACAGTCGGTTACTCATTTGCAACGATACTGGTGTCTCCCACTTAGCAGCAGCGCTAGAAGTCCCCAGTGTTGTAATTTTCACCCATTCTGATCCTCGACGTTGGGCACCGCTCAATCGGCAACGTCACCGGATTGTCGTTAACTTGATCACGGAACCAGAAGCACGAAGTTTGAGGCAAGGCAAATTCAGTGCTCCTTTAAGCCAACCCACTCCTGCCCAAGTTCTAGCAGAGGTGACAACTTTGTTACAGCAGGAGGTTGCTTATGTCTCCTGATCAACGCCTTCTCTTGGGATGTGATACGGTTAAAACTGCTCATTCGCTTGCACCCAGTTTGCACCACTTACAGTGTCATCTCCCTGAAGCTGACATGACTCTAATGCTACCTGATCCAGACGGTACTGAATTATTCCCTTGTTCCAGGATGGAAATCAAATCAATTTCAAGTTGGTTGGATTCTTATACCTTACAGTGGCTATCTCAAGTGAGATTTGGCATCGCAATTTTGTTTACAGAACCACTGCGATCGCCATATACAATGTCATACCTATGCTATTTAGCAGGTATTCCTGTTCGTCTAGGGCAGTCAATCGAGTTCGGTGGGGGTGTGTTGTCATATTGTGTGACTCCTATTCAAGATCAAATTACTCTAGAGAACTATCACTTGCATTTGACGCAATCAATCACTTCTTTTTTAAGTTCAAGGGAAAGTAAGAATGGTAATTTGTGCCATTAACACTATTTACACAAAAACATAAATTCAAAGTCACATCATGCAACTACGAATTCTCACCTGGCACATCCACGGGAGTTATCTTTACTATTTAACTCAAACGCCTCACCAGTTCTACCTTCCCACGAAACCTGGCAAACCAGAACGCTATGGCGGAAAAATAGGAAGCTTCCATTGGGGAGAGAACGTCCATGAAATTTCAGCCGTCGAGGTGCGCTATCACTCATTTGATTGCATTCTGTTTCAAACCCGTCAAAATTATTTACAGGATCAACACGAAATCTTGTCCGAAACGCAACGTCAGTTACCTCGATTATATCTAGAACATGATCCGCCTCGTGAACATCCAACAGACACACAACATGTTGTTGACGATCCTGATATTTTATTGATTCATGTGACCCATTTCAATCGCTTGATGTGGGACAATGGGCAAACTCCAACTCATGTTATAGAACATGGTGTAATAATACCTGATGATGTTATCTACACAGGAGAATTGACACGAGGAATTGTTGTTACTAATGGATTACGAAAACGTGGTAGGAGATTGGGAGCAGATATTTTTCAACAGGTTCGGCAGTCTGTCCCCTTGGACTTAGTTGGCATGGATGCTAAATCGCTGGATGGACTGGGTGAAATCCCTCATGCTCAGTTGCCTGCTTTTACAGCTCGTTATCGCTTCTTTTTTCACCCAGTTCGTTATACGAGTTTAGGTCTAGCCGTATGTGAAGCGATGATGGTAGGATTGCCCATTATTGGATTGGCTACGACAGAAATAGTTAGCATTATCGAAAATGGTGTTTCTGGTTATATCAATAATAACGTTGAAATTTTGGTAGAGCGGATGCAAGAGTTGTTAGCTAGTCCTCAAATAGCGTATGGTTTGGGGCAAGCTGCTAGAGAGGTAGCGCGATCGCGTTTCTCGATTCAGCGGTTTACTCAAGATTGGAATACGCTCCTGGAGTATTGGGTTACTCATCGTTCCTTGCCTATCTCATCTATGGCTTCTTCGTTCATACATAATTAGAGCCAGCGTTCCTTAAGAAATGGCATAAAAACACATCTATCGCAAACATGTTATGACTAAGCAAATTGCTTTAATTAGTGAACACGCCACTCCCTTAGGGATTTTCGGCGGTGTGGACAGTGGTGGACAAAACGTTTATGTGGGTCAGTTGGCGAAGCATTTAGCAGCGATCGGGTATCGAGTCGATGTGTTTACTCGACGAGACCAGGAACATCTCCCCAACGTTGTTGATTGGTATCAAGGGGTGCGTATTATTCATGTTCCAGCTGGTTTGCCAATCCGTTTACCCAAAGAAAAATTGCTGCCTTACATGGGAGAATTCACCGCTTTTGTATTGGATTGGTGCGAACGCGAAACCTCGTATGATCTGATTCATGCCAATTTTTGGATGTCGGCTCTAGTTGCAGCAGATATCAAAAGAGCGATCGGCATTCCCTTTGTCGTCACATTCCATGCTCTGGGACGAGTACGGCGATTATATCAAGGCGATGCAGACCAATTTCCTGATGAACGGTTTGCGATCGAAGAACGAATTGTTCAGGAAGCAGATCAGATTATTGCCGAATGCCCTCAAGATCGGGAAGATTTGCTGTATTGGTATGATGCCGATCCCAATCGAATTCAAATTATTCCCTGCGGATTTGATGCCGCAGAATTTTGGGTAATTAATAAAATCCATGCCCGACTAACGTTAGGATTATGTCCTGACGAGTACTTAATTCTGCAACTGGGTCGAATGGTGCCGCGCAAAGGGGTAGATACGGTGGTTCGCGGTTTTGCTGAATTGTTGAAACGCCGATCGCTGTCTGCTCGTTTGTTAATCGTTGGCGGCGAAGCCGAAATCCCCGATCCGCAATTGACTCCCGAAATTGGTCGTCTGAGTGCAATTGCCCATGAATTACAGGTGAATACCAGAGTCACGTTTGTAGGACGCAAGGGACGAGACGTACTCAAGTATTATTACAGTGCTGCTGACGTATTTGTCACAACTCCCTGGTATGAGCCATTCGGTATCACACCCATTGAGTCTATGGCCTGTGGCACGCCAGTGATTGGCTCGGCAGTTGGTGGCATTAAGTTCACAGTCAAAGATGGTGAAACGGGCTATTTAATTCCACCCAATGATGCCCAACAACTTGCCGATCGCCTACTCTATCTGTTTGAACACCCGCAATTGAGGAATTTATTTGGTAGACAATCCATCCGACGTTGTCAAGAACACTTCACCTGGCAAAAAGTCACCAGCGCGATCGCTGCCCTGTATGAAGAAGTGCTGGCTGGCAGTCGTTTGGTATCTGGTGGAGAAGCGCATCAATTAGCGATTCTCGATCGCGGTTTTGAATCTATGTTACAAGCAGTGCAGCGATCGCAACGGCTGCTCCGTCCAGCAATTCAAGCGGCAGCCCAAGCATTAAGTACCTGTTTTTCACGCGGAGGGAAACTACTCATTTGTGGCAATGGTGGCAGCGCCGCAGATGCCCAACATTTTGCCGCTGAATTGGTGGGACGGTTTTGTTGTTCGCATCGAGCCGGACTCCCTGCGATCGCCTTAACCGCTGACTCAGCCTTTTTGACAGCCTGGGCCAATGATGTTGGTTATGAAGATGTGTTTGCTCGTCAAGTGGAAACCTTTGCTCAACCTCAAGATCTCCTGTTTGGCATTAGTACCAGTGGGCAATCGAAAAACTTGATTACTGCGTTTGAAGCAGCGCGGCGATTGAACATGCAAACCATTGCTTTGCTAGGTAAGGATGGGGGAGGTCTGCGTTTACTGGCAGATATTGCGATAGTTGTACCTGCTCTAGAAACTCAACGCATTCAGGAAGTACAACTTCTCATCATTCATTTGTTGTGTGAACTGATAGAGGAGCATTTATTAGCCATGAATTCTACTCACTCAGGTCATTCAAATCTTTGGTGCCAGGAAAGCCTGGATCTCCCAATCTTGAAAACCTCAACAGCTTCCTCAAGGCAGGACTGCCTCCCCTCCAACTCAAGGTTTCAGCCCACACTAGCCCACCCTACCCAGGGTTAGAACCCTGTTCATTTCTCTGTGCCCTCTGTGTCTTTGTGGTGTTTTTATGACTTATTCTAAAAGGAGCAAACTACATGGAACTGTTATCGGGAAAAGTAGCTTTAGTAACAGGGGGCGGACGCGGTTTAGGAGCTGCGATCTGTCGTACCCTAGCTGAAGCAGGGGTGATTACAATCGCTGCTGACATTCGCATAGATTTAGCAGAACAGACCACGCAAGAATTACGGCAGATGGGGTGGGAGGCGAACGCTCTGCCCCTCGATCTGACTGATGAACAGCAAATTGAGGCAACTGTGCATAAAATCGTTGATCAATATGAGAAGGTTGACATCCTGATTAATAACGCGGGCACTGATGTCACCTTACCAGTAGAGGAATTGGCGATCGCCGATTGGGATCGAGTTATGGCGATCAATTTAAGAGCACCCTTCATTTTGTCCAAATATATTATGCCATTGATGAAACAGCAGAGAAGCGGACACATCGTCAACATCGCTTCAACTGCGGCCAAAAGAGCTTGGGCCAACGCCTCAGTGTATCATGCCAGTAAATGGGGACTCATGGGTTTGAGCCATGCCCTGCACGTAGAAGGCAGACCGCATGGAATTAAAGTCACGGCAGTTGTGGCTGGGGGCATGAAAACTCCCTTCTTGCTCGATCGCTTTCCTGATATCGATCCCAACATCTTGCAAGACCCTAAGAATGTGGCTGAAACGATTCGATATGTGCTGATGCAACCTGCGGAAACAGTGATTTCTGAAGTTATGGTCATCCCAATGCGAGAAGGGTCATGGCCATGAACAGAAAAGCAGTTTTTCTGGATAAAGACGGCACGTTAATTGAAGATGTCCCTTATAACGTTGATCCTGAAAAAATTCGATTTTGTTCTGGTGTGTTAGCAGGGTTACAATTGCTTCATACCGCCCACTATCAACTCATTGTCATCACGAATCAAGCAGGGATTGCCCACGGCTATTTCTCTGAGGCAGATTTACTACTTGTCGAGCACCGCTTAAAAGAATTACTTGCGACTGTAAACGTTCCACTACACGGATTTTACTACTGCCCTCATCATCCCCAAGGGGTAATACCTGCTTACACTCAGGCGTGTAACTGTCGTAAACCTCGTGCAGGGCTACTTCTAAAGGCTGCTCAAGAACTTAGAATCGAGTTAACTCAATCCTGGTTCATTGGCGATATCTTAAATGACATTGAAGCGGGGCGATTAGCAAGGTGTCGCACGGTTTTAATTGACAACGGTAATGAAACCGAGTGGCAGATGTTGCCTCAGCGATATCCCCACCACATTGTTGCTGATTTCTACACAGCAGCACAAGTGATTCTAACAGTTGATCAAAAAATTATTTAGAGTGCGTTTAGCATTAGCTGTAACGCACCCGCTCCCAAGGAACAGAGGCACCAAATTGAAGCGAATGTATCCTACTTGGGGATGTGCGGGAAAACAAAATACCTACAGAGTGGATTTCGACTGCACTCAATCCACAATTGTCTGAGGGCTGAGCGCAGTCGAAGCCCGGTATTTTATTAACTTGCCTTTCCCTTAGGATTAACTAATCACCTACAAGAAGAATTATTTATGGGACTAATTGCGTGCAATATCGATGCCTGGAGATCGCTAACGATTTTGGTCATGGGCGAAGCCATTCTGGATAGTTACTTGCAAGGTCACGCCGATCGCCTCTGTCGAGATGCACCTGTTCCCGTTGTTACGATTCAGCAACGAGCAGACACTCCGGGGGGAGCAGCTAATACCGCCGCCAATGTTGCAAGTTTAGGAGCAACTGTGATTTTTCTCTCAGTCATGGGCACAGATAGGGAAAGCGATCGCCTCCAGGTTGCATTAAAACAATGTGGTATTTCAACAACTCATTTGATCAAAAGTAGCGATCGTGAAACGTTAGCCAAACAGCGAGTGGTTGCCAGCTCACAAACTCTGGTTCGACTCGATCAAGGCACAACAACGCCTCTAGCATCTGAGCTGGAACAACATATCATCCAATCCTTGATTAAGCATTTCCCCAAATCTGATGCAGTGATAATTTCAGATTATGACTACGGCATCATAACTCCCCGATTAATTGCTACTTTAGCTGAATTGCAGTCGCTCTATCCTCGTACTGTGGTGATTGATTCCAGAAGATTACAGCGTTATCAAGCAGTTAAGCCAACTGTAGTTAAACCGAATTATGTTGAAGCGATCGAATTACTCAACTTACCTAAACAACAGAATAATCGTGCTGAGCAGATTGAATCTCATGCCGAGCGGCTGTTGGATTTAACCGGAGCAGCGATTGTCGCTGTCACTCTCGATCAGGATGGCGCGATCGTCTTTGAACGGGGGCAACTTCCCCTCCGAACTTACGCCTGTCCCGTCCCAAATCAGCAAACGTCTGGGGCTGGGGATACCTTTGTGAGTGCCCTGACTTTAGCCTTAACAGTTGAGGCAACAGTGAAGACCGCAGTTTCATTGGCGGGTGCCGCTGCAACTATTGTCGTCAAGCAACCTGGGACAACGGTTTGTTCAGCAGCAATGTTACAACGATTCCTGGCGGACGGTGAGGAGACTGATAAGTTAATTACAGATCAAGCTGACCTGGCAGCGCATGTCCGGTACTATCGTGAGTCTGGTTGTCGCATCGTGTTTACAAACGGTTGCTTTGATATTCTTCATGCTGGACATATTAAATACTTAACACAGGCTAAGTCCCTGGGAGATGTTCTGATTGTCGGAGTGAACTCAGACGAAAGTGTGCGTTGCCTCAAGGGAAAAGATCGTCCAGTGAATGCGCTGAACGATCGCCTGACTGTCCTCTCGGCGTTGAGTTGTATTGATTATCTCATCCCATTTGAGGAATTGACTCCCCATTGTCTAATTCAAATGATCCGCCCTGATATTTACACTAAAGGAGGTGATTACACACGAGAAACGTTGCCCGAAACTGAATTGGTTGAAGGATTGGGCGGTGTAGTCAAAATTCTGCCATACGTTGAAAATCGTTCAACTACTCGGTTAATTGATCAAATTCGTGCATTTTCAGTTTCGTGAGATCAGCATTTCCATAAGTGCTCTTAATAGTACAACCGCATCTTATAGCTCTGGTGGGCACTGCCCACCCTACAGAACTTATGATTGATTGGAATACGGCTCAAAATATTCTTTGTATCCGCTTAGACACCATTGGTGATGTCATTATGACAACACCTGCATTACGTTTGCTAAAAATATCTCCTGCTCAACCTAAGTTGACCCTGATGACTTCTTCAGCCGGAGCAGTTGTTGCTCCTCTGGTTGCAGAAATTGATGATTTGATCGTCTATGATGCTCCCTGGTTAAAAGCAACTGCTCCTCGAATGGATAGCACGCCTGAGTACGAAATGATTGAGCAACTGCGACAGATTCAATTTGATGCCGCCATCATCTTCACCGTGTATAGTCAGAATCCGTTACCTGCTGCTTTTCTCTGCTACATGGCTGGTATTCCTTTACGGTTAGCCCACTGTCACGAAAATCCCTATCAGTTATTAACCCAGTGGATTAAAGACCCAGAACCAGAACAGTTTATTCGCCATGAAGTCCATCGTCAACTAGCATTAGTCGCTAGTGTGGGTCAACCATTGCAAGGAGATACTACGGATTTTGCCTTAAGGTATTCTATGTCCCTTCAGGTTCCTCAAGCAACCCTCGATTGGATGCAAACTCTGTTGCTAGACCTGGGAATTCATCCCCACCAACCGTGGCTTGTGATTCACGCCGGAGCGACCGCTCCCTCTCGGCGCTATCCACCCGAGCAGTTTGCGATCGCCGCTCGTCAACTGGTACAACAGGCAAATGTGCAAGTCGTGTTTACAGGAACAGCGCCCGAACGTGAATTGGTGGAAACGATTCGGCAACAAATGTTAGCTCCTTCATTCTCGCTTGTCGATCGCCTCAACCTCATTGAGTTAGCCGCTCTATTAAAACTTGCACCTGTGCTTATTTCCAATAATACAGGCCCAGTACATATTGCTGCTGCCGTTGGCACTCCCGTCGTTGATTTATATGCACTGACAAACCTACAACATACTCCTTGGGGCGTGCCAAATCGAGTTTTATTTCATGATGTTCCCTGTCGATTATGTTACAAGAGTATTTGCCCTGAAGGACATCATCATTGCTTGCGTCTAGTTGAACCACAAGCCGTTGTTCAAGCGGCGTTGGAACTCATGCATTTATCTCATCCAGTTAAAATTACCGTGCCTTATTGATATGACTGAATTAGATATTCTCATTCCAACCTATTGTCGTCCATCAGCCCTGGCTGTAACGTTAACCAGTCTATGTGCTCAAACACATCGAAATTTCCGCGTTATCATTTCTGATCAATCTGATCAATCTGCCAATGATTCATTGGGAGCAGGTGAGGTGCAGGCCGTGTTGCGTGTGTTACAAACGCACGGACATTGCATCGAAACTCACAAACATTTGCCTCGACGGGGTATGGCAGAACAACGTCAATTTTTGCTCGATCAGGCGAAGGCTGCTTATGTGCTTTACCTGGATGATGATTTGATTCTAGAACCCTGGGTAGTCCATCTGCTCTTGACATCCATACAGGAGGAGAACTGTGGCTTCGTCGGCTCAGGTGTGATTGGTTTGAGCTATCAGGAAGATATTCGCCCGCATCAACAGATAATAGAGTTATGGGACACTCCAGTTCACCCTGAAGTCGTCCAATCTGGAGCTCCTCAATGGGAGCGATACAAACTGCACAACGCAGCCAATCTTTATCATGTGCAACAACGCCTTCACTTAACTCCAGAAACAAAACGTAAATATAAAGTCGCCTGGATTGGTGGATGTGTTTTATATGATGTCACTAAATTACGAGAAGTAGGTGGCTTTGAATTCTGGCGAGACTTGCCCTGTAACCACTGCGGTGAAGATGTGTTGGCCCAATTGCGCGTCATGGCAGCTTATGGCGGGTGTGGAATTTTACCTTCTGGAGTGTATCACCAGGAATTGCCAACCACAATTCGCGATCGCAGTCATGATGCTCCACAAATCTTAGAGTTAGGACTTCTGTCATGATGCAGGTTATGCGTAAAATCCTATTTATAGAATTGTTAGGTGGCATTGGCGATTTAATCATTGCTCTACCCGCCATCCATGCATTGGGGCGATCGCATCCCACGGCCCAATTGACTGTTCTAACCTTCGCCCTTGCTGATGAGTTATTGACAGCAGATCCTCTGATTCATCGAATTATTTATGCAGTTCGTAGCAAGGCCAGACAAGCTGTAGAGACAATTCTGACGAATGAAGATTTTGATTTGATTGTTTCCGATACTAATTACGAGGGAATTGGGAAAATTATTCAGAATTATCAGAAAGATGATAATCCTGCTGCAATTATAGTCACAAACTTATGGCGATCGCCTCCCACGGATGAACGAGTTAGCGATCGGTTCTTGAATATCTTATGTACAGAGGGTTTAATTCACGCTGGATTTCTGGTTCAAAGTGAATCCCATATTATTCTGACAGCAGTTGAGCGGCAAACCGTTCGACAGATTTTAGGGACTGCCTATCGACCGCTCGTGTTTCTCTGTCCTGATGCCGGAATGCCAATCAAACGCTGGTCAGAAGATAAATTTATTCAAGTTGGGCAGGCTCTACAACAGCGCTACCAGGCAACAATAATTATTCCAGTTGGGTCTGATGTAGTTCAGGCAGAACGACTCGTGCAGGCGATCGGCGGAACAGCACAAATTTGGCCACGAGGATCACTGCGGTTGTTGGCGGCAGCAATCGCCGAAGCCAATTTAGTCATCGCTGCCGATACGGCTCCGGCCCACCTCGCCACTGCTCTCAACATCCTCACCATCACATTATTTGGACCCTCCTGGCATGAACGTTACGGACATGCTCCACCCCACATTAACCTGCAAGGCTTTCCCGACTGTTCCGAACGCATTATTGGCAACTTCACAGAACAAACCTGTTGGTACAGCGGCCAATGCCCCTTCCCCTGGCAGACCTGTCTTGAGG
>Ga0224723_1002243_pt1 | contig 10853 bp, 9 predicted proteins | sample Balambano_FR2_Me_FD_161647 | JGI IMG/M metagenome (GOLD analysis project Ga0224723, IMG submission 161647) | Freshwater sediment microbial communities from Lake Towuti, South Sulawesi, Indonesia - Balambano_FR2_MetaG | ecosystem: Environmental > Aquatic > Freshwater > Lake > Sediment | place...
TGGACGACCCGGCCGCCGCCGTTATGGTTGGCGGCCGGGTCGTCCATCACCAGCAGGGCCACGGCGCTGGCAGGGTCGGCGCGGTCGGGGTTCTCGGAGGCCTGGTAGCGCGCCACACCCTGGCGTCCATCGCGGTCGGTGTAGGCCACGAAGAAGCGGCCGTTCTGGGCGTATTGTGGGTGAAACGCCAGTCCAAGCAGGCCCTGCTCGGAGCCGCTGGAAAGCACCAGCTCGCGGATATCGAGGAAGGGCTCGGGCACAAGCTGGCCCTCGCGCACGATAGCAATCCAGCCCTGCTTTTCGACCACAAACAGGCGCCCGCTGCCGTCGCCCGCGTTGGCCAACGCGACCGGCAAGTCGAGGCCCTCGGCCACCGGCTCGAACACAATCGTCAGGCCCGTCAGGTCGGGCGGCGCTGGCGATGGGGCGGCTGGGGCCGCAGTTGACTCAACACGCTGGGCGGCGCCACTGGGCTCGGCGGCGTTTGGAGGCTGGGCGCTGGGCGCCAGCGTGGATTGCGTGGGCGGCGCCACCGAGGGGTTCGCGTCGGGCGCGGGAATATCGACGAGCGCGCCGGCCGTGGCACGCGCTTCCTGGGCGCGCTCGCCAAGCGCAGCCTCGCTCACGCCGCAGCCCACCAGCAGCAGGGCGGCAAGCGGCAGGCCAAGGTAGCGGAACATCTGGTGCATAAAAAAGCTCCCCCTGGTTCGTGACATGGCTGTCTCCATACAGCTTACCACAGGGAGCAGCAGGATGCGGACCCTCAGTCTGGATGCAGGCCATCACCGATAGGTCAGCGGCCCAGCGTGTGAAACTCGATGTTCGGCCGCAAATCGGCGGCGTTGGCGACGCGGTTGGTATAGTTGAAAAAGGCCGCGACCTGAATAATATCCCAGACGTCGGCGTCGGTGAAGCCGTGGCCGCGCAGTTCGTCAATATCGGCGTCGCTGGCAGTGTAGCTCGCCTCGGTCAGCTTGATAGCGAAGTTGCACATGGCGTGCTGGCGCGGCGAAAGGGCGGCGGCGCGCGCGTTGGCCTGGATCTGATCGGCCAGAATGGGGTTGCCGCTACGGATGCGCAGCGCCGCGCCGTGCGAAGTCTGGCAGTAGTAGCAGCGATTGATGGCGGAGACAGCCACGGCGATCATCTCGCGCTCGGCCTTGGTCAGCCCCGAGTCACCGAGCATCAGCGTCTCGTAGAGCGCCACAAAGCCGCGCAGTTGCTCGGGGCGCAGCGCGTAGGCCCGGTAGACGTTGGGCACAAAGCCGGGCTTCTCGCGGCACTTGTCGAAGAGGGCCTGAATATCGTCGGGCAGCTCGTCTTCGGTGGGCACATGCAGGCGGCTGATGCGTGACTCGGGCATGGTGTGCTCTTTCTCGCTTCGCAGCGTGTAGCCGTCAGCTTAAAGCTTTCAGCAGTTTACCACCCCGTCGAGGCACACTGGTGGCGCCAGGCCTCTGCGCCGAGCGCGCCCACGCGCACCCTGCCGCTGGCCGCGTCCCACTCCAGGCGCCCGCGCTCGAAATACTGGACGAGTGTGTCAACGCCACTTAGCGGCTCGAAAAACTCGGGCGAGAGCGCCGGCCCGAGGCGCCAGGGGCCGTAGTGGGCGTGGTAGAAGTCGGCGAAGGCGCCCTGGACGCCGTATTCGCCCGTGAAGCCGCGCTGCTCGGCGTGGTAGCGGCCGATGCTGGCCGGCACGATCAGGCGCATAAGCTGCTGCTCGCCCGTCAGCAAGCCCCAGTCGGGCGCTTTTTCGGCTTTGGGGTGGTATTCCAGCACGGTGCCGGCGTAGAACTGCTGCACGACCCGATCTTCGTAGCGTTCGTAGGCCTCGCTAAGCGGCGCCCCGAAGGTCACGGCACCGTCGAGCAACTCGTAGGCCCGCCGGAAGTGGCCCTTGAGGAAGGGGCCGCCCTGGTCTAGCCGCAACGGGGCGCGCGAGCCATCTTCCTGCTCGAAGGGCCGCACCGTCAGCGGATGGCCGGTCGGGCCGGCCGAGGGCAGCGGCGGCACGCTGATCGCGCGAAACAGCTCGGCAGCCGGCTTGAGGCTACCGTCCGAGCGGTACAGGCCGTAGTGCTCCTGGTGGCTGTCCCAGCGCATCGAAGGGCCCGGGTCGTAGTCGCGCAGCGTCCAGGCCACGGTGCCGACCGTGCGGCCCTGGGCGGCTTCGAGCATAACGCGGAAGATCTCGCGCTGGCTGCTTTCGTCGAAGCCGGCCACGGCGCAGGCCGGGCCGCTGGGCCAGCCGAACTCTTCCAGCAGAATCGGCTTGGACGTATGGCTCCGCAGCTCGTCGAGCTGGCGAGCGGTGTCGGCGGCGTTGTAGATGTGGACGCTCACGAGGTCGGAATAGTCGATTACGCGGCGCCCGTCGGGGCCAGGCTGCCACAGATTGTCGTACTGGCCCATGCCGACTGTGATCAGGTGGTTCTGGTCGAGGGCGCGGATCTCGTCGGCCACCGCGCCCAGCCACTCGAGCACCTGCTGGGCACCACCGCGCTTCCAGGTGTTGTAGTGGTCCGGCTCGTTATGCAGGTCCCAGGCCAGAATACGCTCGTCGTGGGCAAAATTGCTGATGATCGTGCGCAGATAGCGCTGCTGGCGGTTCCAGCTTTTGCTGGGGTGGACCTCGAACTCGTCGGAGAAGTCGAACAGCGTCAGGATGAGGCGCAGCTCAAGCTCGCCGGCGATGCTCAGCAACTGACGCAACTGGTCGAGCTGATAGTCGTCGACGGATTTATCCCAGTCGGCCCAGCCAAAAGGGATGAGGATACGCACCACGTTGATGCCCAGTTCGTCGCGGGCCAGGCGCAGCTCACGCGCGATCTGCTGGCCATCCCAGTATTCCCACATGGCGGCCCAGGGCTTGCCCTGCGGGTAGTAGTTGATGCCACGTAGGGTGATCGGCTGCCCCTGGACGACAAGCTGGTCGCCCGCGGCTTGCACAAAGCCGGTCGGTGGTTGCTGCGCGGAGGCGGCGCTGCCTGGGAGGGGCCATAGCGGGGCGAGCAGCATGGCCACCAGGGCAAAAACAAGCAGTTGGCGCACAACATGTCCTTTCGCTCTGAGGAAACGTTCAGCCGTCAGCCGTCAGCTTGGAGCGGGCTGATGCCGCATAGCGTCCACGTGGCGGCCCATCCGTCCGGTTTTGAGGGGGCCGCACTGTCCCCGTACGGCCATCTGGTGCTTGAACGCTGCGAACTGAACGCTTAGGTATTGTACCCAAAAGGGCACAGCCTGTCCTGAGAGAAAGATGACAGGTCGGCCGGTTGACTGTTGCCTGGCGTGAGTGGTACAGAATCTGCATTGGAGGCCAGCATTGCCAGCGAAGGAGGGCGAGATGATACTGTGCCTGCGCTGCGGGAACGAGACGCGCACGACGGCGGTGGTGACGTCCGATGGGCGAGAGTTGGTGGTGGCCGGGACGATAGCGCGCGATCCGCAACCGATCTCGGCAGAGGTTTGCTCGGCCTGTGGCTTTGTGCAGCTCTTCGCGCCGCAGCCGTTTCAGGAAGGCCAGCAGTTGACCGAGGCAGCGCGCGAGCCAGTCACGCTCGGCGAGCTTGTGGGGGAGCCGTCGCCGCCGGTGGCGTAGACGCGAGAAGGTGACAGGGTGACAGGGGCTTTACTCGATCAGCCCTTCACCCAGTCACCTCTTCAGCCAGTCAGGTACCGAGCGAACTAGGCGCGGCTCTTGGCGGCTGCTGGCGCCTGCGTCTCGGTCATTGCTTCGCCCTCACGCTTAGACTGCCAGATCGCCCAGATCAGCGCGGCGCCGCAGATCACCATGCCGACGATCACGATCAGATTGCCTGGCTGCGTGATCACGACGATCGGCGCGATGATCAGGGCCACCAGGTTGATCACCTTGATCATCGGGTTGAGCGCGGGGCCGGCCGTGTCTTTGAGCGGGTCGCCAACCGTATCGCCGACCACGGCGGCCTTGTGCGGCTCGGAGTGCTTCCCGCCGTAGTTGCCTTCCTCGATATACTTTTTGGCGTTATCCCAGGCACCGCCAGCGTTGGACTGGAACACGGCCATAAGCTGACCAGCCAGAATAATGCCGGCCAGGAAGCCGCCGAGCGCCTCGACGCCCAGAATAAAGCCGACCAGAATCGGGACCATCACGGCAATGATGCCGAGCGAGATCAGCTCCTTCTGGGCAGCGGTGGTCGAGATGCTCACGGCGCGCGCGTAGTCGGGCGTGACCGTTCCTTCCATGATGCCGGGGATGCGGAACTGACGGCGCACCTCGTTCACGATCTGCGAGGCCGCGCGCTGCACCGCGCGGATGGTCAGCGCCGAGAACAAGAAGGGCACCGCGCCGCCGATCAGCAGGCCAATAAACACGGTTGGCGAGGCCACGTTGATCTGGCTGAGCACGGGTAGTCCGTTGGCCTGCTGCACGCGCCCGACGTCGGTCAGGAAGGAGCCAAACAGCGCCACAGCCGCGATCACGGCCGAGCCGATCGCGATGCCCTTGGTGACGGCCTTGGTCGTATTGCCGACGGCGTCGAGGTCGTCCATGACGTTGCGGGCATTCTTGTCGAGGCCCGACATCTCGCCGATGCCGTTGGCGTTGTCCGAGATCGGCCCGAAGCTGTCCATCGAGATCGTATTGCCGGTCAACAGCAGCATACCGATGCCCGTCAGCGAAACGCCGTACAGAATGGCGGTGAAGGTCACGAGCGGGTCGGCCGAATAATTGTTGAAAATCAAGACCGACGACAGGATCGACGCGGCGATCACCAGAATGGCCCAGACCGAGGACTCCATGCCGAGCGCCAGGCCTGAGAGAATATTGGTCGCGGCGCCGGTTTGTGAGGCGCGGCTGGTTTCTTTGACCGGCGGATAATGCGTGGAGGTAAAGTACTCGGTAACTTTGTCCAGCACGATAGCCAGGATCACGCCCGAGAGCGTGGCCAGGAAGGGCCGCCAGTCGGTCGCGCCGGTAGCCGGATCCCGCACATACACGGCCGAGACGACGGCGGAAGCGGCCACGGCAATCGCGGCGGCGATATAGAAGCCGCGGTTCATGGCGGCCATGGCGTTGCGGCGGCGCTCGTCGGTGGTCACAAAGAAGTTGCCGATCACCGAGGCCACCACGCCGATCGCGCGCAGGATGAGCGGGAAAATCACAAAGGTCAGGTTATACTGGCCATCGAAGGCCGTGCCGGCGGCCAGGTCGCCCAGCACAAGGCCTAGAATCAGAGCCGAGACGAGCGTCACCTCGAAGCTTTCGAACACGTCGGCCGCCATGCCAGCGCAATCGCCCACGTTATCGCCCACCAGATCCGCGATCACCGCCGCGTTGCGCGGGTCGTCCTCGGGGATGCCGGCCTCGACCTTGCCGACCAGGTCGGCGCCCACGTCGGCCGCTTTGGTATAGATACCGCCGCCCACGCGCATAAAGAGGGCGATCAGCGAGCCGCCGAAGCCAAAGCCCAGCAGCGCGTCGGGCGCGGCAATGCCGAAGACCATAAAGATAAGTGTGCCGCCCAGCAAGCCCAGGCCGACTGTCAGCATGCCGGTGACCGAGCCGGCCTTATAGGCCACTTGCAGAGCCGGGTTGTAGCCCTTGCGCGAAGCCTCGGCGACGCGCACGTTGGCCTCGACGGCCACATTCATGCCGACGAAGCCCACGGCGTAGGAAAACAGCGAGCCCATCAGAAAGGCCACGGCCCGGCCCAGCGCGACCCACAGCGTGGCGGCCTCGCGGCTGCCGAAACGCTCGATGGCCTCGGCGGTAGGGGGAATGACAAAGACCGACGCGGCTAGCACGAAGGTCAGAATGGCGATCAAGACGGCGATGGTGCGGAACTGCTGGCTCAGATAGGCGTTGGCGCCCGCCTTGATAAAGCCCCAGACTTCGCGCATCCGGTCGGTGCCGGTGCTCTGCGCCAGGATCTGGCTACGCAGCACAAAGGCGTAGACGATGCCCAGGATGGCGACAATCAGTACGCCCCATATGGCGCCCTGTTCAAACCCCGTAAGCTCCATAGCGACTCTCTCCTCCAAACACGCTGAGACGATGTACTACACATCATCGGTAGCTCAAAACTAACGCAACGGCTTTGTTGCGGCGTTCTCCTTTCGTGCTGGGCCAGGAGCCGCCCCGCGGGCTGGCGCGACGTGTGCCTGTGCGGCGACAAGGAGTTTGTGAAAAGTTGGCTTATTCTAGCATGGGGCATGCTGACGTGCAATATGGGCAAAAACTGTGCAAACTATTGCTCAGGGCAGGCCCAGGCGCGCGGCCTGGATAGCCTGGCGGACGGCGTTTTGCACGGCGAGGGCGTCGCTTTTGCCGTGAGCCACGATCACCACGCCGTTCACGCCCAACAGCACGGCGCCGCCGGTCGCGCGGTAGTCGAGGCTCTGGCGCACCGTGCGCAGGGGTGGCGCAAGCAGGGCGCCGAGCAGGCTGCCGCCGCCGAGCAGCGCGCCGGCAGAGGCGCGCCAGCGGCCTGCGCCGGGCAGCACGGTCAGCAGGGCAGTCGGGGCGAGGCCGGCCAGCAGGCGTAGGGGCAGGCCGCGGCGCGCCTCACGGGCAATTTTTGTCACAGCCATTTTGGCGACGGCCTCGGCGGTTTTGAGGAACATGTTGCCGACAAAGCCGTCAGCCACCAGCACGTCGCAAAGCTCGCCCGAAAGCGCGTCTTTTGGCTCGGCGTTGCCGACGAAGTTGAGGGGCGCCTGGCGCAAGAGCGCGTGCGCTTCCTGGACGAGCTGGTCGCCTTTGCTGTCTTCCTCGCCGTTGGCCAGCAGGGCGACGCGGGGGCCAGGCACGGCCAGCACCTGCTCGGCGTAGCGGCTGCCGAGGGCGGCAAACTGGGCCAGCCATTCGGGCTTGCAATCCGTGTTGGCGCCCATGTCGAGCAGCAGAAAGGGCCGCTCGAGCGTCGGGAAGAGCGCGGCCAGGGCTGGCCGCTCGACGCCGGCCGCGCGCCCCAAAATCAGCGTGCCGCCGGCCATGGTCGCGCCCGAGTGACCGGCCGAGACAAAGGCCTGGGCCTGGCCCTCGCGCACGAGGCGCAGGCCCACCGCCTGGGGTGAGCCAGGCTTGCGGCGCACGGCCTGGGCGGCGTGCTCGTGCATGGCGATCGCTTCGGGCGCGTCGGCGATCTCGATCTGAAGGCCGGCTGTATCGTGCGTGGCCAGCAGTGTTTCTAGCTCGGCCTGGGGGCCGGCCAGCGTGACCTGGCAGCCGTAGGCGCGCGCGGCCGCCACTGCGCCTGCCACCAGCACCTCCGGCCCGTGGTCGCCGCCGAGCGCGTCAAGCACAATCCGCATCAGAGCGACTCCCATTCTTCGCGCGAGATGCCTGCCTGACGCAAGAGGCGGGTGAGCAGCGAACGGTCAATATCACCTTGATGTGGATTAGGGAGCCGGACGAGCAATGCGCCTCGTACCATATACTGATGGCGACTTCCTGGATATGGCCCTTCGAATCCCAGGGCACGCAAAGATCGAACAAACTCTCGGCGTGAAACAGGCCCCCAGGCAGGCATCAGGCAGCCTCTGAAATGGGCTGCACATTGTTAAGGTCGATGTTGTCGAGAACGGGAATGTCATGGCCTAAACGCAGACCAAGCCATATCCAGCCTTCGAGGGCATCCTGTAAATCTTCCCGGCACGCTTCCAAGGTGGGGGCATTTGCCCAAACCCCTCTCAGTTCGGGAATCTCGCCGTAGAACGGCGAGTCGGGCTGGTCGTCGAGGATCTCGTACTTGGCGCGGCGCATGGCCGCTTGAATATACGCGCTGAGCATCGCTTTGCTCCTGGCCTGTGTCGCGTTGTCGCTCCCTCTATTATACCTGCTATGCGGCCGCTTCTGGTACAATCGCCGCTGGTTGCCCTCATCCCCCTTCCCCTTCTGCCTGCTGCGGGAGAAGGGGCGCTTATGGAGGGCGGTGCTTACGAAAACAGAAAGGATCTCGCCCCATGAAGCTGGTTCTGCCCGCGCCCATGGCGCCCTTTACGCTTGACCGCATCGCGCAGGTGGCCCCCGACGTCGAGGTGGTGCTGCTCGACGAGCAGGGCCGGCCGCAGGGCGAGGTAGCCGACGCCGAGGTGCTCATCCGCTGGTGGTACGACCAGGATTGGCTGCGGCAGATGCTGGCGCTGATGCCTAATCTTAAGTGGCTGCACACGCCTTCGGCGGGCGTAGACCAGATGCTTATCCCCGAGCTTGTGGCGCGCCAGCTCGTGATCACCAACGCGACCGGCTCGCAGGCCCCGCCAATCGCCGAGTTTGTGATGCTGGCCATGCTTAGCCACGCCAAGCGCCTGCCCGAGATTTTGCACGCGCAGCGCGAGCGCGTCTGGCTCGACGACAGCGTGCGCTTAAGCGAGTTGGGCGGCAAGACGCTCCTGATCGTCGGGCTTGGCGCAATTGGGCAAGAACTCGCGCGCCGCGCGGCAGCCTTCGACATGCGCGTGCTGGCGAGCCGGCGCAGCCCGCAACCCGCACCACACGTCGCGCAGGTGGTCGGCGAGGGCGAGTGGCGTGGGCTTTTGCCCGAAGCCGACTACGTGGTAATCTGCGCGCCGCTGACCGAGCGCACGCGCGCTATGTTCGATGCCGCCGCCCTGGCGGCCATGCGGCCACAGGCTTACCTGATCAACATCGCGCGCGGCGAGATTATTGACGACGCGGCGCTCATTTCTGCCCTGCGCGAAGAGCGCATCGCCGGAGCCTTGCTGGACGCCTTCGCGGTCGAGCCACTGCCGACCGACAGCCCCTACTGGGGATTGCCCAACTGCACCGTCACCCCGCACATCTCCTGGTCCTCGCCCGAGGTGCGCGAGCGCAACGCCGCTATTTTGCTCGACAACCTGCGCCGCTACCGCGCGGGCGAGCCGCTGGTCAACGTGGTGGATCAGGAGGCGGGGTATTAACTCGCCTCATTGACGATCCGCTCCTTCCTCCCCGCTAATCTCGCCACGTTCACCGCTGGCTCGGATCTACACAGCGCCTCGATCTGCTGGATGCCCTTGCCAATGCCCTCGATCTCGGCGCGCTGCGAAGGGCTGAGCTTGCCGCTCGCCTGGCCCAGGTGCTCGACCATGGCATGCAAGGCGGCAAACGACTCGCGCAGCAGCCGGCTGTGTTCCTGCGCCTCGCGCGCCTGCGCCCGCAAGGCCTTCAGCTCGATACACTGGCGAATGCGCGCGTGCAGCAAGACCGGGTTGAAGGGCTTGAACAGGTAGTCGCTTGCGCCAAGGTCGAGACAGCGCGCTACGTTGTCGACGTCGTCGAGCACCGAGATGATTATCACCGGCAGGTCGCGCAGCCGCGTGTTGTGCCGTAATTCCATCAGCACCTGATAGCCTGTCATGCGCGGCATCATCACGTCGAGCAGCAACAGATCGACCTCATGCTCAAGTAGCATGTCGAGCGCCTCGCGCCCGTCGCGCGCCGTGATGATGCGGTAGCCGAGTTGTTCGAGCCGACGGCGCAGCAGCTCGCGGTTGGTCTCGATATCGTCGGCGACGAGAATACGCGGCGCGCTGGCCGGTTCAGCGGACGATGGGCTGGGATCTGATGAATGCACGGGATCCTCCTGGTGAGGGAATGCTGCGCGGCAAGGTCGGTCGGCTCGTCTTAATCTCCTGTGGCCAATGTGACCACGTGGTCGGGTTGCTCGACGGGCAGGTGCAGCACAAAGCTGACGCCGCCGCCTGGTGCGCCAGACACATGAATATCGCCGCCCATCAGGCGGCAGAGCCGCCGGGCGAGCGCCAGTTGCAGCTCAGCGCCGCCCCGTGACTGGCTGCTCGTCCCGTAGTCACTCGCAAACTCGGCAAACAGCAAGGTGAGCTGGGCGGGCCAAAGGCCACTGCCGCTGTGCTGCAGGGTGAAGCTGGCAACGGCCTGCATCTCGCCATCTGGCTGGCTGAGCAACTGCCCATCGGGGCCGATGCCGACGCGTGGCGGCAGGCGATCGCCGCGTACTTCGAGCCTGAGCCGGTCTTTGCCGCCAAGGCGGCTGACGCTGGCAACCAGCATGCGCAGCACCTGTGCAACACGCTCCTGGTCGGCATACATATGGGCGGGCGCCTGCTCAAAATATAGCTCTAGCCGGCTGTCGAGCTGCGGCTCGGTGCGTGCCAGCACTTCGGCCACTTCTTCGACAAGCAGCCGCAGGTCGAACCAGTCGTGGTTCAGGTGGATGCGCCCGGCCTCCAAGCGCGCGAGGTCGAGCAGGCTGCTGACCAGCTCCTGCAGATGGCGCCCGGCAGCTCGAATGCGCTCGATGTCGGCGAGATACTGGCTGTGGCCCTGCACGCCGATCTCGTCGCGCAGCAGCTCGCTATAGCCGATAATCGTGCTGAGCGGCGTGCGCAGTTCGTGGCTCATGTTCGACAAAAACGCGCTTTTGGCCCGGTTGGCAGCCTCGGCGCCGTCGCGTGCCTGACGCAGCAGTTCCTGATTTGTGCGCAGCACCGCCAGGGTTTGCTCGAGTTCCTCGTGCTGGCGCTGCTGGTGAATAGACAGGAGGTGCAGGTGCCGGTAGCTGAGCCGGCGCGCCACAAAAATGCCGGCTGAGAGCAGTGTGGCACAAAAGAGCATAAACACGTAGTGCGCGAGGTCGGGCGCGGGGGGCAGCATGGCGACGACTGCCATCCAGCCGAGCAGCGTCACCACAAGCAACATCAGATATGAGCGGACGCCAAGCAGCAGCCCGCCGTAGCCAATCAGAGCGAAAGACACGTTGCTGCTGTGCTTGAGGTCGGCGATGATAAATATGTGCAGCAGGCTGTTGAACAGCACCAGCCCGCAGATTAACACGGCCACAGCCTCGGCTTGCGCGGCGCCGATCTGCCCACGCACGAGCAGCCAGCGT
>Ga0224723_1002244_pt1 | contig 10852 bp, 8 predicted proteins | sample Balambano_FR2_Me_FD_161647 | JGI IMG/M metagenome (GOLD analysis project Ga0224723, IMG submission 161647) | Freshwater sediment microbial communities from Lake Towuti, South Sulawesi, Indonesia - Balambano_FR2_MetaG | ecosystem: Environmental > Aquatic > Freshwater > Lake > Sediment | place...
GCGGGTGCAGACTGGGGAGCAGCCGTTTCTCCAGGTGTCGCAGTCTGACCGTTTGCGGGAAGGTGCTGCCCGACGAGCAGCAAGCACCCCACGGCGCTGCCGCCAATCAACGATCGCCAGCGCTGCGCCGTCAGGACAAACGTAAAATCGATCGCCCAAAAGCTCTGACTCGGTTGGGCGTAGCGACACAACATCATCAATGTTTTGGCAACCATTTCTCGCTCAGCTCACTATTGCCATCGCGCATGACTTCATCCCATCAGTATAGAAGTGAAGTATGGGGGGTGAGGCACTGATTCAGCTTTTGCCAGCCGGGGTTTAGACTAGACTGAGATTACAGCAGTTTACAGAACAACACAAATTGCCGATTTCGGCTGCTAGAATCGCCCCAAAATTCTCACCTTTGATCGCCGTGCCCCCGTTATCTATGCGCTACTCACTTCTCAGCCGTTTTCGAGGAACGCTATACGGAGCAGCGCTAGGAGAAATTTTGGGTAACTACTGTTGCGATCGACTGCAAGCAAAACTGCCGCTGTCCAACCTGGAAAATGGGCAATGGGCAGCAGCACCGATGCGAAGCACTCCCTCTGGAGTGAGCGCAACGGCTGCGGGCTGGGGGCGGCTGGCACTCGCAGCGGCGCACTGCTTGATCGAGGGAATCCAAAGTCCTGACGCTTGCCTGCCGCGAGAGGGCAACGCAAATGCTGGAATCGCGATTGCTGCCCTGCCGATCGCCCTGTTTTTTCATGATGACTTCCAGCAGCTACGCCGCCATCTGGCTAAAACGACGGCGCAATGCGCCAGCAGCCCAGAAGTCTGTGGGGGGGTGCTGACGGTCGCCTATGCTGTTGCACTAGCGCTACAAGAGCGACTGCATCCCCCTCAGTTTATTGCTCAGGTGATCGCAGAGCTGAATCTCGCTGCTTCCAGTCCCCTGCTGGCTCAGCAGCTCTGGCAGGTGCAAACTTATCTAGATCGCGGCAGCGGGCTGTCTGCCGTCCTGGCATCCTTTCGGGTTCATGCAGCAAACCCCCAGCAGTCTGATATTCTGCCTTTTGTCCTGGCATTTTATTGCCACCTCAGCACGCCGGATGCTACCAGTGTGGCGATGCGTCGAGCTGTTGCTGGCATGTCGGCGCTGACCTCACGTCACGCTCAACTGGCAGTGACAACAGCCCTGACTGGCGCACTGTCCGGTGCTTATAACGGCTTAAGTGGTATTCCCATAGATTGGCGACGGCAGCTCGATCGCCCAGCGACTCATCCACCGTTAGCAAGATTGTGGAGCCTCACGGCGACCGATAGGATAGACCAACTGGCAAGCCACTTGCTGGCAAGCTGGTCTGGTGCTTATCACCCTGTCCCAGACGTTCAGTTTCATTCTCGCTTTGTCACTGCTGCGCCTCAGAGCCGGCGCGCTCGTTGAGGGCAACGATTCCCAAAAACTGTTACTTCGTGCAGGGTTATTTGTTAGATTCAAGCAACATGGCACACCGACCGCTTCCCAAGATTGAAACTACCGTCGCCCTTGCGCCGCGCTTGGCGCAATAACCTGGTGCAGCAATGAAACCGTTTCGATCGTTGACCCAACACATTGAGCAGTGGCTCGACACCTTATCTCAAACGGTGGGTCAAGGGAAGCGTCAACGAGCGGCAGTCCGCACTCGCCAGCTTCGACGCTATTTGATGCGACTGCGACCCCAGCGGTTGGCGGCGATCGTTTCTCAGCCCAGGCGATCGAGACGCAGAGGCACCTCTAAAGCGTCTGCTCCTATTCTGGTGACTGTCGCTGTGATCTCGCTGACCAGTGCGATCGGGCATCGCTTTTATAACGAGCCAAAGCTGGATGTAGATACGATCGCGCCTCAAACGCTGAGAGCACCCCAGTCAGCGCGAGTCGAAGACACAAAGACCACCGAAGCTAGCCGTGAGGCTGCCCGCACTGGGGCGATTCCGGTGCTGATGGTAGACCAGGCTGTGAATCAAGAAATTTATCAATCGCTACAGCGCTGGCTCGATCGGGGCGATGAGCTTCGTCAGCAGGCAGGCGTGTTTCCCTTTGTGCCAACTTCAACGCTCTCAGAAGCAACCCAGCAGTATTTGCGGCAGGCAGAAGAGTGGGAGTGGCGCGCCGTCTTAGCCGCAGTGAGTGGATCTGCTGCCCTATCCTCATCCTCCGATCGATTAGCACTTGCAGCAGCACCGCTGCCCAGCAGTCGTTCTCAGCAGCTTGCGGTCATTGAGCTGCAAGCTTATCGACGGGATGCCTCTGGCGAAGATTTTGCGGCATTTAGGGAGCTGACAATCCGCGCCCGTCAGCGCTATGCGGCGGTGCTCAATCAGCTCCATCAATTGTCTGCTGGCGGGTCAAATCAAGGCTACGATGCTGAACTGCTCAGTTTGAGTGAACCCCAGTGGCTTGCCACCACAACTGCCATCCGCAATGCATTAGAGCGCATCTTAACTCAAGGCATTGCTCCAGGAGTCCCAGAGCCGATTATCGAGGCAGCCGCTCGATCGCAGCTCATTGATTTGCCTGCCGCTGCCCAGCCGATGGCACTCGCTGCATTGACTGCGGTGCTCAAACCAAACCTGGTCGAAGACCCAGAGCAAACCCGACTGCTGGCAGAGCAGGCAGCGCTGGCAGTCAAACCAACGATCGTCGAAATTCGTCGCGGCGAAGTGATTGTGCAGGCAGGCGAGACGATTACTCAGTCTGACTTTGTGCTGCTCGATCACTTTGGCATGAGCCGTCGTGAGATCAACGGCTGGGGGTTGTTTGGTTTCACCCTGCTGATTGGCGGGGCAGTGGCGGTGTTTGTGCAGGTCGAGCGCCAGTTTCACCCTGGCTTGCGGCGACGCGATCATCTGCTGGTGCTGCTGCTGACGTTGAGCATGCCGCTGGTGGTATCGCTGGGCTTGCCGACCACGAGTTTACCGGCGATCGGCTTGCTGGTTGGCAGCTTTTATGGGTCGGCGCTGGGCGCAACCGTGGTCGGCTTGCTGAGTCTAATTTTGCCCATCGGCATCGAGGTCGGTTGGAGTCACCTGATAGCCAGTGCGATCGGCAGTCTCATCGGCGCACTGATGGCAGGACGGCTCCGATCGCGAGAAGAACTGGCGCTGCTGGGGGGCGCGGTTGGGCTGACGCAAGGCGTGCTTTATTTGCTGCTGGGTCTGATTCTCAACAGCCCTGCCAGTCCGGTCTGGTATGGCGTACTGACGGCTGCCGCGCTGCAAGGATTGATCGGCGTTGCCTGGAGCGTTGTGGCATTGGGAATCAGTCCTTATCTGGAGCATCTGTTTGATCTGGTTACACCGATTCGACTGGCGGAACTGTCGAGCCCCAATCGTCCGCTGTTGAAGCGACTGGCAGCGCAGACTCCTGGCACCTTTCAGCACACGCTGTTTGTTTCGACGCTAGCAGAAGCCGCTGCCCGCGCGCTGGGCTGCAATGTCGAGCTGGTGCGGGCAGGAACGCTTTATCACGATATTGGCAAGATGCATGACCCGCTGGGCTTTATTGAAAACCAGATGGGCGGACCCAATAAACACGATGCGATCGATGACCCCTGGAAGAGTGCGGCAATCATCAAAAAACACGTCACCGAAGGGTTAGTCATGGCACGCAAATATCGCCTGCCCAAGGCGGTGCAAGCCTTTATTCCTGAGCATCAGGGGACAATGTTCATTGCCTACTTTTATCACCAGGCACAGCAGCGAGCCAAAGCAAATCCTGGGCTGCTTGTCAAAGACAGCGACTTCCGCTACGACGGTCCAATTCCGCAGTCGCGAGAAACTGGAATTGTCATGCTAGCAGATTCCTGTGAGGCAGCGCTGCGATCGCTCAAAGATGCCACGGTCGAAGAAGCGCTGGCAATGGTAAATCGGATTTTGCGCGCACGCTGGCAAGACCAGCAGCTTGTAGATTGTGGGCTAACGCGCGAAGACATGACGCGCATCGCCGACATTTTCGTGCGGGTGTGGCAGCAGTTTAACCATCAGCGAATTTCCTATCCCAAGTTAGCTGCCAGTCCTCAACCGAGTGGTGTTTCTTAAAGATTGGAGACTGCGATGTTGGAGGCTGTGATTGCGGCTGCCATCAGGACTGCCATATCAGCCCTTTCCCAGACTTGGAAAGGCTTTATCGTATCGGTTGCTGGAACGATCGCCAGAAATTTTTTGACAATTGCAGCGACAGTCGATTTAATAAGTAGTCTAATCGACAACGCGCTGGCTTGCCTCGAATGCTGCTATTTGCAAACCAATCAGACGATCGCGGCTCACTTTTGGCAACAAGCGGTAATATGACTTATGCCTGAGTCAGTTGGTGAAAAGCAAATTGCCCGTTGGTTGCGGTCGCCCAATGGGCGGATTTGGACAAAAGGTTGAGTTGCAGATCTGCGTTGACCGGCAGCATCAGGGGTGATCGCTTCAAGAGAAATGGATACTGTTGCTACTCAGTGAGTCCTTGTATGTTTCAGGATACCAGCACCAATCAAACTGCTACAGAAGACGCTGCCAATCCTTCTTTGGCTTCCTGGTGGTCAGACCAACCAGAAGCAGAATTGATGGAAGACACGCTGCCAGTCGATTCTTATGCTGACAGTCTGATGGACGAACTTTTTGAAGATGTCGATCGCATCCTGGAGCGCGGCGGGCAGGTGCCGCCAGAACCCGCCAAGCCCGATTTTGTTTCGCTTCAGCCGCTGGCAATGCCGCAGATGATTCTGCCGCCGATTCTGATGCCGCGTTCTCAGTCGCCTTCTCAGCTTATGGTGCCTGAAACAGATGCAGATGTGGACGCACTCGTGGCGGCAGTGAGTGACGCAGAGGCACAGCGAGAAACAAATTCTGCGATCGATCGCCTGCTGCTGAGCGCTGCCTGCATTTCTGCTGTGGCATGTGGCATCCTCTGGCTGGCGTTTCACCGTCCGACTGCAACTCGCACCGTCGATCCGGCTCCAACCCCAACCGCAGAGCAATTGCAGGCACAGCAAAACATTCAGTTTTTAGACTACATGCAGCGATCGTTGGCGGTGATCGATCGCAAAGCCGAAGCAAATCGGGTGGCAGCCGCGCCGGGGGCGAACGCCCTGCCGCCGGTTACAGTGCCTGGCAGTGCTGCCTCTGCCACCGCCGGAACCCCCACGGTGCTTGAGCGCGTCTACATTCCGGTTTATCAACCGCCCCAAACGCTTTATCCGTTACCCAACATGGCTCCGGTTGCGCCTGCGGCTCCAGCGCCGATCGCCCCTGCAATTGCGCCTGCGGCTCCGGTTGCCTCTGCGCCTGCGGCTCCCAGCGCTGTTGCGGTGGCTCCCAGCCCTGCTGCACCTGCTGTGATGCATGTTCTAGTGGGTGTGATGCAGTTGGGCGATCGATCGGCGGCGCTGTTTGAGATTGATGGCGTTACTCAGCGCATCTACATTGGCGAGAGCATCGGTGGCAGCGGCTGGACGCTGGTTTCCATCTCGAATCAGGAGGCGATCGTCCGGCGTAACGGTGAAGTGCGATCGGTCTACGTCGGGCAGCAGTTTTGACCCGGTAGGAGCAGCGTCACGACACTGGCTGAGCAGCGACTTGTACAGTTTGCTCAAAGACGGCTGCGTTGTCAGGCAACTGTCTCATTCCTTGAGCAAAAAGGTCGAATACGACTTGATACACTCCGGGTTCTGAGGGAAAAGTTACAGCGCCGATCGCTTCAGCCGCATCGCCTGGTTTGGGCATTCCAGAAATGTATAAAATGCTGGCAGGAAAGATCTTTACTTCTTCTCCGGTTGGTTTCAAAAAGCGGAGTTTAACGCGAGTTGAGCCTCGTTCCATCCCAGTTTCATAGCCATACCATTGAGATTTTCCAGTATTTTTTAGCGCAGCTTTGAGAATCATTTCCTTGTGTGGCTTGACGATTAAAGGAACAGCCAGAGGTTGGTTCGTCACATCTGTAATTTGTTCGATCGCGCCAGAGAAGTGACGCAAATAGCGCCGAGGTTGTTCGAGCGGTTTCATCATTTTGAAGAAAACATGGCGAGTAAATCGCTCAATTTGGCTATCTCTCCACTGCCAAACTCGCGCTGTTGAAGGATAGGGAATGCCATCCCAATTGGTTGCTCCAAATGCACCAACGACTTGTGTGAAGGTCGAGAAAGTTAAGCAAACGAAAAATAAACTTAGACTGAGATTAATAAAAATTCTGCGCTGCCGCTGCCAGAGTGCAAACTGACTCTGAATAAAATAGCCGATCAGCAAGCAGACGATCGGCAAAATATCTGTCATATATCTTGGACCAAAGCACCAGCCGCCCGTCCAAATTTCAAAGAAACAGTACTGCCCAAAGACTGCAAGCGTGACGATGACCATCACTGCAATCAGCTTCTCATCGCGATCGAACTTCTGCTTGAGAAATTGCGAGATTCCCGGTAGGGCAAAGACGACAACCGGAGAGAAAATCAGCAATCCTCGGCTAGGGCTAAATAGAGATCCCAAAAAACCAGTTTGAAACTGCTCAAACGTAAATTGATAGTATGACTTGAGAAACGAAGTTTCTGAGAATCTGGAATAGCCACCAACCAAAAAGTTCTTGATGTGAAATCCAAAATAATAACAGTTCCAGCTTGCAGAAAGAAACGCACTGGCAAGTCCCAGAACCAGAAAGGCAGCTTCTCTGCAATAGGTGAAGAGTGCGTATCCGATCGCCGCCAGAGAAAACAATAAACTGGTCGGGCGCACACCGGGCAGCAGCCCACAAAAAATACCGGCGAAGAGCAGCAGCATTTTTCTGGTTGTTCCAACGGTGCGATTGGCTTTGAATAAGCAAAAAATAATACTCAGCAGCACAAGATTGGCAATGCCGTGCTGCCACAGTCCCTGTGAGCCAATGACCCAGGTGTTTGTGGCAAAAGCAAACACAAAAGTTGTGACCAGTGCCGCCGCCGTATTAACTTTTAATCGAATAGACAAATAGAAAATCACGACAGCAATTGAGGTAGCGATCGTTGCTGCGAGTTTCTCAAATGCTTCTCGATAAGCTCTAAAGTCAGGGCTAGTAAGATCGATCGCATCCAGCGGTATATTTGCCCCTGAAAGATAAAAGAATTCTGATAGCTTCAGATATAAAAAGAAAATTGCATAGATAGGAAAAGTAATAATGGCAACACCGATCGGATAAGTAGAGGTTAAATGTCTGTTTGGCGCTTCCACAAGAAAGTAAGGCGTGTCACCCTGCCCACGATAGGCATAGCTGTCTCTAAAAGCGTCAAAATGCAAAGTGTGGTTGATCAACCAGTTAAAGGCAAGCAGCGAATTTGGAAAGTTATCGCTAGAGCTAATGGTGTTCTGGTTGGCTAAATAAACAAAGCTACAGACTGCGAAGATGAACAGGCAGATGATGACCTGAGGATTTTTCTTGCCCCAATGGTTAATAGAAAACACGTTGGTGATAGGTATTCAACTCGGGCTGAAGTCAGTTGTGATGCAAGCGATCGTGATGCAAGCGATCGACTGGTGGCGCGTGTTCACGAACACAAATGCTTTCCAGCGGCTGCAAGCCACCAGAAGATTGTAGAGTAAAACTGTTGAGCTGATAACACCAGATCGTCGGGCAGCGGGAAACGTCGATCGTAAGCCGTGAGGCGCTGCCCTTGCTCAAACATCGTCTCCAAGACTGTTTTATCTGCAAACGCCCTTGATACGATAGGAGCACACCCCCCTAACAGGAGTTCTGCCGATGGGCTTGTTTGAAGACCTCAGCCGTTTTTTAGAAACACGCCTGGAGGAGTTTTTGCGAAACAACCCTCATTTAGAGTTGCAGGCTCTGGCAGAAAAGCTGCGTGAGCAGGAAGAAGAAGCGGTGCGGCTGTTGGCAGAGTTGCAGCGGCGCGAGAAGCAGTTGCAGGATGAGATTCTTTCGACAGCTCAGGACGTGCAGCGGTGGCACGTCCGCATTGAGAAGGCAAAAAAAGCGAATCGATTGGATTTAGCGCAACCAGCGGAGGAGCGGGAAGCCGCGCTGCTGCGGCAGGGCAACCAGCTTTGGGGACAAATGGAGCTGCTGAAAGACCGTATTAAGCAAACGATCGACCTACACCGGCAGATCCAGGCGCGTCGTCAGGAAGTTCAGCAAAAGATTGTGCAGGCAGAGGCGCAGGCGGCTCAAGTGCGGGCACAGCAGGCGCAGCAGTGGCAAACAACAGGTTGGCAGCAGACCGGCTATAGCTTTGAGAACGCTGCTGACCCACTAGAGCAAACTTTCCGTCGCTGGGAGATGGATGAGGAGCTAGAAGCGCTCAAGCGGCAGATGGGACGCAAGTAGACGCTACTGTCAGACTCGACTGTAATAAACCTTTCAGACCCCCAGAATTAATCGAGATACCAGGGATTTTGTCGCGGTGCTCGTGCAGCAACGTACAGCAATGTGCAGCAACGTGCAACAAAATGTCATGCCGATCGCCCCACTACTCATAATCGTTATGAGTATGATCTATATATCGGTTCGCTACGCTGCGATGAGCTGATAAAACAAACTTCTCTGTTGCCGCCGCTGCAATGCAGCAGCAATTCAAAGTCGATCGCAGCAGGGCACTTTGTCTCATGCGTTGAACATCCAAAATTGAATACTTTCACTTCAGGAGGAACTCATGAATTTCATCCGGTTTGAACACATCAACCTTTCTTGTCAAGATATAGATGCCAGTCGGCAGTTTTACCAGACGTTGTTCCCAGACTGGAATGTGCGGGCTGAGGGCGGCAAGCCCGGTGATGGAACTCGCTGGATGCATTTTGGCAACCGTCAATTCTACCTGGCGCTTAATGAGGCTCACGGCGCAACGCGCACGCACTATCCCTATGAAGGAATTGGTGTGAACCATGTCGGGTTTGTGATTGAGGATGGAGACAAAATGCAATCGCTGCTTGATGCTCACGGCATTGAGTACTATGTCTACACTTCGCCTGAGACAAAACACCGCATCTATGTCAATGATCCTGATGGTAACGAAATTGAGCTGGTGCAATATCAGGAAGCGTATGAGCTGAAGTAAAAAATAGAGCTGCTTGCAGTTTACTTGTGCGGGTCGATCGAGTTTGGCTTGCGAATGGTGAATGAAATTGATTTTCTCGGTCGCAGGTCAAATTCCAGGTTGGGCAGTTGCGGTTTAACCAGAGGCTGAACCGACTGCTGAACCGCGTGGGGCAGTTTCTGGCGATCGGTCTCAACTGCTGCGATGGGTGATTCACTGGCAGTGACGCTGCGCTGAGAAGTGGTGTTTTTCGGCGGGGTAAATGTAGGATGCCAGGAAAGTCCGGCTCGTTTGTGGTAGTTTGAAACGACCGCCAGCGCGGTGCCTGCGACGATCGTGATTGGCAGCTCTGCCTGTTGCCACCAGGAGAACCCGACAAGCCATTGATATAGCTCTGCTAAACCGAAGACGACGACGAAACTCAAAAGCCAGACTTTCATTGCTGCAACTGATACCTGCGTTACGCGACCGCTGGTTGATAAGTGCAGGATAGCTGATGTTGGTGCATTTGCACCAATCGATCGGGTTCTGTCTGTCAATTGCTCAACAGCTTTGGCTCAACAGCCAACAGCTTTGGCTCAACAGCCAACAGCCTTGGGGGTGCCCCCCAAACCCCCGGCGGGGGACGAAGCGCGTCCCCCACACCCCCTCCGCCAAGGTCATATTCGTGGGTGGGAGGGCGCGCTTCGCATCCGTGGGATGGCAAGGGATTGGTTCGTTTTTTGCTGTTCTATCGCGGATGGCTGATCGCTGTCAGAAACTGCCAAAAGCTGCTAGCGTCATACAGAGTAGATGCTGACAACGCGGATTTGAAAACTCGATCGAGCTATTGGCACTTGCTGCCTTATCTAAAGCCTCACTGGCAAACGATCGCTTGGGCGTTTGGGTGCACGCTGGTGTTTACGGGCTGCTGGCCCCTCTTGGCACGGTTAGCTGGTGAGGCGCTGGGCTTGCTGGTGCAGGGCAATGTGGCGGCGCTGGCACGCTTGTCTGGGATGCTGGCAGGCGTTTTTCTGGTGCAAAAGGTGGCTCAGTATGGTCAGGATTCGCTAATGGCAAAGGCGGCGCTGGCAATTGCGTTCGACTTGCGAAGACGGGTTTATGCTCATCTGCAAACGCTGAATCTCAGCTTTTTTGAAACGGCGCAAACTGGCGATCTGTCTTATCGGCTGACTGAGGATGTCGATCGCATCGGTGAAGTGGTAAATAAAGTTTTCCACGACTTCACGCCCTGTGTGCTGCAATTGGTGGTGGTTTTTGCCTACATGGTTTACCTCAACTGGCAGTTGACGCTGGCAAGTTTGCTGGTTGTGCCGCTGATGGGGCTGCTGATTAGCTGGTTTGGTGAACGAATGCTGGTGTTTTCGCGGCGCAGCCAAAATCTTGTTTCAGATCTGTCGGCGCTGCTGACTGAGGTGTTTGGCGGTATTCGATTGGTGCGGGCGTTTGCGGCTGAGGCGTATGAGGTCGATCGCTTCGGTCGGGCGGCTGAGCGCAATCGTCAGGCAAAATACGCGGCAGCGTGGCTTAAGGCGGTGCAATATCCGGTGGTGGGCTTTTTGTATGCTTTGAGTGTGCTGCTGCTGCTGCTGCTGGGTGGTTGGCAAATCGCGTCTGGTAATCTGACGGGGCAGGAGTTCGGCAGCTATGTGTTTGCGGTGGCGATGCTGATTGACCCGATCGCCCACCTGACCGACAACTACAATGAATTCAAGCAGGGCGAAGCGTCGTCTGACCGCATTTTTGAGCTGTTTGCAATTCAGCCTGCGGTCGTCGAACTGCCGGAGGCGATCGATCTGCCTGCGGTGACGGGTAAGGTCGAGTATTGTGAGGTG
>Ga0224723_1002245_pt1 | contig 10849 bp, 12 predicted proteins | sample Balambano_FR2_Me_FD_161647 | JGI IMG/M metagenome (GOLD analysis project Ga0224723, IMG submission 161647) | Freshwater sediment microbial communities from Lake Towuti, South Sulawesi, Indonesia - Balambano_FR2_MetaG | ecosystem: Environmental > Aquatic > Freshwater > Lake > Sediment | place...
ACAGGGAACCCACTGAGACAACTATCCAGGAGAGCGTGTCTGAATTTGACGTTGACTCATCTTTTAGAAATGCGCTGACCAGCAGACTAAAAGTGAGCGTAGCTCCAATCAGATAAATGATCATAGTAATTCCTCTGAAAGTACTACTCCTTAATACGGAGGCTATTATGAACTTCCGGTAAAATTTATCTCTAAAGAAGCAGGTTTTTGTAATCGCCTTCAGCGTTGCTTCACAATCCCTTACCAGTCTCGGTTTTCACGGATTTCACTACGATCGAAACAAGTTTCTGAACCACCTGATCGATCGTCTGGCGATCGGCTTCGCTCCAAACTCTGGGCTGCCCAAAGACCGCAGGCTGCAAGATGCCCCAAAGCTGCTGCTGATAACAAACGTGCGCGTGAACCAGGGCACGATGTCCCAGGTTCTGTCGTTCAAATTCTCGATTCAGGCGATCGGGGCTTGCCGTTTCAATGTCCTCGATAAAAATACTGGGCTGGGTTGCCAGTGCCGCCGCAAACATCGGATCGTCCTTTTCCCATTCTTCCTCTGGCTGCCAGCCTTCAGTGCTGGTGTCCGGCAAACTCAAATCGCGCCGCCAGCAAATGACCCGATGCATCCGCGTATCTGGATTGCGAAGCAGTAAAAAGCAGCGATCGACCCGAAGCACTTCTCCAAGAGCGGGCAACAGGGCAGCAAAAATCGCTTCTGGCTCTGGTTCTGCAAAGGCACGCAAAATGCGATCGGGCAGGGTTTGAGGATGATGGGGAGGATTGTTTGTGTGAATATCGCGGGTCATAGCAAATTTCCTAAAGAGGCGTATCAATTGCGATAGCAATCAAGAAAGCCTGACATAGAATAAAGCTACCGTGCATGCTCATGGGCAACGCTCAGCCTGTGGAGGAGTCTTATGCTAGTCATCCTCATGGAAAATCAGCTCGTTTCGCCCCAGCAGGTTTGTCCGACTTGCTTAATGGCAGACCAGGGGGGACAGCCGCGCTGGCAGCAAGGACAGCTCCGATGTGGTCGGGCACTCCGCAAACAAGAGCAGGGACAGCCTGACCAGTACGAGTGCCAGATGGGATTTCGGATTGCCCATATCGAATAGTCGGCTATCTGTTGGCTGCTGACATCAGTTGAACGTAAAAGTAAACACAAAAGTAAACACAAAAGCGAAGGCAAAAGCCAGCCCCAACCCAGGAGTGAAAGCGCACCTGGGGGAATTACGCTATTCTATGCTTATCAAACGTTGCATAGAACCCCCCATCCTGGGAAACAATATTGGGAGAAACATCATGAGCTGGCGTGGTTCCACGACTCCAACCGATCGCATTTTTGCCTGTTTGCCCTATTTGCTGCCGCTGATTGAGGCGATCGCTTTTGGAGTGCCTTTTTTCAGTCAGTTTCCCGCGCTGAGTGTCGTTTTATTGCCCATCATCCCGATTATTAATCTGTATAGCGCAATTCCCTTCGCCGGGCTGATTGTCTTTTTTGGGCTTTACTTTGGCGTAGTGCGAAATGAAAACATTAATCACTTTATCCGCTTCAACGCGATGCAGGCAATCCTGATCGACATCGTGCTGATTCTGTGCAGCATTGTGATTCAATATCTGCTGCGTCCGGCTCTGGGCACTGGGCTGATCCTGGACACCTTGTTTAACGTGATTTTCCTGGGCGCGATGGCGGCGATTATCTACTCTGTGGTGCAAACGGCTCTGGGACGCTACGCCGAAATTCCGTCTCTGTCGAGTGCAGTTCACGCGCAGGTTCGCTAATGGATTCCAGCCCTCGCGATTATTCCTGGAGCTGCTGAGCCTTCACAGCAACTGGAACAGGCTCCCGAATAGCAACTTTGTTTTCCAGGGAGCCGATCCCCTCGATTTCAACCCTAACGCGATCGCCCACCTGTAAAGCACCCACTCCTTCGGGGGTTCCGGTAAGAATGACATCGCCGGGCAGCAGCGTCATCACCTGACTGATATAGGAAACCAGCACTTCTGGCGCAAACACCATCTCGCCGATCGTGGCAGACTGAGCTGGAGTTTCGCTGTCATTGAGAAAGGTTTGGAGTCGTGCCGCTGCGCTCAACTCTCGCACAATCCAGGGACCCAGCGGACAAAACGTATCAAACCCCTTCGCTCGCGTCCACTGTCCGTCTTTTCGCTGCAAATCACGCGCAGTCACATCATTTGCGATCGTATATCCCCAAATTTTGCTGCGGGCTTCTTCTGGCGTGCATTGCAGACAGCGATCGCCGATTACCAGCGCTAGTTCCCCTTCATAGTCAACTCGCTGCGACTGCGGTGGGTAGTAGATCGTGCCATCGGGTGCTGTGAGGGCGGTCGAGGGCTTCAAAAACAGCAGTGGTTCCTGGGGCACTTCTCCACCCATTTCGGCAGCGTGCTTCTGATAGTTCTTCCCAACCGCCACGATTTTGGAAGGAGCGCAGGGAGCCAGCAAAACATAGGTTTCTGGGTCTAGCTCCTGGTCGGTCGGCTGCCCTTTAAGCCAGGGCGGGGCATCGAGAACTTGCACTCGGCGATCGAGATGCAGCAAGCCGTAGTGAAGCTGCCCAGTCATCGTTTGAACCCGAACGAAGCGTTGTGCCATAATAAAAGACTGTTCTTAACTGGTATATGATTGTAAATCCTTGCTTCTGAATGCAATACCCGATCGATAAAGTTGAGACGATTTTGAGAAAAATTTTTCGTCTATATCGTCCATCGATATCGTCGCCATTCTAGGTCGCTATCCAGTTAGAGGGTTTTGCAGCAGCAGCCATTGTCCATAAGGAGACTCTTTGTCATGACTTACTATGAAACGATGTACATCCTCCGGTCTGACCTGGGAGATGAAGTAATTGATCAGTCGATCGCGAAGTATCAAGGGATCTTGACCGATCAGGGCGCTCAGGATCTGGACACCCAGCATCGGGGCAAACGCCGTCTGGCATACCCGATCAGCAAGCAGCGCGAAGGTGTCTACGTGCAAATGAACTATAGCAGCAGTGGAGCCGCCGTTGCTGCCATGGAGCGGGCGATGCGCTTAAGCGATGAAGTGCTGCGCTTCCTCACTATCAAGGTCGATGCACCTGTCACCGAACCTGAAGCAGTCGAAGCATAAAGCGAATGAACGTGATACAAAACGCTCCATCTGAACTCTAGATTTGCACTCTAGATGCCTTGTGGGATAAGCCTTGCCTTTCCAAGCTAGAGGGGCAAAACGCTTATCCCTACCAGGAAGACACAGCTATTCTTCATTAATTTAGCGAATAAAGTTCGGTAGCAACTGTCCCGGCAGTTCAACAAGCACAAAATTAGCCAGTCTAAAAAGGGCAGGCACTGCCCACCCTCTTGAATTTCTAAGCCCTTAAGCCCTAAGAAATTAGTCTCAGGAAATTAGCTCAGGCTGCATATCTTCTGATACTTCTGCAGATCCTCCGTTCAGCTCAGACCCGGTAGCGGCTGGCGTTGTTTCAGGCAGTCCCAGGACACGGCGATAGGCTCGATCGTACTCAACTGCAGATTTTTCCCAGCCGAAGTCTTGTGCCATGCCGCGCTTTTGTAGCTCTCGCCACTGGTCTTTAAACTGATAGGCTTCGTAGGCACGCACCATGCTGGTGTACAGGTCGAGCGGCTCATAGCGATCGAAGCAGTAGCCCGTTCCCTGATGCTCCATCGGATTGTTGTGCGTCACCGTATCAACCAGTCCACCCGTGCGGCGCACAATCGGCACAGAGCCATAGCGCAGCGAAATGAGCTGACTAATGCCGCAAGGTTCAAAGCGAGAAGGCATCAAGAAGGCATCGCTTCCGGCATAGACACGCCGCGCCAGAGTGTCGTTGTGCAGCAAATAGGCAGCAACTCGTCCGGGGAAACGCGAAGCCAGCTGCCAGAGCTGGGTTTCGTAGTATCGATCGCCTGTTCCCAGCACGACAAACTGAGCGTCGGTGTAGGAAATGAAGCGATCCATGACCTGAATAATCAAATCCAAACCCTTTTGCTCGACCAGTCGAGACACCATGCCAACGAGGAAGGCATTGGAATTAACTTCCAGACCCAGTTCCTCTTGCAGCGCAATTTTGTTTTGCACTTTGTCATCCAGCGTTTTGGCAGAGTAGTTTTCCTGAATCCGGCGATCGGTTTCGGGGTTAAAGAGATCGCGATCGATGCCGTTTAGAATACCGACGAGCTTCCCGCTAATAAAAGACAGCAAACCTTCGAGCTGTTCGCCGTAGGCAGGCGTTTTAATTTGCTCAGCATAGGTCGGAGAAACGGTCGTCACTAGATCCGCAAACTGCACTGCTGCCGCCATTGTGTTGTGTCCCTGCATGTACCACGGACACCAGGTAATCTGCTCCAGCCGCCAGCGCCACGGTCCCTGATAAGCCAGGTTGTGGATGGTGAAAATCGTTTTAATGTCGGGCGTTTCGTGCATCCAGACCGGAATCATGCCCGTATGCCAGTCGTGGCAGTGGATGATGTCTGGTTTCCAGTAGTTCCAGCAAAACTCAGAAGCCCCGTTTGCAAACAGCGTGAACCGCCAGTCTTCATCTTCTCCCGAATACACGCGACGCAGCGCAAAAGAGGGATGGGAAAACAGGTAGAGCGGCACTTCGGAATTAGGCAGCTTTGACTCGAAAACCTGGAAATCCTGGAACATTGCCGTTCCCTTCCAGAGCGGTTGCTTTGGAACCTTGATCTTGTCTGAGACAAAGCCGTAGTAGGGCATCAAAACCCGCACATCATGCCCCATTTTGTGCAGCACCTTAGGAAGTGCGCCTACGACATCTCCCATGCCGCCCACTTTGGCTATCGGAGCCGCTTCCGCCGCTACAAACAGAATCCGCATACTCGCCTTGTGTCTCCCGCAACGAAAGAACCTGCACCAATCTCCCAATTGCCTGGAATCGAGAGTTTAACAGTCCTTATCAATCTACAACAATCCAGGGACAAAACCGCGATCGATTCTGGTGTTGCTGTTTGGGGAAGAACGAATGCAGGCTGACGTAAGCTGCATCAGCAGGGGGCTAATCCATCGCAGCAGGTTTGATTCTGCTGGCTTCAAATTTCTAGGCTTCCGGACGAACCTCAGCAAAGATCTGCTGCAGAATTTCGGTTGCGCCCTGCTCGCGGAGTTTGTGGGCAAGCTGAATCCCGGTCGCCTCGGCATCAGTGGCTGAACCCGTCACGCTGTCTTTGATGAGACGTTGACCGTCAATGCTGGCAACCATCCCCGTCAGCGTCAGAGAATCACCATCTAGAACCGTGTTGACCCCGATCGGAACCTGACAACCGCCTTCGAGTTCGCGCAGAAAAGACCGCTCCGCATAGCAGCGATAGGCAGTGGGCTGGTGTTCCAGGGCTTTGAGCAGATTCAAGATTTCTGGATCGTCGGTGCGGCACTCAATTCCCAGCGCACCCTGACCCACGGCATGAAGCGATACTTCCGAGGGAATGACCTGATGAATGCGATCGCCCATGCCCAGCCGCCGCAGTCCAGCAACCGCCAGAATAATGGCATCAAATTCACCCGCATCCAGCTTTTGCAGTCGCGTATTCAGGTTGCCGCGAATGTCTTTGAATGATAGGTGAGGATAGTGATGGCGGAGCTGTGCCAGCCGTCTAAGAGAAGAAGTTCCGATAACGGCTCCTTCGGGCAGGGTGTCAAGCTGCTTGTTCTTAAATTTTTCATGCACCACCAGCGCATCCGCCGGATCTTCTCGCTCAGTGACACAGCCCAGCATCAAGCCTTCGGGCAGGCGAGTCGGCAGGTCTTTGAGCGAATGCACCGCAAAGTCGATGTCTCCGTTCAGCATTCCAACTTCAAGTTCTTTCGTAAACAGCCCCTTATCGCCAATTTTCGAAAGCGCCACGTCCAGAATTTTGTCGCCCTGGGTGCTCATTGTATGGACTTCAAAATCGCGATCGCTAAATAACTTCTGGAGTTCTGCTTGAACCCAGTGGGTCTGCACCAGAGCGAGCTGACTCTTACGGGAGCCGATGCGGATGGAACGGGGAAGACTTGCAACCATTTTTGTAAAGGGTTATCTCGAAAGACTGCGAAAGGTTAATAACGGCAGGGCTTTTTCCGCCTCAATCAGCTTACCGCAGTGTGTACCCAATCGTGGGAGCTGAAGCAGCAGAACCGATCGAGAAAATAGCTCTTAAAACAGGAATTCATCTCCGATCGCTTGACAGCTTCTAACGTCTATTCTTTACTTAACTTGAAACTTTTTCTTTAGCAGAGGCATGGCGGTCTGCAGTGTTCCTCTCACAAACTGCTTCGCAGCTTCCCAGAGGAGTCATTGCATCGAAGTACCTTTTCGCTCACAACTTGTCTAAATCGAGTTGTCTAAATCGAGCAAAATCTGTTCAACTTCTGGTTTCTCTTAACCTGGTTTCTCTTAAACAAAGCATCAAAAAAGCAGGAGATAAACGAAAGCTATGAATTTTCTTGTTCCCTTTCTGATCGGCGTTGCTGTTACTGCAATTAGCCTGCTGCTCATCTCCAAAATTCCTTTCCTTGGGGTAGAGGTTGATGGAGTCGGCAAGGCTCTTACTTCAGGCGTGGTCTTCGGTGTGTTGAACTGGCTGCTGGGATGGATTGCGGGTTCTACTATCCTGAACATTCTGACGCTGGGAATTCTCTGGCTAGTGGTCAACACGGTTATTTTTGGTCTATCTGCGAAAATTGTTGAGGGTTTTCGTTTACGCATGGGAATCTGGAGTGCCATTTCGGGAGCGATCGCCCTCACGATCGTTAACTCGCTTCTGTTCAACTTGCTGGGCAGCATTTTCCGACTTACCGTTCGTGCTTAGCGATCGGGTTTCTGTCCCTAATTCGCACAGCCGCTAAAAAATTAGCCTCGCTGACCCTCTTCATCGATTGGGATAAGCGAGGCTTTGTCTTGCTTAATTCGTATTGCTTAAGTTTAGTTATCGCCATAGCCACTTTGTTTAGGACGGGGTGCAGGGGGAGAACCCCTGCGTGGGAGCTTAGCCCCCACACCCCCTCTGTACCAATGGAGCTGGCTACAGCTATAGAAGCAAGTTCGGTTCTGAGCCAACTCCGGTCTACCGTCCACCGTAAACCGCGATCGGCTCCTTGATAAACCGGATATAGAGATGACGGAAGGTGGATTTCAGCACACGCGGTAGCCCAAAGTCGATGGGCATCAGTTTCTCAGGCAGTTTCCAGTCAATAACGCGCAGTTCAGCAGGGGTAAGCACAGGAAACTCAATCTCGTTCAGGTCGGGACAGAGACCCAGCCGCATTGATGCCGCCACCGTAGGAATTGTCGCCGGATCAGCATTGAGCAATTCCACCAGTGCCCGATCGATCGCAAAGACATTCGGAGACGCTGCCAGAACTCCCAGCGGTCGAGGCTCGCCGCCGCTTGGCCCATTGCCTTCGTGTCCGATGATGCCATCCACGATCGTTAAATCAGGGTCGATTGCCCTTGCCGTCTCTGCCAGCATATTGCCAAACCGCCCTACGTCTTTTCCAGCTTCCATGTGCCACCAGGCTTTCATCTTGCCGGGAACACAGCCAAACAGGTTTTTAACGCCCATTGTGAGGGTGAGCTGCGCGTGCGACTTGATTTTGGGCAGATTGATTACCCCATCTGCTTCGATCGCCTCTTTGCTCAGCAGCAGATGGTTAAACTCCTCGCTCACCGTTTCGTAGCGTTTGCCCTCAAAGTCGATGATTGGCAGATTCAGCTCCTCCAGAACAGGGGCATACCCGTTTGCCAGAGCAACTCCCTTGGCGCTGCCAAACGCAGGACTGTCTCCTAAGAAAGGCTTTCCGCCCGCTTCCTGCACCAGTTTTGCGACCCAGTACACCACTTCAGGTCGGGTTGTACACTCTTTGCCCGGACGCGCCCCGGTCAACAAGTTTGGCTTCAGCAGGACGCGATCGCCCGGTTTCACAAAGGCTGTCATGCCACCCAGCGGCTCTAGCAGGGCGCGGAGAGAAGTTTCTAAAGACGATCGCTCATAAGACTCTGCCCGAACGAGACTGACAGTTGCTCGATTACCTTGAGTAGACATCGGGGTGCTCCTGAAAAATAGAACTGCTAGCGCGGTCGATTGAGAGCTGTGACTCGCTCCACGTCTGAGAAAATGCCTTCACCCTGAAGCTGAGTGAGCGTGGGCTTCACTTCAACTTTGGTTACATTCGCAATATTGATCATGACGGTTTGTTCTGGCAAGTTCAAAATCCACCAGTCGCGCTGGAGCAAATGTCGCACTTCAAGCTGTAAACCCTGCTGCGTTTGGTCTTCGATCGCCTCCAATAGATTGAATGACTCCGTTTGACCATTGAGATAGTGGAAGGTGATTTGGGTTGTCGGCGTGCTGGGACTGTGCATGGTAGGGCAATGGATGAGTGGAAAGGTTGAAAGATCGAACTGACGATGAGCCAACCATCAGCCAGTTTTTTAATTGTCACTCTCAAAGCTCTGATTCGATCGATCGAGGAAATATTGAGATCAGTAATCTACCAGCGTTTCATAAGTTTCCGCTGAAAGTGTATCTGTTTTGGGAACCTGTTACGGGGGAGAAACCGTCCTTTCCTTTCAAGTTGATTCTTACGCTTCAATTACAAATTTCTTTAGAGAGACCTTGTTCCCGCACTGAGTTTTCCAATATAATGAACGTTCAGAAACTTCTGAAACTTCAAAAGAGTTAGACAAGAGTATTCAAGCATTTTTCAGGGGTAGCCGTTAAGGGCAGCATACTACCAGTAGCTTCAGTCAACAGGCTCAGTCCCACAAGTTCAGTCATTTCTGAAATGTTAGAAACTGCTGGCTTTTAACGTTCAAGAATTTCTGAAATTTCAGAATAAGCGGATCTCAGTAATCGTGTTCACTAAGGCTCAAATCGTTTAAGAACCTTCAGCCCAGAGCAAACGCATCGCTTATTCACCTTCAATTAACATTGGGGAACATCTCACAAATGACAGCGTCACATCATACTGGAATCCCACAGAGCCGAGTTCTGTCCATGAGTAGCGAATCTCTCCCTGTGTCCTGGTCAGCGGTTGAGGCAATTGCCCCACAGGCTGCTATGCCAGTTGAAAAACTGTCTAACTTTGACCTGATCTTGCAGTGCCAGGAAGGTCTTCGTCCTGGAAAAGCGCTCTTCGCTGAACTGATTCGTCGCTATCACTCCCACGTCGAAAAGGTGCTCTATCACCTCGCCCCCGACTGGACTGATCGCGCAGACTTGTCTCAGGAAGTGTGGATTCGAGTCTACCGGAACATCAAGCGGCTTCAGGAACCCGGAAAGTTTCGGGGCTGGCTGAGCCGGATCGCAACCAACCTGTTTTACGACGAACTGCGAAAGCGCAAGCGCATTAATACCCCCCTGTCATTAGATGCGCCGCTCAACGTAGAAGACGGTGAAATGGATTGGGAAATTGCCTCAGACGATCCGGGTCCGGCAGAGCAACTGGCAACGCAGGAATTTTACGATCAGCTCCGGACGGCAATTGCCGATCTCCCGGAAGTCTTCCGGACAACGATCGTCCTGCGCGAGATCGAAGGCATGGCATACGAGGAGATCGCTGAAATTACGGGCGTGACCCTGGGAACCGTCAAATCTCGCATTGCCAGAGCGCGGCAACGCCTCCAGTCTCAGCTTCAAGGCTATTTGGAGGACTAGTTGCCTCAGCTAGCGATTTGAAGAAACTGTAAAGGAATAGTGATGCTCATTACGACCTATGACATTCTGTTTCGATACAGTATATCTAGTGCTGTCACTCGCCCGATCGCTAGTGTGAATTAGAGGTATGCTGTTTGGCACATTGTTTTGTCCTGATTCTGGGCGTAATATTTGTAGCTAAACGGCTTGGTTCTCGTATTAACTGCTTGAGACGCTGAAAATGTCTAACTTTGACGAATTCGATCGCTCAAACTCTTCTCTCCCCCACCAGGGGCAAGACTCCGAACGAGTGCCATTTGCTGCAGTCGACCACCTGACCAAGCGCGATCGATTTGAGCTGTTGAGTGCTTATCTCGATGGAGAAGTCACCGCAACAGAACGCCGTCAGGTCGAAGCATGGCTCAAAACCGATCCTCGGACGCAGCAGCTCTATGCTCGTTTGCTAAGGCTACGCCAGGGTCTGCGCACAATGCCCGTGCCTGCTTCAGAGCAGCCTGTCGAGCAAGTCGTTCAGCAGGTTTCGGCAAAGCTGCATCGTGCCCCTAAGCGATTGGTCTGGGGCGGACTGGCGTTCGCCGCGCTGATTGTAGGTTCGGTCGTTGCGACGCTGCCCCGCGAGTTTGGCTCGCCTCAGATGGCAAATGCACCGCTCGATTCTGAGCAGGCAATTCCTCAAGACGGTTTGATGATTGCGCTCGATCGTCCGGTGATCGAAATTCCCAAAGCTGCTGTTTCTAGCCCCCAATCAACCGTGGATCCGAGTACCGTTCAATAAGTACCGTTCAATAAATGGACAGTGCAGCTGTTGAGATGGTTGCTAGGAGCAATGGTCAATTGGCTCGATCGGGTCGATCGCAGATTTGCTCCAGACTCCTTCCGGTAAAATCACTCCTCCCAGACGTTCAGCCTGCTCCTGGGTCATCTCATAGACCCACGCCCAGCCCAACGGCTGCTGATGCAGGTCAAACGTCTGTATTTCTTTGCGGATATATTCGTTCTGCTCAATCGGGCGATCGGGAATGTATTCTTCCAGTTCGTCCAGCTGCGTCAGCACTTCTGGATCTTCAAACGTGAAAACGTAGCCATACACAGGGCTAGTTCCTGAGACGATCGCCGGATATCCCATCGGCAAATCATAGAGTTTTGCGTAAACGATCGCTTCCTGCATCTCAGTGAAATAAGG
>Ga0224723_1002246_pt1 | contig 10847 bp, 8 predicted proteins | sample Balambano_FR2_Me_FD_161647 | JGI IMG/M metagenome (GOLD analysis project Ga0224723, IMG submission 161647) | Freshwater sediment microbial communities from Lake Towuti, South Sulawesi, Indonesia - Balambano_FR2_MetaG | ecosystem: Environmental > Aquatic > Freshwater > Lake > Sediment | place...
TCAGCTATCTCTTGACTACAAATCTTTAACCGCTCAACTTCTTCAGGTGTCATGGGATAGGGTGCCTAATTTTACACCTCTATCCTGACGGACTTCGAGTATTTTTGCAAAAGTGGGATGCTCCCCTCCAAGCCTCGACACACTAATAATGTTTCCGCTATCGTCTTTCAAAAGAACCTGAAGGTTCTCTCGAATGTTGGTAAAACCTGGTGGAGCAATACAGCCTCCTCCAATTTCAGATTCAGATTCTACAAAGAGATCAATTTTTTCAACCGTTAATACTCCAGTCAAACTATGAGAGGTAGAAACAGCAGCAGTTGATGTGCTGGATTGAAGCTCTGAATTGCTACAAGATACCAACATCGTTGCTAAAGCTGGCGCGAACCTTTTCCAGGGATTCATGGTGGATTACTCCAAGATTTTCCATCTAAGAATGCCCTCAATGAAACGCCAGCTAACCACTTGGCAGTTGTTTTTTGAAGATGACGATTTGACTGTCGCTTGCTTGACTGCTAGTTCAACCATTCCATGAAGCACGTTCCTGATTAACGTACTCTTGAGCATCAAGTCCTTGCCAAATTTCTTTTCCTAATCCTTCTAATTCCATAATGCTGCGTTTTGGTTTAGCAATCATGCGATTACGCAACATAGCAGCTAGATCTTCTAACAACTGAAGTTGCTCATCTGGAGTAAGATTTTCAACCTGACGACGAACTTCTTGATAGGTAGCCATCTTCACCTCATATACAAGGCAATATTGAATGAATGTTGACTTGCTTGTTTGGTTTAGATTGAGATATTGCGCTAGTTTGGTCTGTTACCCGGTGACCCGCCCTGGAATCAATTCCGGGCTAACAGCCTAAGTCAGTTGAAACTGACTAAAGATCCAGCGAAACCTCATTTTAACTCGTTTTAACGAGTTTTAGCTTTAAGCCTGAGATTGATCTCAAGGCTCTAGTGCAATACCTCTTGCTGCTGGTGCTAAATCTAAGTTTAGACCAGCTTCCAACTCACCACTCTAACTCGCGATCGCACTCCTCTATCGGCGTTGCCAATCCTTCTCGAATTGACTCCCGCATTCCTGGAATTGAGAGAAGATACAGGGTTTCCTGTACCGCTGCCCAATCTGCTTCAGACAACAGCACTGCATTGCTATTTTGTCCTGCAATCACAATCGGTTGATGCGATTGACTGACCGAATCAATCAAATCTTGTAACGACTGCTGAGCTTCATTAACTGGGATCATAATTCTCTAACCGCCTAATAGTAAGCTCCAGAAAAAGTGATGTGCGATTCACTTTATGCCCTGAATATATCTCAGCTTTATTGAGCTATGACAACTCTGCGGTCAGAGCGGATGTCCAGACTCGCTCGAAGTTTGCTTGTCTTAAAGCATTTACGGTTGCAGTGGGGTCTTGGACGCGAAAACGAGAGCCGAGGCGGACAAATTGGCGCTGGTGGTTGTCGGTGACGATCGCCACCACCGGGACTTTTGCCTTAGATTCTTCGGGTGCCTGGTCTAGCAAAATGGACTTCAGCCGATACTGTTCTTGCCCGTCTCTAGCCTGCTGGCAGTCTAGCTCGACCATCACCATTTGTACGGCTTCAACGGGTTCTGCGTCTTCGACGATTAGTTGGGCACGATCGTCGCGGCGATCGACTTTGCCCCAGACCATCAGGCGGGCATCCACGATCAGACAGTTGCCTATGCGCTCGAAGGATTTGGGGAAGACGACGGCTTCGGCTTGTCCGGTCAGGTCTTCCAGCACAAGAATGGCCATGCGATCGCCCTTCTTGGTCGTCACGGGCTTGATTGAGGCAATCATGGCGATCGCACTCAACATCACGTTGTCAGGTAAGTCAGCCAAATCGCTCAGGTTGATTGGAGCCAGGACTTTAGCCGCTTGCTGCACGGACTTGAGCGGATGGTCAGAGATGTAAAATCCTAATAATTCTTTTTCTAGCTTGAGCTTTTCTTGGGGCGGAAAGTCTTCGACCGGGGGCGCTTTGGGAACTGCCTCAAAATGAGTGCCGCCCATTGAAGTATCGCCCAACATATCGAACAGATTGCCCTGACCGATCGCTCGATCTTTAGCGCGAGACTGGGCCCAGTCCAGCACATAGTCAAGGTCGTGGGTCAATTGGTTGCGATTGGGGGTGAAGCAGTCCATTGCTCCACACTGAATTAGGGCTTCCAGGGCGCGACGGTTGACAGCACGGGGGTCGATGTTGGGGTCTTCGGGGCAGGTGATGCGATCGCACAAATCTGCCAACGATTCAAATGGGCCGCCTTGCTCCCGAACTGCCAATATACATTCGATCGCCCCCTGACCCACATTTCGCACCGCCGACAGTCCAAACAAAATGCTGTTCTTTAAGGGCGTAAAGTCTACACCAGAGCGGTTGACGTGGGGCGGCTCTACCACAATTTCCATTGAGACGCAGGTACTAAGGTACTTCTGCACTTTGTCCTGGTCGCCGCTGTTAGAGGTCAACAGTGCCGCCATGTATTCAACGGGATAGTTTGCCTTCAGGTACGCCGTCTGGAACGTGACGTAACCATAGGCGGTCGAGTGGCTTTTGTTAAAGCAATACTCGGCAAAAAGCACCATCTGGTCAAACAATTCTTCGGCGATCCTGGGCTTGACTCCGTTTTGGGCGGCTCCGTCGATGAAGATTTCACGGTGCTTTTGCATTTCAGAGACTTTCTTTTTCCCCATCGCTCGGCGCAACAGGTCGGCTTGCCCCAGCGAATAGCCTGCCATGTCCTGAGCAATTCTCATGATCTGCTCCTGGTAGACCATAATTCCATAGGTTTCGTTCAGGATGGGTTCCAGGATGTGGTGCGGGTAGTCAATTTTTTCACGTCCGTGTTTGCGATTGATGAATTTGGGAATCAGCCCGGCATCAAGTGGGCCTGGACGATAGAGCGCCAACACAGAAGAAATGTCTTCTAAACCAGAAGGCTTCAAATCCCGTACAATTTGCCGCATTCCTGACGATTCAAGCTGGAATATCCCTTCTAATGCGCCTCTTGCCAGAAGCTTGTAGCTTTCAGGATCATCTAGCGGCAAGTTATCCAGGTCAACAGACTGCTTATGGGTCTGTTCAATCAAGTCCACTGCTTTCTGAATTGTGGTTAGATTCTTCAGCCCCAAAAAGTCCATTTTCAGCAAACCCAGGGATTCGATATCTTCCATGAAGTATTGCGTGAATACGGCTCCATCGGCGTTGCGCTGCAAGGGCACAATTTCATCCAGCGGGTCTGCCGAAATCACGACTCCTGCCGCATGGATGCCAACACTCTTATTAGTGCCTTCGATTCGCATTGCCATATCAAGCCAGTGACGAACCTGAGGTTCTTTGTCGTACTTTTCTTTGAATTCGGGGGCGGGCGTTTGGTCGGACACCATGACCGCCAGTTTGGTGGGTTTTCCCCGAACAACTGGGATCATTTTCGCCATGCGGTCTGCATCACCGTAGGGAATGTCCAGCACCCGCGCTACGTCCTTTAACACGGCTTTGGAGGTCATGCGGTTGTAGGTGATGATCTGGGCGACTCGTTCGGTGCCGTATTTGTCGGTGACATAGCGGATGACTTCATCGCGGCGATCGATGCAAAAGTCAGTGTCAATATCCGGCATAGACTTCCGCTCTGGATTAAGAAATCGCTCGAACAGTAAGCCGTGATGCACGGGATCGATATTGGTGATTCGCAGCGCGTAGGCAACCAGAGAGCCAGCGGCTGAACCTCTACCTGGACCGACGGGAATATGATGATCCCTAGCAAACTTGATGTAGTCCCACACCACCAGGAAGTAGGTGGAGAACCCCATTTGCTGCATCATTTTCAGTTCATATTCCAGCCGTTCGCGGTAAGCGGGGTCGATCTGCTCACGGGAGACGCAGTTGCGGCGTTCGAGCAGTCCTTTCCAAGTGACTTCTTCGAGGTACGTGTCGGCGGTGTGTCCGGCGGGAACGGGATAGTCGGGAATTCGAGGTTCGCCCAGCAGTCCTTCGTAGGGTTCGATTTTTTCGGCGACCTCTAGCGTGGTGGCGATCGCCTCCTCAATTACTTCATCGGTCAAGTGATCGCGAAACAATTGCCGCATTTCATCGGCTGACTTGAGGTATTCTGTGCCGCTGTAGCGCAGTCGCTTATCTTCGGTGATTAGTTTCCCGGTTTGAATGCAGAGCAGCGCGTCGTGCGCTTCTACGTCAAAGCAGGAAATGTAGTGAGAGTCATTCGTGGCAATGATCTTGATGTCTAGCTCACGGGCAATTTTGATAATTTCAACGTTGACAATGCGATCTTCCTGAGAACCGTGATCCTGAATTTCCAGGTAATAGTCGTCGCCAAACAGGTCTTTGTACCACTGCGCGACTCGCCGGGCAATTTCGGGTCTACCCTGCATGATTGCCTGCGGCACCTCACCACCTAGACAGGCACTTGTAACGATTAGCCCTTCGTGGTACTGCTCCAGCAGTTCTTTGTTGATGCAAGGGCGAGAGAAAATCCCTTTACCCTGCGTGCCTTGCAGGTGAGAAACGGTGGTGAGTTTGACTAAATTTTTGTAGCCGTGAGTGTTTTTGGCCAGCACGACCTGATGGTAGCGGGGGCGGCGTTCTTGCTGGGTGATGTCGCCGTTAATCACATACATCTCGTTGCCGACGATGGGCGTAACTCCTTTGCTGCGGCAAACTTTGATTAGCTCGATCGCCCCATACATAACACCGTGATCGGTGAGGGCGATCGCAGGCATTCCCAGTTCCACCACGCGATCCAACAGTTTGGGCAACTGACTGGCTCCGTCTAGCAGACTGTAATCGCTGTGAATGTGCAGACCAACAAAGGACATAATTTCTCAAGCCATCAAGGTTGAGTTTAGAGTAACGGATTTTAACCGCTATATCTAGCACTTTGCATGTGATTTTTGAAGCAATTTACTCTATTTGTGGAGTAGGGCGATCGCCATCAGTTCACAGAAATCCAACCGTTTGTAGGGGCGAACGACCGTTCGCCCCTACCTGGAATTCTTTGCTTAAATTTTCAATTTGTTAAAGATATATAGTACTAATGTATCAAATCAGGAAAGAAGCGCAACTCTCTCTAGAAGTTTGTCAAACCTCGATCTCCAATCTCTTCTCAGGGAGACTGATTTGATTTTTGGATTTTTGTGTAGATGCGGACAGCCTGTCCGCATCTACACAAAATATCTGAATATACTCTCAGGGCACTGTCACAGGGGGTTCGGGGTCGGGCAATGGCGTTGGGGAGACTGAGCGAACATTAGGGTTGCGACCGGAGTCTAGCGAGGGATAGAGGTTGGAATCAGGCGAGGTAGAGGGTTCTGTTGGCAGGGGAGCAATATCTAGCGGTTCGAGTGATTCGACATTGGGCAGCGGCTCGACTTTCGACGGGGGTTCAGACTCCGTTAGCGTTGGTTCCTCTTCTAGCGGCGGCTCTGTCTCTGACTCCGGGTCATATTCCAAGTCATACTCCGGTTCGTAGTCGGGGTCGTACTCTGGGGTGAAATTTTCAATGCCGTAATCGGTTGAGTCACCGCTGGCTGAGGGCCGTCTCTCAACCGGGATATCAACCTCAGACTCAAAGTCGTAGGTGTCTGCACCGGGCCAGTCTTCGATGGGCGGAAAGGTTTGATCTCGACCAAACCCAGTGGTGCCATTGCTTGTGTCTCCGGGTGTGTTTAGCCGTAGCGCTAAACCAAACCCTGCACCACCAATGGCAGCGATCGCTGAAGTCATCACCAGTGCGATGGGGAGCCAGCGTACTGGTTTACGCACGGGCTGGGGTGGCTCCGGCAAGATCGGACGCGGGACGACAGTGGGCACTCTGGTTAACCCTGCTGCCAAATCGTCAAATTGGGGCAATAGGGGTTCTGTTGTTGGGGGGCGATCGCTTCCCCAGCTATCTTCAGCTTCATCTGAAAGAGAAGTTTCCAAAGAATGTCCATTCGTCTGCACCGATCTCGGTAATGAAGAGAAGCTATCAATCGGCTCAAACGGTTCAAGAATCAGCGGATTAGGGTGCAGGTTGTCGAGAATGTCCAGCCACTCACTGATGGACTGAGGACGCAGGTGAGCAGGCTGCAATCCTTTCAAAATTGCTTGTTCTACGCCAGGGCTAAGTTGAGGGTGAAGCTGGCGCAGCGCGATTAGAGAACTTTGGTCGAGCGTTGTTTGGTTTAACGAAACAAAACTGATCGTTCGGGTCGCGGGGTGTTGTCCCGTTAGCAAATAGTAGAGCGTGATCGTCAGCGCCTGAATGTCTGTGCTGGGATCAGGCGGCGGCAGAAAGGCTGGTGCTGCCTCAATGGATGTTGAGGATTCAGAATTCTTTAAGGCAGGGAACTGGGTGAGGGGCGATCGCCCCTGCTCGGCAATCTGAACCCCGGTCAGCACGACCTCATCTGTTCCCCGTTTCAGCACAATGTTTTGTGGCTTTACCCGCTGGTGTACCAAACCCTGACGATGCAGCGCTTGCAGGGCAGAGGCAATCTGGCGAATGTATTGAACCGCAACAGCTTCTGCAAGAGGATGGCTAGACTGCACCCGATCTGCAAGCGTTTGCCCTGACACATACTCCAATACAGCAAACGGTATCGTGTCTTCCTGAAACACATCTAGCAGGCGAGCAAGGTGGGGATGGGAGCATTGAGCCAACTGCTTAGCTGTGATCAAGAACTGCTGCTGCCGCTGAGTCAAGTCTCTATCGGGTTCCTCTCGTAAAGTTTGCAGCAGGACGGTCTGATCCAGCCCAGAGTGAGTAGCCTGGTAAATCAGGTCATCCCCCTGACCTGAGACCGAGTGGACAACGTATTTGCCGCTTTGCAGAACTGCTCCAGCCGCCAAATTCATAAGCAAGACGAAGTGAGGATACTAATTTAAATTCTTCAGCCTATACTACCGCCTTCGGGAGGGGGAGAGCGATTACACAAAAATCTGAACACACTCACGACTGGGGAAAATGTTTTACCAGAAAAGCGATCGCCTGGTCGCGATCGCCCACCACGCCATCCAACGTCGCCAGCAGCAGCGTTTCCAAAATTTCTTTGAACTGCTGACCTGGCTTATAGCCTAGAGCTTTGAGGTCATTGCCGTCCAGGGGCGCTTTGACCTGTGACCAGGTGGTGCGATAGCGCCAGATGATTTTACGAATCGACCGGGGACTGGCGATCGCCACCAGCAGCAGCGTTGGCCAATCGTACTGACGCAAACGCTGAACCACCTGGCTGGGTCGCTGACAGTCTGGTAAGTCCGCTAGTGCGGCTTCAACCTGATCCAACTGCTGAAGCCGCTGGATACTATCTGCCGCAAGCTGCAAATTTTCTGCGACCTTTCCTCGATCGGCGGGATCAAGCGCCATCAGCAAGACTTCTAGAAGGATTTGCCAGTGTTCAAGTGAGCCTGCGGGATCAAAGCGAGTGAGCCAGCGATCGGCCAGCCGAAGCTGTTTCCAGCGATCGCCCAACTGCAAACTGGGGTAAATGCACTGAAGCGCTTCCAAATCAGACAGCAGTTGAATGGCAGCTTTCCAGTATGGGGCTTGCAAAATGTACTTTAGCTCTTGCTTTAACCGAGTTTGCAGGGCAGGCATTTTGTCTACTTCTGCCTGAACACGCTGATAGATGCCGCTGGCGATCGCATGGCGAATATAGCCCTCCGTTTGGGGATCAATCTGAAAACCCAGCCGCACAGCAAATCGCACCGCCCGAAAAATCCGCGTCGGGTCTTCGATGAAACTATTGGTGTGCAGCACCCGAATTTGCTGCAACTGCAAATCTAGCAGTCCCCCAAAGAAATCTAGCAGTTCACCAGAGCGCGGAGCCGTTAGCCGGATTGCCATCGCATTGATTGTGAAATCGCGACGGTAAAGATCCTGGCGAATCGAACTTGCCTCCACTTCTGGATTTGCCGCTGGGTAGGGGTAGAACTCCGTCCGAGCGGTAGCAATGTCAATCCACAGGGAGCCAAGCTGGGGATCATCGTGCCATAAAAGCGCCGCCGTTTGGAATCGACCGTGAACTTGCAGCCGTGTTTCGGGAAAGGTTTGTTGCAAAGCTTTCGCTAACTCTACGCCCACCGCCTCATCCGCCGTCCGGTGAAAGCCATCGACGACTAGATCAATGTCTTGAATCAGCAGCCCGTCCTCTGAAGACAGCAGCAAATCGCGCACAGCCCCCCCTACCAGGTAAAGCTGCCAGCCGCGCTGTTCTGCCAATCTAGCCGTTGCTGCTAGCACTTCCCAGAGCGATGGAGTGAGGCGATCGCGCAGCCACCCCTTAACCACCTCTGGCAGTAGACAAGACCGTACCAAACGACTCTTTGCAGTCCTCTCCCCAAGATCGCTCCTCTCCCGTTGCCCAACTCCCAACCCCCAATCCCCGCTTCCCCGCTCTCCATCCTGCTGCAACTGTCGCAACACATCCGTGCGCGTCACAATACCCACAAGCTGCTGGTTCTCTAAAACAGGTAGCCGCCCCACATCATAGGTCACCATGAGAGACTGAATTTCTGACAAAGGTGTGTTGGGGGCGATCGTTTTCAAACTGGTTGCCATGTAGCCCTTCACGGGAGCATGACTGAAGCCGTGATGTAAAGCAATATCTAGATCACGGCGAGAAATTACCCCAACCAGCTGATCTTGCTCATTCACCACCGACAGCCCAGAATGCCCGTAACGCAGCAAAATCCGCTGAGCCTCACCGATTGTCGTCTCAGGGCGAATCGTGCGAACTGGCGAAGACATCAAATCTCTGGCAGTCGGCGGATGGGGAATTTCTGCCTTGATCTGCTCGATGATCTGCGCCAGGACGGACTTGGGGTCAAAAGTTCTCAAAGTCGCGGCCGCCGCTCTGGAGTGCCCACCTCCACCCAATGGTTCGAGCAGTTTTCCTAGATTGATCCCCTCCAGTTGAGAAGTCGCTAAAGAACCAGTGTGCAATCGGGCAATGATATTTAGCCGTTCTTCGTTTGAGTCGGCAGTAGGATAGCAAACTGCCAGCAGCAAAATGTTAGTTTCGGTCAGGTCAATCAGGTGTGAAGCCAAATGAGATAAGCCCTGCACATACCCCTCCTGGGGCAACAGCAGCGAGGCGATCGCAATTCCCCGAATCGTCTCAATCTGAATCTGATCGAGGGCTTTAGCCAGCAAATCCTGAAGCTGAGGCGATAGCCCCGGCTCTACGTATTCGGCGATCGCCCTCAAATTTGCCCCCTGACCCATCAGCCAGGTTAACGCCGCCGCATCTCGCACTGTCGTGTGGTCAAAGGTGAGCGATCCCGTATCTACGTGAATCCCTAGCGCCATTACCGTTGCTTCTGCTGCTGTCAAGGTAATTTGAGAAGCTTGAAGCCGCTCGGCGATTAGAGTTGCCGTTGCACCAACTGCCTCGACATAACGTTTTGTTGCGGCAATGTCTCCCGCTGCGTCCTGATGATGGTCATAAACGATGATCTCCACGTCTGGCAGATCGAGCCACTCGGAGGCTTTGCCGAGGCGATCGCGCCACTGCGTATCTACCACCGTTACCGTCCGAATTTGGTCTGTTCGCACCGACCGACGCTCAATCAAAGCATATTCATCTCGATGCAGCGCCAAGAACTCTCGCACCGTCGGATGTGCCCCCCCCGTCAGCACCACCCTCGCCCCCGGCAACAACCGAGATAAACCGATCGCTGCCCCTAACGTGTCGAAGTCTGCTGTAGTGTGGCAAAGGATTAGATCCATGATGAGGAGCTAGAGGCTGGGGGCTAGGGACTGGGGACTGACCCCTCCCCTCAATCTTGCCAGAGAACCTGTTTGCGCGTGTCAATTTCTGATAGCTTACTACTCAGGGCTAATTCGGCGCTGGAGGTGGTTTCACCTGAGACGGCCTAGCCTTGCTTTTGTTGGGAAAAAAGTTGGGAGAAAAGAGTAATGTCAATTGTGTTTCAGATTGCACTGGCGGCTCTAGTGCTGATGTCCTTTGCCATGATTATTGGGGTTCCAGTTGCCTATGCTTCTCCGCGCAACTGGGAACAGTCTAAGCGGGTGATTTTGCTCGGCTCGATTGTTTGGATAGTGCTGGTGCTGTTGGTAGGTGGACTCAACTATCTGGTGGTTTAAGCTGGAAGCAAGAGTCGATCACCCCCGTTAGCGAGAAAACATGGCAGTTTTTGAGGGTAGTTTTACCCAAACAGAGTCCTGGCGATTTGCGATCGTCATTGGTCGTTTCAACGATTTGGTCACTGGCAAGCTATTATCGGGCTGTCAAGACTGCTTGAAGCGACATGGTATTGACCCCGATCCCCAAGGGGTGCAGGTTGATTATATTTGGGTTCCAGGCAGCTTTGAGGTGCCGCTGGTAGCGCGTCAGCTTGCGCTGACTCACCGCTATGATGCTGTGATTTGCCTGGGAGCCATAATTCGCGGGCAAACGCCCCACTTTGACTACGTTGCAGCCGAAGTGTCCAAAGGAATTGCGGCGGCTGGTTTTCAGACAGGCGTTCCCGTGATCTTTGGGATTTTGACCGCTGACACAATGCAGCAGGCGCTAGAGCGGGCTGGAATCAAAAGTAATAAGGGCTGGGACTATGCCATGAACGCAATTGAGATGGCAAGTCTAATGCATCAAGTGAAAACCATCAATCCTGACCTATATGGCAACGGGTTGACGGGTAGCGCCAATCCTCAAACTTTGCCCGCCTCCATGAAGCGGGCGATCGCCCCCGAAGCGACAGAGGAAGGATAGAGATGAGGGAAATGCTCTCTTGCCCCTACATCCTCCTCTAATCCCCTATCCTCTAGCCACTCTCTCATCGCCCCAACCCCTAGCCCCTAGCC
>Ga0224723_1002248_pt1 | contig 10844 bp, 11 predicted proteins | sample Balambano_FR2_Me_FD_161647 | JGI IMG/M metagenome (GOLD analysis project Ga0224723, IMG submission 161647) | Freshwater sediment microbial communities from Lake Towuti, South Sulawesi, Indonesia - Balambano_FR2_MetaG | ecosystem: Environmental > Aquatic > Freshwater > Lake > Sediment | place...
GTTCGCCATCTACTACAACTACGCCAGCGAACAGGCCGCCTGGGTGATGCGCCTGGCCTGGGATACGCCGGAGGACGATGCCGAATTTGCGAGCATCTACGCGGAATTTGCCACGGCGCGGATCGGGCTGGCGGGCGCGGCCCAATCCAACGGCGCGACCTGCTGGTCGGCGGGGGCTGATCCTGACGTGCCCAGCGGCGCGGCGGTCGAGGCTGAGGCGATCTGCCTGCTGGACGACGCGCAGGGCACGGTGATCGCCTATGCGCCGACGTTGAACGACGCGCTGACGCTGATCAACAGCCAGAACTGAGTGGCGCATCCGGCAGCTAACGATCACGTGGGTAAGGGCGCAGCATGATGCGCCCTACTCGCCATCATAACCTGCTTTGACTTACCGGACGAAGCACTAAGTATCACCTCCGGGTGCAGGGCGATTGCATCAAAATCATGTTCAGGGTCATAAAAGTTTTTAAGGGTTTTGTAGGGACGCCATTCTTGGCGTCCGCGCGCCGGACACGCAGAAGCGTGTCCCTACATCACGGTTGTGACCTTTTAGGAACCAGCGCGATGGTTTGATGCGTTTGCCCTGCCTCCGGGTGAGGTATTGGGTGACTTTTCCGAGTCACCTGTGCTATCATCCCCGAATGAACGGTTCTTCTCCCGCCCCATCAACCTACATCCCAGGTTTGAACGCCCTGCGCGTTTATGCGGCGTTCTCGGTCATCGTCGCCCATGTTCATGAATTCATCCCCGGCTGGTTTTTGATCGAGGTGAATACCGGGATGCTCCGTCAGTTCACGCTCACCGGTACGGGCGCGGTGACGCTGTTTTATGTCCTCTCAGGATTTTTGCTCATGTCACTGCTGCTTGCAGAAAAAAGCAGGCACCATCGGATCGACGTGATGAAGTTTTACCAGCGACGTATACGCCGGATCGTCCCGCTGTATTACGTTGTGCTGGCGATCACGGTGGTGGTGAGCCGCGTCACTGCGCCGGATTATGGCATTGTTTTTGGCCGCCAGTTCGATGACGTGCAGATTCCTGCCGCCGCCGCCTTCGCCGCATTTGTTCCGCTGGCGCTGGACAGCATCTCCGGGATGTTCAGCCATTACTGGAGCCTGGGCGTTGAGATGGTGTTTTATCTGCTCGCGCCCTGGCTGGCCGGAATGCGGCGCGTGCCGCTGGCGCTTGGGGTAGTGATCGCGCTGCGCCTGCTGATCCTCGCGCTGACACCGTTTGCGGGCAGCGTGCATCAGATCATCCTCTACCTGCCGGTGGATTCGCTGGCGATCGGCGCGCTGTCCGCGTGGTTATGGCATACCCATCGCCCTGCTGTGGAACGCACCCTGACCACGCTGCCCGCGCGGATCGGCCTGGCGGTGGCATTCGCCTTCCTGATCGTGGTCGAGATCCCCCCGCATGTGGTTTGGACCGACACCCTGATGACACTCATCTGCGCCTGGCTGGTCGTCAACATCGCCGCCGGACATTTCGTGCTGGAGAACCGGCTGATCCGTGTGCTGAGCAACTATACGTATGGAATTTATCTCTGGCATATGCTGGCTTTGTTCGTCGTCGGCGCATCGGGCATGGCAGGGGTACGGGTCTATGTGGCCGTCGCTGGGCTGGCGCTGCTGCTGGCGATGATCACCTATCCGCTGGTGGAACGCCCCTTCCTGCGTCCGCGCCGCCAGAACCGGACGCAGGCGGCAAACACGCTTCCGGCTGGCATCGAAGGGGCCTAGGCCGAAGCGCGAAAGTCCTTCACCAGGATATGTGATTTTGGGGCGCACGTCGGTTGACGCCGCGCGAACGCTTTGTGGTTTTCTTTGAGATTAAAGGAACACTTAGAAAATGAGACTTCTTGACAACAAGGTCGCCATTGTGACCGGCAGCGGGCGCGGGATCGGCGCGGCGACGGCGGCGTTGCTGGCTGAACACGGGGCGAAGGTGATCGTGACCGACATCGACCCCAACCCGGCCAACGACACGGCTGCCCGCATCGCGCAGGCCGGGGGTATGGCGCTGGCTGTCGCCGCCGATGTGACCGATCCGGGCGGGATCGAAGACCTGGTCGGCCAGGCGGTCAGTGTCTACGGCGGGATCGATATTCTTGTCAACAACGCCGGCTACACCTGGGACGGCATGGCGCACAAAATGGGCGATGAGCAGTGGGAAGCGATGCTCAATATCCACCTGACCGCGCCCTTCCGTTTAATCCGCGCCTGTGTGCCCTATATGCGTGAGGCGGCCAAAGCGGAGATCGCGGCCAGCGGCACGGCGAAAGCCCGCAAGATCATCAACGTCAGCAGCACCAGCGGCACGCGCGGCAACGTCGGCCAGATCAACTACGCGGCGGGCAAGGCCGGGATCATCGGGGTGACGAAAACGCTGGCGAGGGAATGGGGCGGCTTTAACATCCAGGTCAACGCGATCGCTTACGGCTTTATCGACACCCGCCTGACCCGCGCCGATGAAGAAGGCGCATTTACGGAGCGCGAAGGCCAGCGGATCAAACTCGGCATCCCCGACCAGACGCGGCAGATGGCGATGATGATGATCCCCGCCGGGCGCGCCGGGACACCGGAAGAAGCCGCCGGGCCGATGCTGTTTTTCGCCAGCGATCTGAGCAATTACGTCAGCGGGCAGGTGCTGGAAGTTACCGGCGGGCTGTGAGAGTCTTGCCCGGTTGCGGACAAGGATAGTCCGGTGTACTTTAGGATCATGAGTCATTAGCGTGGGGTCGGACGATCGATGTTAGGCTTGTGCAACTGGCTGTTCTGGCTGATTCTGGAAATCCTGATCGTGCGGATGGTGCGCGGCGCGCGCCGCAAACTCCGTTAGAGATAAGAGGAACTGATGGCCGTTGAACCGACGTGTCTGGAACAGATTTTGCGCGCCTTGATGGGCATGACGCTGATCCTGCTGATCGCCCTGCTGTTGATCGTCCTGATCTAGCCCCACGGAGACCCCGATCATGGCCGATATTTTCATCTCCTATTCACGCGCCGATCGGGACTTCGTTCAGCAGCTTGTCCGGCGGCTGACGGACGACCGGCGCGATGTGTGGGTCGATTTTGAGGATATTCCGTTTGCCACCGACTGGTGGGGCGAGATCTGCGGCGGTATTGAGGCGTCGGAAACGGTGATCTTCGTCCTCAGCCCGGCCTCGCTGGATTCGGAATACTGCTCGCTGGAGGTCAACCACGCGCTGAAAAACGGCAAACGCATCATCCCGATCGTATGCCAGGATGTCGAAGGACTCACCGTGCCGGCCAATGTCGCCGCGCTGAACTGGATATTCTTCACGGCTGCGCACGACTCCGATCGTTCATTCCGCCAACTGCTCACCACGCTCGATACCGATCTGGAAGAACTGCGCCAGCATACGCGGGTGCTGCTCCGCGCCCGTGAATGGGAAAACCGCGCGCACGATGCCAGCCTGCTGGCGCGGGGCGTGGAACTGACCGAGATGGAGCAGATTCTCGGCCAGCCCAACCTGAACGACCTTCAGCGGGCGTTTTTGCAGGCCAGCCGCCGCGAACAGACCCGGCGTGAGTTGATCCGCCGCTTCTGGTTGGGCTTTGCCGGGGGCGCGCTGGGGATCGGCTTTTATGTGTTCACCAATTTCCGCAGCGACTCGTTGTTTAGCCCGCTGCGCGTTGCGTATGCCATTTCTTACGGGCAGATTTTCGGCGTGTTCATCGGCGCGATGTCGGTGCTGGCCGAACAGGTCCCGGCCTTCCTGCGCCGTGTGATCAACCCGCGCCTGCAAGTGCCCTTCCGCGCTGCGGCCTGCGCGCTGCTGGCCCTGACCGCGTGGTGGTTGTTCCGCTGGTACATCCTCGCGCTGAGCGAAGGGCTGGACGCGACGCTGCTGCTGGGCATGATCGGCCTGTCGATCGGCTTCATCGCCCGCGTTTTGATCCGCGACATGCCGGGGTGGGCGGCCTTCGCGCTGACCGCCGTCGCCACCTACGCCGCGATCTTCATCACATATGAGCAGTCCAGGCGCAGCTTTGACTGGATCGCGCTGATTTACTTCGAGAATGACCCCCAGGTGGTTTCGGTCGGCATCCCGATGGCGCTGCTGATCGCGCTGGGGGCCAACGCCCAGGCCCTGAGCAACGATCTGCGCCAGCTTTACCGGCAGACGATTACCCGGCGAACATCCGTCAGGCCGGCCCCGGCCTCCATTTGATACCTGCTGTGATTTCAGCATTAGAGGATTGTCGTGATGGTTTCTTTTACACCGACAGAAGATCAGCAGCTTTTGATCGAGACGATCAACCGTTACGCCACGCGCGATGTGCGCCCGGCCATCCACGACGCGGATGAAGCCAGCGAACCGCCGCACAATGTGGTCAAGACCGGCTGGCAGATCGGGCTGATCCCCTCCGCGCTGCCCGCCGAACTGGGCGGCTTTGGCGAGATGAGCGCCCTCACCGGTGCGCTGGCCGCCGAGGAACTGGCTTACGGCGATCTGTCCGTGGCGCTGCACGTGATGAACCCGGCGGTCTTCGCCTACCCGGTGACGTTGTTCGGCACGGCGGAACAGCGCGAACAGTGGCTGCCGCTGTGTCTGGAAGACCACGTCGCCCCGCTGACCGCCGCCCTGCTGGAGCAATCGCTGAATTTTGATCCCGATCACCTAACGACGACCGCCACGGCAGACGGCGGGCAGATCGTCCTGAACGGGGCGAAAGCCTATGTGCCGCTGGCCGAAGGCGCGCGCGCGATCCTGGTCTATGCCAGAAACGCCGCCAGCGGGCAGACCGACGCCTACATCGTCCCGTCAGACACGCCCGGTCTGACGATCGTGATGCGCGAGGCGCTGATGGGCCTGCGGGCGCTGCCCATGTTCCGCGTCACCCTGAACGACGTGCGGATCGAGGCCTCGGCGCGGCTGGGCGGCGCGGTGGGGATTGACTTTCAGGCGATCCTCGACCGGGGCAATATCGCGCTGGCGGCGCTGGCGGTCGGTGTGGCGCGGGCGGCCTACGAATACGCGCGCGATTATGCCCGTGGGCGCGTTCAGTTCGGCAAGCCGATTGCGCAGAACCAGTCGATCGCCTTCATGCTGGCCGACATGGCGATCGAGATCGACGCGGCGCGGCTGATGGTGTGGGAAGCGGCCTGGAAGATCGATCAGGGTCAGGACGCCACCCGCGAGGCGTATCTGGCCCGGCAGCAGGCCAACCGCATGGTGCTGATGGTGACGGACGGCGGTGTGCAGACGCTCGGCGGCTATGGCTTTATCCGCGAGTATCCCGCCGAACGCTGGCTGCGCAATGGACGCGGCTTCCCGACATTTGATGGCCTGGCGATCGTCTGAAAGAACCGCGAGGGGCACGAATGACTGAAATAACGGGACGGTCGATCCACGCCGTCAGCCCGCTGGATGGCTACCCGCCGGAGATCGGCGCGTGGCTGTGGGCGCTGGAAGACGCGCGCCGCCGTACCAGGATCGCGCTGGAAAATGTGCCGGCAGCGGCGATCGACTGGCACGCACCGGACGGCGGGCATACCATTGGCACGCTGCTCTACCACATCGCCGCGATCGAACTGGACTGGGTATACGTCGAGGTGCTGGAGACCGAGATTCCGGCCAGCGCCGCCACACTGTTCCCTTATGAAGTCCGTGAGCCAGACGGACGGCTGACCCCTGTCAGCGGCCATTCGCTCGATGATCACTGGGTGCGGCTCAACACCACACGCGGTCTGCTGCTCAAGGCCTATAACGGGATGTCGATCGAGGAATACCGGCGGATGCGCACCTTACCGCACTATGATGTCAGCCCGGAGTGGGTGCTGCATCATCTGTGCCAGCACGAAGCCGAACACCGCGACGAGATCCGTCGTCTGCGCCAGCAGGCCGAAGCCGCATCAGGGGCGGTCTGATGCCGATCGCGGTGGTGTGGGACGACGCGGCGCAGACCATCCTGCGCTATGACATCGGCGCGGAATGGACGTGGGACGATCTGCGCGGGGCGCGGGCGGACGTGTTCACGCGCATGGATCAGTCCCCGGCGGCGCGGATCGGCGCGATCATCCACTTCATGGAGACGGCCCGTATTCCAGGAGACGCGGCCCGCCATCTGCGCGACCTGAGCGATCGCAGCCATCCTAAAGCGGCGCTGACGGTGATCGTCGGCGCGAACCGGCTGATGAAAACCGCCTTCGCCGGGTTCAAGCGGGTGGCGGCGCTGGCCGGCAAACGGGTCGATTTCGCCTATGCAGACACGCTCGATCAGGCGCGCTCGCTGATCCGGCGTGATCTGGCCGGGCAGTAGGCGGTTATTCGCCGGGCCGGCGCCGCTGTGCTTAACACTGACGACTTGTGACTTGAAGCTTTTATCGCTGAGGTAATAAAAATGACCGTAGAATTTGAAATCCCCGAAGTGATCACGCAGCAGATACAGATGGTGCAGTTCATCGCGGAGACGACCATGCGTCCTTTCTCACGCGAGCTGGACGAACACGAACATGCCCGCCCGACGCAGTTTATCGAGCAGATGTGGCCGTTTCTGAGTGCGCAGCAGAAATCGCAGTTGGATAAGCTGCGCGAAGCCGGGAACGGCGCGGCCACAGAGGAAAACGGCGCCAAAAAACGCAAAAGCACCACCTATCTGCGCCTGATGATGATGGTCGAGATGCTGTCCTGGGGCGATGCGGGCATCTATCTCTGTCTGCCGAGCGCCGCGCTGGGCGGATCGGCCATCGAGGCGGTGGGCACAACCGAGCAGAAGCTGCGCCTGCTGACGCGCTTTGCTGAGGGCGATCAGCCGGTGTGGGGTGCGATGGCGATGACCGAACCCGGCGCGGGGTCGGATACCTCCGCCATCCAGACCACGGCGGTCTTCGACGAAGAACACAACGAATGGGTGCTGAACGGCGAGAAGATTTTCTGCACCAGCGGGCGCATGGCCCTGGAAGAGTCCAACGGCCTGGTGATCGTGTGGGCGACGGTCAACAAGGCGGCCGGGCGCGCCGGGATGAAGCCGTTCGTGGTGGAGGCGGGCACGCCGGGCGTCAAAGTGGTCAAAAGCGAGAGCAAGCACGGCATCCGCGCCAGCGACACCGCCGCGATCAGCTTTCAGAACGCGCGCATCCCGGCGGATAACATTCTCGGCAGCGCGGAAGTGCAGGCCGGGCGCGACGATAAAGGCTTCAAGGGCGCGATGGCGACGTTCGACGCCAGTCGTCCGCTGGTGGCGGCCTGCGCGCTGGGGATCGCCCGCGCGTCGATCGAACTGGTCAAGGAAAAGCTGGCCGAGGCGGGGATCGACATCCGCTACGATCTGCCCTATCACAAACTGAGCGCGGTGCAGCGTGATGTGCTGGAGATGGAAGCGCAGCACAAAGCGGCCTATCTGCTCACCCTGCGGTCGATCGCCATGCTGGACGAAGGCATCCACAACTCGCTGGAAGCGTCGATGGCGAAGGTCAAGGCTGGCAAGGCCGCCACGCAGATCGCGCAGAAGGCGGTCGAACTGCTGGGGCCGCTGGGTTACAGCCGCGAACTGCTGGCCGAAAAGTGGATGCGTGACGCGAAGATTCAGAACATCTATGAGGGCACCGAGCAGATCAATATGCTGATCGTCGCCCGCCGTATCCTCAATTACAGCCGCAGCGAACTGAGCTGACGAAGCCATCAGGCGAGGGGGATGACACAGATCGTCCCCCCTGGCGTGAACCTACTTCTCGAACCTCTACCTCTACTGAACCCGGTCAAAATCTGGTACACTCTGCCCACACTTAATCTAATGACGATTCGGGAAGGCAATAACTAAAATGACTTACACCATCCGCAAGGCGGCTGTGATCGGCTCTGGCACGATGGGCGGCGGCATCGCCACCGTGCTGGCCGGGATCGGCGTAGAGACGCTGCTGCTCGATATTCCTGCCAAAGGCACGCAGCCCGGCGATCCCCGCGCCAAACGCAACGCCCTGGTAGAAGGCAACCTCAGGGCGCTGCAAAAGATGCGCCCGCCGCAGTTGTTCAGCGCGTCCGTCCTGAATAACATCTCGATCGGCAATATTGACGATGACCTGCACCGGGTGGCAGACGCGGACTGGATCATCGAGGTGGTGGTCGAACGGCTGGACATCAAGCAGAACCTGATGGCGAAGCTGGCCGAACACGCCCGCCCGGACGCGATCATCACCACCAACACCTCCGGCCTGCCGATCAACGCGATCGCGGATGGGCTGGGGACAGATTTCACCCGCCGCTTCCTCGGCACGCATTTCTTTAACCCGCCGCGCTACTTATATCTGCTGGAAGTCATCCCGCACGAAGAGACCGATCCCGAAGTGGTCGATTTTATGGTCGATTTTGGCCGCCGCAGGCTGGGCAAGGGCGTGGTGGTGGCGAAGGATCGCCCCAACTTCATTGGCAACCGCTTCATGTCGATGATGGGCCTGCAAACGATGGGCTATGCGCTCGATCATGGCTTCACGGTGGAAGAGGTAGACGCGATCACCGGCCCGCTGATCGGACGCCCGAAGACGGCCACTTTCCGGCTCAACGATCTGGTCGGGTTCGATGTGGCTGTGCATGTGGCGCGCAACCTGTATCCCGCTATCCCGGAAGACCCGGCCCGCGAGGTGCTGAATCACCCGGCGGCGGAGGCACTCAGCCAGAAAATGCTCGACAATAACTGGCTCGGCAATAAAAGCGGCCAGGGCTTCTACAAAGAGGTCAAAGGGGCCAGCGGGCGTGAATTCTGGTCGCTCAACCTCGACACGTTTGAATACGAAGCGCCGAAAAATATCGAATTTGAGAGCGTGAAAAAGCACGAGCGCGTCAAACCGCTGGGCGAACGCATCAAGCGGCTGATCGGGGAAGACGATCGCGCCGGTCAGTTCCTGTGGCATCTCCATGCGTTCTATCTGGCCTATGCCTCTCACCGCGTGCCGGAGATCACGGATACGATCGAGAATATTGACAACGCGCAGAAATGGGGCTTCAGCCACGAGATGGGGCCGTTTGAAATCTGGGACGCGATCGGCGTGGCGGAGACGATCCCGGCCTTTGAGTCGGCGGGCTACCCGGTGGCGGATTGGGTCAAGCAGATGGTGGCAGGGGGCAATCACACCTTCTACCAGCGTGACGCGCACGGCCAGGTCACGGCCTTCTACAGCCCGCAGGACGGCGCGTATGTACAGGTGGGGCGCGATCCGCTGGCGATCACGGTCGAGTCGCTCAAGGCGGCGGGCGCGAGGGTCGATGGCAACGACAGCGCCACGGTCTACGACATGGGCGACGGTGTGGGTCTGCTGGCCTTCCACAGCCAGGGCATGGCGATCGACGCCGATCTGGTGGCGATGGGCTACCGCGCGCTCGATCTGCTGGAACGCGAAAACCGCTTCGACGCGCTGGTGATCGGCCACGACGGGAACAACTTCTGCGTGGGCGCGAACGTCTTCATGGTGGCGATGGCGGCGCAGAACGACGCGCTCGGTCAACTGGGCGAGTCGATCGGCGCGCTCCAGCAGCTTTGCCAGCGGATGCGCTACGCCAGCAAGCCGGTGGTGGTCGCGCCGTTCAGCCAGGCGCTGGGCGGCGGCGTGGAACTGATCATGGGCGGCAACGCGGTGGTGGCGCACATGGAACTCTACGCCGGGCTGGTGGAGATCGGCGTCGGTCTGCTGCCGGCGGGCAGCGGACTCAAGGAACTGGTGCGCCGGGTGATCAGCCCGCTGAAGGCCGCCAACGAACATAACGACATCCTGCCGCAGATGCAGGACATCTTCACGACCGTCGCCACGGCCAAAGTCAGCGCCAGCGCGATCGAGGCGCGGGAGATGGGCTTTCTGCGCCCCACGGATAAGATCGTGATGAACCGCGCGCATCTGCTGGGCGAGGCCAGATTGCACGCGCTGGAACTGGCGCAGGATTTCACCCCCGCGCATCCGGGCAGGGTGTGGGCCAGCGGGCGCGATACGTATGCTGCACTGCTGATCGGCATTCAGGGCTTCGTCGATGGCAATTACGCCACCGAATACGACGCGCATATCTCGCGCAAGATCGCCTATGTGCTGACCGGCGGCGCGCTGTCGCAGCCCGGCTGGGTCGATGAGGATTACCTGCTGCGCCTGGAACGCGAAGGCTTCCTCAGCCTTGTGCCAGAGCAGAAGACGCTCGATCGCATCGCCCATATACTCCAGACCAAGAAGCCGCTGCGGAACTAAAGAAGAGATCAGACTGAAAGATTAGGGTCAGCCGTGGGCTGGCCCTTGTTTGTTAACAGATGACCATTATTGGACGCCGCGAACATTTTCCAATCTATGGCTCAGATTGATGGCGCACATTTCCGTTTATAGTCATGATGTCTAACAACGTGACATAAAGCGAGCAGCATCATGGAACGCGCAATCGCACAGTCAACAGATCAATCCTCGATTCCGCACCTCAAACCGGGATTTTTTGGGCGGCTGAAGGTCGTCTTCCAGTTTCAGAACGACGCGCTCGGCCTGTTTGACGACCTCGCCAGCCGGGGCGACATCGTGCTGATGGAGGTGTGGGGCATCAAGCAGTATGTGATGTTCCACCCCGATATGTATCATGAGATCATGGTCGAAAAGGTCGGCAGCTTTCATAAGGACGCGCAGTACACCAGCGCCAAAAAGGGACTGGCGTTTTTCCTGGGCCAGGGGCTGCTGACCACTGATGGCGATTTCTGGCGCAGGCAGCGCAGACTGGCCTCCCCCGCCTTCCACACCCGCCGCATCGAGGCTTACGCGGGCGTGATGGTCGAAGACACGCTCAGGATGCTGGAGACCTGGCGCAGCGGCCAGACGCTTGACATCGATGATCAGATGATGCGGCTGACGCTGGG
>Ga0224723_1002249_pt1 | contig 10839 bp, 10 predicted proteins | sample Balambano_FR2_Me_FD_161647 | JGI IMG/M metagenome (GOLD analysis project Ga0224723, IMG submission 161647) | Freshwater sediment microbial communities from Lake Towuti, South Sulawesi, Indonesia - Balambano_FR2_MetaG | ecosystem: Environmental > Aquatic > Freshwater > Lake > Sediment | place...
ACACTGGTCCTCGTGCGCGCCCGTCCCGGTGTCGAGGTCCTCGGCGTCCCCGATCTCGCGGCCCTCGTGTCGCGAGCGTGGCGGCGCGTCGACGCGCCTCGGGGCGATCGGTCGTGAGCACGGTCCATCCGGCGGCGGAGGCGGTCCAGCACCCGGGTTCGCCACCGCCGGGGCGGTCGCGGCTGACAGGTGCGTCGCTGCTGCTGGCGCCCCGGTACACCGTCATCGGGCTGCTGCGTCTCTACCAGCTGACGCTGTCGCCCCTGCTGGGGCCCGTGTGCCGGTTCGCCCCGTCCTGCTCGTCGTACGCTGTCGAGGCCGTCCGGATCCACGGTGTCGTGCGCGGCGGCTGGCTCTCGGGCCGGCGGCTGGCCCGGTGCCATCCCTGGAACCCCGGGGGGTGGGACCCGGTCCCGCCCGGGAAGAAGCCCCGCGTCGCCCACCCGTCACCGACCACGGCCCGCTGAGGGTCGCGAGGAGCCGTCGCTGCCATGTCGTCCCTGTCGAGCCTCTTGTACCCACTCGAGTGGGTGGTCGCCTGGATCATGGTCGGCTGGCACACGCTCTTCACCTGGGTGGGGTTGCCGGCAGCCAACGGGTGGACGTGGGTGCTGTCCATCGTGGGACTGGTCCTCGTCATCCGGACGCTGCTCATCCCGTTGTTCGTCCGCCAGATCCGGTCGTCCCGCAAGCTCCAGCTCCTCCAGCCCGAGATCAAGAAGATCCAGGACAAGTACAAGGGCCGCAGCGACCCCGACTCCCGGCAGGCCATGACGCGGGAGACCATGGACCTGTACAAGACGTCGGGCACCAACCCGTTCGCCTCGTGCCTGCCGATCCTGCTCCAGATGCCGATCTTCCTGGCACTGTTCAACGTCCTCAACAACATCCCGCGGGCCGGCTACTCGGTGGGTCCCTTCACCGACGAGCTGCGACAGCAGGCGAACGACGCGACGATCTTCGGTGCGCAGCTGTCCGACACGTTCCTCGGCGCGGAGACGATGTCGACACAGGTCATCGCCGTGGTCCTCGTCCTGCTCATGACCGCCACGCAGTTCTGGTCCCAGCGGCAGCTCTTCATGAAGAACATGCCGCCTGCCGCCCTCGACAGTCCGTTCGCCAAGCAGCAGAAGCTGTTGCTGTACGTCCTGCCGGTCGTCTTCGCGGTGAGCGGGCTGTGGTTCCCGCTGGGCGTCATCATGTACTGGTTCACGAGCAACCTCTTCACGACGGCCCAGCAGTACGTCGTCATCCAGCGGATGCCGTCACCGGGCTCGCCGGCCGAGAAGGCCCTGGAGGAGCGGCGTCGTCGCAAGGCCGAGCGCAAGGCGCTGCGCGGTGGGTCGTCGGTCGCGCCCGCGCTCTCCCCGGCGCCGGAGGGACCGGCCCTCGGTCCGGCCGCATCCAACGGCGGGCGGCCGGGGCGGACGAAGCCCGCGGGTGCGGCGTCCGGAGGTCGGGCCACGTCGGGGAAGGGAGCCAAGGCGCCGGGTCGCCCGGTGGCCGCGGCGGGGTCGACACCGGCTGCGCCGCCGTCCGGACGGGCGGCCGGACAGCGGTCACAGCCCAAACGGGGGACGCGGTCGAAGCGCAAACGAGGGTAGGGGACGCTCGCGTGCGGTCCGAGGAACGAGCAGTGACGAGGAGTGAGATCGATCATGGAGTCTGAGGTGCCGGATGACACCGTGACGGACGAGCACCCGTCTCCCGCTCCGGCGGCAGAGGCGACCGACCCGGGGCCCGTGCAGCTGGACGATCTCGAGGCCGAGGGTGATGCGGCGGCGGACTACCTCGAGGAACTCATGGACATCGTCGACCTCGACGGGGACATCGACATCTTCGTGGAGAACGACCGGCCGTCGGTGGCCGTTGTGGCCGAGGGATCAGAGCGGGCCCGGTTGCAGCTGTTCGTCGGACGTGACGGCCAGGTGCTGGAGGCGCTGCAGGAGCTGGCGCGGCTGGCGGTCCTGTCCGCGACCGGTCGACGGAGCCGTCTGATCCTCGATGTGGGGGGCTGGCGGGAGACTCGGCGGCGCGAGGCCGCGGTGGCCGCGGAGCGTGTGATCGCTGAACTGCGGAACGGTTCGCCCGGATCGGACGGGGTCGAGCTGGAGCCGATGCCCGCGTACCAGCGCAAGGTGGTCCACGATCTGGTCGCCCAGGCGGGGCTTCGCAGCGAGTCAGCAGGGGTGGAGCCTGAGCGCCGCGTCGTCGTGTTCGCCGGCTGACGTTCGACCGTCCCCGTTCCACGTGAAACGGGTCAGTCATGACGGATCACCCTGATCGTCCGCCTGTGATCCCGGCCGCTGCGGCGGAGTTCTTCCCTCGACCGCTGGTGGCGGCCGCCTTCGCCGACCTCTTGGCCGGGGCCGGCGTGCTCCGTGGGGTGATCGGGCCACGGGAGGCGGCCCGGGTGTGGGAACGCCACGTGCTGAACTCGGCGGTCATCGAGGCCGCCTGCCCGCCGGGCAGCCTCGTGGTCGATCTGGGCAGCGGTGCCGGACTTCCCGGCATACCCCTCGCCCTCGCCCGGGAGGATCTACGCGTCGTCCTGCTGGAGCCGATGGCACGCCGCGTCTCGTGGCTGACCGAGGTCGTCGATCGGCTCGATCTCGCTCCGCGGGTGACCATCCGCCGCGGCCGGGCAGAGAGCGCGGAGCTCACGGCCGACGTCGTCGTGAGCCGGGCCGTCGCCCCGCTCGACCGACTCCTCCCCTGGAGTGCTCGACTGTGCGCACCGGGTGGGGTCGCCGTCGCTGTCAAGGGGGCGAGCGCCGCATCGGAACTGCGGGACGTCACGGACCGGCTCGTCGAGTGGGGGTGGAAACGAGTGCGCGTGGCACGATTCGGCGAAGGACTGCTCGCCGACCCGACGACGGCCGTAGTCGCCGATCGAGAGGAACGAGGAGGAGCGAGTGACGACACGACCGTCCCCGGCACGGCTCGACGACACCGAGGTGCCGCGACTGGACGAGGGAGGTTGGGGTCCGGGCGCCGCCGTTCCACGTGAAACACGTGAGGCCGAGTCCGCCTGGACCACCGCCCTCGCGGACGAGGAGGAGTACCGGCGGCGCCTCGCCGACGCCGTTCCCGACATCGACGAGGACACGCCCCTGGCCCGAGAGCTCGCGGAGGATGCGCGCCGCCGGATCGCGCTCGTCGGTCGCCCGCTCCCGCACCCGCCCCGTCCTCGACTCATGACCCTGGCGAACCAGAAGGGCGGCGTGGGGAAGACGACGACCACCGTCAACCTGGCCGGCGCCCTGGCCCACGGCGGGCTCGACGTGCTGGTCGTCGACGTCGACCCCCAAGGGAACGCCTCGACGGCACTCGGAGTGGACCACCACGGTGGTGTCCCAGGGATCTACGACGTGCTCGTCGACGGGGTCCCGATGGCCGACGTCATCCAGCCGTGCCCCGACCTCCCAGGCGTCACCTGTGTTCCGGCCACCGTCGACCTCTCGGGAGCGGAGATCGAACTGGTTCCGGAGGTGGCCCGGGAGTTCCGGCTCCGCAAGGCGCTGCGGGCGTACCTCTCCACCCTCGACCGCCGGCCCGACTACGTCCTCGTCGACTGCCCACCGAGCCTGGGACTGTTGACGTTGAACGCCCTGGTCGCCGCCGACGAGGTTCTCGTGCCCATCCAGTGCGAGTACTACGCACTCGAGGGGCTGGCGCAACTACTGAGGACCGTCGAGCTCGTCCAGGCCAACCTCAATCCCACTCTGGTCATCACGACGGTCCTCCTCACCATGTACGACGGACGCACGCGGCTGTCGTCGGACGTCGCTGCCCAGGTTCGCGAACTGTTCGGCGACCGGGTGCTGCGATCGGCCATCCCGCGTTCCGTCCGGCTCTCCGAGGCGCCCAGCCACCTCCAGACCGTCATGACCTACGACCCCACGTCGAGCGGTGCCCTGTCCTACCTCGAGGCGGCGCGGGAGATCAGCGAGCGGACCGGCCGGAACCATGGCTGAGCGGCGCCGCGGCCTCGGGCGGGGTATCGGGGCCCTCATCCCGGACGCGACCGCCGCGGGAGCGGCGGCACGGGACCGACGGCAGCCCGTCGACGTCTTCTTCGCCGAACGTGACCGCCCCGACGACGCCGACGGTTCCGGGTCGGGCGGCGTCGTCCGCGACGAGGGTCCGCCCGCGGCACCGGCCGGAGATCCGCGCGACGGCCTCGTCGACGTCCCCGGGGCGCGGCTGGCCGATGTGCCGGTGGACGCCATCACCCCGAACCCGCGTCAGCCGCGCCAGGTGTTCAACGAGGACGCGATGGCGGAGCTCGTGGCCTCGATCCGGGAGGTCGGGGTCCTCCAGCCGGTCGTCGTCCGCCGCCTGTCAGACCGGGACGGCGCTCGCTACGAGCTCATCATGGGCGAGCGGCGGTGGCGTGCGAGCCGCGAGGCGGGCCTGCGCACGGTACCGGCGGTCGTGCGGGACACCACCGACGATGCGCTGCTGCGCGACGCCCTGCTGGAGAACCTGCACCGGGTCGACCTCAACCCGCTCGAGGAGGCCGCCGCCTACCAGCAGTTGCTCGACGACTTCGGCTGCAGCCAGGAGGAGCTGTCGCAGCGCATCGGGCGCTCCCGCCCGCAGATCAGCAACACCCTGCGGCTGCTCAAGCTACCCCCCGCCGTCCAGCGGCACGTCGCCGCCGGGGTTCTCTCCGCCGGGCACGCCCGGGCGTTGCTGAGCCTCGAGCCGGTGGCGGCCGCCGCGCTCGCGTCGCGCGCCATCGCCGAGGGGCTGTCCGTCCGCACCCTGGAGGAGATCGTCGCCGCCGGCACCGGTGCCGCCAGGCGGAGGACCGCGGTGCGGGCAGGCCGCCGCATGCCCCTGCTCGACACCATGGCCAGTCGGCTGTCGGACAAGCTCGACACCCGGGTGACCGTCAGCCTCGGCAAGAACAGGGGCAAGCTGACCGTCGAGTTCGCCACGGTGGACGACCTCAACCGCATCGTCGCCATCCTCGACCCGTCGGGCGGTGGCTTCCCGACGGCGGCGACGACCGCCCCGGCGACAGTCGCGACGACCGCTCCCACGACCGGGCCGCCGACCGGGCCGGCCGCACGGGGCCCGATCCCGGCCGACTGATCAGGTCAGCGGCCGAGCTCTGGTCACCAGGGAGCTCACCACCTCCGGCAGCGGCGCCAGCGCCGCCAGGCCCATCGGGGTGGTCGACGTGGGGGTCATCCCGGGCGAGGTGTTGACCTCGAGGAACCACGGGGTGCCCGCGGTGTCGACGATCCAGTCGCTGCGACTGAGGGCGCCCAGACCCAGGTTCCGGTGGACGGTGAGCGCTCCGTGCTCCAGGCGGCCCGCGGTGGCGGCGTCGACGCGCGCGGGCACGTGGAACTCGATGGCCCCCGCGGTGTAACGCGCAGAGAAGTCGTAGTCGCCGGCCACCGGCTCGATCTCCACGGGCGGACAGGCCCGCGGCCCCTCTTCCGTCTCGACGGCGGTGACCGTCACCTCGCGCCCCGACACCATCCGCTCGAGCCGGGCCGCGGAGTCGTGCCCCAGCGCCGACATCAGCGCCTGGGCGACGTCGTCGACCCTGTGCACCACGTGGACGCCGAAGCCGGATCCGCCGCGCTTCGGTTTCACCGCCAGCGGTAGCCCGAGCCGCACCACGGCCGACTCGACGAGGCGGTGCGCTCCGAGATCGCGGAAGAGGTCGGCGGTCACCGTGATCGCGGGTGGTACCGCGATCCCCCAGCCGGCGGCGAGCGCCGCGGCTACCGACTTGTCCCAGGACAGCCGGCATCCGTCCGGACCGGTGCCGACCACGGGGACGCCGAGCAGGCGGAGCACCTCCGCCAGGGACCCGTCCTCGCCGGCGGCTCCGTGCAAGGTCGGCCAGACGACGCCCGCGTCGAGGCGCTGCAACTGCCCCAGCACGTCGGGCTCGGCGTCGATGACCTGCACCCCGCACCCCGTGTCCGCCAGCACGGCGGCGACCCCCTCCGCGGATCGCAGCGACACCTCGCGCTCGGACGAGAACCCGCCTGCGAGGACGACGACCGGCGTCCGTACCACGGCGTCGAACACCTGTTCGGACATGGCGTGGGTGCCGACCACGGTCACCGGCCCGCCGCCGACCGCAACTCACGCTCCGCCGTCACGACGCCGGCGAGCCGCCGCACGCCCTCGGCCACGTCGGCGGGTGGCGGGAGGCAGAACGACAGACGAGCATGATCACCACCCTGGTCACCGGCGTAGAACGCGGACCCGGGAACGAAAGCGACGCGAGCCTGGATCGCCCGGGGAAGCAGCGCCGAGGCGTCCAGACCATCGGGCAGTCGCGCCCACACGAAGAAGCCACCCCGCGGCGCGAGCCAGCGAGCATCGGGCAGGTGGCGGGCGAGGGCGTCGGTCATGGCGTCGCACCGCTCCCGGTACATCACCCGCAGGCCCTTGACGTGCTCCCGCCACGGGTGCTCGGTCAGGTACGCCGCCACCACCCGCTGAGCGAACGCGCTGGGACAGAGGACCGCGGCCTCGGCCGCCAGGACCAGCTTGTCGCGCAGCGCGGGTGGGGCGATGGCGTAGCCGACGCGCAGGCCAGGCGCGAGGATCTTGCTGAAGGATCCCAAGTGGACCACACCGCCGGGATCGCGCCGGTGCAGCGAGGCGATCGGTCCGCCGTCGAAGCCCAGCAGGCTGTACGGATCGTCCTCCACCACGAGCACGCCGGCCGCCGCCGCGGCCTCGACGAGGGCATCGCGTCGTGGGCTCGACATCGTGGCGCCGGACGGGTTCTGGTGGTTCGGGACGACGTAGACGAGCTTGACCCGCCGCCCGACGGCGCGCTCCTCGGCGACGGCCGCCCGCAGCCCCTCCGGCGACATGCCGTCGGCATCGGTCGCGACGTGGCGGACCACGGCCTCGTACGAGCGGAAGACGCCGAGCGCTCCCACGTATGTCGGGCTCTCGACGAGCACGGCGTCCCCGGGGTCGACGAGGATCCGGGCGAGCAGATCGAGCGCCTGCTGCGACCCGGTGGTGACGACGACGTCCCCCGGATGCGTGTGCACCCCGGACTCCGCGGCAACCTCGACGACCGACTCCCGCAGCAGTACGTCACCCTGCGCGCTGCCGTACTGGAGGGAGGCCGCGGCGTCCGTGAGGACCAGCCGCGCCGCGATGTCGGACAGCAGGTCCAGCGGCAGGCTGTCCGGCGGCGGCATCCCGCCGGCCAGGCTGACGACCTCCGGCCGGCCGGCGACCGCGAACAGGGCACGGATCTCGGACGCGGTCATGCCCTGGGCCCGACGCGCGTACGCCTCGTGCCACGGGTCGACGCGGGTGCTCGTCACCGGCCCAGTGTCGCCCACTCGCGGCTGCCGGCGCGGACCGTCGGCCGTCCCCCGCCCGGTCGGTATACCGGTCGGGGAACCGTCAGGCGATGACGTCGGCCAGCTCCTTGAGCAGCGCCGGCTTCGGCCGCGCCCCGACGATGCTCTTGACCAGTTCCCCGCCCGAGTAGACGTTGAGCGTGGGGATGCCGGTGATGCCGTAGGCCGCCGCGGTCCGCGGGTTCTCGTCGGTGTTCATCTTGACCACCTTGATCCGGTCCGCGTACTCGGCGCCGATCTCCTCGACGATGGGTGACACCTGCCGGCAGGGACCGCACCACGGGGCCCAGAAGTCGACGAGGACCGGACGGTCGGACCGCAGGACGTCGGCGTCGAAGCTGCTGTCGGTGATGTCGGCGACGGGCACGGGCTCTCCTCGGGTCGGCGTGTCAGGGCGGACGGCGCTCAGTCGGCGGCCGCGGCCGCGAGGGCCTCGGCGGCCACGGCGGGATGCTGGGTCACGTCGTCGAGGGCGGCGAGGTACCGCTCGGCGTCCAGGGCGGCGGCGCATCCGGTACCGGCCGCGGTGATCGCCTGGCGATAGCTGTGGTCGACGACGTCCCCTGCGGCGAACACCCCCGGCAGCGAGGTCTGGGTGGACGGGGCCCGGACGGCGATGTACCCCTCGGCGTCCAGGTCCACCTGACCACGGACCAGGTCGACCCGCGGATCGTGCCCGATGGCGACGAACAGCCCCGCCAGCTCCAGGTCCGACTCGACACCCGTCACCGTGTCCCGCAACCGGACGCCGGTGACGGTGTCGGTGCCGTGAACGGCCACGACCTCGGAGTTCCACCGGAACGAGATCTTCGGGTCGGCGAAAGCCCGCTCCTGCATCACCTTGGAGGCCCGGAGGGCGTCGCGGCGGTGGATCACTGTGACGGTACGGCCGAACCGGCTGAGGAAGGTGGCCTCCTCCATGGCCGTGTCCCCGCCACCGACGACGGCGATGTCGCGGTCCCGGAAGAAGAAGCCGTCGCACGTGGCGCACCACGAGACGCCGCGGCCGCTCAACCGCTTCTCGTCCGGCAGTCCCAGTTCGCGATAGGCCGACCCCATGGCGAGGATCACCGACCGGGCGCGATGGGTGGTGCCGCCGCCGGTGACGACCTCCTTGACGTCACCCCGGAGGCGGGCGGTCACCGCGTCGTCGGTCACCAGCTCGGCGCCGAAGCGCTCGGCCTGGGCCCGCATCTGCTCCATGAGCTGGGGACCGAGCACGCCCTCGGGGAAACCGGGGTAGTTCTCGACCTCGGTCGTGTTCATGAGGGCGCCACCGCTGGTCACCGACCCCTCGAGGACGACCGGGGCGAGCCGTGCCCGGGCGGCGTAGATCGCCGCGGTGTAACCCGCCGGGCCGGACCCGATGACGACCACCTCGCGGATGTCACCGTCGGCCGTGGGCACGGCGTGTCCCTCGCTCATCCTGCCTCCACTCCTCGCGCGTGCGTCAACCGCCGTCGACGGCCCGGTGTTCCCGGTGGTGCTCGCCGCCCGGTGGTCGCCTCGTGTCACCCGGGCGCCGGCTCAGGGTGCCAGGACCGTCGCCGTCGCGCGCTGGGACCCCGGATCGCAGGCCCGGTCGGTGACGATGATCTCGTAGCCGTCACCCGCGCGGTTCGGCAGGACCACGACCGCGGCGTCGGTCCCCTCGAACGTCGCCAGGTCCACCGCCACCGGCAGCGTGTCCTCCGGGGCGCCGAGGCCCAGCGCGCAGGCCCGGAAGCCGTCCGCCGACGCCAGTCGGCCGGCCGGCAGGGGCACCACCCCGCTGTCGGGCGACGCCGCGGAACCGCCGGCCGCGTCCTCGTCCACCGCCTCGGCGGCCTCCCCCGTGACGTCCTGCGCCGCCGGTGCCTCGCCCGCACCGACCGCTGCGACGAGATCCAGCGCCTGCTGACCGAGGTCGGCCTCGGTGTAGGCGGTTCCCGTCGCCACCAGCCCGTTGGGCGGGGGGCCGGCGTCGGCGGCGGACTCGGCCGGCCCGGCGAGGGCTGTTTCGTCCTGCGCGGCGTCGTCCGGGCCGCGGGCGAGGTCGACGACGACACCCACCCCGACCGCCAGGACCGCGACCGCCGCGGCGGCCGGCAGCACGCGGTACAGGGTGAGGTGACGGCGGGCCTCGGCGGCCTCCTCCCGCCGGCCGCGGCGGGAGCCCGACCGCCGGGCGCCCGCGACGGCCGGCTGGGGACCGGTGGCGTCGCCCGCCGGGCGCGGCCCGCCCGGGGACCGGCCCGTTCGGGACGGGGTCGCGAACGGGGAGGGACGCGCCGGCGCGGAGCCGCCGAACACCCGGGGCCGCTCGCCCGTGGTCTGGGCGCCCGCCGCCGCCCGCAGCGAGTCCTCGATGCGGGCGGCGACCGCGGGCGGGACGGCTCCGGGGTCGTCCGCCGCGAGCAGCCGTGCCACCCACTCGTGCTGCTCGTCGTCCGGTCCGGCCACGTCCCTCACCTCCGTCCGTCCCAGGGGTACCCGGATGGGACGCCCGAGGGTGCCGAAGGGTTCCCGCCGCGCCGGGAGCCGCCGCCGGGCCCGCCCAGCTCCTTGGCCAGGTGCGCCCGGGCGCGTGCGCACCTCGACTTCACGGTGCCCACCGGGACCTCGAGGATCTCGGCGACCTCCGAGACCGGCAGGCCGTGCGCGTCGACCAGGACGACCGCCGCACGCTGCCCGGGTGACAGGGTCGCCAACGCCCGGAGCAGGTCCACCCGTTGCCCCGTCCGCGTGATCGCGTCCGCGGGGTCGGGTGTGTCGTGACCGCCCAGGGGGACGGCTGGCCGTGCCGCCGAGCGGCGCAGCCGGTCGAGACAGGCGTTGACCACGATCCGGTAGAGCCACGTGCGCACGGCGGAGCGGCCCCGGAACGTCGCCGCCGAGCGCAGTGCGGACAGCATGGCGTCCTGCAGCGCGTCGGCCGCGTCCTCGGGGTTGCCGGTGGTGCGCAGGGCCACGGCCCACAGGACGTCGCGGTGGCGCCGGAACAGTTCGGCGAAGGCCTCGGGATCGCCCGCCACGTGCGCCGCGACGAGGTCGGGGTCGGGGGGCTCGCCGGTCACGACAGCGCGATCTCGCTGATGAGCCCGCGCCACTGGCCGTCGTTCTGCGGCAGGGCGGTGAACCACACGATGAGGTACTGCGTCTCGACGGCGTCCCAGGTCAGGGGGACCGGCCCGGCGCTGGACGTGGTGCCCGTCGCGATGACCGTGGACCCGTCGAAGAGCGGCTGCGAGGCCGCGCGGATCTCGAACGTGCCGCCGTCACCCGGGGCCGTGATGGTGAGACCGGTCGTCGCGACGACGTCTCCGAGGTTGACGACCAGCCCCACCCCCGACTTGAGGTTGCCGAAGTCCTGGGTGTTGTAGGCGGCCGTGCGCCAGGCGGTGGCCGGATCGCCGTCGATGGCCCGGGGGGCGTCGGCGTCGTTCTCGGCGTTGTCGCCCTCGGGGTCGAGGGGCTGCACCCCGACCGGGGT
>Ga0224723_1002250_pt1 | contig 10837 bp, 8 predicted proteins | sample Balambano_FR2_Me_FD_161647 | JGI IMG/M metagenome (GOLD analysis project Ga0224723, IMG submission 161647) | Freshwater sediment microbial communities from Lake Towuti, South Sulawesi, Indonesia - Balambano_FR2_MetaG | ecosystem: Environmental > Aquatic > Freshwater > Lake > Sediment | place...
GACGAGACACTAGGGAAGGGACAAGGATGGCCATCACCTCTGCCAACCAGCTGGAACTGTTGCAAACCGCCGAGGCGGTCGCGCGCGAGAAGATGATCGACCCCGGTCTGGTGATCGAGGCGATGGAGGAAAGCCTCGCCCGCGCCGCCAAGTCGCGCTACGGGTCGGAACTCGACATCCGCGTCAAGATCGACCGCAAGACCGGCCGCGCCACCTTCGCCCGGATCCGCACCGTGGTCGAGGATGACGCGGTCGAGAACTACCAGGCGCAGCTGACGGTCGAACAGGCCAGGGGGCTGCTCGAGGCCCCGAAGGTCGGCGACGAGATCGTGGACGAGGTGCCGCCCGTCGACCTCGGCCGGATCGCGGCGCAGAGCGCGAAACAGGTGATCCTGCAGAAGGTGCGCGAGGCCGAGCGCGACCGCCAGTTCGAGGAGTTCAAGGACCGCAAGGGCCAGATCCTGAACGGCGTCGTCAAGCGCGAGGAATACGGCAACATCATCGTCGACCTGAACGGCCGCGGCGAGGCGATCCTGCGCCGCAACGAGAAGATCGGCCGCGAGAGCTACCGCCTCGGCGACCGCATCCGCGCCTATATCAAGGATGTGCGGCGCGAGCCGCGGGGGCCGCAGATCTTCCTCAGCCGCACCGCGACTGAATTCATGGCGGAACTGTTCAAGATGGAGGTGCCGGAGATCTACGACGGCATCATCGAGATCAAGGCGGTGGCCCGCGACCCCGGCAGCCGGGCCAAGATCGCGGTCATCTCCTATGACAACTCGATCGACCCGGTCGGCGCCTGCGTCGGCATGCGCGGCAGCCGGGTGCAGGCGGTGGTGAACGAGTTGCAGGGCGAGCGGATCGACATCATCCCCTGGAACCAGGACCAGGCGACCTTTCTCGTGAACGCGCTGCAGCCGGCCGAGGTCAGCAAGGTGGTGATCGACGAGGAGGCGGGGCGGATCCTCGTCGTCGTGCCGGACGACCAGCTGTCCTTCGCGATCGGCCGGCGCGGCCAGAACGTGCGGCTGGCAAGCCAGCTGACCGGGCTCGACATCGACATCATGACCGAGAGCGACGAGAGCGCCCGGCGCCAGGCCGAATTCGCCGAACGCACCAACCTGTTCATGGAGACGCTCGATATCGACGAGATGATGGCGCAGCTCCTGGTGTCAGAGGGTTTCACCAATCTGGAAGAGGTGGCCTATGTCGACATGGAGGAGCTTCTGTCGATCGACGGCTTCGACGAAAGCACCGCCGAAGAGCTTCAGGCCCGCGCCCGCGACCAGATCGAGGCGGCCAACAAGCAGGCGCTGGACGCGGCGATCGCGCTCGGCGTCGAGGACAGCCTGATCAATTTCGAGGGGCTGACGCCACCGATGCTGGAAGCGCTGGCCAGGGACGGGATCAAGACGCTGGAGGATTTCGCCACCTGCGCCGACTGGGAGCTGGCGGGCGGCTGGACCACCGAGAACGGCCAGCGCAAGAAGGACGAGGGCGTGCTCGAGAAGTTCGACGTGAGCCTCGAGGAAGCACAGCATCTGGTGATGACGGCCCGGGTCATGCTCGGCTGGGTCGATCCGACCGAACTGGCCGGGGACGAGGCGGCGGCGGAAGACGCCGACGCAGACACGGAGCGGCCCTGAGGGCGCGGGTCGGGCGGCCGGGATGACGCGGGGCGGCCAGGCCGCGGAGCGCGACGGGCCCGAGCGGCGCTGCATCGCGACCGGCGAAAGCGGGCCGCGGTCCGGCCTGATCCGCTTCGTGATCGGCCCCGAGGGACAGGTGGTGCCGGACGTGCTCGGCCGCCTGCCGGGCCGGGGCATCTACCTGTCCGCCAGCCGGCCCGCGTTCGCGACCGCGCTCCGGAAGGGCCTGTTCGCGCGCGCGGCGCGGCGCGCGGTGACGGTGCCGCCCGACCTGGCCGAGGGGGTGGAGGCGCTGCTGGCCCGCCGGCTGGTGGACCTGATCTCGCTGGCGCGCAAATCGGGCGAGGCGGTCGCAGGCTTCGAGAAGGTGAAGGAATGGCTGGAGCAGGGCAGGGCGGCGGTTCTGATCCAGGCCAGCGACGGGTCGGAGCGCGGCAAGGCTAAGCTCTATCCTCCGGCCGGCGAGTCGCGGTTCATCGGCTGTCTGACGGCCCGGGAATTGGGTTTGTCCTTCGGCCGCGAACATGCAATACACGGCGCGCTTGCTTCTGGTGGACTCGCGTCCCGTGCTGTAGAGGAAGCGGCGAAGCTTGCGGGCCTGCGCGAGCCGACCGACGGCATGGCCGTCACGAAGGATACGAAGAACGTATGAACGACACTGACGGGAAAAAGCCCCTTGGCCTTGGCGGGTCGCGGTCGGGCCAGGTGAAGCAGAGCTTCAGCCACGGCCGGACCAAGAACGTCGTGGTGGAGACCAAGCGCAAGCGCCTGGTGGTGGCGAAACCGGGAGCGACGACCCAGGCCGGAACCGGCGCCACGCATCTCGGCGATCCGTCGAAGCGGCCGGCTGGCATCTCGGATGCCGAGATGGAGCGGCGTCTGGCCGCGCTGCGCAATGCCAAGGCGCGCGAGGTCGGCGAGGCGGCCGAACGGCTGGCCGGCGAGAAGGCGCGCGAAGAGGAGCGCCAGCGCAAGCGGGACGAGATCGAGGCGCGCGAGCGCGAGGAGCGCGAGCGCGCCGAGGCGGCCCGGCTGAAGGCCGAGCAGGAGGAGCGCGAGAAGGCGATCGCCGAGGCTCGCGCGCTGCGCGCCGAGGAAAGCCGAAAGGCGGCCCCCGAGGCCGCGCCGGCCGACGACACCGCGCCGCGGACCGCTGCCCCGGCCGCGGTGCCCGGCTCGGCCAAGCCGGGGCTCGGCCCGCGCAAGACCGACCGCGACCGCGACGACCGTGCCCGCGATGGCGATGCCAAGGCCAAGGCCAAGGGCGACACCGACCGCCGGGCGGGGAAACTGACCCTGAACGAGGCGCTCGCGGGCGAGGGCGGGCGGACGCGCAGCCTCGCCGCGATGAAGCGCAAGCAGGAGAAGGCACGGCAAAAGGCGATGGGCTTCAGCGCCAAGCCCGAGAAGATGGTCCGCGACGTGCAGTTGCCGGAAACCATCGTGGTGCAGGAACTTGCCAACCGCATGGCGGAACGCGCGGCCGACGTGGTCAAGTCGCTCATGAAGATGGGCATGATGGTGACCATGAACCAGACGATCGACGCCGACACGGCCGAACTGGTGATCGAGGAGTTCGGCCACCGGGCGATGCGGGTCTCGGACAGCGATGTGGAACAGGTCATCGACACGGTCCGCGACAGCGAGGAGAACCTGCTGCCGCGGCCGCCGATCGTGACGATCATGGGCCATGTCGATCACGGCAAGACGAGCCTGCTGGACGCGATCCGCAAGACCAACGTCGTCTCCGGCGAGGCCGGCGGCATCACCCAGCACATCGGCGCCTATCAGGTGACGACCGAGGGCGGCGGCACGCTGACCTTCCTTGACACGCCCGGCCATGCGGCCTTCACCTCGATGCGTTCGCGCGGGGCGCATGTGACCGACATCGTGGTGCTGGTGGTGGCGGCCGACGACGCGGTGATGCCGCAGACGGTCGAGGCGATCGCGCATGCCAAGGCGGCGAAGGTGCCGATGATCGTGGCGATCAACAAGATCGACAAGAAGTCGGCGGATCCGAACCGGGTGCGCACCGACCTTCTGCAGCACGAGGTGGTGGTCGAGAAGATGTCGGGCGATGTGCTCGATGTCGAGGTCTCGGCCGTCACCCGGCAGGGGCTGGATGAACTGCTGGAGAACATCGCCCTGCAGGCCGAGATCCTCGATCTGCGGGCCAACCCGAAGCGCCCCGCCTCGGGCGCGGTGATCGAGGCCAAGCTCGATGTCGGCCGCGGTCCGGTGGCGACCGTGCTGGTGCAGAACGGCACGCTGAAGAAGGGCGACATCTTCGTGGTCGGCGAGCAGTGGGGCAAGGTGCGCGCGCTGATCAACGACAAGGGCGAGACGATCACCGAGGCCGGCCCGTCGGTGCCGGTCGAGGTGCTGGGCCTGAACGGCACGCCGCAGGCGGGCGACACGCTGAACGTGGTGGAGACCGAGGCCCAGGCCCGCGAGATCGCCGACTACCGCGAGAAGGCGGCCAAGGACAAGCGCGCGGCGGCCGGCGCCGCGACCACGCTGGAACAGCTGATGGCCAAGGCCAAGGCCGACAAGGCGGTGTCGGAACTGCCGATCGTGGTCAAGGCCGACGTGCAGGGCTCGGCCGAGGCGATCGTGCAGGCGATGGACAAGATCGGCAACGAGGAGGTCAGGGTGCGGGTGCTGCACTCGGGCGTCGGCGCCGTCACCGATACCGATGTGGGCCTGGCCGAGGCCAGCGGCGCGCCGGTGATCGGCTTCAACGTGCGGGCCAATGCCTCGGCCCGCCAGACCGCCAACCAGAAGGGCGTCGAGATCCGCTATTACAGCGTGATCTACGACCTGGTCGATGACGTGAAGGCGGCGGCCTCGGGCCTTCTGAAGGCCGAGGTGCGCGAGACCTTCATCGGTTACGCGACGATCAAGGAGGTGTTCAAGGTCACCGGCATCGGCAATGTCGCCGGCTGCATCGTCACCGAGGGCGTGGCGCGCCGGTCGGCGGGCGTGCGGCTTCTGCGCGACAACGTGGTGATCCACGAGGGCACGCTGAAGACTCTGAAGCGGTTCAAGGACGAGGTGAAGGAGGTCCAGTCCGGCACCGAATGCGGCATGGCCTTCGAGCGTTACGACGACCTGCGGCAGGGCGACGTGATCGAGATCTTCGAGCGCGAGGAGGTTCAGCGCAAGCTGGCCTGACACCGCGGCAGGCCGCCGGGCGTGAGCCCGGCGCCGCCGTCGCTTCTTGTGCGGTTCAGTTCTTGCGCGGTGCCGTCACCGGATAGCCGACGAAGTTCTTGCCATCCACCCGCACCACGATCTTGCCGTCGGCCAGTTGCGACACCATCGGACCCTGGACCGACACGCAGGTCCCCAGTGAAATCGTTCTCAGCATTCCGTTCTCCCCCAGGTGGCGCGCCCCCATTCTACACGCCCTGAAACGATAGTTTCAAGAATCGGTAAGAAAAGCATCAACAATTATTCATCTTGTACGGAAATTTGAGCGCAAAATGCATGCACTGCGGCTGCCCGAACACGCTTCGCGCGGGCTCAGAGCCAGTCGCGCAGGATCGGGACCAGCGGCAGGTCGGCCGGCGGCATCGGATAGTCGCGCATCGCGGACGGCCGCACCCAGGCCAGCCGCTGCCCCTCACGCGCCCGGGCCACGCCCTGCCATCGCCTGCAGACGAAGAGCGGCATCAAAAGGTGAAATTTTTCATAGGGATGGCTGGCGAACGTCAGGGGCGCGAGGCAGCTTGTCCAGGTATCGATGCCCAGTTCCTCGTGCAACTCGCGGATGAGCGCCGCTTCGGGTGATTCGCCCGTCTCGACCTTGCCGCCCGGAAACTCCCAAAGCCCCGCCAGCGGCTTTCCCGCCGGCCGTTCCGTCAGCAGCACGCGGCCGTCGGCATCGACCAGCGCGACGGCCGACACGAGAAGGATGGTCACGACCGGTAATCGGCGTTGATGTCGATGTAGCGGTGCGTCAGGTCGCAGGTCCAGACCGTGCGCGCCGCGCGGCCGAGGCCGAGGTCGACGGCGATCACGAGCTCCTGCCCGCGCATGTAGGCCGCGGCCTCCGCCTCGCTGTAGCCGGGCGCCCGCCAGCCCTTCTCGGCCACCAGGATGGCGCCGAACCGGATCGACAGGCGGTCGCGGTCGGCCTCGGCGCCGGACTTGCCGACCGCCGCGACGATCCGGCCCCAGTTCGGGTCCTGCCCGGCGATGGCGGTCTTGACCAGGGGCGAATTGGCGATCGCCATCGCGACGCGGCGGGCATCCTCGGCGCTGGCGGCGCGGGTCACCCGGATCTCGACGAATTTCGTGGCACCCTCGCCGTCGCGCACGACCTGCTGCGCGAGATCCAGCATCACCCCGCGCAGCGCCGTCTCGAACGGTTTCGCGACCGGCGACCGCGCGGTGATCTCCTCTGCCGTCGAGCGTCCGGTGGCAGCCAGGATCAGCGCGTCGGAGGTCGAGGTGTCGCCGTCCACCGTGATCGCGTTGAAGGTATCGTCGATCTGGCGCGACAGCATCTTCTGCAGCAGCGGCGCGGCGATGGTCGCGTCGGTGAACAGATAGACGAGCATGGTCGCCATGTCCGGCGCGATCATGCCCGATCCCTTGGCGATGCCCGCAATGCGGATCGGCCCGCCCTCGCCCTCGATCACCGCATGGGCGCCCTTGGGAAAGGTATCGGTGGTCATAATCGCCCGCGCTGCCAGCGCGATGGCGCCCTCGGACAGGGTCGCCACGAGTTCGCCGATCCGGGCGGTGATCCGGTCCTGCGGCAGCGGCTCGCCGATCACCCCGGTCGAGGACGAGAACACCCGGCTGGCCGGCAGGTCGAGTGCCGCCGCCACGGCGCCGGTGACGGCATCGACCGCGGCCCGGCCGTTCCGTCCGGTGAAGGCATTGGCGTTGCCCGAATTGACGAGGATCGCCGCCCCCGCGCCCGGCGGCTCCTCGGCGGCGAGCTTCGCCTCGCAGTCGAGCACGCAGGCGGCGCGGGTCGAGGAGCGGGTGAAGGCGCCGGCGATGGTGGTGCCGGGGGCGAGCCGCACCAGCATCACGTCCAGCCGGTTGGCATAGCGGACGCCGGCCTCGGCGGCGGCGAATTCCGCCCCCGCGATCACCGGCAGGTCCGGAAAGCCGGCGGCCGGCGCGAGCGGCGAGACCGGGGGCGGTGCCTTGACCGCCTGCGCAACCGCGCCGACCGCCGCCGGAACCGCCCCGGCGATCTGTCCGCGCAACCGTTCCAGCTTTTTCTTCAGCGACTTGGCCTTGGCCTTCCAGTCGGTCTTCGCCATGCCGCCCCCACGCGCCGCATCAGTTGCCGAGCAGTGTCTGATCGCGAAGCGACGCTGGGTCAATCCCGTCCGTGCGGGTGATGGTTGCGGCATCGGTCGCGGCCGCAACATGGGCCTCGACCGCCTGCCGCTCGAGCTCGGCGGCCAATTCGTCGCGCATCGCGTCGAGCGCCGGGACCGTGGCGGCGCGGGTGTCGTTCAGCCGCACGAGGTGCCATCCGAACTGGGTCTCGACCGGCCCGGCGACCTCGCCCGGCTGCAGCGCGACCACCGCATCCTCGAACGGCTTCACCATCATCCCGAGACCGAACCAGCCGAGATCGCCGCCGCCGGCCGCCGAGCCGTCGGAGGAATGTGTCCGCGCAAGTTCGGCGAAATCGGCGCCGGCGTCGATCTCGGCCTTGAGGCCCGCCGCCGCTTCCTCGGTCGCGACGAGGATGTGCGAGGCATTGTATTCGCTGACCGGCGCCGCCGCCTGCGCCGCCACGCGCGCCTCATAGGCGGCGGTGATCGCAGCCTCGGTGACCGCAGCCGCCGCCACCGTCTGCAGCGCGGCGCCGGCGATATAGGCGCGGCGCTGGTTCTCGAGGTTCAGAAGGTCGCGCCGGGTGAGCGAGGGCTCGGCCGCTCCTTCGAGCGCGGTCTGCTGGATCAGCTGCTCGAGAATGCCGTCCCACAGCGCCTCGTCGGGCAGCTGCTGGTACTGCTCGGGCAGGCTCTCGCGCATCGCGACCATGTGGCCCAGGGTGATGTCGGTGCCGTTGACCGTGGCCACCACGGTCGCGGCGGTCAGGTCCTGCGCCCCTGCCGCGGGCGCCAGCGCGAGCCCCGCGGCAAGCGCCGCGCCCCGCAGACAGACTGCAATTCGCCTCATTCTCACACGCTCCTGACCGGGCCGCGCCGCCGCACGGCGTTGACACGCTCCGGCCTGCCGCTTACATCGCGAGGGTCGCGCGGGGCGGGTCCGGCAAGGTTTTCCCGGCCCTTCTAGGCAAGCCGACACAGGCGGGCAAGGCCGGACCGGGCCGCGCGCCCCACACGATCTTGTCAGGGACGGTCAGGCGGAGAAGAGATGCTGGGTTTCGGAACGCTCGCACGGAAGGTGTTCGGCACGCCGAACGACCGCAAGGTGAAGTCGGTTCGCCCGCTGGTCGTCCGGATCAATGCGCTGGAGCCCGAATTCGCCGCGCTGAGCGACGACGGCATCAGGGAAAGGACCGCGGCCTTCCGGGCGCGGGTCGCCGCCGGGGAAAGCCTCGACGCGCTCCTGCCCGAGGCCTTCGCCAACTGCCGCGAGGCGGCGAAGCGCGCGCTCGGCCTGCGCGCCTTCGACGTGCAGCTGGCGGGCGGGATCTTCCTGCATCAGGGCAACATCGCCGAGATGCGCACCGGCGAGGGCAAGACGCTGGTCGCGACCTTCCCGGCCTACCTGAACGCGCTGACCGGCAAGGGTGTGCACATCGTCACCGTGAACGACTATCTGGTGCGGCGCGACGCGGAATGGATGGGCAAGATCTACGCCGCGCTCGGCATGACCACCGGCGTGGTGGTGCCGTTCCAGCTCGAGGCGGAAAAGCGCGCTGCCTACCGCTGCGACATCACCTATGCGACCAACAACGAGCTCGGCTTCGACTATCTGCGCGACAACATGAAGCAGAGCATCGCCGACATGGCGCAGCGCGGGCACTACTATGCGATCGTCGACGAGGTCGACTCGATCCTGGTGGACGAGGCGCGCACGCCGCTGATTATCTCGGGCCCGTCGCAGGACCGCTCGGAGCTCTACACCGAGGTGGACAAGCTGATCCCGGAACTGACGCTGGACCAGTACAAGCTGGACGAAAAGACCCGCAACGTCACCTTCACCGAAGAGGGCAACGAGTTCATCGAGCGGCGGCTGGCGGCGGCCGGCCTCCTGCCCGACGGCCAGTCGCTCTACGACCCCGAGAGCACCACGCTGGTGCATCACGTCACCCAGGCGCTCAGGGCGCACAAGCTCTATTTCCGCGACCAGCAGTACATCGTCCGCAATGGCGAGGTGATGCTGGTGGACGAGTTCACCGGCCGGATGATGCAGGGCCGCCGCCTGTCCGAAGGGCTGCACCAGGCGATCGAGGCCAAGGAAGGCGTGAAGATCCAGCCCGAGAACACCACGCTCGCCTCGGTGACGTTCCAGAACTACTTCCGGCTTTACGAGAAGCTCGCGGGCATGACCGGCACCGCCGCGACCGAGGCGGAGGAGTTCCGCGAGATCTACGGGCTCGGCGTCGTCGAGGTGCCGACCAACCGGCCGGTGATGCGCAAGGACGAGCACGATCAGGTCTACCGCACCGCCCGCGAGAAGTACGAGGGCATCGTCGCCTCGATCAGGGAGGCCCATGCCAAGGGCCAGCCGATCCTCGTCGGCACCACCAGCATCGACAAGTCGGAATTCCTGTCGGAACTCCTGAAGAAGGAGGGCATCCCGCACAACGTGCTGAACGCCCGCCAGCACGAGCAGGAGGCGCAGATCGTCGCCGACGCCGGCAAGTTCGGCGCCGTCACCATCGCCACCAACATGGCTGGCCGCGGCACCGACATCCAGCTGGGCGGCAATGTCGAGATGAAGGTGCTGGAGGCGATCACCGCCGACCCGCACCTGCACCCCGACGAGGTGCGCGCCCGGATCGAGGCCGAGCATGCCGACGACAAGGCGCGCGTGATTGCCGCCGGCGGGCTTTACGTGTTGGCCACCGAGCGGCACGAGAGCCGGCGCATCGACAACCAGCTGCGCGGCCGGTCGGGACGGCAGGGCGACCCCGGTCGGTCGTCCTTCTTCCTCAGCCTCGAGGACGACCTGATGCGGATCTTCGGGTCCGAACGGCTCGACAAGGTGCTGTCCACGCTCGGCATGAAGGAAGGCGAGGCGATCGTCCACCCTTGGGTCAACAAGAGCCTCGAGAAGGCGCAGGCCAAGGTCGAGGGGCGCAACTTCGACATCCGCAAGCAGCTTCTGAAGTTCGACGACGTGATGAACGACCAGCGCAAGGCGATCTTCGGGCAGCGCCGCGAGATCATGGAAGCGGCCGACCTGTCGGACATCGTGCAGGACATGCGCCATCAGGTGATCGACGACCTGGTGGACGAGTTCCTGCCGCCGAAATCCTACGCCGACCAGTGGAACAGCGAGGGCCTGCATGCCGCGCTGATCGAGAAGATGAACCTCGAACTGCCGGTGATCGCCTGGGCGCGCGAGGAGGGCGTGGATCAGGAGGTGATGCGCGAGCGGGTCGTCGCCGCATCCGACAAGCTGATGGCCGAAAAGCTCGCGGCCTTCGGGCCCGAGACGATGCGCAACATCGAAAAGCAGCTCTTGCTGGAGACGATCGACGGCAAGTGGCGCGAGCATCTGTTGCGGCTGGAACATCTGCGCACGGTGGTGGGCTTCCGCGGCTATGCGCAGCGCGATCCCCTGAACGAGTACAAGACCGAGGCCTTTGCGCTGTTCGAGTCGATGCTAAATTCACTTCGGCTCGACGTGACGCGGCAGCTGGCGCGGGTGCGCCCGATGACCGAGGAGGAGAAGGCCGCGCGCGAGGCGATGATCGCGCAGTTTCTGGAACAGCAGGCCAAGGCGCAGGAGGCGGCCCGCGCCCGGACCGGGCCCAATGGGCCGGCCGCCGCGCCGAGGGTGCTGCGCGCCGTCACGCCGCTCCAGCCCGATGCCGATGTCGCCCTCGCCGACCGGGTGCCGCTGGTCGAGGGCTTCGACGCAGCTGACCCGGCGACCTGGGGCAACCCCGGCCGCAACGATCCCTGTCCCTGCGGGTCCGGCCAGAAGTTCAAGCACTGCCACGGCAAGCTTGCCTGATCGCCACGGGCGGCGCTTGGCCGCGCCGGCGGCCGGCGCAACTGCCGCCGATC
>Ga0224723_1002251_pt1 | contig 10832 bp, 12 predicted proteins | sample Balambano_FR2_Me_FD_161647 | JGI IMG/M metagenome (GOLD analysis project Ga0224723, IMG submission 161647) | Freshwater sediment microbial communities from Lake Towuti, South Sulawesi, Indonesia - Balambano_FR2_MetaG | ecosystem: Environmental > Aquatic > Freshwater > Lake > Sediment | place...
TTGCAACATCTGGCCTGACCGCCTTGAGCACTCGTCGAGCAGCGTCAACGACTTCGGGCCCGATCCCGTCCCCCGGTAGCAACAGAACGCTCGGACTCACGAGCCGTGGCCACTTCTTTGGCAGGCTACTAACATCAGAGGACTTTATCTTTTTGTCTCCGCGTAGAGCAACGGCACGCAACCCACTGAGGGCCCGACCGCAACGACCGACGTGGGGTCAGGCCATGCCACGTCGAAGAAGCTCGCTCCGCCCGACTGGCTCGACGCCTTGCTGGAACGACTCGCAGAACCCAGGACATGACCGAAGAAAAAGGATCCACACTGAGTCCAAGAGCACAACCCTCATCGAAGTCGGCAAGCGGGCGCCTGGTTGGAACAGGGGTCGGCGGGTGACGCTGCTTCGGATCGACCGCAGGCGGCTCTGGCGAAGCCTGATGGACATCGCCCGGATCGGAGCTCTGCCGGGCGGCGGCAGCAACCGTGTGGCGCTCACCGACGAAGACGCTGAGGGCCAGGCGCTCTTCATACGCTGGGTTGAGGCGAGCGGGTGCACAGTCACACGCGACCGCATTGGCAATCTCTTCGCGAGACGAAGGTCCGCAGATCCTTCCCTCGCCGCGGTAGTCGTCGGCAGTCACCTCGACACACAGCCCTACGGTGGCCGGTTCGACGGGCCTGTCGGGGTCCTCGCGGGCCTCGAGATCGTCCGCACGCTCGACGACGCAGGCGTTACGACAATCGCGCCGGTGGTGATCGCCTCGTGGGTGAACGAGGAGGGTGCGCGCTTCCCGCTGCCTCTGACCGGCTCGTCGGTGTTCGCCGGCATCCTCGACCAGCGGGAGGCCGAGGCACAAGCGTCGCTCGACGGCACTACGTTCCGCGACGAGCTCCGTCGCCTCGCCCTGGCCGGCGTCGAGCCCGTCGGCGCAATCGAGATCGGCTCGTACTTCGAGCTCCACATCGAGCAGTCGACAACGCTCGAGCGCTCCGGCACGAGTATCGGGATCGTCGAGCGTGGCCAGGGCATCCGGGCACTTTCCGTGACGCTGACCGGAGTCGCGTCCCATGCAGGGACGACCTCAATGGCCGACCGGCGCGACGCGTTGGTCGCGGCTGCGCGGATCGTCGAACAGGCGCAGCGGATAGCAAATGACCGGTCGACACTTGTGACGGTCGGGCGGCTCGAGGTCCGCCCCAACTCGCGTGCGACGATTCCCGGTGAGGTAAAGCTCGTCGTCGACATTCGGGACCCCGACACGCAGAACATCGACGGGGCCGAGCGGGCGATCCGGAAGGCAGTCGCCACAGTCGCCGCGGGCGCGTGTGTCGGAGCGACCGTCGAGCGCGCCCTCGAGATTCCCGCGGTGGAGTTCGACGTGGGTTGCCGCGAAGCCGTGCGCAGCGCGTGCGAGGTACTCGGACTCTCCTGGTTGCCCATGGTAAGCGGCGCAGGCCACGATGCGACGAGCATCGCGCGGGTAGCTCCATCCTCGCTCGTGTTCATACCGTGCAGGAACGGTGTCAGCCATCACCCCGACGAGTACGCGAGCCCAGATCAGGTAGGAGCAGGTGGCGACGCGCTTCTTCACGCCGTGCTCGCCCGCACCGGTGTCGCCTAGCAGGGCTACACACTGTCGAGACAGCGGGTTGCGTGCAACCCGCGACTCGCCGCTTCGCCGGGTAACGGCCTCGTCGCGCCCACGGCTCACCGTCTCGGTCACGCGAGGCTTCTGGCAGAGGCCGAAAACGTGACCGACGTCACGCAACATCGTTTCCATGTAGGCAACGAGTTTCCATGTAAGCGACACACACAGATCTCGATCGCCGCAGCCTCAGTCGAGCGCCCGGTACGTTCAGGCTCTGCGGCGCTGCCGTTCATCGCATCACGCGGATGCGAAGTGCTGGCTGATGTACTTCTCCCCCGCGTCGCAAAAGAGCGTCAACACTGTGTGTGTCGGATCGGCGGCCGCGTATCGCCGGGCCGCCACCATGTTTGCGCCAGAGCTGGGCCCGACAAACAGGCCGTGCTCGCGCGCCAGGCGATGCATCTCTGTCACGGCGTCGTCGCTCGCCACAGGTACGACATCGTCGATCGCCGATCGATATCTCTCGACGATGCCGGGAACGAATCCGTCGGCGATCCCCTCGATCAGGTGCCTGCCCACGTCGCCGCAAAGGAGCGTGCGGGACTCGTCCGGCTCGACGGCGACCGTCCTCAGCCGAGGGTAGGCCTGACGGAGAGTCTGACCGAGCCCGATCAGTGTTCCCCCGGTACCGACGCCCGCTACCAACACGTCAGGGGTCGCCCTGTCCGACATCTGGGAAAGGAGCTCACGCCCGAGCCACTCCCTGTTCTCATCGACGTTCCACTCGGAGTCGAACTGCTGGGGCGCAAAGCAGCCGGGCTGACACCCGAGCTCCCGCGCGTACGCCAATGCCTCTTCAACGTGGAAATCCCCAACGGTCACGATCTCGGCACCAAACGCACGCGAGATCGCCGTTCGCTCGGGGCTCAAACCCGCTGGCATGACGACCACCATGCGATAGCCGAGAACCGAAGCGACCATGCTCATTGCGTTGCCCGTGTTGCCACTGGTCGCCTCGACGATCGTGTCTCCCGGACGCAGCCTTTTCTCGACCTCAGCGCGTCGGATCATGTACAGCGCGATCCGGGCCTTGATCGACCCTGACGGGTTGAGGTACTCGAGCTTCGCCAACACGCCGTCTACCTCGATGAGGGGTGTGTTGCCGATCGCGTCGAGTACGGTGCCAGACGCCTTCCGAACGCAAGCATCAGGTGCCAGGGGTTGGCTGCCAACCTTCCCAACAGCGGGAGTCTGCAGAGTCATTGAACAATCTTGTTACTTTCATCCGACAAGGACAAGCGAAGATTGTTAGATGAACCGTGTAGCATTTCTACATCGTGATAAACGTCCGTAGGCTGAGGTTCCTACGCGAGGTCGCTCTCCAGGGTTCGGTCACCGCCGCTGCTCGGTCGCTCTCGTTCACCCCGTCGGCCGTCTCCCAGCAGATCGCTGCCCTGGAGCGTGAGGTCGGTCTCGACCTTCTCGAGCGCCATGGGCGCGGAGTCCGGCTGACGGACGCGGCCCAGGCGCTGTTGGGTCCGGCAGACGTGATCCTCGCCGAGTTGAGACGCGCCGAGGCCACCCTGGCAGACATCACCGCCTCCACCGCTGGAACGCTCTCCGTCGGTGCCTTTCCAACGTCCGGAACCTGGCTCGTTCCGGCCGCCCTACGGCAGTTCGCAGAGCAGGGAACCGCGGTCGACGTACGGCTCGCCGAGCTTGAGCCCGAGCAGAGTCTGCCAATGCTCCGTCGCGGCGATCTCGACCTCGCGATTGCATTCGAGTGCGACTTGGTCCCACTCGACGCCGGCGCACCGCACGAGGAGCGGACGTTGTTCTGGGAGGACATGCTGTTGCTCCAGGCTGACGAGGCCACGCCGAAACGACGATCGCTCGATCTCGCCACGCTCCGTCACAGCGCCTGGATCGCGCCGCATCCTGAGACCGCCATCCACCGCCTTACGGTTCGCGCGTGCCAGGCAGCCGGCTTCGAGCCTCGGATCTCGTCGACGTGGACAGACTTCCAGGTCGTCCAGAGTCTCGTCTCCCAGCACCTGGGGGTTGCGTTCGTGCCCGAGCTCGCGTTGACACCTCAGCGTCGCGGGGTCTTCGCACGGCGCGTCTCACCCGGGCTGCGTCGGAGGGTCTTTGCCGCCTGGCAGGCGGGCACCTCGAGACAGAGTCTCATCCATCTCATGGTCGAAGCGTTCGCGGTCGTGTCCACGACCCGAAAGCCAGGGGCCCCGCCGGAGAGCTGACCCGAGCAGCCGTCCCCGGTCCAAGTGGAAATAGAGTCCAATTCCAGAGTGTGTTCAAGCAGCCGCTTGCATGGCTGAGCGGTGCGCCCACACGGAGGCTGGCGTTCCCTTGGCATGACGCTCGCGCGTCATGCCGGAACGGGCCGCACCATCGCCCCAGAACGTCAGGTCACGAACAGGCGAACATCAGCGCGCGTGTGCGACATGGCGTAGATCTCAAGCTCTGGGAGCGTGCCTTGGAGCCGCGTTGCGACGACAGCGGCCTGCCCTGCTTCGACGATCGCGGGATGGAGCTCCCGCAACAGCCCCTGCGCGTCGGAGGCCGAGAGTCGGCCGAGGCGGACCGCTGCGGAGAGGAGGGACGTCGTCGTCCCAGCGAGCGCGAGCAAGGCTGTCTCCAGCTCGGTGACGCCGAGTGCCGCGGCCACCACTCCCTCGACAGCCGCTATGTTGCCAACGGTCTCACCGCCGGCAACGCGACGTCCAAGATCGGCGGCGACCGGGTTCGAGGTAAGCGTCGGAATGAGCGCGGCTAGGCGCCGTCCGCAGGTCGTGGACGCGGCGCGCGACGACGGGGCAAGCTTGCGCGCGGTGATGGCGGCGTCCAGCGCGATGAGGCCCTCCACGTTCTGGGAACGCAGGAGGCGATGCGCACGCACCGAAGCCGCGGCGTCCAGAGGCCCGGCGCTTTCGGCGACGACCGTCTCGACCAATTCCAGGATCTGTGCCGCGCCCTCGTCTTGATTCGCTGAGAGATACGCCTCCAAACCATACGAGTGCCCGAATCGGCCGACCGGAAGCGCGCTATCCGCGAGCTGCAGCGCCGCTAGGAAGCCCTCGGAGCTCAATGGGAGTGACCTCCCGCAGTGTGGGTGAGCGCACCCACACGCGGCGGCGCGTCGGCCCACGGCCGGGCCGTCTCGATCGTCGCCTCGAGCGTGTCGAAGCCAAGCCCCATGACGGTTTCCAAGGCGATCTCTGCGCTCGTGGTCACTGGGATCCTGATAGTGCTGCCAACGACCTCCACGACGACGTGTTGAGTGCCAAACACATTGCCGAGGGTTACCGCCTGCTCGAGGAGCATGGGACCTTCGGCGAGCCTGACGACCACCATCTCTTCAGCAGTTCGCTCGACGACAATGACGCGCTCACCGTCGTCGTCGAGGACAGCGCCGTCCGCGAGGTAGGAACCCCGTGGCAGGTCGACGGCGACATCGGAGCCGCCCTCGGTGGTCAGGCGCAACCTTCGCTTTCCAGCGTCGGAGAACGCGACAGCGATCGGCTCACGGCGGCGGGTCGCGAAACGAAGTTCCGACACGTGGCCGAGGATCGACGTCACAATGAGCACCTACTTGCGCCTCCGCGGCAACCCGCGACCGACGACGTACATGCGGGCGACGTTCCAAAGGGCTGTGACCGCCTCTCGGAGCGACGGCGCCGTCGGTGCGAGGACGCGCGCAAAACTCCCCGCGCCGCCGGGCAGCACACCCGCGGCGGCAACTTCGGGAACCTCGGCGTCGAGCAGCGCCCCAAGCGTCTCCATATCCCTATCGGGCGCAAGCACCATGAACGTCCCGAAGTACGGCCGCGGCCCGAGCAACCCGCGACGGGCCGGGGACCGGCGGCTGGGCTCGAGAACAAGCGTGTCGACCAGCAGCTCGCTACGGCCGTCGACCGCTTCGAACGTGAGGTCGACCCGCTCGTACGCGAACGCCTCGCCCCGCGCCAACCGCCCCGGGGCGATCAGTTCGACGCCGATGAACGAGGCTCGCTTCCCGAGCCGGACTGACACCCGCTGCGTCAACGACGACCCAGCATGCGGAATCATGAGGTCAGGCCCGTACTCGACGAAGGCCCCGTCGCCAACGGTGAACTCGACCGTTTGCCTGGCCTCGCTCCCATCCATCCGGTAGAGCTTCGTCGCCGACTGGGTTGTCAGGTGGACGCGCGCGCCCGGCCCAGCCTCGACGCGAGTCTCGAGACGGTCTCCGGCAAAGACGCCCCCGGTGGGGTTCTGCACGTAGACCCAAGCCATGCCAGGGTCGCCCGGGTCGAGATAGAGCGGCGTAGTGAAGCGGAGCGGGAATTGCTGCGCCCTCTTTAGTAGACGAGTCACGCCGTCGCGGCAGCACACGAGCTGGAGCGCAAGCAAACCATCCGTTGTCGCGCTGGTAGTGCTTTCGGCCCCCATCAGCAGCGTACGAGGCCGTCCCGTCACCGGTCGAACAGGAGCGCGTGGCGCAGGTGCTCGTACACGGCCGAGGCGTCTCCGCTGCGCAGGTCGGTGAACGCCGAAGGCCTGAGAGGTCGGGCGGCGGCCACGTCGCGACGCATTCGCTCGAGATCAGCACCGACGTGTGGTGCAAGATCCGTCTTGTTGACGACCAAAAGATCGGCTTGGAGCATTCCGAGTCCGCGCTTGCGCGGGATATCGTCGCCAGCGGCAACGTCGATCACGTAAATCCAGTGGTCGACGAGGTCGGTGGAGAAGGTGGCCGCGAGATTGTCGCCACCGCTCTCGACAAGCACAACGTCGAAGGGACCGTGGGCCGCCTCGAGCCGCTCGATAGCGTCGGCGTTCAGCGAAGGATCCTCACGTATCGCAGTGTGCGGGCAAGCGCCGGTCTCGACTCCGACCACTAGCCGGGGGTCGATGAGGCCTCCTGCCTGCAGGCGCTCGGCGTCCTCTTTTGTCACGAGGTCGTTCGTGATGACCGCGACGCGGTACCCGGCGTCGTGCAGCAGGGGCAGCAGCCGCTCCACCAAGCGCGTCTTGCCGGAGCCGACGGGACCACCGACACCAATCCGGAGCGCACCGGCGCTCATTTCAGGACGTACAGCTGCCCGAGTGGAACGCGCTCCATCGGCGTAGACGTGCAGACCTCGCCGTCGATCGTGACACGGTAGGTTTCGGGGTCGACCTCGATGCTCGGCAGGGCATCGTTCCAAAGGAGGTCGGCTTTCGTCAGGTTCCGCGCGCCGCGCGGGGCAACGGCCCGCTTACGCAGGCCGAGCCGGTCGGGAACGCCATCGTCGATCGCATCCTGTGCCATGAAGATCGTGGACAGCGCCTCCTTGGCGCGCCCGTAGGCACCCCATTGGGGCTTGAAAATGAGCGGCTCACAAGTCATCAGCGATGCGTTCGACTCACCCATCACCGACCATGCTGGGAAGCCGCCCTTGAAGACGACCTCGGGCTTGATCCCGAAGAATCGCGGCTCCCAGAGCACGATGTCGGCGAGCTTTCCCGCTTCGATCGAGCCGATCTCGTGGTCGATGCCGAACATCTTTGCGGCGTTCAGCGTGTACTTGGCGACGAAGCGTTTGATGCGCGTGTTGTCGTGGCCCGAACCGGCGTCTTCGGGAAGTGGTCCTCGCTGTGCCCGCATGTGGGAGGCGAGCTGCCACGTCCGCGCGATCGTCTCCCCGATGCGACCCATCCCTTGGGAATCGGAGCCGATCACCGAGATCGCTCCCATGTCGTGCAGCACGTCCTCGGCCGCGATCGTCTCTCGGCGGATGCGCGACTCAGCGAACGCGACGTCCTCCGGCACCCTCGGATTGAGGTGGTGGCACACCATGACCATGTCCAGGTGCTCGTCGAACGTGTTCACGGTGTACGGGTTCGTAGGGTTCGTCGAGCTCGGGAGGCAGTTCGCCTCTCCAGAGACCCGGATGATGTCTGGTGCGTGGCCCCCACCCGCGCCCTCGGAGTGGTAAGTGTGGATCGTCCGCCCGCCGATCGCGTCCATCGTGTGCTCGAAGAAACCAGATTCGTTCAGCGTGTCGGTGTGGATCTGCACCTGTACGTCGAGTTCGTCGGCGGCATCGAGCGACGCGTGAATGACGGCGGGCATCGCCCCCCAATCCTCGTGGATCTTCAAACCAATGGCGCCGGCGCGGATCTGCTCGAGCAACGGCTCCACGGCGTAGGCACTACCCTTAGAAAGAAAGCCGAAGTTGAGCGGGAACGCCTCCGCGGCCTGGAGCATTCGCGCGAGATTCGTCGTGCCAGACGAACAGATGCCGACGGTCACGGGGCCGAGGCCGCCGCCCAGCATCGTGGTGATCCCACTCGCAATCGCCTCCTCGCAGAGGCCGGCGCTGTCGAAGTGCACATGCACGTCGATTCCGCCCGCCGTCGCGATCATGCCCTCCGCCGACCGCACGTCGGTCGATGCACCGACCACCATTCCAGGCGTAACGCCATCCATGATCTGAGGATTGCCGGCCTTGCCGATACCAACGATGCGTCCGTCCTTGATCCCGATGTCCGCCTTGACGACACCCTGGACGGCGTCGACCACCAGCGCGTTCGTGATCACGAAGTCGAGCGCGCCTTGAGCGGAAGTGATGCCGCCGTGGGTTCCGAGGCCGTCGCGCAGCGTCTTCCCACCACCAAACACGCACTCGTCTCCGTGGACGAGATAGTCACGTTCGACCTGGGCGAGGAGATCCGTGTCGCCGAGCCGCACGCGGTCGCCGACTGTCGGGCCAAAGAGCTCGACATACTCACGACGGCTCATCCTGAAAGCCACCGCTAGGTACCTCTGAAGCCAGCGGTCGCTGCCCGGGTGAGTGCGTCGTCGGCCGTATCGACGACGGATCCCTCGGTCAGCCGGTTCAAGCCGAAGACCTCTCGGTCGCCCCCGATCGCGACGAGATCGACCGACTGTTCGTCACCGGGCTCGAACCGCACAGCCGTACCGGCCGGAATGTCTAGCCGCATGCCAAAGGCAGCACGTCGTTCGAACTCAAGTTCAGGGTTGACCTCGAAGAAGTGAAAGTGCGATCCGACCTGCACAGGACGGTCGCCAAGGTTCCGTACCGTCAGCGTGACCGTCTCGCGATTGGAATTGAGAACGATGTCGCCCTCGGCTAGAAGGAACTCGCCTGGTGTCTCCCCTTCCTCCGATGCGCCAGGTTGGATCGGATCGTAAACCGTGACCAGCTTCTGCCCGTCTGGGAAGAAGCCCTCGACCTGCAACGTGCCCATCAGCGCCGAGACTCCTGGCATGACATCGTCGGTCGTGAGGATGTTTGCTCCGTACCCCATCAGCTCGGCAACGCTCCTGCCGTCCCTTGCCGCCTCGCAGATCTCGTCAGCGATGAGGGCGCGTGCCTCGGGGTAGTTGAGCTTCAACCCCCGGGCGCGCCGCCGGCGGGCGACTTCTGCCGCGAGGAAGAGCAACAGGCGGTCTACTTCTTTCGGACTCAAGTGCATAGCGCTACCACCTTCGGCCACGGAAGGACGACGCCCTGGGAACCTCGCGCGAACCTCGAGAGCCCGTCCACTTGTTCAAACATCAGCATCGTTAGCGTATACTCAGCGTATCGCCCCTCGCAGACAATGCAGATTAGAGTTCACAGTCACGCCCCAGAGGGTCACGACGAACCCGCTCCAGCGGCTCAACCGCGAGTCGGCCGCCGCACCAACGTCGTCGGCGTCTCCCCCGACAACGCCTCCCCGATCCGCCTCGCCACCAGCCTCGTCCTCGAGCAATACGACGATTTGCTCGTCCGCGGCCGCCATCTATCGCTCGACTCGCTCGCGCAGCCCCTCGAGCAGCGCGAAGGAGCCGCCAGTGAGGAGGCGCTTGCGCCCACCGCGGCCTGAGCAGCCCACGATCACGCCAATGAGTTACACCAGCCCTGGGACTTGACTCGCGCTTGACCTGATCCACCCTGGGTCTGCTGGAGGCTCGGTTAGGTGGCTGACAGCATTGGGGTGTTGTCTGTCGTGATATTCAATCGCTCGTACTCGGCGGGCGGCAAGTCACCGAGTGCTTCGTGCAGTCTCTCATCGTTGTAGAAGCCGATCCAGTCGAGGATCTCGTGCTCAGCGTGCTCGAATGAGGGGAAGCGACCTCCGTCGACGAGCTCGTTCTTGAAGGTGGCAACCCAGGCTTCGGCCATAGCGTTGTCGTAGGCGTCTCCCTTCGATCCGACCGACGGGGCCGCGCCGATCTCTTCAAGCCGGTCGGTGTAGGTCAGGCCGGTGTATTGCGAGCCTCTGTCGCTGTGTGCAATCAGCCCCGCTCCTGGTCGGCGGAGGCCGTTCGCCATCTCGAGCGCATCGAGGACGAGCTCGGCGCGCATGTGCGTGGCCAGCTGCCAGCCGACGATCACGCGGCTGTGGCAGTCGAGGATGAAGGCGAGGTAGACAAAGCCGTTCCAGGTGCGCAGGTAGGTGATGTCGGCGACCCACTTCTCGTTCGGGCGGTTCGCGCTGAAGTCGCGCTGCAGGAGGTCGCGGGCGTGCTCGAGCGCGCCTTCGTCCGCGATCGTCGTCCGCTTCTTGGCGCCGCGCAGCTTGCCAACGAGCCCGTTCTCGCGCATCACTCGGGCGACCCGGTCGCGGCCGACGTCGACGTCGCGACGGCGCAGCTCCTTCCACGTCTTCCTCGCGCCGTAGACCTTGCGGCGGCCCGTTCGCGCCGCTTCGATCTCGTGCAGCAGCTCACGATCGGCGCGCTCACGACAGGACGGCTTCCGGGATCTGCGCGCGTAGTGCGTGCTCACCGGCACGCCGATCGCCGCGCAGATCGGCTCGACCCCGAAGGCATCCCGCCGCTCCTCGATGTAGCGGGTCACCGTCGCCGGGTCGGGTCGAGCTCCTGAGCGAAATAGACGGACGCGTCCTTCAAGATCGCGTTCGCCCGGCGCAGCTCGAAGTTCTCCCTGCGCAGCTTCTTCAGCTCTTCGCGCTCCTCGCTCGTCAGCAGATCGCGCCGACGGCCGCTATCGGCCTCCGCTTGCCGCACCCACTGCCTGAGCGCCTCCTTGTGGATGCCCAAGTCCTGGGCGACATGCGCGATCGGACGCTTCGACTCGAACACCAGCCGCACCGCGCGCTCGCGCAGCTCATCGGGGTACTTCCTTGGTCTGGCCATCGCGGGAGAATCTCCTTCCGCCAGGACGGAGCCCGGCATCGGAGCCTCCAACTTTCCCAGGGTCCTTCAAGGAGCGTCGACGCGCAGTGAGAAGG
>Ga0224723_1002252_pt1 | contig 10828 bp, 10 predicted proteins | sample Balambano_FR2_Me_FD_161647 | JGI IMG/M metagenome (GOLD analysis project Ga0224723, IMG submission 161647) | Freshwater sediment microbial communities from Lake Towuti, South Sulawesi, Indonesia - Balambano_FR2_MetaG | ecosystem: Environmental > Aquatic > Freshwater > Lake > Sediment | place...
ATAAGCTGGAGCAATTTTAGCTGTCTGAATAGCGTTGGTCAGAGTGGTAGCGATCGCCTCTTGTCCGACCAGTTCCGCAAAACTCTTGGGACGATATTTGTGATGCAGTGGTTGGTAAGACATGAGAATGGGAAGAAGGGAGTAGGGAATAGGGAGTAGGGGGAGCAGGATTATCCACTAATAACTCTGTACTCCGCACTCTATAGTACAAGTGTTCAGGCAGGTGAATATATTCTAAACGTATCGGCACAAATTATAAATACCTAAAATTGAAGATGTTATATATTTTTCTACTTGCAGATTTTATGATGTCGTAAATAAAGGAAGAATTTAGGTTCTGTATATTTATATTCACGTAGTTATGCATAAAAATAAGCGATCGCCAGCAATAAGTAGCTAAAAAGCCGGATTTAGAGAGAAATTGCTCTGATGTAACAAATGTAGCGTTCAGTCCTTGCGCGTGTTGTCGCCATACATCGCTACAATCTTAGGGTAAGCAACTCCCAAGGGTTCATAGTAAATGTTCAAGCGTCTCATCAATTGGTTCAAAAGGTTGTTTCAAGGTTTATTTGGTGGTACACAAACAACAAGAACTAGTAGTAAGGTTCAAAAAGAACCTCCTCCACCCCTAAGTGATACAGATTTAGAATTTTTGTTCACGGAACTTTTAGAAGGGGTACACCAAGCACGGGGACAAGCTTGGGTCTTAAAATGGCTACAAAATATTGAAAGTCGGGTTTCTGTTGAACGTTGGCTGTTGTGGTTAAATCACTTCAGGGAAAAATTACTCGCTTCACCAACACCAAATAATGAGTTGGCTGCACGTTTGGTACAACTTGGGGAGTTGGAAGTTGGTCAAATCGGTGATGTTGCTTATGATATTGGGATGCAGCTTTTGACACGTAATCAAACTGAACCGATATGGGAGTATGACGGCCCAGATACTACTGATGTCAATCAAACAACTCAATACGCAGAACCACACTTAGAAAATTCCTCTGAAGAAGAATTTCAAACTATTACATTAGACCAGTTGTTTGTGATGTTACAGCAAGATGAGAACCTACGTCAGACAATCGCCCAACAATTAGGAATTCAGACAGATGACCCTACAGAAATTGTCCAAACATTAGTTAATCAATTTGAAGCTGCAAACCAATCTGCTAATGATGGGAATTCAGCCAATTTTCCTTAAGCAGCAGTAAAAATTACGCGATATGATGTATTGCAAAAGTTAGGAGTATTAGTATAAGTTTATTAATTTAACTTGAAAACGTAGTGTAAATTTACCATAAAGGCCGTGTAGTAAAACCCCTAGAGATTTGTGTAGTCTTGGTAAAGAGATGGATGACTTTTTACGTAAATCCTGACATCTTTATCATCCCGATGGCTAAAATTTAGGATAAATAAGGAGTCAAAATTCAGAATTCAGAATTAAGTTGTGTAAGTTTTTATACTCTTTTCTCAGAGGGACTACCAAATTTACGATAAAGGTTGTGGGGTCTTAGACCCTTTTATTGATTGTGCTACAAATTCAATTCTAAATTCTGAATTTTGGCTTCTGAATTTTTTCGTGTTCAACAACATCCAATATTCAGCAGATGTTCCAGCGGCTAGTGCAGTGGCTTAACAGTTTTTTAAAGTGTGCCTTTGGCGGTAAGCAGGCTCCTTATCCTAGAACCCGGGGAGAAGTGAAGGTGCTACCACCACCACCTGAACTGACAAACGCGGATCTAGAATTCCTATTTACCGAGTTATTGGAAGGCGTGTATCAAGCACGAGGACAACAATGGGCGGTAAAATTTTTGCAACGAATGGAACATCGCATTACTCATGAGCGTTGGATTCAATGGCTACTGAGTTTTGGTGAGAGATTATTAAGTTCTCCAGCACCGAATAATAATTTAGCGGAGCGGATGGTGCAGTTAGGTGAACTCAATATCGGGCAAATAGGGGAACTTGCCTATGATATTGGTGTTAGCCTGCTGACGCGGAATTTAGGGGAAGGCTATTGGCAAAAGTACGAGAACGATACTGTATTCACAGTACCTGAAGAGGAACAAGCTGTAGATGATTTTCCATTGGTATGGGAGTATCAAGGGGAATCTACTCCTGTTATACAAAATCAAGAAGGTGAAATCAGATATTGGGATGCACCACAAGTTTCTGTACCCGATACTTCAGTAACTTTAGATGAGTTATTGATTCGGCTAGATGAAAGTGCAGATTTTGTTCGGCTTCCTTATGTAACAGAAGGTATTGATCAAGAGGTTATTGACTCCTTAGCTAAAGCTACAACTCCTGAAGAGCAAGCGGAAGTTTGGTTTTACCAGGGTTTAAAGCAAGCTAAAGCTGATGATTTATCAGCGGCGATCGCGTCTTACGATAAAGCAATCCAACTTAACCAAAATTTACATGAATATTGGTTTAACCGAGGCTTGACGCTGTTTCATTTAGAGCGCTATTTTGAGGCTTTGGCTTCTTATGATCGTGCTTTAGAACTGAAAAGCGATTTTTATCAAGGTTGGTACAACCGGGGTGGCTTACTAGGGGAATTGGGATTATATGAAGATGCTGTAACTTCTTTTGATAATGCCATAGAAATTAAGCCTGATTACCACGAAGCTTTATCTAGTCGGGGTTTGGCATTACGGAGGTTGGGACGATTATTACAAGCAATTTCTAATTATGATAAGGCTTTGTTACTACAACCAGAAGATCAGGAAAATTGGTACTACCGAGGGTTAGCTTTGGCTGAGGGTGGACGCTTTGATGATGCAATCCAATCTTATGACAAAGCGCTGGAAATCTTGCCCGATTATTACGAAGCTTGGTCAAGTAAAGGAACTGCTTTGTATAATTTGGGACGTTTTGAAGAAGCGATTATTTGCTATGAAAAGGCTATTGAAATTAAGCCAGACTACCAAGAAGCTTGGTCTGGTCGTAGTGATACGTTGTATAACTTAGAGCAGATAGAAGAATGGAATTTGGCTGACGATTTGGGAGTAGAGCTTGCACCGGAAAATCAAGAAGCTTTGTTTGAACAAAGCAATAATATGTATAATTCAGAACAATTATCACAAATAGTTCCACAGGATACAACCCCGGAAGTTATGGATGTAGACGATTCATGGCAACAGTGGGAAGATTTCCTAGATAACTTAGAGCCAGAAGATCCGGTTACAGCAGAACAGATTGCAGAAGAGGATGACGACTACGACCCAGGTTGGTACGACAGGGGTGTAGATATGTATAACTTGGGACGGTATGTTGAAGCTCTTACCTGTTATGACCATGCGATAGAAAGTCATCCTGACAATGATTTGGCTTGGTATAACCGAGGTATAGTTCTCGGACAATTAGGACGTATAGAAGAAGCGATCGCTTCTTACTACCAAGCTTGTGCAATCAGACCAGATTTTCATGAAGCATGGATAGATAAGGGTGTAGCGCAGATGCAATTGGGTCGTGCAGAAGATGCAATCCAATCTTGGGATAAAGCTTTGGAAATCCAACCGGAATTTTACTTGACCTGGTATAACCGGGGTGTCGCTTTAGATAGCTTGAAGCGTCGTAGTCAAGCGGTGACATCTTATGATGAAGCTTTACAAATTGAACCCAATTTTCATTTAGCTTGGTACAACCGGGGTGTGGCATTATTTTACTTGGGTCAGTATGAAGAAGCGATCGCTTCTTATGACCATGCTTTAGATATTCAGCAAGATTATTGGGAAGCTTGGATCGGTAGAGGTACTGCTGCGGGTAATATACCTGAAGGACAAACTCCAAGTTATGTAAGTTCCATTTCTTTGACCAACCCAGCTTTAGAACTGCGTGGTTTAGAAGGAAAACTCGCCAGTTATGAAGAAGGGTTAAAATACATTAGCGAAACTCAAAAAGAAGGATGGGGAAGATTACATTTAGCGATCGCTAACACCTACTATGAACAAGGTAGAAAACATCCTACACAAATAGACTACTGGTTCTACGCTGCGGCAGAATACAATCAAGCTTTACAAACACTGACAGTAGAAGAATTTCCCCAATTACACTTAGAAATTGTTCAACACCAAATCAAAACACTTTTACACATCCAAGAAACCGAACAAGCGCAGCAATGGCTACAATACGGTTCCCAATTATTACAAAATTTCTTAAGCGAAGCTGAGCGCTCTAATGAAAGTAAACTACAACTAGCATTGAAAAATGTTGGTTTAGGGCAATTATCTGTTGATATCGCCGTACAATCAGGAGACTTGATAGCAGCTTTAGAAATTGCCGAACACAGTAAAAATACTTGTTTTAACTGGCTGACATTTGGTTGGACAGATACAATTACATCACCTAACTACGCGCAAATTCAACAATTACTAAATCCCACAACTGCCATAATTTACTGGCATATCAGCCCTTACGCTCTGCAAACCTTCATTATAAAACATAATACTGAGCCGCTTTTATTAACAGCTAATAGCGAAGCAGTACAAGCTCTGATAGAGAGCGAAAATTGGTTGAAAGATTGGAATGAACAATACCAAGACTATCATAATCAACCAATAGACAGACAAATTAGAAATAACCATTCCTGGCAATTAGATATGGATGTGAGGTTATTACAACTGCAAAATATCCTCAATATTTCCACAATTGTTCCAGAAATTTCAGACGTAACTCACCTAATTTTCATACCTCACCGAGATTTACACAGATTTCCACTGCACGCATTCCCACTTTTCTCTAACAGATGGGAAATTTCCTACCTTCCCAGCGCTCAGTTAGGATTATCTATTCCATCTCAATCATCTCTAATAGATACACAATCATTACTGATAGTTGAACAACCGAAAAGCACAGATTATCCAACGTTGAAATACGCTAAATTGGAATCTGAAGCTATTACCCAAATGTTCGATAATCACCTACATATTCAAGGTGTACAAGCTACTAAAATTCAAGTAGAAAATGCCTTGCTGGGAGATTACAACATACTACATTTCATTGGTTACTGTAACCAATCAGAAATGATCTTAGCAGATGAAAAAATCACACTAGCAGAAATTAGTCAAAAGTCACTTGGTCACTATAACTTAGTGACTCTTTCAGCTTGTGAAACCAACGTTAATACCCACACTACTGAGTACGTCAATTTAGTTAGTGCATTTCTCAACCAGAGAGTTGCTTCTGTAGTTAGCACCTTATGGTCAGTAGAATCAGCAGCTAGCGCTTTAGTGATGATAGAGTTTTACCAACAACTCCAACAACACAAATCTCCAGCTACTGCACTTACAGAAGCAACCAAATGGTTAAAAGAACTCACAGCAGAACAACTGAGAACTTGGTATGAAAATTTACTTGGCCAATTGTCTACAGATGGATTTAGAATTGGTCCTCATTTAGCTACAGAATTATACAGAGCCAGTAAAATGGATCCAGAAGATAAGTTGTATGACCAGCCTTATTACTGGGCTGGATATACAATTACTGGTAGGTAAACTGAGTGTAACCAAAAGCAAAGAAATCAATTAATATTCGGTGATAGTGTATTTAAGTCAATACTACCTATCAATTGACCAAATGGAGTGTTGACATTACTTGTTAGCACTCCATTTGCAAAATTGACAACACCTTCTGCTTGCTGCAAATAATTAACATAATTCCCTAACTGACTAATATCAAAAGAACTTCCCATTGTACCAGTGCTTTGGGGAATATTTATATTCATAACTCCATTATTAAAACTGACAGTACCTGTTTCCTGCAAAGATTGAGTAATAGAATCATCCATTAGTTGGGCAAAATCAAAGTTAGCAGCAATATCACCAAATGGTATAGGGATAATATTTCCTATTCCATCAAGTAAATCTAGGTTTCCAGATAAGTCATCAATAGGTATAGAAATCTCGTCTCCACTTTCGTTGGGTATCAAATCAATCACAAATTGTCCAGTTGCAAAATCAAGTATTCCTGATGAGTTATTAGTGGTAAAAGGAATTTGACTATCATCAGGAAAGTCAAATGTGCTATTTATTTGACCAAATCGTGTATTTAAGTTTGTTACCATTTTTCCATTCCCTAGGTTAAGGGTTCCATTGATATTATCGTAGGTAATATCTAATACTCCATTTTCTAATGGGAAAGTACCTTGTATTTCTCTAAAGTATGAGCCAACCAAATTACCAGTAAAATTTGCTAAATCAAATGAATTCGCTGATGTTGTTTGATTATTAACTAATATTCCATCAATTAAATTGAGATTTCCATTTAGCTGTTGTAGAGAATCTGTAACGTAATTGCCTAATTCGCCAACATTAAATGTACCCTCTAAAAGACCAAATGGACTAGTGATATTACTAGTAACGCTGCCATTATTAAAACTTAAATCTCCCTGAATATTCTTTAGGTTAGTAAAAAATTCAGGAAGACTGTTACTACTAGAAGACTGTGAACTAAAGAGCGAAGCTGCTGTAAATATTACTGGAAATAATTCCACATTTAAGTAACTACTTGGAGCATTAAAAATCGATGTTGCAAGTACTTGTTGATATCCGTTGTTCCACATATTTTCCACATACTGATATTTTTATGATAAAAACTACAGATGATGTAGTTTGCTGATATGGAGATAATAGGAACATTTACCCGGATTTTATTAATATTTGGATACGCATGAGGAGGATTTACGCATTGAGATTATTTCTATTACAGCAGTTTTTAAATTAAACTCTATAAAAAGAATATTAAGCTAGCTTGCTGAGTGACTTCTAAATTTTGTATATTCAATAACGGAAATTTTTTGTGCTTACTAAGCAGTAAAATATAATTAAAAGGGAACAGAGAAATCCCCATAATTAAAATTAGGGTATTTTAGACTTTGATTGCAAAATATTTTCTATATATACAGGAGATAAATATGAGTAACGGATTATATGAATGGTTTTCATGCGTTCTAGATGGGCAAACTAGAGTTAAAATATCAAGTGTGGTTAAAAACAAATCCATGACGCTAACCCTTAGCTTGACACCAGAGATAGAGTTATATCTGAAACAAAGAGCAGAGCAAAAAGGTATCTCTATAGAAGCTTATACTTTGGAACTTTTGACAGAGCATATTTTCAAAAAGCAGAAGCAAGCCAGCATAGTTAATTTACTTGAGTCGTGGTTGGATGAAGATGATGAGCAAGAGCAAAAGCAAACAGGTGAGTTTTTAATTCGCGCTTTGGATGAAGATAGGTTATCTAAGCGTAAATTATTTCCTCCAGAAATGAAGGGTGTGTCTTGGTGAGCCAAGTTGTATTTTTAGATGCTGGACCAATTGGTTTGGTGACAAACCCAAAGTTATCTCCAGAAAGCACTGCTTGTACTTGCTGGTTGCAAACACTCATAACATCAGATGCGAGAGTTATCCTTCCGGAAATTGCTGACTATGAAGTTCGCCGAGAATTACTACGAGCTAATAAAACAAAGGGTTTAGCTCGATTAGATGAGTTAGGAAAATTACTAGAATACCTGCCAATTACAACTGCTACAATGCGTCAAGCAGCATTATTATGGGCGCAAGCTAGACAGCAAGGACAACCAACAGCAAGTGATAAAACGATTGATGGTGACATTATTTTAGTAGCACAAGTAACTCTAGGAATTTCAGATGTTGTTATTGCAACAACAAATGTTGGTCATTTATCTAGGTTTACCACTGCTGATATATGGCAAAATATCAACTATCGTTAAGTACAATAAAAGCTGATCGAAAACACGCAGTGCAAGAAATTCTGACCCCAGAGAGTTTTGCTTACGGTTTAAGTGTATTGCAACAGAGCGATCGCCACTTCTGTGAAATTATCAAAGTTCTTGGTTTTCCTCCATTCTGGGTGCGGGAGCCAGGTTTTGTCACTCTCATCCAAATAATTTTAGAACAACAAGTTTCTTTTGTGGCGGCACAAGCAGTTTTTGCCCGTCTCCAAGCAAAAATGCCAATTATCACTCCGGAAAAATTTCTAGAATTAAATGAGACTGAAATTAAACAAATTGGCTTTAGTCGGCAAAAAATTATTTACACTCGCTTCCTTGCAGAATCTATCATTACAGGACTTGACTTAGATAGTTTGGCTACTATGGATGATGAGGATGTACGTTCTATCCTGAAAAAGCTCAAAGGTATTGGTGATTGGACTGTTGATATCTATTTATTAACTGCACTCAGACGACCTGATAGTTTACCCAAAGGTGATTTAGCTGTGGCGATCGCTCTCCAAAAGATCAAAAAGTTAGAATATAAACCATCACCACAAGAAATTGAATTAATTGCAGAAGTTTGGCGTCCCTGGAGAGGTGTGGCGACGCGGTTGTTATGGCATTATTATCTTAATGGAAAACGTTTACTAATAAGTAACAATTAGGAGCGCAGGTGGAGCAAACCACGATTAATGCACTAACTCAAGCATTTTTGAGGTTGCAGCAAATAGGCTCTGACCTTTATGACGCATCTTTTTCAGCGTATGAAAATGCAAACTTATTAGATGCGTCTGTGCTAGTTAGTCAAGCAGATAAAATATATCAAGAAGCAGAAAACCTAGAAATTTTAATCTCCGAACTGGAGGGAGAATAATGAAAACAGTTGAAGAACTAAAAGTTCGTGCCCAAGAGTTGATCAAGCAAGCTGCTACCTATAGTCGCCAAGCTACAGAAACTCTCCCATTAGACCACGAACAAGGAAAACTGCTAATGCAAAAAGCACGGGAGTCTGGTAAACGTTTTCAAGTGATTGTTAACGAACTACTGCGCTTACAACGATAAATTCAACAAATAAAATTTTGTTTTCCTGTGCTGGGTAAGGAACTGTAACTTAATTCCTACCCATATCTACCCATTAATACTCAAATATCTTAATAAAAACCGTTTAGGATTTTAAGGAACTGCTGAGATAGTCAGAGTATAGAAAAAATGGTGCAAACTATTGGAATTACTAGCTTGAACGAAGCGCACGAAAAATTTAATATCAGTCAATCAACTGACCAAAATTTTTTTACTGAGTGGTTTGGGGATTTACCTGAAGTTAGTGATACGCAAAGAGAATTACTTGACCGTCTCAAAAACCGCTATTTGTACTATGCTGCTGATGGTGCAATCACTGAAGGTACTGTCAACGTGATTATATTGTCTCCTATATTAGAATTAATAGAGGTATGTGACCCACCTTTTAGGATTCGTAGTGAACAATTTGTCAAAATTGAAATTGAAAATGTCGGAGAAGAAGAAATTGTCTTTCTTGAGCAAGTGATGCAAGGTTTACTTCAACAAAATTATCTGTAATTTGTGTTATGACTTCTATTACACCAGTTAAAACTGAGTATGAAGCGGTTATTGGTTTAGAAACCCATTGCCAACTCAGTACCAATACTAAGATTTTCTCGGATAGCTCTACTGCATTCGGTGCTGACCCTAATACTAACATTGACCCGGTGTGTATGGGTTTACCCGGTGTTTTACCTGTACTTAATGAAAAGGTATTAGAATACGCTGTCAAGGCAGGTTTAGCTCTGAATTGCCAAATTGCTAAGTATAGTAAATTTGACCGGAAACAATATTTTTATCCAGATTTACCCAAGAATTATCAAATTTCTCAGTATGATTTACCGATCGCCGAACATGGTTGGTTGGAAATTGAGATCGTTGATGGTGATGGTAATCCAGTCCGGAAAAAGATTGGCATTACTCGCCTACATATGGAAGAAGATGCTGGAAAATTAGTACACGCGGGCAGTGATCGACTTTCTGGTTCTACCTATTCTCTGGTAGACTACAATAGGGCAGGTGTGCCATTGGTCGAAATTGTTTCTGAACCTGATTTACGTTCTGGACAAGAAGCCGCTGAGTATGCCCAAGAATTACGCCGTATTTTAAGATATCTTGGTGTGAGTGACGGGAATATGCAAGAAGGGTCTCTACGTTGTGATGTCAATATTTCTGTCCGTCCTGTGGGACAGGAGAAATTTGGCACGAAGGTAGAAATCAAGAACATGAACTCGTTCAATGCTATCCAAAGAGCGATTGAATATGAAATTGAGCGCCAAATTGCAGCTAATGAAGCGGGTGAGCGGATTATTCAAGAAACCCGTCTTTGGGAAGAAGGTTCTCAACGTACCATTAGTATGCGGGTTAAGGAAGGTTCTAGCGATTACCGTTATTTCCCAGAACCAGATTTAGGCCCAATAGAAGTATCTGAACAACAATTAACAACTTGGCGTTCTGAATTACCAGAGCTTCCTGTTCAAAAGCGTTATCGTTATGAATCGGAGTTAGGCCTTTCTCCTTACGATACAAGAGTATTAACTGAAGAATCCGCCACAGCCCAATATTTTGAAGCGGCGATCGCAGCTGGTGCAAACCCCAAAGCTGCTGCTAACTGGATTACCCAAGATATTGCTGCTTACTTAAATAAACAAAAACTTACTATTTCTGAACTAGCACTAACCCCCGAAAATTTAGCAGATGTTATTACGCGCATAGAAACTGGTAAAATCAGTAATGCGATCGCCAAAGAAAAATTATCAGATTTACTATCTGGTGTTTCTCCTGAAAAAGCTTTTGCAGGATCTGAATTAATTACTGACCCCAGTGTACTGGAATCGATTATTGATGAAGTCTTAAAAGCAAATCCCAAAGAACTAGAAAAGTACCGTGGTGGTAATACCAATCTTAAGGGCTTTTTTATCGGACAGGTTTTGAAAAAGACCAATAAACGCGCTGAACCCAAACTCACTAATGATTTGGTAGAGAAAAAGCTTAATGGTTAGTGCGGGGTGCGGGGTGCTGGGTGCGGGGTGCTGGG
>Ga0224723_1002253_pt1 | contig 10823 bp, 8 predicted proteins | sample Balambano_FR2_Me_FD_161647 | JGI IMG/M metagenome (GOLD analysis project Ga0224723, IMG submission 161647) | Freshwater sediment microbial communities from Lake Towuti, South Sulawesi, Indonesia - Balambano_FR2_MetaG | ecosystem: Environmental > Aquatic > Freshwater > Lake > Sediment | place...
TCGCAGCTTTCGCCTCGCTCCCTCACGCCCTCGTCTCGGTGAACGCAGACCGCCGGGGTGCGATCGACGACCGCTTGCAGGCGCTTGGCCAGCGGCGCCGCATTGCGCTGGTCGTGCCCTACATGCTGCTTTTGCCGCGCGTGCTTGCCGAAAGCGACCTGATCGCCGTTCTGCCCCGCCGCGCCGCCGCTGCAATCACTGACCCGCGCCTGACCACATTCGAGGTGCCGTTCGCGACAGACCCCTGGACCGTCGACCTTCTGTGGAACCCGGCTGCCCGGACCGACCGCGCGACCACCTGGCTGCGCGCCCTGATCGTCGAGACGGCGCGCGGCCTTTAGCCCTTGCGGGCCCCCCAGCCCTCAATCTTGCGATAAAGCGTCGAGGGCGACACGTCCAGCGCCCGGGCCGCCTTGGGCACCGATCCGTCGAAGCGCGCGATGGTGGCCTCGATCACCATCTGCTCGATTTCCGCGAGCGTGCGTCCGACCAGCGAGTCGAGACCGGGCTCGGCCGGGCGCGCCGGCGGCGGCGGCAGCCCGGGCCGCAGCGACTCCTCGATCTCCTGCACCAGCTCCAGCTGCAGCATCTCGGGCGTGACCAGACCGCCCGCGTTCAGGACCACCACGTTGCGGATCACGTTCAGAAGCTGGCGGACGTTGCCGGGCCAGGGCAGGCGCAGGAACAGGGCGCGCACCTCGTCGTCGAGCCCCTCGAACCGCCGCCCCTCCTCGGTCGAGAAGCGCGCCAGTGCCGCCTCGGCGATCTCGATCACATCCTCGCCGCGCTCGCGCAGGGGCGGCATGTGGATCGGCACGACATAGAGCCGGTAATACAGATCCTCGCGGAACTGGCCGCGCCGGACCGCCTCCAGCGGATCGCGGTTGGTGGCGCAGACGATCCGCACGTTCACTTTCTTCGGCTTGGTCGCACCCACCGGCTGCACTGTCGAGGTCTGCAGGAAGCGCAGGAGCTTGGTCTGCAGGCCGATGTCCATCTCGCAGATCTCGTCGAGAAACAGCGTGCCGCCGTCGGCCGCCGCCGCCGCGCCGGGCTTGTCGGAAATGGCGCCGGTGAACGAGCCCTTCATGTGGCCGAACACTTCCGATTCGAGCAGTTCGGAGGGGATCGCGCCGCAGTTCAGCGCGATGAACGGCCCGCCCGCGCGGGCCGATCCGTCATGCACCGCCTGCGCGCACAACTCCTTGCCGGTACCGCTCTCGCCGGTGATGAACACCGTCGCCATCGACTGCGCCACCGAGCGGATCTTGGCGTAGACCCGCATCATCGCCTCGGACGAGCCGAGAAACAGCCCGCCCGCCGGCGGCGGATCGGCCGGCCGATGCGCCGGGCGGCGGCCGCGCGCGCCGGCGTTCTCGACCGCCGCGAGGAAGCGCCCTTCCTCGAACGGCTTGACGAGGAACTCGTGCGCGCCGGCCCGCATCGCCTCGACGGCCTGATTGATCGAACCGTTGGCGGTGATCACGATCACCCGCGTCTCGGGCTGCACGCGCAGCATGTCCTGCATCAGCCCGAGCCCGTCGCGGTCGGGCAGCACCAGGTCGAGGAGCACCACGCCCGGCCGCGCATCGCGGAACAGGCTGAGCGCCTCGGCGGCGGTGCGCGCCGCCAGGACCGAATGGCCGGCGCGCGTCAGCACCGAACGATAGACGATCTGCAGCGACGGCGTGTCCTCCACCAGGAGCACCGGGGCCGTCACGCTGCGCTGGTTCATGGCTGGAGCTCCGGCCCTGCGCGCAGCCGGTCCGACAGATGCTCGGTCAGCCGGTCGGTCATGGCCAGCACTTCGGCTCCGTCCGTCATGACAGGGCCACCGCGCGAGCGCTGTTCGAGCGCCAGCGCCGCCGCCGCCAGCCGGGGCGCGCCGAAGGTGCCGGCGAGCGCCGAGAGCACATGGATCTGCGCGCTGACCGCGCTCTTGTCGCCAGCGCTCAGCGCCCGCGCCAGCGCCGTCCGCGCCGCCGTCAGGTCGCCGACGAGCGATTGCAGGAGGCGCATCTCCGATGCGGGGCCGACCAGATCGAGCATTTCGCGCAGGCGCCGCTCGTCGAGGTCGGCCGGGCCGATCGTCGCAACCGGATTCACGCCCGCGCCCTTTCACGTCTCGCACGAACCTGACTCGCCATGACACGCCCCGGTTGCATATTCCATGGCATACTACGCCACGGGTCGCGCGGGGCCAACCTGCATTTCCGGGCGTGTCGGGCCTGATCACGGCCGCGTCAGCGCGCTCAGCCGTAGAGGTCCACGGGCGTTCCGGCCAGCGCCGAGATGTTCAGAAGCCCGCGCGCGGTGATCGCCGGCGTGACGATATGGGCGCGGTTGGCCATGCCCATCAGGATCGGCCCGACCTCCAGCCCGTTCGCCTTGGCCTTCAGGATGTTGCGCACCCCGGACGCCGCATCGGCATGGGCGAACACCAGCACGTTCGCGGGCCCCGCGAACCGGGCCTGCGGGAAGATGCGTGCCCGGAGCGCCTCGTCCAGCGCGGTGTCGATGTTCATCTCGCCCTCGTACGCGAAATCGGGCTCGCGCGCGTCCAGAAGCTCCAGCGCCGTCCGCATCCTCTGGCCGCCAGAGGTGTCCATGTTGCCGAACTGCGACATCGTGCAGAGCGCGATCTTGGGCACGAGGCCGAAGCGCCGTAGGTGCCGGGCCGCACCCATCACCGTCTCCATGATCTGCTCGGGCGAGGGTTCGGGGTGGATGTGGGTGTCGGCGATGAACAGTGGCCCGTCCTCGAGGATCATCAGGCTCAGCGCGCCGACCGGATGCAGCCCGCCGCGCGCGAGGATCTGCCGCACATAGCCCAGATGCCACAGGTACTGCCCGAAGGTGCCGCAGATCATGCTGTCGGCCTCGCCCCGGTGGACCATCACGGCGGCGATGGCGGTGGTGTTGGTGCGCATCACCGCGCGGGCGATGTCGGGCGTCACGCCGCGCCGCGCCATCAGCTCCTGGTAGGTGCCCCAGTAGTCGCGATAGCGCGGGTCGTTCTCGGGGTTCACCAGGTGGAAGTCCTGCTCCGGCCGGATCGGCAGGCCCGCGCGCTCGCAGCGGCTGGCCACCACCTCGGGCCGCCCGATCAGGATCGGCACCTCGGCGCCGCTCTCGATCAGCGCCTGCGCGGTGCGCAGCACCCGCTCGTCCTCGCCCTCGGCGAACACGATGCGGCGGTGGGCGCTGGCCGAGGCCTCGAACACCGGGCGCATGATCAGGGCCGAGCGGAACACCGAGCCGTCGAGCCGCATACGGTAGGCCGCCAGATCGGCGAGCGGCAGCGTCGCCACGCCGCTGTCCATCGCGGCCTTCGCGACGGCACTGGCCACCACCCCCATCAGGCGGGGATCAAACGGCTTCGGGATCAGGTAATCCGGCCCGAAGCTCATCTGCTCGCCCTGATAGGCCGCCGCCGCCTCGGCGCTGGTGGTGGCGCGGGCGAGCGCGGCGATGCCTTCGATACAGGCGAGCTGCATCGTGTCGTTGATCTCGGTCGCGCCGACATCGAGCGCACCGCGAAAGATGAACGGGAAGCACAGCACGTTGTTGACCTGATTGGGATAATCCGACCGCCCGGTGGCGATGATCGCGCCCGGGGCGACGGCGCGCACGGCTTCGGGCATGATCTCGGGCGTCGGGTTGGCCAGCGCGAAGACGATCGGCCGCGGCGCCATCGCCGCCACCATCTCGGGCGTCAGCACGCCGGGGCCCGACAGGCCGAGGAACAGATCCGCCCCCGCGATCACCTCCGCCAGCGAGGCGGGGCTGTCGCCTTGCGCATAGGCGGCCTTCTGTTCGGTCATATCGGCCGCGCGGCCGCGATAGACGAGGCCCGCCAGATCGCAAAGCCACACATTCTCGCGCTTCACGCCCAGCTTCAGAAGCATGTTGAGGCAGGCGATGCCGGCCGCCCCGCCGCCGGTCGAGACCACCTTGATGTCCTCGAATCGCTTGCCCGCCACGTGCAGCGCGTTGGTCGCCGCCGCGCCGACGACGATCGCGGTGCCGTGCTGGTCGTCGTGAAAGACGGGGATCTTCATCCGCTCGCGGCAGAGCTGCTCGACCACGAAACAGTCCGGCGCCTTGATGTCCTCGAGGTTGATCGCGCCGAAAGTCGGCTCCAGCGCGCAGACGATCGCCGCCAGCTTCTCGGGGTCGGGTTCGTTGAGTTCGATGTCGAAACAGTCAATGTTCGCGAATTTCTTGAACAGGACGGCCTTGCCCTCCATCACCGGCTTGGCCGCCAGCGCGCCGATGTTGCCGAGGCCAAGGACGGCGGTGCCGTTCGACACCACCGCCACCAGATTGCCGCGCGCGGTGTAGCGGCTTGCCGCGGCGGGATCGGCCCTGATCTCGAGACAGGCCTCGGCCACGCCGGGCGAATAGGCGCGGGCCAGATCCTGTCCGTTGGCGAGCGGCTTGGTCGCGCGGATCTCGAGCTTTCCGGGCTTGGGGTAGGCGTGGTAGTCAAGCGCCGCCTGCCGGGCGTTGTCCTTGCGTGCCTCGTCCATCCCCGCCCCCTCCGCCGTCCGCCGTCATGGCGATACAAGGCTTGCCGCCAGCTTGCAAATCCCCGATCGGCCCGGTCCGGCGCTGCCGGCCCCGCAGGGCGCCGCCTTCGGCCTTTACACCGGCGCCGTTCCGGCAAGAATGGCCCGAACCCGAAGGCCGGCGACATGCAGAACATCAAGGCCCTCGTCCATCTTCCCACCCGGGCGCTGGCCGCGGATATTGCCTTCTTCACCCGGACGCTCGGGATGCGGATGGACCGCATCTTTCCCGCCGACGACCCGCGCACGGCGGTCTTTTCGGGCCACGGCCTCCGGCTGCGGCTCGACACGTCCGACGCGCCTGCGGGGACGCTGTCGATCCTGGCCGACGACCCATTGCTGATCGCCGGCGGGGCGGCGGAGATGACCTCGCCCGGCGGCACGCGGGTCCTCGTCGAGCCGCTCGACCCGCCGCTGGTGCTGCCGCCGACCGCGCATGCCTTCGTGGTCCGGCGGCTGACCGATCAGGCGCCCTGGGTGATCGGCCGGGCGGGCATGCACTACCGCGACCTGGTGCCCTCGCGGCTCGGGGGCGCGATGATCGCCAGCCACATCCGCATCCCGCAGGGCGGGCCGGTGCCCGACATGGTGCATTTCCACAAGGTCGGGTTCCAACTGATCTTCTGCATCCGGGGTTGGGTCGATGTGGTGTACGAGGATCAGGGTCCGCCGATCCGGCTGACCCCCGGCGACTGTGTCATCCAGCCCCCCGAGATCCGGCATCGCGTGCTGGAGGCGAGCGACGGGCTGGAGGTGATCGAGATCGGCGTGCCGGCCGAGCACGTTACCGAGATCGACCATCGGATGGCGCTGCCGACGCCCGACCTCCGGCCGGACCGCCGCTGGCGCGGCCAGCGCTTCGTCCACAGTGTGGGCGCGGCCGGCCGTTTCGCCGCTTTCCGCATCCCCGGCTTCACGGCGCGCGACACCACCATCGCCGCGAACACCGGCGGGGTCGCCGGGGTGGTGGTGGCCCGACCCGACGGCTCGGCCGTGCCGTGGACCGTGCATGACGGCGACATCCTGTTCGGCTTCGTGATCGGCGGCGAAATGACGCTGGAGGGGCAGGGGCATGACCCTGTCTGCCTGTCCCCGGGCGACGCTTTCGTGATTCCGCCGGGGCTGGCGACCCGCTACGCCGGCGCCACGCCCGATCTGGAGCTTGTGGAAGTGGCGCTGCCCGGAACGGTGCCGACCGCCGTCGTCTGACAACGCCCGCCCCGGCTGGCCGGCGCGGAACGCCGCGCCGCCCGTCCATGCCGCCGCGGGCGGCGGATGCGCCCGCCGCACCGAAGTCCTGTCACGAAACTGTCGGTCGCCGCGGCTAAGCAGACGCAGGAGGACCGCACATGCTGGGATCACGTGACGAGGGCCTTCCAGTCGTTCCCGCCAGCGCAGCGCGTCCCAGCATCGCCCGGCGGATCGTGATCGGCGCTGCCGTCGTCCTTGGCCTCGGCGCGCTGATCTTCGCTGCTGCGGGCGGCGGCGAGACCGGGCGGGTGGCCGGCGCCGGGTCAACCTTCGTCAATCCGATCCTGCAGCGGGCGTCCAACGCCTATCGGGGCTATCTCGCGGCCGACCGCGTTGACGTCGCCGAGCAGTCGGGCGCAAGCGGCGACTGGGTCGGCGACGCGTCCGGCATCGACTACGATCCGGTCGGGTCGGTCGGCGGCCTGGTGCGGCTGAGCGACCCGAAGGTGAGCTTCGCCGCCACCGAGGTTCCGCTGTCGCCGGACGAACTGGCAGCGCGGGGCCTGGTGCAGTTCCCGCTGATCCTGGGGGCGGTGGCGCCCGTGGCCAACCTCGCGCTGGGCGACGCGCGCCTGACGCTCGATGCGGCGACGCTCGGCGCGGTCTATTCCGGTGCGATCGCCGACTGGTCCGACCCCGCGATCGCCGCCCTAAACCCGGGCGTGGCGATCCCACCCGGGCCGATCACCGTCGTCCACCGCAGCGACGGGTCGGGCACGACCTTCACCTTCACCGGCTATCTCGCCGCCGGCGGCGCCTGGGCGCCCGGCATGTCGCCCTCGCCCGACTGGCCGGTCGGCACCGGCGCCGAAGGCTCGCGCGGCGTGATCGCGGCACTTCGCGACACCCCCGGCGCCATCGGCTATGTCGAGGTCGGGCAGGCACGGCGCGCCGGCTTCGCGCCGGTTGCTCTGGTGAACGCGACCGGCGCGGCAGTGGAGCCGGGCGCCCCGAGCATCCGCGCAGCGGTCGAAGGACTGGACTGGCAGGCCGATCCGCGGGTCGCGTCCGGCCTCGGTGCGGCGAACCGGCCGGGTGCCTGGCCGATGACGGCCGTCGTCTACGTGCTCTTGCACCGCGAGCCGGGCGCCGGCCGCGACATCCGCCGGACACTTTCCTTCTTCGACTTCTTCTACGCCGAAGCGGTGCGCAGCGGCGATGCGCTCGGCTACGTGCCCCTGCCCCCCGACGCCGTCGCGGCGGTCAAGGCGATGTGGGCAGAGATATACGGCTACGGGTCCTGACCCGCCACGGACAGGGGAGATCACGCTGTGGAAGAGATCGACTATTTCAAGGAGATCATCGTTCCGGTGATCGGCGGCCTCGGCGTCTTCATGCTCGGGCTCGAGTTCATGGCCAACGGCATCCAGGCGCTGTCGGTCAACAAGATGCGGGAATGGCTGGGCAAGATGGCCGGCACCCCGGCCAAGGGCGTGATGGCCGGAACCATCATCACCGGCATCATCCAGTCCTCCACGGCGATGACGGTGATGACGGTCGGGCTCGTCAACGCAGGCGTGCTCGGCCTGCGCTCCGCGATCTCGGTCATCATGGGGGCGAATGTCGGCACCACGCTCGGCAACGGGCTGATCGCGCTGCCGCTCGGGCCGCTCGGCCTGCTGTTCGCGGGCATCTTCGCGCTGGTCTACTGCTTTGCGAAAAGCGACCGGCTGCGCAACATCGCGCTGGCGGCGATGGGCTTCGCGCTGATCTTCTACGGGCTCAACCTGATGACGGGCGGGCTCAAGCCGTTGCGCAAGATGCCCGAGGTGCTGGCCGTGATCCAGTCGCTCGACGCCAACACCTGGCTCGGCGTGATCGCCTGCATCCTGCTCTCGGCCTTCATCACCGCGCTGATCCACTCCTCATCGGCGACCATCGGCATCGTGATGGGGCTCGGGGCGAGCGGGATCCTGTCCTGGGAAACCGCCATCGCCTTCGCGATCGGGGCCGACCTCGGCACCACGATCACCTCCTACATCGCCTCGCTGAACCTGTCGAAGAACGCCAAACGCGCCGCCTATGCGCATATCGGGTTCAACTTCATCGGCGTGACGGTGGTCCTGATCCTGTTCTTCCCGGTGATGGCCCTGCTGAAATACCTGCTCAGCATCTGGGGCATCGACCCCGGTGCGCCGGTCATCGTCGGCGGGCAGGAGACCTTTCCGGGCGTGCTGATCGCGGTCGGGGCCTTCTCGATCTTCTTCAACATCTTCAACGTCATCATCCTCTATCCGTTCATCGGCACCTTCGAGCGGCTGTTGCAGCGGGTCGGCCATTCGGATGCCGACGACATCGAGGACTATTCGGTGCCGCGCTTCCTCAACCGCAACCTGATCGCGGATGTCGACAGCGCGCTTCCCGCGGTGCAGCAGGAGGCGCAGCGCCACCTGCAGGCCGGGGCGGTGTTTCTCGACATCGCGCGCGGCAAGAAGGGCGCGCCGTCTGACCCCGGCGAGCATCAGGCCGCGACCGACGTCCTCAGCCGCGAGATCCGCAGCTTCTCGGCCAATCTGTTTCAGGACGGGATGAGCCGGGATCAGTTGGACCTCGTCGGCTCGATGATCGAGGAGGTGGATTTCACCTCGTCGCTGTCCGAGACGCTCTATCAGATCGCCCGTCGGGTGAAGCGCATGGAGTTTTCGGAAAGTTCGCGGCGGGTGATCGATGCGGCGCTGGAGCGGCTGGACGGCGCGATGAACCGCGTGCTGATGCCCGGCATGGTGCCGTCGCTTCCGGCCGGACACAGCACCCTTGCAGGCTTCGAGGAAACGCGCTGGCGCGTCCTGAACAGCGCCGAGATCCCGGCGGGCGAGAAGGGCGCGCTCCTGGCGCTGCTCGGCTCGATGGAACGCGCCGAGGGGCTGATCGAGCGGATCGTGCAGGAACGCGCCTCGGTGGACCGCACGCTGATCCGCCCCCTGCAGAGCGCCGGCCCCGCCGACCGCCCGGTCTCACCGCTCGGCGGGGGCCTCGCCCCGGCCGAGTGAAGCGAAGGGCCGGCGGGTCCGGACCCGGACCGGGGACCCTCGCAGCCGCACAGGCCACAGCCGCGGCCGCGGCGGTGGATGCCCCGGGCACCGCCGGCCGCCCCCTTGCATCGCGCCGTGGCGCGTCCCACACTCCGCCCGCAACCCCGGGAGGAACGATGACCCTTCTTGCCGCCGCCACCGCCGTCCGCGAACGGGCTTATGCGCCCTATTCCCGTTTCAAGGTCGGGGCAGCGATCCGCGGCGCCTCGGGCGCGGTCCACGTCGGCTGCAATGTCGAGAACGTGGCCTATCCCGAGGGCACCTGTGCCGAGGCCGGGGCGATCGCCGCGATGGTCGCCGCCGGCGAGACCCGCATCGCCGAGGTGCTGGTGATCGCCGACAGTCCCGAGCCGGTGCCGCCCTGCGGCGGCTGCCGCCAGAAGCTCGCCGAGTTCGCCGCGCCGGAGGTCAGGGTGACGCTCTGCACCACCGACGGCACATCGCGCGCGCTGACCGTGGCCGAGCTGCTTCCCGGCGTCTTCACGGCGGCGCATATGGACCGCGCCTGATGGATGCCCGCGGCATCAATGCCAGGTTGCGCGATGGCATTGTGCCGACGGCCGAGGAACTGAGCTGGTTCGCCGCGGGCCTCGCCTCGGGCGCCGTGTCCGATGCCCAGGCCGGGGCCTTCGCGATGGCGGTCTGCCTGCGCGGGCTCGGGCGGCAGGGCCGCGTGGCGCTGACCCGGGCGATGCGCGACACCGGCCGGGTGCTCGCCTGGAACCTGCCCGGCCCGGTCCTCGACAAGCATTCGACCGGCGGGGTGGGCGACTGCGTGTCGATGCTGCTCGCCCCCGCGCTGGCGGCCTGCGGCGCCTATGTGCCGATGATCTCAGGCCGCGGTCTGGGCCATACCGGCGGCACGCTGGACAAGCTGGAATCGATCCCCGGGTTCCGCACCGGGCTGAGCGAGGACCAGCTGCGCGCGCAACTGGCCGAGGCCCGCTGCGCCATTGTCTCGGCCAGCGAGCAGATCGCTCCGGCGGACCGCCGGCTTTACCTGATCCGCGATGTCACCGGCACGGTGGAAAGCATCGACCTGATCACCGCCTCGATCCTGTCCAAGAAGCTCGCGGCGGGGCTCGAGGGGCTGGTCCTGGATGTCAAGGTCGGCTCCGGCGCCTTCATGAAGACGCTCGACGAGGCCGAGGCGCTGGCGCAGGCGCTCGTCTCCACCGCGCAGGGGGCCGGCTGCATGACCGCGGCGCTGATCACCGACATGAGCCAGCCGCTCGCCACGGCCGCCGGGAACGCGCTCGAGATGATCGAGGTGATGGAGACCTTGACCGGCACGTCGGTCAATGCCGCGCTGTGGGACCTGACGGCGGCGCTCGGCGGCGAGCTTCTGGCGCTCGGCGGGATCGCCGCCGATGCCGAGGACGGCGCCGGCCGGATCGATGCGGCGCTCGAAAGCGGGCAGGCGGCCGAGGCGTTCGGGCGGATGGTCGCAGCGCAGGGCGGCCCGGGCGATTTCGTCGACCGATGGCCCGACCGGCTGCCCTCGGCCCCGGTGCAGCGCGAGGTGCCGAGCACGCGCGACGGCTTCATCGTCGGCATCGACGCCGCGCGGCTCGGGCATGCGGTGGTGCATCTGGGCGGGGGGAGGCTCCGCGAGGGCGATCGCGTCAACCCCTCGGTGGGCCTTGCCGACCTCGCCGGGATCGGCGAGGAGGTCGGCGAGGGCCTGCCGCTCGCCATCGTCCATGCCGCGACCGAGGCCGAGGCCGAGGCCGCCGTGCAGGCGGTGCTCGGCGCCTTCCGTCTGGGCGACGAGGCGCCGGAGGAGCCGCCCCTGATCCACCGCCGGATCGCCTGATGGTTGCGGGCCGCGCCTTCCTGATCGTGATGGATTCGGCCGGCTGCGGCGGTGCGCCCGATGCCGCCGCCTTCGGCGACAAGGGGGCGAACACGCTGGCCCATATTGCCGCGGCCTGCGCGGCGGGCCGGGCCGACGCGGGCCGCGCCGGTC
>Ga0224723_1002254_pt1 | contig 10821 bp, 11 predicted proteins | sample Balambano_FR2_Me_FD_161647 | JGI IMG/M metagenome (GOLD analysis project Ga0224723, IMG submission 161647) | Freshwater sediment microbial communities from Lake Towuti, South Sulawesi, Indonesia - Balambano_FR2_MetaG | ecosystem: Environmental > Aquatic > Freshwater > Lake > Sediment | place...
CCGTTCGCCGCGCACCACCGGCAGCGCAGGCGTCGCCACAAACGCATAATCCAGCCTGGACAGGCGCGCCTGCTCGCGATGCCCGTCAAATACGCCCTGTACGAGCTGATTGAGGTCCAGGTCGGCAAAATGCTGCACCGGATTCGACATGTAGATGCGCGTCAGGTCGAGCATACTTTCCATCATATGACCGAGACGGCGCACCTGCCCGCGAATGTCGTTCAGATAGCGTTCCTGGTTCTCCGGCTTGCCGCGCTCGATCAGGTCGAGCTTGAGCAGGATGCTCGCCAGCGGCGCGCGCAAATCATGCGCCAGATCGCCCAGCAGCCGCGTCTTCAGCGCATCGATCTCTTCCAGGCGGTGGTTCGCCACTTCCAGCGCGCGCGTGCGTTTGACCAGTTCGTCATGTACCGCCATCATTTCGCGCGTGAAGAAGTCGAAGACTTCCTGCGCCTCGACGGGCGATTTTTCCGCCAGAAGAGGTGCGATCTGTGTCGGCTTGTTCGCCACCGGAACACCCCCATTTCCCAACTTGGAGGTGATGATGCGATGTGTGCGGTCTGCCAGCTGGGTGTCTGTGCTTGTGCCTTTAGCCATGCCTGTTACTTCCTCATCATGCCGCCCTGCATGGCACGCATTGCCTGTGTCAATAGAACCCTTACGTTTCTATCTTACGTCAATGTAACAAGCGTCTGAAGTAAGGTTTCATCCTATTACAGGAATTAAACGATCTTAACCTTGTACGAAGTACTGCCGTTCCTGCCTGCGCGTGCCAAAGCGCGTCAGCAGCGCCGCGCCGATGCCCATCAGCGCCAGCGCCAGAATGCCGAGCAGCGCCACGCCTTCCAGCGCAGGAATGAAGCCCAGCATCGTCAGCGGCAGCCCGAACAGCGCGCCGCCCACCAGCGATGACACTAGCGGCGGGGTTTTGACGTTCAGGCGGCTCATCAGCCAGTCACCGACGATGTAGGCGAGCGTGATGCTGCCCGTGACGGCTGCCCCGCCCACGACCATCAGCGTCAGCAAATACAGGGGCATCAGCAGGAAGCCAAGCAGCGGGATCAGCGCCAGCGCCAGCACCAGTGCCGCTGTGATGCCGAACGTCAGCAGCAGCGCTGCCACGCCTGTCCCCGCCACGCGCAGGGTGCGGCGGCGGATCGCCTCATCCATCTGGCTGATCTGGCGCGGGAAGATCGACACGCCGAGCGCGCCCAGTACCGTCATGCCAAAGCCCAGCCCGCCAATCATCCAGCCCAGCGGGATCGAGATGTCCGCTGTTTCGTCCGGACATTCGACAAACGACACGCCGGCGCGATTGTCGATACCGCGATCTGCCAGCCCGCACACGGCGACCGAACGCGCCTCTCCTGCCTGCTCGCCAATCGTCAGTGCGTCGCCCGTCAGCACAACATCGCCATCCACACGACCGAGCAGCGCCAGCTCAGCGCCGATCAGAATGGCGTCGCCGTCCACGCGCCCGCCTTCCGCCAGCGTCACGTTCGCGCCCCACGCTAACAGATCGCCTTCGATAGCGCCATCGATCACGACAGGATCGCCGTTAAAAGCAAACAGAGCGACATCGCCAGAAACATCGGTATCGCCTTCCAGCGTGATCGTTGATCGCCCGATCACGACCAGCGTTTCGCGTTCACCGTTAAAAACGAACGGCTCGCCCGCATACATAATGTCTGAATCGATCCACTGCTGCACTGACGAGCCGCTGCGCGCAGCAGCAATCAACGTGACGACGCCGAGTAGGACGACGATCGCGGTCAGTAATGTGCGGCGTCCGGGTTTCATGACGGTCACTCCTTACGCCTCATCCGGCGGCGTGGCGCGCTGCCCGGTGGCGCGTGCCAGCCAGACAATCGCCAGCGGGATGAGCGCCAACACTGCCAGCGGCGTCTGTGGATAATCCTGCAACCACTGCTGCGCCGCCTGCACCAGCCGTTCCAACCCGGTCATCAGCGTGACGAGCAAGTTCGACAGGATGCGCAGCAGGTCGCTCAGGACGGCGGCATTGCCGAGCGCACTGAGGATGAGCGCGCCAATCGCCGCCAGCAGCGGCAGCAGCAGCAGCGCCATCAATGCCAGCGCCAGCGCCAACGCCATGCCCGCCGTTTTCGAGACCGCCTGTGATTGCAAGCCTTCCGCCAGCCGCGCCATGATCTTCAGCGCCAGCTTTTCCGGCGCGCGTTCCGTCGGCGCGCTGCGCAGCAGCCTGTCCACCTGCTTGAGGCGGTTATATATTTCCGCTTCCTGCGGTTCAGCATCCAACTGCTGGAACAATGCCTGGCGCGCCTCCAGCGTCAGCGCGTCATCCAGCGCTTCCTGCATCAACCGCTTCTGTCGTTCATTCGCCATCAGGCATTCTCCAGCAGTAACTTGCTTGCGCCGGGCGCAGCTTTCATATCCACATAATCTGCCAGCATTTGCCGCGCGCGGAACAGGCGGCTCTTGATGGCGCTTTCGGTCGTATCGAGAATGTCCGCGATCTCGACGTAGGAATAGTCATACCAGTAGCGCAGCACAACCGCAGCACGGTAGTCTGGCGGCAGCTTGTGCAGCATCGACTGGATCGCTTTGCTCTGTTCATTCGTGATTGCCACGTCTTCCGGTTCTGGCTCGTCTTCGCGCAGCGTCAGGTTCGGCAGCGGGTCATCCAGCGATAACCACTGCATCCGGCGGCGGCGAATGCGGTCAATGCAGTAGTTCGAAGCAATCGTCAGCAGCCAGGTTTTGAACGACCGCGCCGGGTCGTAGCGCTGCAAGTTGAGATACGCGCGCAGGAAAGCCTCCTGAGCGGCGTCTTCTGCCTCGCCCCGGTCGTAGAGCATACGATAGCAGAGATTGTAAACAGCATCCTGATAGGTATAGACCAGCTCGGCAAAGCCATCCTGATCGCCTGCCAGCGCTGCGCTCACCCATTCCAGTATGATTGGATCCGATGTCGACACATTCTTGCTCCCAGGCTAAGGCGCATTTCAGCGTGACTTGCCTGCTCGTCTGCGGTCTTGGCTGTCCGTTGTGGTGTATACGCAGCCGCAGGCGCGCAGGTTGCAAACATCTGCATGGTTGGCGCGGGCGGGGTGATCCTGATGTTTCCGCGCCATGCGTAATATGACTCGAAATGCGGAAAAAGGGTATGATTTCTTGTGAACATCGTAAATGTCAGCGAACCAGATTGAGTCTAAACGTTTGAGTTGTCACTTCAGGTGTAAGCTAATTAAGTTAGAGTTAGATTATCTGGAGCTTCGATATGAGAAGCCAACTTTCAGCAAATCATCAGTTGTCACACCTGGATCGGTTGTTCCAGCGCCTGACCCAACCACATTCTGCCTTGCAAAGCATTGACGTGCAGCGCCCGGTGCGCTTCATGTTGTCGATGAATTTGATCTTCATCCTCGTGAATGCGCTTGGCATCATTACGCTTTGGGCACTCTTGTCTAATCCGCTGGGAGTCAAGCTGTTCTACATTGTGCCAGGCACGGCAGCACTGCTGCTGGCACTGCTGGCGTATTTTACTGGCAGAACCGAGCGCTATTTGCGCGGTGTCTATCTGATGATCGGGGCATCTGTAGCGCTTAGCTTTGGCGGGATACTGACGACACCCGGTCACACAGCTTACAACTACACAGCGATCGCCACCGCAGGCATTATCATTTCCGGTCTGTTTCTAGATCGTCGCGCGACTGGCACAATTGGCGCACTAATCGCGATTGGGCTGGCGCTGACGCTGGCGGTTGGACGCCCGTTGATCACCGCCAATGTACTGCCAGAGCGCTATGCAGCGCCTGATACACTCGCGATTGTGCTTGCCGTCCTCATCAATCTTGGCATGACAGCAATTGTCATCACCTTCATGCGCCTGCGCGACGCGCTGGAAGCTGACCGTCTGACAGAACGCACCCGTGCGGTTGAGCAGGAGCAGCTGGCGGCTGCCTACAAACACGCTGATGAAGTAAAGTCAACGTTCCTCGCCAGCATGTCGCATGAACTACGCACACCACTGAATGCGATCATCAACTTCACCCGCTTCGTCGCCAAAGGCGCGATGGGACCGGTCAATGAAGAACAGAGCGAAGCGCTGGGCGAAGTGATCGATAGCGCTAAACACCTGCTCAACCTGATCAATGACGTACTGGATATGTCGAAGATCGAAGCAGGGTCGCTTCAGTTATTTGTTGAGCCAGACGTGGATGTCAAAGCAATTGTCAAGTCGGTCGGCGCGACGGCAAAAACGCTGCTGGTGGAAAAGCCTGTCGATTTGCAGGTGGCAGTGGCAGATGACATTCCCACTATCGCGGGCGACCGCCAGCGCATCCTGCAAATCCTGCTGAACATTACCGCGAATGCCTGCAAGTTTACCGATCACGGCAGGGTCAGCATTAGCGCCTCTCAGCAAAACGGTGATGTACTATTCGCGATTGAAGATACAGGTCCCGGCATTGCGCCGCAAGACCAGACATTGGTGTTTGAGCCATTCAAACAGACCAGCAGCGGTCTGCGCAAAGGCGGCGGTACAGGCTTGGGGATGCCGATTACACGCAGTCTCGTTGAGGCGCATGGTGGGCGCATATGGCTGGAAAGCACAGTCGGTGCTGGTACGACATTCTACGTATCGCTGCCAGTAAAGGCGACAACACCCGTAGCGATGGTGACTGCGTAACACCGTGAGAGGCAAATCATGAACGATACACCAGCGGCGATTCTCTACGTCGAAAACGACCCGCGCAGTCGCAAGGTCATGCGCCTGATGATCGGTACGCTTGAGCGCTACGACTTGCACATCTTCGAAGACAGTCAAGACTTCATGCAGCGTGTGATAGCCTTAAATCCGCCGCCGTCACTGATCCTTTTAGACATTCATGTTGATCCGCATGATGGGTTTGAGATGATGGCGATGCTGCGCCAGTCCGACCTATTTCAACAGACTCCGATTGTGGCAGTGACCGCAAGCGTTATGAATGAAGAACTCGCGAAGCTGCGCACTGTTGGCTTCAGCGGTTGCCTGGCAAAACCATTAGACATTGATACGTTTCCCGACAGTCTGAATCATCTTCTCAACGGTGAGGCAGTTTGGCGCATCACAGGTTGAAAAGAGAGGAAATAAACACATGACTCTCAAAAACAAGTTGATCTTCGTTGTCGAAGACAATCCACAAAATCGCGCCATTTTCACCCTCACATTCAAGTTGAGTGGCGCAGTCGTCAAGTTCGACATGTGGGGGCGGGACGCGCTGTTTCATCTCAAAGGACTCTCAAAGGTCGATCTGATTATCCTTGATCTGATGCTGTTTTCGGGAATTTCCGGCTATGACGTGTTTGACGAGATACGCGCCTTACCGGAGTATGCGTCAGTGCCGATTCTCGCCGTGTCCGCCGCTGACCCCGCAATTGCGCTGCCAAAGGCGCGCACCAAAGGTTTTGCGGGTTTCATCGCCAAACCGATTGATGACAGGCTGTTCCCGCAGCAGGTCGCAAAAGTGATAGCAGGGGAGCAGGTCTGGTACGCGGGCGAACGCTACATAGTCACTGCTGATGCTTCAATCTAGCAAGAAACATTGAGGAAACAGGAGACTTTTATGCAGACTTTGCACGCCCTCATCATCGACGACAACGAGAAGAACGTCAACGTGTTGGCGCGACTGATGGCAGAACAGGGGATGACCAGCACCATCGTCACCCGCCCGCAACAGCTGCCACAGGTTCTGGCGGCGCTGGAGCAGGTGCATATTGCCTTTGTTGATCTGGAAATGCCGGGACTGGATGGTTACACCGTGTTAGGAATGTTACGCGCGGACCCGCGTTTCAACGGCGTGCCAATCATCGCCTGCACAGTGCATGTGAGCGAAATCAACTTCGCGCATCAGCATGGCTTTGACGGCTTCATCGGTAAACCGCTCGACCCGGATCGTTTTCCGCAGCAGCTTGCGCGCGTGTTAGAGGGCAAGCCTGTGTGGGAGGCGGTTTAGCGCCAATTGTCACCCTCACCCTAAATAGTCTTTTCCGATACTGCTAACCCTCAACCCCCTGCCCCCTTCTCCCTCAGGGAGAAGGGGTTCAGAAGAGTCTTGTTAAGCCCCTCTCCCTGAGGGAGAGGGGTTGGGGTGAGGGTGATTCGGCGCAATCTCTAAATTACGGCACTGCTTCCACCACCGCCAGCGCTTCTGCTGCTTCCGGCGTCTCGTCGATCATTTGCAGATCATCTTCATTTGCCTGCAACCACTTGACTGCCGACAGCGCCGCCGCGCAGCCCTGCCCCGCCGCCGTGATCGCCTGACGGAAGGTGAAGTCGTGGATTTCGCCGCCCGCGAACACACCCTCGGCGCTGGTGCGCATCTGCTCATCCACCAGCATATAGCCGTCTTCGTTGGTCGCCAGTTGGTCGCCGAAGACTTTGCTGTTCGGGTCGTAGCCGATGAAGATGAACACGCCGTCAATCGGCTGCTCGGTCACTGCGCCCGTCTTCAGGTTGCGCAACAGCGCGCCCGTCGTGCGCTTGATGCCCTGCCCCAGTTCCTCGCCCTTTACTTCGTCTATCACCGTATCCCAGACGAACTTGATCTTCGGGTTGGCGAACGCCTTCTTCTGCAAGTCGATGCTGGCGCGCAGCGTATCGCGGCGATGCACAATCGTCACTGTCTTCGCGAATTTGGTCAGGAAGATGCCTTCCTGTAACGCCGAGTCGCCACCGCCGACCACAAAGATGTCCTTGTTGCGGAAGAAGAAGCCATCGCACGTCGCGCAATAGCTGACGCCGAAACCGGTGTAGTCGATCTCGCCCGGCACGTTTAAGTGACGCGGACTGGCTCCAATGGTCACGACGATGCTGTCCGCCAGATATTCCTGCCCATAGGTCTTGACGCGGTACGGCGACCCGTGTGTGAAATCGACATCGGTCACTTCGTCAAAGACGAACCGCGCGCCAAACTTTTCCGCCTGCGCCTTCATGCGCTCGGTCAGTTCGGGACCAGTGATGCCGTCCGGGAAGCCGGGAAAGTTTTCGACCTCGTGCGTGGTGGCAATCTGCCCGCCCATGTACTTGCCGGTGATGACGACGGTGCTGTAAAGCGCACGCGCCGTGTACAGCGCGGCGGTCAACCCCGCCGGACCGGAACCGATGACGACGACACGCACCTTTTCGACATTGCTCATATTTACAGTTACTCCTATCAGGTGATTGAAAACTGCTTATGCAAGAGAAAAATATTCTCTCTTGGCGTCCTTTGCGTCTTGGCGGTTTAATTTGATTTTGAACCGCAAAGGCGCAAAGAACGCAAAGAAAAGCCTTCTATCCTCTTGCATAAGCTTTTTAGCTGCTCTTCATTACGGGATGCTTTCGCTTAATTGTCCCGCATTTTGCGCACGAATAATGCAAAGAAGTGCTTCAAATTCTTCCCGGCAGTCCGCGCAGCACTGTAAATGTGCCTCGACTGCGGGCAGCAGCGTGCGCAAATCGGCACCCGCTGCGACCAGTTCAGCGATGCAATCCAGCTGGCAGCCGCAATCTTCGCAGACCATTGCGCCGCCATCCTCGTGGACGGTGAAGATCGATTGAACGAGTTTATTCAAACTTTCCTGCTGCACGACGTACATCCTGTTGTGAGATTATGCACTTTTGACGCCTGAATTGTGTCCTGTCTTACCCGCCGATGTAGTACATCTCGATTTTTTCGACGGGGACGGTCAGCGAGGTGCGGATTTCCGAGTAGCGGTCGCTGCGCTGCGTCCAGGTGTTACGGATGATCGCCTCGATGTCGTCGTCGCTTGCGCCGTTGCGCAGCGGCGTCTTCAGGTCCGTGCCGCGCAGCGCGAACAGGCAGGTGTAGATTTCGCCGTTGGGCGACAGGCGCATCCGCGAACAATCGCCGCAGAACGGCATCGTCACCGACGCGATGATACCGATCTCGCCGCCGCCATCGCGGTAACGATAGCGCAGCGCGGTTTCGCTGCTGTAGTTGCGCGCCAGCGGTTCCAGCGGCATGGCAGCATCGATCAACGCGGCGATTTCACGCGCCGGCACGACCTGCTCCATCTGCCAGCCGTTGCGATTGCCCACATCCATAAACTCGATGAAGCGCAGGATGTAGCCGCGATCCTTGCACCAGCGCGCCAGATCGACCAGCGTGTGTTCGTTGACGCCGCGCTGGACGACGGCATTGATCTTGATCGGCGTCAGTCCGGCTGCCACCGCCGCGTCAATACCTTTGATGACATCATCTATGTCGGCGCGGTTGCCGTTCATCTGGCGGAAGACGGCGTTATCCAGGCTGTCCAGGCTGACGGTGACGCGCTGCAAGCCCGCGTCCTTCAGCCGCTGCGCCATCGCGGGCAGCAGCACGCCGTTGGTCGTCATGGCGATGTCGTCCGCGCCGTCGAGTGACGCTAACTGCGCCACCAGTTGATCGACATCCTGGCGCACGAGCGGTTCGCCGCCCGTCAGCCGCAGCTTGACCGCGCCGAGCCGGATGATAATGCGCGTCAGGCGGGCAATTTCCTCAAACGTCAGGATATTGGCTTTGGGCAAAAACTGATACTTTTCGCCGAATATTTCGGCGGGCATACAGTACGGGCAGCGAAAATTGCAGCGATCTGTCACCGAAATACGCAGATCGCGCAGCGGGCGGTTGAGACGATCCAGCACCGCTGGGGAGACATCAGACATGGGGGACGATACTCCTTACGTATCGCACAGGATAGCACAAGAGTGCGCAACGGGCTAGAGATAGACGGGTGTGACCAGACTACGAACCTTTAAGACAGGTAGGGGATTGGCAAACCTCAATCGATTTTTTAGACTCCTGATGATAGACTGCAAGGTATTGTAATCTCACTGCTGTTAGAGTTCAGGACATACCCCTAACATGACCAACCGCACACCCCCTATGCTGTCCGGCGGCTTGCCGATCATCGGACATACGTTTGAATTTGCCAGTGATCGTGATGCCCTGTTCCGGCGCGGTTTTCAGGAACACGGCAAAGTTTTCAGCTTTCAGTTGCTGGGCAAGCCGTTTGCCGTCGTTACGGGCGCGGCGAATAACAAACTGTTCTACGGCGAAACCGACAAGTCGCTGAACATGGATGAGGCGTATGGTTTCCTGCGCGCGACGTTTGGCAACATCCTCTTTGTCGCCGGGCAGGAGCGCTACCAGAACGAGCGCCCGCTGTTGCAGGCGCTGTTTCGCCACGACAAGATGGCGAAGTATGTCGCCGCCATGCGCGCTGAAGTCGAGCGCTGGCTGGCTTCGCTTGGCGACTCCGGAGAAGTCAATATCAGCGCCGCCATGCTGCCGCTGACGCAGATGGTCGCCGGTCATGCCTTCATCGGCGCGCACTTCCGCGACGAACTGCCCGACCGTTTCTGGACGGATTATCAATCGCTGAGCGCGGCGATTGACCCGCTGCTGCCGCCGAACCTGCCGCTGCCCAAATTTTTTCGCCGTGACCGCGCGCGTGCGCGGATGCGCGCTGACTTTGCGCAGGTGATCGCCCGCCGCCGCGCCCACCCCGACCAGTACGACGACATGATCACGCTCATCCAGACGACGCCGCTCAAAGACGGCACGTTCATGAGCGACGAGGACATCACCACGCTGTTCATCGGCTTGCTGTTCGCCGGGCATGAGACAACGGCGGGACAGGCGGCATGGACGATCATCCATCTGCTTCAGCATAGTGAATATCTGCGCCTGGTGCAGGACGAGATCGCGGCACATGTGACGCCGGACATGGACCCGCGCGGCTTGAGCAAGCTGGAGCATATCTACTGGGCGATTGACGAGACGACGCGCATGAACCCGTCGGCGGATATTCAGATGCGCATGGTGAAAGCGCCGCTGACGATTGACGAGTTTCAGGTGCAGCCGGGCTGGGGCATGGTGGTCAACGCCGCCAATTCGCACTTCCAGCCGGAGGTATACACGAACCCGGAACAGTACGACCCGCTGCGGTATGCGCGTGGCGAAGGCAGCAGTGCGTTCGAGAGCGTCGGCTTCGGCGGCGGGCTGCACAAATGCACGGGCATGAACTTCGCCAAGAACGAAATGGCGGTCATCACGATGCTGCTGTTCCAACAGTTCGATCTTGAGCTTGTGACGACCGACATTCGCATTCAGCGCGGCGTCGGCGCAAACCGCCCGTCAGCGGCATGGGTCAAGTATCGGCGCAAGTAGGCAGTTTCGGGTATGATCAGACGGCGTTGACTGCATGGGAGTCTGTCATGCTTACTCGCCTGATCATCGTCTGTCTCGTCGGCAGCGCCGTGTTTGCCAGCGCCAGCATCAGCGCGGGCGCGGCGCTCGGCACGCTGCCGCCCGCCATCGCTGATCTCGACGACTGCACGCTCCCGTGCTGGCGCACGATCACGCCACGCAGCATAACGATGATTGACGCAGCCACGTTGCTTATGCGCTATGGTTACACCTTGCAGCATGTCGATGATCACAACAGCTTTCGCGCTTACCTTGCGCCCTCGCCCGCCCAATGTTCGGTGCTGCTCGGCAACAGTCGCGGCGCTGTTGCCGCGATCTCGCTCTACGCCTGTCAGGGCATTTTGTTGGGCGACCTGATGACGCTGCTCGGCACGCCGGAAGGCGTGATCGGCTGGAGTACGCTGACATTCCGCGACGCGCACATCTTCGTCACCATTGCGGGCGATGTCTGCGATCAGCCCGTGTCGCCGTTATCCCCCGTGCAATCGATCTTCATCGTCGGCGCAGATCGCAGCGGGCGTGGGCAGTTCGTGCGCCAGTTCGCGCCGCAAACAACGCAGGTGCGCGCGTGGAACGGCTTCACCAGTCGGCTGCGCCAGTACCAGGA
>Ga0224723_1002255_pt1 | contig 10818 bp, 15 predicted proteins | sample Balambano_FR2_Me_FD_161647 | JGI IMG/M metagenome (GOLD analysis project Ga0224723, IMG submission 161647) | Freshwater sediment microbial communities from Lake Towuti, South Sulawesi, Indonesia - Balambano_FR2_MetaG | ecosystem: Environmental > Aquatic > Freshwater > Lake > Sediment | place...
ACTCCCATCACCCCTATCACCCCCTCCCCTCTCCTTCCTTTAAATAAATTATGCAACTCACAGACTTTCTTCGACTTATTCATCCAGCGATCGCTGTAATTTTCGTCTTTCCTCTCATTGGTACAGTAGTTAATTTTGCTTGGTCTACCCGTCAGCGTCGTTTAGAATTGGATAAAGGTAAAAGTAAAATTCCTCCTGTGGTTGGTAATGAGCATAGACGATTGGGTCAATACCTTACAGGTGCAGTTGTAGGTTTGGTACTATTAGGTTTAGCTCACCCAATCGGAAAAAATATCATCAAAAACGATGTATGGAATAAAAATCCCTTTCAAGTAGTTTTCATCGTACTGATGTTTATCGCAACCATTGTTTCTTTAGTTCTACTTTATCGTGCCAATCAAGCTTTATGGCGAGGAGTTTTTGCTACTTTAACTGGTGCAGGTTTGGTAATTCTTGGTTGTCAAGATGGTGTATTCCGTAGAACTTCGGAATGGTATTGGTCGCATTATTACATTGGGATTAGCGCTGCAATGCTAATGATTTTTTCTTTGGCGATTGTGCCAGACATATATAAAGATAAATCAAATCGTTGGCGTCTGATCCACACGATTTTAAATTGCATTGCTTTGTTACTATTTATTGGACAAGGAATGACAGGTACACGTGATTTATTAGAGATACCTGTGAGTTGGCAGGAATCTTATATATATCAGTGTGATTTTGTGAATAAAACTTGTCCCACACCTAACAAATAATCAGTCCAGTGAAGCAAGTCAGTGTTTGGCAAAAAATTATTCACCCTGTTTCATTACGAGTACGTCTAACAATTGGTATTGCAGTAGTTTCCGCTTTGGGTAATTGCAGTTTTGCCATCTGGACAAGTTCTAAGATGCAGCAACTTTTGATTGATAGTCATAAATATGACATCGAACAAATTGCTGCACGTTTTCCACGCGATGTGGAAGTTTATAGTGAGATGTCACCAGAAACGGCATTACAAAAAGCAATTAATAATTTGACTACTAGCAATACTCTGTTATGGGTTAAAAATTCTGATGGAATTTTGACATCTAATAGTAAAAATCAATTATCGGATTCAGTAGTAACTCAGTTGATGTCTCTGACTAAAATGCCAAGTGATCCACAAGTTTACCAAATTCAAGGACGTTACTTTGTCTCTTGTCAAAATTCTTTACAAGTTGAAAGTAAGCAGTTAGGAACATTATTTGTAGTTCAGGATATTACCCGTGACCAAATTATGTTTATGACAATCGTACAGAATTTGGCGATCGCTAGTATTTTAGTAATTTTGATGATGTCCATTTGTATTGGTATTTATATCAAAACTAATCTCCAACCTTTACGTAAACTAAGTCAAGAAGCAGAGGTGATTTCTGCGAATGATTTACCCAAAGCCAAATTATCTCTAGATCATGCACCTAGTGAAGTTAAAGAATTAGCACAATCTTTTAATTTAATGTTATCCCGCCTTGGTCAATCTTGGGAACAAGAACGACAGTTTATCAGTAATATTTCTCACGAATTACGCACACCATTAACTATCATACACGGCTACTTACAAAGTATACTGCGACGACAAAGTAACTTAACATCAATTCAATTAGAAGCTTTGGAAACTGCTGTATCAGAAGCAGAACATACTATCCGTCTTCTCCAAGATTTACTTGATTTAGAAAGAGCAGATAGTGGATATCTACATTTTCAGATTCAGTCTTGTATTTTAAATGAGTTAGTTGCTGAAGTGGTGGAGATGGCAGAAAAATATAGTCAAAGAGAGATTAAAATTGATGCTCATGAGCTGATAGAGGTGAATATAGACTACAACCGTTTGAAACAAGTACTATTAAACTTAATTGACAACGCGATAAAATATTCAGAAGCAGATACACCAGTAACCTTGAAATTAAAAAAAGCAACCCAACAAGCAATTATTGAAGTTTACGATATAGGTGATGGTATTCCATTACAACACCAATCACGTATTTTTGACCGCTTTTATCGTGTAGATGAATCCCGTACTCGTTCCACTGGTGGTACTGGTTTAGGTTTATCAATTGTCAAGACTCTTGTGGAAAAAATGGGTGGTAGTGTAGCAGTGCGATCGCACTTGGGTCAAGGAAGTGTTTTTACTGTCACTTTACCTTTGTCAATCAGCTACAGGTAATCGTACACTTACCGTAGTACCTGCAAAAGCAGAAGTGATTAGTAACTCACCACCGTGAGCTTTGACAATGCGTTGAGTAATAGCAAGTCCAAGTCCAGTTCCCGTAGATTTTGTTGAGTAAAATGGTTGGGTGAGTTTAGATAAAATCTCTGGTGGAATCAAGTTTCCGTGATTATGAATATTAATACAAACTTGATTTAAATGGTTATTTAAATTTATAGTGACAATATCTCCACAAGCAATTGCTTCATAGGCATTCCGGACAATATTAATGAACACTTGTTTTAATTTATCCTGGTCTCCAAGTATATGAGCTAATGTTATTTCTGGTGAAAATTTAATTTTCTTTCCCTGAGCTTCTGGCATTTGTTGCAATAATGGGAGTAATTCTACAATAAATTCTTTAATATCAATTTTTTCTAATTGTAAAGATTGAAGTTTCGCATAAAATAGTATTTCTTTTAATAATTTTTCTAAGCGATTTGCTTCGTCTAGAGCTAATGTCAACCGTTCTTTTGCAGATGTAGATAAATCAAGTTTATGAAAAAAATTCAAACCCATTTTTACTGTTGTAAAAGGATTGCGAATTTCATGAATAATGCAAGTAGCAAATTCACCAATAGCTGCTAAGCGCTCTTGTTCTATTAACTGAGCTTGAGTCGCTTTTAATTCTTGGGTTCTTTCTGCTACTTCTGCTTCTAGTATTGCATTAAATTCTAATTGTTGCTTATAAAGATAATAATTATCCAAAGCAGTCGCTGCACGTTCGGCAAATAATTCTGCTACTTTAACTTCTTTACTACTAAAATGACGCTGTTTTTTATTAAATGAACAAATCGTACCAATTATCTCTCCTTGTGCAGTGCGTAAAGGTACTCCTAAATAAGCACGGTATCCTTCAGGTGCTTGACCATAATCAGTACAACTTTTGGCATCTGAAACTACCAAACTTTTACCAGTTGTGACTACTGTACCAGTTAAAGTTCCATGAAGTGAATAAGTATGCTCTCCTTGACTATCCAACTCTATACTACTAGCTATGACTTTATCAAAACCATTGTGACATAAAGTAACAACAGACCAATCTAATTCTAGCAACTGACTTACACCTAAGGTAATTTTTTGTAGATAACTTTCAACTTCTCCTGTACGATAATTTAAAGAAGATAAAACTTCTAAAGTGCGTTGCTCTCGTTGCCACTTGTAATTAAAAAACATATATGATTTACTTTCTAATTTGAGTGTAATTCATTAAATAAAAATATTAACTTTATACATATGCAGATTTTACTAATTGAAGACGAAGTTAAATTAGCTCGATTTGTAGAATTAGAACTGAGTTCAGAAGGCTATCAGGTTATTGTCGCACATGATGGATTAATAGGACTAACCATAGCACGTGAATCGCACTTTGACTTAGTAATTTTAGATTGGATGTTACCAGGATTATCAGGTTTAGAAATTTGTCGTCGTTTGCGAAGTACTGGTAATCTAGTTCCAGTCATTTTATTGACTGCGAAAGACGAAATCAGCGATCGCGTAGCTGGGTTAGATGCTGGTGCTGATGATTATGTAGTTAAACCATTCAGCATCGAGGAGCTACTTGCGAGAGTTCGCGCTCATCTGCGAAGAACTCAAGAAGTAGACACAGATATTTTACAGTTTGAAGACCTGAAGTTAAATAAGAGTACGCGAGAAGTGTTTCGGGGAACACGTTTAATTGAGTTAACTGCTAAAGAATTTGACTTACTTGAGTATCTACTAACTAACGCTCGACAGGTGGTAACACGCGATCGCATTATTGAAGTGGTGTGGGGATACGACTTCTTAGGAGATTCTAATATTATTGAAGTTTACATTCGTTATTTACGTCAGAAGTTAGAAGCTAATGACGAAAAGCGTTTAATTCAAACTGTACGTGGTGTTGGTTATGTATTGCGGAGTTCAGATAGTTAGGATATAAAGTTTTATAACAATTTATTTCTGAGCTTAAACATCATTATCATTCGGGAATAGTGATTTTAAATCTCGTTGTCCGCTAACAATACGCGCAATTGTTATTTCATCGTCTACCATTAGATACAGAATAATGTAACCATCAATTGGAATTCCTCATCAAGAGGGAGCAATATGTTCATAACTGCGTCCCATACTTGGAAAATTTACAAGGTTTTTACACTTTTTCTCAAACTCTTTGATAAACCGTTCCCCAGCATCGACATTAAGACTTGTAAAATAATCAACAATTTCAGCTAAATCTTTACTTGCCATCTGGGAAATCGTAGAGCGAGTCATAGTCAAACCTCAGGTTTCTGACGCAGTTTATCTTTAAGTTGATTGATAACTACTTCTGTATCTAAAACCTCACCTCGCTCAATTTCCTTAAGACCAACTTCTACTTTTTTACGAGTATCCTCTAACCAAAGAGTATAGTACTGTTCCTGTTCTTTCAAAAGTTGGAATGCAGCAGTAATTACTTGATCTACGTCTGTATATATTCCACTTTGGATTTTTGATAGAACAAATTGCTCATGTTCGGGTTTAAGTGATATACTCATTTTTCTTATTGACTTTTCATTAGTCTAGCAATTCCGTAATTTTTTACCTTTCTATCAACTGGTCACCTGGGGAAATTGCTTAAATTGATTCCGGGATTTAGAAGAATTTAACTTTTGTCTCCACTCCCGAATCGCACTTGCTGTACGTGCTACAGGTGGTAGATACTCTTGAGATTCTTCACTAGAACTACTATTAATTAGGCGTTTGTTAGCCAAACACTCATTTAAAGTGGGTAAGTAGGATTCCATACCTAAAGACCACATGACATCATCAGCTGATTTAAAGCGTTCTTGTAAAGAAAGTTTAACCATTTTGCCTAAAACATAGCCGAAGTGGTCGCTAAGTTGTATTTCCTTTTGCCAACAAATCTCACCTGTATTCGGGTCATGGTCAAATTCTAAAGGTGCTTTCCCTGTTAATAGATATAGACACGTTACACCAACAGCATAAATATCACTGGCAAACACTGGACGCAATGAAAACTGTTCTGGTGGTGCAAACCCCATTGTTCCGACAAAATTAGTGCTAACTGTTTTGTTAGTTGAGTTTTCTGTAGTCCGGGCTAATTCTTCTTTAACTGCACCAAAGTCAATTAGTACTAAACGTCCATCATCATCACAGCGTAACAGATTTTGGGGTTTAATATCCCGATGAATTACTCGATGTTTGTGGATATATTGTAGTACTGGCAGAATATCCTGCAAAAACTGCTTTGCTCCAGCTTCGTTTTTAGTACCGTTGCGTCTAACTTCTCGTGCTAATGTGCAACCACGTACGTATTCTTGAACCAAGTAAAATTCCCCATTTGTTTCAAAGTAATCTAGGAGCATGGGTATTTGAGAATGACTACCTAGTTGTCCTAAAGTTTTGGCTTCTTTTTCAAATCTTTGGCAAGCGCGTTGCCGACTTTTGGGGTTAGTGACTTTTGGACAAAGCTGTTTAATTACGCACATAGGGTTTCCTGGTAATGTCACATTTCTTGCTAAAAAAGTGACACCAAAACCACCTCTACCTAAAATCCGCAAGATTTCATAGCGATCGCGGAACAATTGCTTGGAACCACACATCTGGCCAAGTTGAGTCTGTTCTAAAATGTCTGCGTGAAAATTCGATACATTAGGAGGAAAGCAAGTCATTGGACAAGGGGTTTGTAGAGGTGGAACAGCTACTATAGATAGTCTTTAATGTAACTACAAACCTAAATTTGTGCCATAAGTAATGCTGTATCTTTGCACAATCCTGACGTTTTGTTCCGTTAGATACATAATTCCAAATACAAAATTTAAAAAATTAACTCGAATTTCTCCGGATGCAATTTTCATGCTCATAAGCATAACTATTACTTATTCTCGTCAATTATACGAGGACTTGCTTCACCAAGAGACTAAAGATATTACTTGGAAGGCAAAGCATTAAATTTTTACCAGCATCTCCTAATCTAACTGAGTCATCCCCTTGACACAATTAAACTTACAGTCATATTATTTAGGAGTCCTAAATAAATATCAAAGAAGGTGGCTTTATGCGAAAAGCTGTGTTTTATCATGCTGGTTGTGCTATTTGTTCTACTGCGGAGCAGGAGTTTGTAATGGCGCTAAATCCTAGTCACTACCAGGTTGAGGTGGTACATTTGGGCACTGACAAGTCTCGTATTGCTGAAGCAGAATCCGCTGGTATTAAGTCGGTTCCTGCTTTATTAATTGATGGTCGTCCATTTCACATTAACTTTGGCGCATCATTGGAAGATGTAAAAGCTGTATAAATTATAGTTGCACTGTCTGTAACACATTACTTGCTGGCTGTGCAGCGATCGCTTGATGCCATGTTGATTTCTACTGAGGATTTAGGAGCCAATGTCTTTAAATATTGAACTTTTGGAACAAAGCTTTGAGCTAGTGAAAGGTCGTGGAGAGGAATTTACAGATCACTTCTATACAACCCTGTTTGCCGATTATCCAGCTGTGGAACCCCTATTCGCAAATACTCACCTACATGAACAAGGAAAAAAGCTCTTTGCTTCATTAGTCTTCGTCGTGGAAAGTTTACGCAAGCCAGAAGCTTTAGATAGTGTATTGAAAGAACTAGGTAGGCGTCACGTTAAATATGGGGTATTACCACAACACTACTCAATGGTTGGTCACTCGTTGCTGAAAACTTTAGAGTGGGCGCTAGACAGCGATTGGGTTCCTGAGGTTGAACAGGTTTGGGTAATTGCCTATAACGCTGTTACCCAACGTATGTTACAAGGTGCTGATTATTCATATGAAGATTCTTAGAGTGGCTAACCGATAGTGATTTATCTTGCATTACACATCTGACATACCTGGTTCTCTATAGAGTCTATACTGTTAATATCCACTAACATACCCGGTCAATTTGTAGATCGATTGTAGCAAGACCGACCTTGTTCCTTGACTCCAGTTAGCTATGGAAACTAACGTGACAACAAATCCACCCCAAAACTCACTGCAACAGCGTGTCGTTATTGGACTCAGCAAAATTGGACTGGCGCTCAAAAGTCATTCCTGGCAAGACGCTGGGCAGCATGGACTAACGCCTACTCAAGGGCAAATTTTGGTGTTGTTACGCTCCAAAGGATCAAGTGGAATGCGGTTATCAGGAGTGGCGATTGAACTAGGGGTATCAGCAGCGACAACGAGTGATGCTGTGACAACCCTGGTTGAGAAAGGACTGGTTCAGAAAACGAAAGCCATTGATGATGGACGGGCGATCACAATTTTACTGACTCCCCAAGGACAACAAGCCGCTGAGCAAAGTTCAGGTTGGTCTGATTTTTTGCTGGACGCAGTGAGTGAGCTATCTGAGACAGAGCAGGAAGTGTTTTTACGGGGTCTGATCAAAATGATCAGAAAATTACAAGAGCAGAAACAAATTTCTGTAGCTCGAATGTGCATCAACTGTCAGTTCTTCCACCCTAATATCTACCCCAATTCAGACCAACCCCACCACTGTAGCTTTGTGGATGCCCCGTTTGGTGATCAGAAACTACAACTTGATTGCCCTGATCAAATTACTGCTGAATTGACAACGACTCAGAAAAATTGCGAGATATTATCACTGTAGTTTTTGGAACTGACAGATGCAAGCAATCAAACTCAATACTATCTATTTTTTATCCAACTGCGCGATGATTTTATTCCTGGGATTCTTCAACTAAGTCAAAACGTTGAGATTCACGATACTCGCGTCCCAATCTCATTGCTTCATCAAAAGCAGGATTATCTTTAAATGTACCCGACACTTTTTTCTACCAGGGAGTGGTACTTTCTGTTTGATGTTCGATCTGATTTTTGAGACGTGCGACTTCAGCTTCTAAAATTGCTACTCGTTCTTCAAGTTGCATTGCTCATATACCTTACAGATTAATCCTTTATATAATTTCTGGGAGCTAGAATGCTCCCTTATTTAATTTCCTCCCACTCCACACCCCTACGGTACTTCAATTACAATCAACCCATTATCTGGTAAGTAATTGCAAAAACGTCCTTCATCTGATAGAGTCAACAACAAACTTAAGCGGGAATCTGGTGGTATTTGTAAATCTGCCCAAGGTACAGCTATTTCTAGACAAGTATTTAAGCCCACTTGAGCGCGGGTAGTGCGATAATGCCATTGATAATTCTCTACCGCTTCCCTAAATAATATGGATTGCGTCAGCAAGTTAATTTCTAGATGGTGATGAAATAAATAATTAACTGGTGCTGTATCGGGTATATCCGCTAAGGGTATGGGACTATTATTCATTGTCTTGTCAGGATAAAACCAAGCTAAATTTAACTCTGGTGGCAAATCTTGTCCTGGTTTAACTCCACTTTTAAAGTCCAAGCGTAAATAAAAATTCAGGTGGTCTACTCCATACCACAAACGTTGGACAGCACTACTATTGTGCATTGTCCCACGTGCGCCGCCAATTTCTATGCGTCCAGCTTTATCCCAATCTTGTTCATCACCTAACCCATCAATTACAGGGTGAATGAAGCTTTGGGGACGATGATCTGTTTTTACTTCGTGAGGTTCTACTGGTTGTCGCAGATACGATGGTATACGTTCATTCAATGCTTGGTAAAGACCACACAAATGTTCTCTAAATAATTGATCGAAAATTGCATCTTGGTTGGAAGAATGTCCCTCACCAAACCACCAAAACCAATCAGAACCTTCGGCAGCGTATAATGCTTCCCAAGCTTCAGGGTTATTTTCTTCGGTTGCTTCCGGATGATTTGCTAAAACTTGTCTTGCTTGAGTTAGATAATCCCATGCGCGATTTTTCGCGGGGTCTCCTATCCATGTGGTAAAGCTACCATCTACCCAAGAACCACTATGCAGTTGTTCACCTGGTATGGTTGCTGTAGCGGGAAATTCTGCTAAAAATTCGGAGACTGTGACTAATTTCAGGTGAGGTTCTGCTTCTAAGCTAGAGTATAATGCTTCTAGAAAAGGTTTACCGTCTTCAGGATAAAATTCCCAGCAGTTTTCTCCATCAAGAGCAATGGTAACTAACCATGGTTGGTTTGGATCTTGCTCTTTTTGCATCCGAGCGATCGCCTGTAAGTGTCCGATTAAATCCCCTGCTGCTTGTTTCGCTGGCATGGCACTATAGCTAAAGCCGATTAAATCTGATAATCTATGATCCCGGAATACAATTGCTAAATCACCCGCTGAAGTTTCCAAACGATAAGGTCGATAAAGTAATTCTGGTTGTTCAACATTTCCCACATTATCTCGATGAAAAATATGTTTAAGTGACCACCCTAAAACCGCTTCATCTGAGCAAATCCACTTAAACCCTTGCTTGATAATATACGGTAAAATTTCCGGACTTACTGACTGTTCTGAAGGCCATAAACCACGAGGAGTGCATCCAAAGCGGTCTTCATATATATTCCAAGCTTTTTGAAGGTGGCGGGGTATATCTTCTGCCCATCGAAAGGGATACTGGGGCAAGGTCATATTGGGCACAGCTATCTGACCAGAATTAGTGTCAGCAAGTAAAGGTAAAATTGGGTGAGTGTAGGGTGTAGTGGTCACTTCCAATTGACCCTGTTCTTGCATTTTCCGATGTTGGGGGATGATGCGGCTAAGAATTTGCCTTTGCTTAGAGTAAATTCGTTGGCGATCGCTTAAAGTAAAATTTTGTCCTTGTTTTAGCCAAGTGGCAATTTCTGGGTCATCCCAAAATAGCGGGTCAATCCATGCTAAATTATGCCAAGCTAATAAATCTCCATAATCTTGCTCTTGCCAATTTGTCAAACACCAACTTAAACCTTTATCCTGACGTTGTTGATACAACTGAGCATAGCGAGGATGGGGATCAATCAAGGTATGATGATTCGCATCAAAAAAATGCTGAATGATAAATTCCCGCTTGCGATCGTCTAGTTGTTCCCAAGGAGTTAGACTAACTTCCAAATAAGGGTCAAAAGCTCTACCCGCAATATAATCTTCTAACTGTAATATCAGCGACGGTACAAGATTTACAGTTTGGTGTAACTTGGGATACCGTTCTAACAGAAGTACCAAATCTAAATAGTCTTTAGTACCGTGCAACCGTACCCATGGGAGACGATAGCGACTGCTTCCATGAGAAATCGCGCTGTTTGGAGATTTATACAGCGGTTGGTGTTGATGCCAAATAAAAGCGATGTACAGGGGATGAGACATATGATAAGTAAAAAGTATAAAGTAAAAAGGCAAAAGGAAAGAGACAGGAAAAGAAAATCTATAACCTTTTACCCTTTACCTTTTGCCTTTTATCTTTAGAACACTTGTTCAACTTCAGCAATTTCTGGAATCATTTCTTTGAGACGACGCTCAATACCCATTCTCAGGGTCATAGTGGAACTAGGACAGCTACCGCAAGCACCTTGTAGGCGTAATTTTACAATCGGACCATCAAGTTCTACGAGTTCCACATTACCACCATCTGAGATCAGATAGGGACGCATTTCGTCCAAAACTGTTTCTACATTATCATTTGTTAATTCCATGGTTGTTCCTTTTTAGGTGTTAGTGTATTTAAATCCTAGCAGGGTGAGAGGGAGTGAGGGGGAGAG
>Ga0224723_1002256_pt1 | contig 10813 bp, 12 predicted proteins | sample Balambano_FR2_Me_FD_161647 | JGI IMG/M metagenome (GOLD analysis project Ga0224723, IMG submission 161647) | Freshwater sediment microbial communities from Lake Towuti, South Sulawesi, Indonesia - Balambano_FR2_MetaG | ecosystem: Environmental > Aquatic > Freshwater > Lake > Sediment | place...
GTTCGGTCACGGTGCGCAAAAGCCAGACGATCGGAGCGGCGGCCTTCGATAGAAACCACATCGGTCCCGCAACGACACAGGCCAGCCGTTCGGAGTTCCGCAATGCCAGACGCTTCGGCACCAGCTCGCCGATCGTTACCGATACGAACGCAATCGAGGTGATCACGACGGCGGTGGCGACCGGGCCGGCATAAGCTCCTATGAGGGGGGCGTCGGCGAGCGCGGCCGCAAGCGGGTCGGCCAGCGCAGCCTCGCCATAGGCGCCGGAGAGGATCGCGACGACCGTAATGCCGATCTGCACCGTTGAGAGGAAGCCGGAGGGGTCGTCCACCAGCTTGATCGCGGTCAACGCCCCGCGCCGGCCCTCGGAGGCGAACTGCTGCAGCCGCGCCCGACGTGACGACACCACCGCCAGTTCGGACATTGCCAGGAAGCCGTTCAATATTATGAGGGAGAAGACGATGAGAATTTCTTGCCAGACCATTTGGCCTTGGTGATCCACACTCGCTTTGAAACATCGGCGCGGCGCCCGCGCGAGAGGCTAGAGATGGGCGGGTTCGTCGGCCGCCTTAAGCTAAGTCAGATGGGCGGCGCTGTCACGCCGCCGGCAGGGGCTTCTTTCAAATCTTCTGATTGTACGCCCCGATCTCGGGATAGTTCCGCAGATGGGCGTCGATCTCGCCGAAGATGGCGCGCATATTCGCCTCCGAGGTCGGGCTTTCAACCACCACCACCAGCTCCGGCTTGTTGGAGGAGGCGCGCACCAGGCCCCAGGTGCCGTCGTCCAGCACTACGCGCACGCCGTTGACCGTCACGAGGTCGCGGATGCGCTGGCCGGCGACCGGCGCGCCGTTCTTGGCGAGCCCCTCGAAATGCGCGGTGACGCGCTCGACGATGCCGTATTTCACCTCGTCATCGCAGTGAGGCGACATGGTGGGGGACTGCCAGGTCTTGGGCAGATCCCGCTCCAGCTCGGCCATGGTCTTCCCAGGATTGCGGTCGAGCATGTCGAGAACCGCGAGCGCCGAGACGAGGCCGTCGTCATAGCCGCGCCCGATCGGGGGATTGAAGAAGAAGTGGCCGGACTTCTCGAAACCGACCAGCGCCTTGTTCTCGTGGCTGTAGCGCTTGATGTAGGAATGCCCGGTCTTCCAGTATGTCGTGGTCGCGCCATTGGCCTGCAGCACCGGGTCGGTTAGGAACAGGCCGGTGGACTTCACGTCCACCACGAATTTGGCCCCTTTGTGCAGGCTGGAGATGTCGCGGGCCAGCATCACGCCGACGCGGTCGGCGAAGATTTCGCGGCCTTCATTGTCCACCACGCCGCAGCGGTCGCCGTCGCCGTCGAAGGCGAGGCCCACATCGGCGCCATGCTCCTTCACCGCATGGCTGACCGAATGCAGCATGGCCATGGCTTCGGGGTTGGGATTGTAATGCGGGAAGTTGTAGTCCAGCTCGCAATGCAGCGTCACCACCTCGCAGCCCACCGCCTCCAGCACCTGCGGGGCGAAGGCGCCGGCCGTGCCGTTGCCGGTGGCGCAGATCACCTTCAGCTTGCGGGCCAGCTTCGGGCGGCCGGCGAGATCGGCGATATAGCGCTCGGCGAGGTCCGGCGCGAAGCGGTAGGAGCCGCCGCCGGCCAGCTCATAGCGCCCGTTCATGACGATGTCCTTCAGCGCGGTCATGTCGTCCGGGCCGAAGGTGAGGGGGCGGTTCATCCCCATCTTGATGCCGGTCCAGCCATTGTCGTTATGGCTCGCGGTGACCATGGCGACGCCTTCCACCTCCAGCGCGAATTGCGCGAAATAAGCCATCGGCGACAGCGCCAGCCCGATGTCGTGCACCTCGGCGCCGCCGGCCATCATGCCCACGATCAGCGCCTCCTTGATCGAGGAGGAGTAGGAGCGGAAATCGTGGCCGGTGACGAAGCGCACCGGCACGCCGCGCTGGCGGAGCAGCGTGGCGAGACCCAGCCCGATGCCCTGCATTCCCATCAGGTTGATCTCCTGGGGGAACAGCCAGCGCGCGTCATATTCGCGAAAGCCGGTGGGCTTGATGAAGGGCAGCCGCTCGAAATCCGCCGTGTTGGCGACGAGATCGGTTCTGGGCGTCGGAAACATCAGATTTCCTCAAGGGCGCAAGTCACCCGGTCGCGGCCGTCAAGGATCACGGCCGTGCAAGGGGCTTCGGTTGAAGGTCAGCTAACGGGATAAAGCGTCGGGACGTGAAACGCCAGTCTCCATTTGACCTGTGTGGCATCACGGATGCTGCACCATCAAGAGACGCCCGCCACGCAGCTCGAAGCCGGAGAGGCGGTTGATGAAGCTCATGCCAAGAAGGTTCTGCGTCATCTTGCCGGGCTCTGCGATCACCGCCTTAACGTCGCGGACGAGGATGCTGCCAATCCGGACATAGTCCAGGGTGACGGGCGCGACGCGGGCGATGCCGTTCGCGGTGCTTGAACGGCTGGTGAAGCGCAGCGTCTGCTGGGTGAAGCCGAGCTTGATGGCGGTCTCGTAGTTCAGCGCCACATAGGTTGCCCCCGTGTCGGTCAGCAGTTCCACGGTCGTGCCGCCGATATCGGCCTCCACGATATAATGCCCATAGAGATTGGGATTGAGCGTGACGCTGCGCCCGGGCTGGGTGACCTTCTCGACAAAACTGTCGAACTCCGTCACGGAGCGGCGCAATTCGGCCGCCAGCCCATCCTGGGAAGCGCCGCTTCCGGCGCGCGGCTCCAGCGCTCCGGTTTCGGCCGGCATGCGGGCGTCGGAGGCGATGCTCGACTGCATGCCCGGCCATTGCCGCTCGACGATGCGATACACATCCTCGAAATAGTAGAAGCTCGCCGCGCCGGTCCCGGCGACGGCCAGCCACATGCCAGCCTCCCTCAAGGCCCGGCGCATCCCGCTCCGGAATGCCATGCCCGTCTGCTCCTCGCTCTCAAGGACCGGCGTGGGCGAACTGCGGTCCCTCCGGCCCTAGCCCCTCAGTTCCAGGAACTCCCCTGAGAACTCATATGAGCGCAAACGGCTTAAGAAACTCATACCAAGCAGGCTCTGATGCAGGCTTCCGGGCCGCGCCACCAAGGCTTCGACGTCCCGAATTGCGACATTCCCGATATTCACCTGGGGGAGCCGGAGACGGGCGGCGAAGGATGCGCCATTGGCGGTTTGCACCGGCACCGAATAGCGCAGCGACGCGGTGTCGATGCCGAGCTTGCGAGCGTCCTCGAACCGCAGCACCACGGTGGACGCGCCGGTATCGACGATCATGTCGACGCGCTTGCCGGCGACCTTGGTGTTGGCGATGAAGTGCCCGGTCCAGCCGCGTTTGATTCGGACGGCCTGAACGGCGCCGTTATTGCCGGTGATGTTGATCTGAGAGCCTTCGGGGCTCAGCTCGCCGATGACGCGGTCGGCGACGGTCGCCAGTTCAAACCGGTAAGCGTAGAGCCCAACGAGCACCAGAAGGAGAGCAGCCCAGCTTAGCAAGTGACGCACGGCCTGAAACACGCGGCCGCGATAGGACGCCGTGATCATGCCGCCGACGAAGATCAGCACGGCGAGCCCTGCGGTCAGCTGCACGAAGAGATCCGTGGAGATGCCTGCGATCACGCCGGAATCGCCGGTCACGATCAGCACAATCACCGCCCCCAGCAGAATCAGGATCGCAATCCAGCCCGACACTATCCGCCTCGCCTACCCAGAAACCTTGCATAATATATGGCATAATAGAGAGCGCTAGGACTGTTTTTTCCGGAACAGATCGAGTTCGACGACCTTGCTGGCGTCCGGCTCCGGCTCTTTCTCCGGCTGGACCGCGGCGTCCCGTCCCGCGCCGCCGCTGACGATCGCGCGGTCAACCTGCGGAGCAGGTCCGGGCAGCGGCAGCGCCGTGCGCTCCGGCGCCGGCTGCGGGGCCGCGGCCAGCCCGGCATCCTCGCCCTCATAGATGGCGGGCGCGAACAGATTGGGATTAAAGCCGAACTGGACGTGAGGATCGACGAAACTCTTGATCGCCGCAAAGGGGATGACGAGCCGCTCCGGGATGTTGTGGAAGGACAGCTTCACCTCGAAGCGGTCATCGAACACCTGAAGGTCCCAGAACTTGTATTGCAGCACGATGGTCATATCGACCGGGTACTGGTCTTTCAGGCGCTTGGACAGGATGACGCCTGGAGCCGTGGTGCTGAAATTGATGAAGAAGTGGTGCTCGCCAGGGAGGCCGCGCTTCTGCACACGCTGAAGCACTGTGCGGATGATGCCGCGAAGGGCCTCGCTTGCCAGGACATCGTAACGGATCTTGTCGTCTGACATCATCTCGTCGGGGATATCGCCTCAGCCTATCAAGCATGCCCTGCCGGGTGGAGGGCTTCTGTTGCCCGGTGCCCTCCAAACCGCGCCTAGCCGTGCTGAACGTCTAGGACTTCAATTCGGCGAACCGCACTGCGTTACGCAGCGAGGCGAGCCTCAGCATAGTTGTCGTTGGCAACTATATGTTTGGCCCGATGACGGCGGAACCATGCCGAGCGAAAACAGACCCTTTACACTCTCGTCGATCCTATTTCGCCCCCATCAGAAGCTCGCCTGTCCTGCGCGAACTTGTGGTGGAGGCGCCGGGTACCGCCCCCGGGTCCGAAAAGTTTATTACGGACGTCATTTATCGCCATAGCCGTTGCCGGCAGTTTCAATATAGGGTCATCCCGGCGCAAAAAAAAGGCCGAATGTCCCCTTTCCGCAGAAGCGCACAACCGGCGCTTAAAGCGCTTCCGGAAAGCTGTTGCACGGGCTTTTTCGGGTGAGAAGCCCGGCCGGCAAAAGCCTGGGGCCGTTCCCGGTCCTGCTGAACGGGGTAACGGCTCTGAGCGCGGTTTTCAGGCCGGGGTAGGGCGGATCTCCGCCCGCGGCGCGTCACTTCCAGCAGACGGTGGCGGTGGCCTTGCAGGTGTGCTCGTCGAAAATGCCAACGTCGAGAAAGAGCTCGCAGGAAACCGTCTTGGGCCCGGTCGTATAGGTCTTGATGCCCTTCTGCTTCGCCCAGTCCGCGATATGCCGGTCGAGCAGAGCCTGCGCGTCGCGCATCGGGCCTTCCTTGCCGTAATCGTTCACCGAAAAGGCATGCTTCTGGCAGGCCGCGTGAGCCGGTGCGGCGAAAGCGAGAGCGGCGCAGGCGAGGGTGACGGGGAGGCGGTGGCGGAGCACGGTTTTATCCTTGGCGCTTGAGGGTTCGCATCGCCGGCATCATGGGAGGAAACCCGAAGCGCTGCTATGGCTTTAGGGTCACGGCTGCAGAGAAAAGCCGAGGCTGGCGACGGCGTCTCAGCGGCAGACCATGGCCTCGGCCGTGCATTCATATTCGTTGAGCGCCTGCAGATAGACCTTGCAGGAAACCTTGCGGTTCCTCGGCTTGACGAGGGGGAGGCCGTAGCGCGCGCCCCAGGCCGCGATCTCCTTGTCGAGGCGGCTTTGCGCCTCCTTGCGCGGACTGTCCTCGCCGAAGCCGACCCACTCCCCTTTCAGCGTCTTGCAGATCTGCGCCTGCGCCGAGAAGCCCAAAGCAAGGCTGAGCGCGAAGGCCAGGACAAGGGCGGCGAGGTAACGAGCCATGGCGCTGCCGGCGAAGGAAACGGGGCGGAGGAAGCAAGCCCCGCGCCCCGTTGTCGAATGGCTCAAAGCCTATTCCGAAACTTGAAGATTGACGGCCTTGGGGCCCTTGCCGCGCGGGTCGGGCTGCGTCTCGAAGGAGACGCGCATTCCCTCGTCGAGCATGGGTACGCCGGACCGTTCCACGGCGGAGATATGGACGAACACGTCCTTGCCGCCCTCATCGGGCGTGATGAAACCGAAACCCTTCGTTTGGTTGAAGAATTTCACGGTACCGGACTGACGCATGCGAAGGCTCCTCTTCCCCAAAAGGTCAATGCCGGCGGCCCGCAGGCATGCCGGTTTAGGCAGTCACCTCAGATGTCGGGGGAAAGTCGAACGCGCGATACCCACGCTGCGAGCGATAGTTCATGCTACGTCAGTTATTTCCACCGGGTCCGATAGGCCGCCCGATGGCCCGGAGTATGGGGGATTTGGCAAAGCTCGGCAACGGTTTTCTGCGGTGAGGCGGCCGGATCGGCAGCGTGCATGCGCATTGCGCGATCCTGTCCACACAGGCCTTGTCATTGCTATCAACTTAAGCTCTAACAGGCCGCGCGGGCACAGTTTTTCGGATCGGTTCGGGCGGGGAGGGAGCATGACGAAATTGCCACAGGCCGCGATGGCTTGCGCGCTGATCGGGGCTATCGCCAGCGGCGCGCAAGCCTTCTCCGATCTCGCCCAATCGAAAAAGAGCCTGGAGGCGACCAAGACGAGCTGGATCAATTTCGGCTCGAAGGGGGGCAGGCAGATCGTGATGTTCGACTATTTCGCAATGTTCAAATGCGATCTGAAGGCCGTCAAATATTCCCTCGACTCGCGCGCGGTCGACAAGACCTTCGCCATGCCGGCCTGCGATCCGGCCAACCCGTTCAAGGTGGACAAGGCCGAGCAGCTCGCGCTTCCGATCAGCGGCAATGTCAAGACGGTCAGCGTGCAGCTTGTCTATGCCGACGGCGCCACCAGCCCGATCCGCACCTACGCCTCCTGCAGCCTCGACGATAATTCCAATTGCGCCCACCTCATCCGCGAAGGCTCCTGAGACCGCCCGCCGCGCCCACGCGCCCTGCCGCGCCGCGCTATCCCCCCTCGCAGGCTTGCAATTCACCGGCTGGGAGACCAAAGTGCTGGAGGCAGATCGCCCCGTAGAGACGGATCGGGAGAGACGTGACGCTAGCCAGTCCCGCGGCGCCGGCCGCAGCAGCCGCTCCTTCTTCCGCGCTGGCGCTGGAGAAGATCAAGGTCGCCTTTCCGGAGCGTAGCGGGCAGCTCTTCGTCGCGGTCGAGGGCGTGAACCTGACGGTTGCCGATGGCGAGTTCGTGGCGATCGTCGGCCCGACCGGCTGCGGCAAGTCCACCCTCCTCAACATCGCCGCCGGGCTGATGGCCCCGAGCGCGGGATTGTGCCGCGCGGCGGGAGCGCCCGTGACGGGGCTGAACCGCCAGGCCGGCTATCTCTTCCAGTCCGACGCGCTGATGCCCTGGAAGACGGCGATCGAGAATGTCGCCATCGGCCTGGAGGTGCGCGGCCGGCCCCGGTCCGAAGCGCGCGCCGAGGCGGCGTCCTGGCTGAGCCGCGTCGGACTCGGCGCGTTTCTCGACCGCTATCCCCACCAGCTCTCGGGCGGGCAGAGGAAGCGCGTCGGCCTCGCCCAGGTGCTGATCCTGCATCCCCGGCTGCTGCTGATGGACGAGCCGTTCGGCCCGCTCGACGCGCAGACGCGCGCGCTGATGGGCGAGCTTCTCCTCGATTTGTGGTCGGCCGACCGCAAAGCGGTGCTGTTCGTCACGCACGATCTGGAGGAGGCGATCGCGCTCGCCGACCGGGTGGTGATCATGTCGGCGGGGCCGCGCTCCACCATCATCGCCGATCACAAGGTGCCGCTGTCACGCCCGCGCGACATCACCGAGAGCCGGCATCTGCCCGGCTTCATCGAGACGCATAAGGCGATCTGGCAGCAATTGAAGCGCGAAGTGCTGAGGGCCTATGCCGATGCCCCAGGGTAGATCGCGCCTTCTCCTCCTGACGCTGCAGATCCTGGTCGGCCTGGGCGGGCTTCTGGCCTGGCACCTGCTGACGACGGCGCCCGTCTTCGGCGGCAAGCCGCTGCTGGACCCGTTCTTCTTCTCCACCCCGCTCGACGTGCTGGCCCGGACCTACAAGGACTTCGCCTCCGGCGTGGTCTGGCGCCATCTCGGCATCACCTTGCTGGAGACGGTGCTGGCCTTCGTCATCGGCGCGGCGGGCGGCATCGTGATCGGCTTCTGGTTCGCGCGCAGGGCGCTCCTCGCCGCTGTGATGGACCCCTATGTGAAAGCCGCGAACGCCCTGCCCCGCGTGGTGCTGGCGCCGATCTTCGCGCTGTGGTTCGGGCTCGGCATCTGGTCGAAGGTGGCGCTCGGCGTGACGCTGGTGTTCTTCATCGTGTTCTTCAACGTCTATCAGGGCGTGAAGGAGGTGAGCCCTTCCGTGCTGGCGAATGCGCGGATGCTCGGCATGAACGACCGCCAGCTCTTGCGACATGTCTATCTCCCTTCGGCGATGTCCTGGGTGTTCTCCTCGCTGCACACTTCGGTCGGCTTCGCCCTGGTCGGCGCGGTGGTCGGTGAATATCTCGGCTCCGCCGCCGGGCTCGGCTACCGGATCGCGCAGGCGGAAGGGGTGTTCGACGTCACCGGCGTATTCTCCGGCATGCTGATCCTGGCTATGTTCGTGATCGTGATCGACAGCTTCGTCTCGCTGGCCGAGGCGCATCTTCTGAAATGGCGTCCGCGCGAGACGACAGCGACGGCCACCGCCCAAGGATAACGACAGGAGGAAGACGATGAAGGTTCTGACCAAAGCCGCGGCCGCGCTAGCCCTGGCGCTGACGCTTTCTGGCCCGGCCCAGGCCGCCGAGCCGGAGAAGAAGGACGTGACGCTCGGCGTCGGCGGCAAGTCGCTGCTTTATTATCTGCCGCTCACCGTCGCGGAGAGGAAGGGCTACTTCAAGGATGAGGGGCTGACCGTCACCATCAACGACTTCAAGGGCGGCGCGCAGAGCCTGCAGGCGCTGCAGGGCGGCTCGGTCGATGTCGTCACCGGGGCGTATGAGCACACCATCCGGATGCAGGAGAAAGGCCGCCCGGTCATCGCGCTGATCGAGCTCGGCCGCTTTCCCGGCATCGTGCTGGCCGCGAAAGCCGAGCTTAAGGACAAGGTGAAGAAGCCGGGCGACCTGAAAGGCATGAAGATCGGCGTCACCGCGCCCGGCTCCTCGACCCACAATTTCGTCAATTACCTGCTGGCCAAGGACGGCGTGAAGGGCGAGGAGGTCTCCATCATCGGCGTCGGCGGCGGCGCGACCGCGGTCGCCGCGATCAGGCGCGGCGAGATCGACGCGCTGTCCAATCTGGAGCCCGTCATCTCCACCTTGATGCGCGACAATGCCTTGGCGATCCTCGCCGACAGCCGCACCGAGGCGGGCTCGAAGGCCATCTTCGGCGGCAACAGCTCGGCGGCGGTGCTCTATTCCACGCCCGAGTTCATCGAGAAGAACCCCGAGACCGTCCAGCGCCTCGTCAACGCGCTGCACAAGGCGCTGAAATGGATTGCGAGCGCCTCGACCGACGACATCGCCGCCGCCGTGCCGGAGGAGTATTATCTCAACGACCGCGCCCTCTATATCGAGGCGGTGAAGAACTCGCTGCCTACCTACTCCCGCGACGGCGTCATCACCCTCGACAGCATGAAGGCGGCGCAGGAGCTTCTCTCCTTCGACGCCGAGGTGGCCGCAGCCAAGGTCGATCTTTCCAAGACGTTCGACAGGCGCTTTGTCGATAAGCTGCGCTGACTGTGGCCAGGCTTTCACGTTGGCCGGGCAGCCGCCCGGCTGACGGTCTGGGGGGAGCCGCCTCAAAAAGAGACTTAACCCCAGATGCCGTCGGCGATAAAAATGAGCAGCCACGGATAAATAGCCGATCGCAGCCATGACCGAACCCGCCCCCTCCAGCGCCGACTGGCCGCGCTTCCTGCCGAGCGGCGATCATGCCATCACCGTGGAGCTGGGCGCGGGCGTCGACCGCGCCGTCAGCGCGCGGGTGGTGCGGCTGCACCGGCATTTGCGGAATGCGCCGCTGGACGGCGTGATCGAAACGCTGCCCAGCTTCCGCTCGCTGCTGGTCCAGTTCGATCCGCGCCGGACCGATCCCGCGGCGCTGGAAGAGGGCCTTCGCGCCGCTATCGCGGGGCTGACCACGGAGCCGCTGCCCTCGCGGCGCTGGACCATCCCGGTCTGCTATGCCGCGGAGATGGCGCCCGACCTCGCCGAGCTTGCCGCGCTCTGCGGCATGAGCGAGGCGCAGGTCGTCGAATGCCAATGCAGCGTCGTCTATTACGTCTACATGCTCGGCTTCCTGCCGGGCTACGGCTATCTGGGCGACGTGCCGGAGCCGCTGCGCCTGCCGCGGCGCACGGACCCGCGCACCCGCGTTCCCGCCGGCTCGCTGGCGATCGCGACCGGCTTCGCCTCGGTCTACCCGTTCGAGAGCCCCGGCGGCTGGCATGTCATCGGCCGCAGCCCCGTGACGTTCTTCGACGCCGTCGCAGCCGAGCCGGCCTTGCTCGCGCCGGGCGACGCGATCCGGTTCGAGCCGATTTCCGCCGAACGTTTCGACGACCTGCGCGGCGTGAAGCCTGCGGCCGCGCCGGCCCAGTCGAATGGAGCCGGATTATGACCGCCGCGCTCTCCGTGCTCTCGCCGGGCCTCAACGTGACCGTCCAGGATCTCGGCCGCGCCGGCTTCCAGGCGCTCGGCGTGCCGACCAGCGGCGCGCTCGATGCGGCGATGCTGCGGCTGGCCAACTGGCTCGCCGGCAATGACGCGGGCGAAGGCGCGCTGGAAATGCGGTTCAGCGGGCCGAGCTTTGCGGTGTGCGGCGGCGCGGTCCATCTCGCCCTTGCCGGCGAGGCCGCGGACATCGAGCTGCTGCCGCCCTTCGAGGGGCGCTATCCGGCCTATCGCGGCATTACATTGGAGGCGGGGCAGCGCTTCCGGATCGCGCTGCGCGGGCTTGCGCCATGCTACCTGGCGATCGAAGGCGGCTTTGCGCTGCAGCCGGTGCTCGGCAGCCTGTCGACATTGACAATCTGCGGGCTTGGCGGCTTCGATCGCCAGGTAGCATGGCGC
>Ga0224723_1002257_pt1 | contig 10812 bp, 7 predicted proteins | sample Balambano_FR2_Me_FD_161647 | JGI IMG/M metagenome (GOLD analysis project Ga0224723, IMG submission 161647) | Freshwater sediment microbial communities from Lake Towuti, South Sulawesi, Indonesia - Balambano_FR2_MetaG | ecosystem: Environmental > Aquatic > Freshwater > Lake > Sediment | place...
AGTGCCGTAAAGGTCATCGTCGGGGTGCAGCAGCTCGCGCATGTGGCGGTAGGGCATCGGCCCGTCCGGCATCCTGCGCTGGATCATGGCAAAGAACGATTCCGACCAGCACAGCTCGCCGCGGGCCAGATTCCAGTAGAGCAGCGCCGCGCCGCCGTCGCGGAGCAATAGCTCGGTGCCGTCCCGCAGCTCGCCCGTCGAGCGCATCAGCGCGGCGTGGCGGGAACGGGTCATCAGCAGCAGCATGATCATAGCGCCGAGAAACAGGCCGACAAGCAGCGTTGTCAGCATATCGCTCGATGTCCGCTGAAGCTCGGCCGCCTCGGCCTGCCCGGCGCCGCAGCCAAGCGCCGCAAGCCACGCAGCCGCCCGCGCAGCATCGGCCGGGAGGCCGCGGGGGGATGGTGAACGGCGCTGCGGCATTGCGCGATCCGGCATGCAGACCCTTCGAAGACTTGACATCCACAAGGATATTGCATGCCAAACTTGCCGTGATTCTAGAACTCTCGGCGAGGCCTCAGGCCGGGTTTTCCGGCTCCTTTAACATCTTGCTGGCGATTTCATAGACGTCCCGCGACAGATCTTTTGCCCCCAGCACACGCTCCAGCGCCTTTTTCGCCGCCTTCTGGCGCTTCGGTTCCAGCATGCGCCACGTCTCGAACGCCGCCAGCAGGCGCGCGGCCATCAGCGGATTGAAGCCGTTCAGCTCCAGCACCGCGTCAGTGAGAAACTCATAGCCCTCGCCGCAAGGCGCGTGAAACGCGACCATATTGCCGGAGAAGGCGCCGATCAGGGAGCGCACCCGGTTCGGATTGGTCATGGCGAACTGCGGATGGGCCTTCAGCTCGGCAACGCGCTCCAGCGTGCCGGGCAAAGGCGACAGAGCCTGTAGCGCGAACCACTTGTCCAGGACCAGCGCATCACTCTTCCAGCGCCGGTAGAAGCTGTCGAGGACGGTCTGGCGCTCGGGCGTGTCCTGCTCCGTGAACAGGCGGAGGGCGGCGATGCTGTCCGTCATATTGGCCGCGCGCTTGTAGTGCTCACGCAAGCGCGGGATCGCCGAGCGCCCGCCGGCCATGGTCAGTAAGCCCAGCGCAGTATTGCGCAGCGCGCGCCGGCCCACGCTCTGAGCGTCCGGGGCATAGTCGCCCTCCACGGCGTTGGCGTCGTAAACCGCCTGCAGCTCCGTCTTCAGCGCGCGGCCGAGGCTCTCGCGGAAGGCGCGGCGCGCCTGATAGATCGCGGCAGGGTCGAGATCGTTGCCGATCGCCATGGCGATGTCGTTCTCGCTCGGGATGGCGAGCATTTCGGCGCGGAAAGCCGGCTCCAGCGCGTCGTCGGCCACAAGCTGCCCCATGGCCCGCGCGAAGCGCGACGGCGGCCGGAGCCTTTCCCCCGCACGGACCGCCGCGGTCATGCCGATGAGCGACTTGATCGCCAGCGTCTGGGCCGACTGCCAGCGATTGAACAGGTCGTTGTCATGCGCAATGAGAAATTCGAGCTCCCGCTCACTGAGGTTCGCCTCCAGCTTCACCGGAGCCGAGAAGCCGCGGAGCAGGGAGGGCACCGGCCGGTCCTTCAAGCCGGTGAAGGTGAAGCTCTCGCCGCGCCGGCGCAGATGCAGCAGGCCGTCCTTTACCTTGGCGCCGTCAGCCAGCTTGAGGAGCAGGTCCTTGCCCTTGGCGTCGATGAGGCCGATGCGCAGCGGAATGTGAAGCGGCTTCTTCTTCGGCTGGCCGGGGGTTGGCTTCTGCTGCTGCTTCACGGTGAGCTTGGCGGTCTTGGTCTCCTCGGAATAGGTGAAGCGGCAGGCGAGCTCCGGCGTGCCGGCCTGCGCGTACCACAGCATGAACTGGCCGAGATCGGCCTTGTTGGCGTCGGCCATGGCGGCGATGAAGTCCTCCACCGTCGCGGCGGCGCCGTCATGGCGCTTGAAATAGAGGTCGAGCCCCTTGCGGAAGCCGTCGCGGCCGACCAGGGTCATGATCATGCGGCACAGCTCGGCGCCCTTCTCATAGACCGTGCGCGTGTAGAAATTGTTGATCTCGATGAAGCTTTCCGGCCGCACCGGATGGGCGAGCGGACCGCCATCCTCGGCGAATTGGCGCGCCCGCAGGAAGCGGACATCCGCGATGCGCTTCACCGGCCGGGAGCGCAGGTCGGAGGTGAACTCCTGGTCGCGGAAGACGGTCAGCCCTTCCTTCAGGCAGAGCTGGAACCAGTCGCGGCAGGTCACGCGGTTGCCGGTCCAGTTGTGGAAATATTCATGGGCGATCACCGCCTCGATCGCCTCGTAATCGGCATCCGTCGCCGTGTCCGGGCGCGCCAGGATCAGCTTGTCGTTGAAGATGTTGAGGCCCTTATTCTCCATGGCCCCCATATTGAAATCGCTGACCGCCACGATCATGAAGATGTCGAGGTCGTATTCAAGGCCGAAGCGCGTCTCGTCCCACTGCATCGAGGCTTTTAGGCTTTCCATCGCCCATTGGCAGCGATCCTCCTTGCCGGGCTCGCAATAGACCCGCAATTCCACCTTCCGGCCGGAATTTGTTGTGAAGCTGTCCTTCACGCAGCCCAGCTTGCCCCCGACAAGCGCAAACAGATAGGAGGGTTTGGGATGGGGGTCCTCCCAGACGGCGTAATGCCGCCCTTTGCCGGCCTGGCCTTCCTCGACCAGATTGCCGTTGGCGAGCAGGACCGGCGCTTCTTTCACGTCCGCTTCGAGACGCACGCGGAAGGTGGCCAGCACGTCCGGCCGGTCGAGATAATAGGTGATGCGGCGGAAACCTTCCGGCTCGCATTGCGTGCAGTACAGGCTGCCCGATCGGTAAAGGCCGGTGAGCGCCTTGTTCGCCTGCGGATCGCAGATTGTGCGCAGTTCCAGGGTAAACGGCCCGGCGGGAGGCTTCGCGATGGTGAGCGCCCGTTCCGTCACGGTGTACTCCCCCTCGCTCAAGGCCGTGCCGTCCACGGCGACGCTGAGAAGCTGCAGCTTCTCGCCGTCCAGCGCCAGCGGCCCCGGCGCGGTCCTCCCCGTGGCATCGTTCGGGCGAACCTGCAGACGCGAGGCCACCTCGGTGGCGGACGGCGCCAGCCGCACCTGCAGCTCGGCGGCGTCGATGAGGAAGGGAGGACGGCGATAGTCCTTGAGATAGACCGTGCGCGGCTCTTGGGTTTTCATGGTCGCCCTGGCGTTGGGGAAAACCTTCCCTTAGTGGCGATAGGCCTGCTTGCCAAGACCGAAAGGGCGGTTCACGAAGTTTCGATGCCTATGTTGCGCCCGCAACGGTGTTACAGGGGCGCAAAGTAGGCCGTTCATGGAGTGCTCAGCTTGAATCCGCGATAGAAATGCAGTGCATTCATCGCTGCTCGCCCCGCAAGGGGGCTTCGATCGCGAACCGCATCGCCTGTAGGACATTGTGCAAGGGGTAAGCCGGTTGCGCGGCCCTGCTCTGCAGCTGCCATTGTAAATCGAACGAGGAGACAGATCATGACCAGGATTATTATCGCAGCGGCGGTTGCCGCCGCGTTCGCCACGCCGAGCCTTGCCCAGAACGCGAAAGTTCAGGAGGCGGCAACCGCGCTTGTCGAAATTCAGAAAGATCAAGGCAAGCTGAAGACGTATTGCGAGATGCAGGACCTCTACAACAAATCGGCCGAGGCGAGCGAGAAGAAGGACGAAAAGCTCGCGGACAACTTGGGCAAGCAGGCCGACGACAAGGCGAAAGCGCTCGGCGACAGCTTTCAGAAGGTGATGGCGCTGGAAGAAGACATCAATCCGGACTCGACGGAAGGCAAAGCCTTTTTCGACGCTCTAGAGGGTCTGGAGAAAAGCTGTCAGCCGAGCTGACCCGATCAGATCAGGGCGGCGGCGAACGGTCTCCGCCCTGATGATGTCACGTTTGGCCCGCGCGCCCATTCCCCCAGATGGAAATAATCGGGTTGATTCCCGGCGCGTACTGAGTACAAACTTTCGCCTGAGGCAGTTACGGGCCTTGGATGCGCCCTTAGTCTTGGCGCATTGTCAGCCAATTCAGTATCGCCCATAAATATGTCCCTGGGGGGATGTTCATGTATCAGGATTTCGTCCGGATCACCCGCCGCGGTTTGATCGGTATACTCGCTTTTGTCGCTTTCCTCCCCTCCGTTCTCGCGCAGGAGGCGAATACGAAGTATCAGGAGGAAAAGCGGGCGGCCAACGCCAACACCGTCACGATTATTGGCTCCTCGACAACCAGCACATTCACAAAGCTTATCGAAGACATTCAGAATGTGCTCGACGATCCGCGCGGCAACGAGCTCCGGGTGCTGCCGGTTCTCGGGCGCGGCGCGAGCCAGAACTTCCACGACATCATGTTCCTGAAGGGTTTGGACATGGGCATCGTGGATTCCGGGTTCATGCAAGCCTATAAGGAGAAAGACCCGGTCCTGTACGCGAATGTAGGAAATCGTGTCCAATATATCGCCAAGCTGTTGAACTCCGAGCTGCACATGCTCGCGCCGAAGAGCGTCAAGAGCTTCGAGGACCTGCGCGGCAAGAAGGTGAACTTCTGGAAGCCCGCCAGCGTGACGGCCGCGGTCACGGCGTCCGTGTTCAAGCTGCTCGAAATCGAGGTGCAGCCGACCTATCTCGACGCCGACGCGGCGCTCAACGCGCTGAAGAACGGCGAGATCGACGCGATTTCCCGCATGGGCGGCGCGCCGCAGGCGGATTACGACAAGGTCACGCAGCAGGATGGCTGGCATTTCGTGCCGCTGAGCGAGGCGACCCTGCCGCCCGGCAAGTTCGCCAAGCTGATGGGCAGCTACCTGCCGGCGCAACTCAAGCATGAGCATTACCCCAAGATCATCGCGCAAGGGGAATCCATATCCACCGTGGCCAGCGCCATCCTGCTCGCCGTCTATAACTGGCCGGAAAATTCGGAGCGCTACCTCAAGCTCGACGCCTTCGTCCGTAAATTCTTCGATAATATCGATAAGTTCCGCGAGGATAGCCGCCATCCGAAATGGAAGGAGATCAACCTCGCCGCCGAGGTGCCGGGCTGGATCCGCTTCAAGCCGGCCCAGCTCTGGCTCGACCAGCGCCGCAGCAGCGCCGCGGCGGAGCCGCCGGAGATGCGGGCCGCGTTCGAGAAATTCCTGGAGGAATACACCGCTCGCTCCAACACTGGCGGCACGCTGACCACCGCCCAGCGCGACGCCTTCTACAACCAGTTCGTGAAGTGGTGGCAGACCCAAAACCAGAACCAGGCTCAGCAGAGGCGCGTCCGCTAGCGCATCAAGCCGGAAAGTGGACACCCCTTCGGGCCAATTTGATGCGCCAACACAAAGAGAGGGCGGCACAACGGATCCTGATTTACAGCCCGCCGCCCTGGCGCTATCGATCACTCACCTGGGCTTAGCAGAACGGAACGCCGGCATCGCTGCCGGCGTTGTTGCGTGACCGGCCATCTCATCCTGCCCGGCAGGTCCGCCACGCCGCTTCGATGAAGGACTCGCGTCTGATGGCTCTTGCCCTGCCTGCGGGCGACATCGCCATGCTCGTCGCCGCGCTCGCTCTGGGCGGCCTGCTGGCCGGGCTCCTCGCCGGGCTGTTCGGCGTCGGCGGCGGTGGGATTATGGTGCCGGTGCTGTACGAAGTGCTGGGCGCGCTCGACGTGCCGTTCGAGATCCGGATGCATCTCTCGGTCGGCACCACCTTCGCCGTCATCATTCCAACGACGCTGCGCTCCGTGATCGGGCATTATCGGCGCGGCGCGGTGGATCCCGCCGTGCTGCGCACGCTCGGCGTCTCGGTGATGCTGGGCGTGCTGCTGGGGCTCATCGTGGCGCGCACCTCCGGCGGCGTCGTTCTGAAGACCATCTGGGTGTTCTCCGCCGTGATGATCGCGCTGTATCTGTTCTTCGGCAAGAAGAGCTGGCGGCTCGGCAGCGATATGCCGGGCATGGCCGTGCAGCTCCCGTTCGGGGCGGCCGTCGGCTTCTTGGCGACGATGATGGGCGTTGGCGGCGCCGCTTTCATCGTGCCGTTCATGACACTCTACGGCCGGCCGATCCATCAGGCGGTGGGCACGGCCGCCGGCCTCGGCTGCCTGGTGGCGATCCCTGCGCTCCTCGGCTATATCTGGGCCGGCTGGGGCGCGGAAGGTCTGCCGGCAGGTTCGCTCGGCTATGTCAACCTGATCGGCGCCGCCGCCCTGATCCCAACCGGCGTGATCGCCGCGCCATGGGGCGTGCGCATCGCGCATGGCTTGTCACGCCGCAAGCTGGAGATCGCTTTCGCTCTGTTCATGACGCTGGTCGCGACGCGGTTCATCTTCGCGCTGACCGTCGGCTGAACCGCTAGCGCAAGGCCCGCCCTTGTGCCGGCAAGCCAGAAACATCTCGCGAACAAACCGGTTTCACGGGAGAAAAACATGCCGTGCTTTGCCAAACGCTGTAGCCTTAGAGCCGCCATGCTGCTCTTTACGGTCCTCTCTGGACTGCAAAGTGCCAGAGGAGAAGAAATGACGCTTCAAGCCATAAACCCGCCCAATGCGAGCATTCCGGGAATATCTCAGGGCGTAATCGTAAACGGCGGCCGTTTTCTCTTCCTCTCGGGCCATGTTCCCCTAAAGAACGACGGCGCGATTGCAGGGCCTGGTCTTGAAGCGCAGCTTGAACAGGTGTTCGAAAATCTCCGCGCCACCCTGGCAGTGGCGGGCGCCGACTTTCGCAGCGTTGTCCGCCTCACAATCTATGTCCGGGATTACAGGAGCGAACAGCTCGCCACAATCAGAGCCGTCCGCGATCGCTTCACAGATAAGGCAAGGCCGCCAGCCAGCGCGCTAATCGGCGTCGCAAACCTATTCCATCCTGATGTGTTGGTAGAAATCGACGCTATCGCTGCGCTTCCCTGAGCACAATGGGCCGGCGCTGCGCCTCATAGCGCCGCGCGCAAAAAAAGCGCCCCTCCGGTGAGGGAGGGGCGTCAGGTCGAGCTTGCCGTCGAAAGAATTACAAAGCGCCAGCCGCGCGCGCCCAGCGGTATTTCGCGCCCAGCACGTCCACCGGGATTTCCGTCGTATAGGGATAGGCGACAATGCCGCGCTCGTAAAGATAGTCGCAGGCCTGCTCAACCTCGACATCGCCCACGAGCGAAGCCACAACCGGCTTGTCGATGCCCTTGGCGCGGCATTCTTCTACGACGTCCGCGCAGAGCCTGGCGAACACCATCGGCGGCGTAATAATGGTGTGCCAATAGCCCAGGATCAGCGCGTGGATGCGGTCGTCCTCCAGGCCGAGCCGGATCGTGTTCTGATAGGTGGTCGGCGGCTCGCCGCCGGTGATGTCGACCGGATTGCCGGCCGCGCCGAAGGGCGGGATGAATTTGCGGAAGGCCGCGTCGAGATCGTCCGGCATCTTCATTAGCGTCAGGCCATTGTCATGGCAGGCATCGGACAAGAGCACGCCCGAGCCGCCCGCGCCCGTGATGATGACGACATTCTCCCCCTTGGGCGTCGGCAGCACCGGCACGCCGCGCGCGAATTCAAGCATCGCGCGCAGCGAGGGCGCGCGGATGACGCCGGCTTCCTTGAGGATATCGTCATAGATCTTGTCGTTACCGGCCAGCGCGCCGGTATGGGATGCCGCGGCCTTGGCGCCATAGGCGGTGCGGCCCGCCTTCAGCACGATAACGGGCTTCTTCTTGGAGACGCGCTTGGCGACCTCGGCGAAGGCGCGGCCGTCTTTCAAGTCCTCGCAGTGCATGGCGATGACCTGGGTGTTGTCGTCCTGCTCGTAAAAGGTGAGGAGGTCGTCCTCGTCGAGGTCGGACTTGTTGCCGAGGCCGACAATGGCCGATACGCCCATCTTGGTCGAGCGCGAGAAGCCGATGATCGACATGCCGACGCCGCCCGATTGCGAGGACAGCGCCGCCTTGCCCTTCACGTCATAGGCGGTGCAGAAGGTGGCGCAGAGATTCTCTGGCGTGTAGTAGAAGCCGTAGATGTTCGGCCCCATGATGCGGACCTTGTGCCGGCGCGCCACCGCGAGCAGCTCGTCCTGCAGCTCCTGGTCGCCCACCTCGGCGAAGCCGGAGGGGATCATCACCGCGCCGGGAATGCCCTTGCGCCCAACCTCGTCCATCGCCGCCGCGCACAGCTTGGCAGGTATGGCGAACACCGCGATATCGATCTCACCCGGCGCATCCAGCACGCTCTTATAGGCCTTCTTGCCAAGCACCTCGTCGAGCTTGGGGTGGATCGGGTAGATCTCACCCTTATAGCCACCATTGATGAGGTTCTTCATCACCGAGTTGCCGATCTTGCCGTTCTCCGGCGAGGCGCCGATGACGGCCACGGCTCTCGGGTGGAAAATGCGGCGCATGCCGGCGAGGATGTCCTCCTGCGACGGGCGGAACATCTCTTTCTGCGGCGCGAAATCGACGGTGATCAGCGCGTCCACCGCCACGGCGCTGTCCTTGGTGGCGAAGATCGGGTTGAGGTCGAGCTCGGTGATCTGCGGGAAGTCGGTGATGAGCTTTCCCACGGCCACGATGATGTCGGCGATCGCCGACTTGTTCACCGGCGGCTGCCCGCGCACGCCGTTCAGCACCTCGGCGGCCTTGATCCGCTCCATCATGGCGAGCGCCTGCTCCTTCGAGACGGGCGCCATCTGGAAGGTGATGTCCTTCACCACCTCGACCAGAATGCCGCCGAGGCCGAACGCGACCAGCTTGCCGAAGCTTGGATCGGTGACGGCGCCGACCAGAATCTCCTGCGCCCCGGAGGGCAGCATCTGCTGGATCTGGATGCCGTCGACGCGGGCGTCGGGTTTGTAGCGCCTGGCGCTCTGAAGGATGTCCTCGTAGGCGGCGCGAGCCTGGTCGGCGCTCGCGATGCTCACCTTCACGCCGCCGGCTTCGGTCTTATGCAGGATGTCGGCGGAGACGATCTTCATCACTACCGGGAAGCCGATCTCGGCGGCGCGCTGGGCGGCCTCGTCGGCGGAGGTCGCCATTGCCTCGCGGGGCAGCGGAATGCCATAGGCGTCGCAGACCTGCTTGGCCTCGGGCGCGGTGAGCGCGGTGCGTCCCGCCGCTTTCACCTGATCGAGAACGGACCGGACAGTCGCCTGGTCATGTTGCATTTGTTCCTCCCTCGCACCGGCTGCGCCGGTGCTTCTCATCCTGATTGTGTTTAGTTCGGTCTTGTTAGAGGTGGCCTCTATTGCTGGCTTAATGGCGTCGGCTGGATAATTCCGGAGCGCAGGACTGGCCCTCTTCCAAGGAGAGGCGGCGCAAAGCGCCGGGTGAGGCTTGCGAACTCGCGATGAGTTTTACTTCCTCACCCCGCCCTCCCCAGGGGAGAGGGCGACCACAGCGTGTCGATTCAGCATCCGAACCGCGACCCTGCCTTACTCCGCCGCCATCGGCTTCGTCGCGCCGCCTGTGGCGCCCGAGGCCTTGATCTCCTCGACGCGCTGGGCGTCAAAACCGAGCACTTGGCCGAGAATCTCGTCCGTATGCTCGCCCAGGAGCGGCGACCGGAGCACATCGGTTGGCGAGTCCGACATTTTAATCGGGTTGCCGACGGTGAGGTATTTGCCGCGCGTCGGATGATCCACCTCGACCACGGTGCCCGTCTTGCGCAGCGACGGCTCCTCCGCGATCTCCTTCATCGAAAGGATCGGACCGCAGGGAATGTCATATTTGTTCAAGATCTCCATGGCCTCGAACTTGTCCTTGGTCATGGTCCACTGCTCGATCCGGCCGAAGATCTCGTTGAGGTGCGGCAGACGCGCGGGCGGCGTGGCATAGTCGGGATGGGTCTTCCAGTCCGGCTCGCCGATCACGTCGCAGATCGCCTCCCACACCGGGGCCTGGGTGATGAAGTAGATATAAGCGTTGGGGTCGGTCTCCCAGCCCTTGCACTTCAGGATGCGGCCGGGCTGGCCGCCGCCCGAGTCGTTGCCGGCGCGCGGCACCGCGTCGCCGAAAGGAAGGCCTTCGCCGAACTGGCTGTATTCCTGCAGTGGTCCGTGGGCCAAGCGCTGCTGGTCGCGCAGCTTGACGCGGCAGAGATTGAGCACGCCGTCCTGCATCGCGGCCAGCACCTTCTGCCCGCGATCGGTCCGGGTCCGCTGGTAGAGCGCCGCGACGATGCCGAGCGCGAGATGAAGGCCGGTGCCTGAGTCGCCGATCTGCGCGCCGGTGACGAGCGGCAGGCCGTCGCGAAAGCCAGTGGTCGAGGCGGAGCCGCCGGCGCATTGCGCGACGTTCTCATAGACCTTGCAGTCCTCGTAGGGTCCGGGGCCGAACCCTTTCACAGAGGCGACGATCATGCGTGGGTTGAGCTGCTGAATATGGTCCCAGGTCAGGCCCATGCGGTCGAGCACGCCGGGGGCGAAATTCTCCACCAGCACGTCGCAATTGCGCACTAGCTCTTCGAGAACGGCAAAACCGGTCTTGTTCTTGGTGTCGAGCGTGATCGAGCGCTTATTGTGGTTCAGCATCGTGAAATAGAGACTGTCCACGCCCGGGATGTCGCGGAGCTGGCCGCGCGTGATGTCGCCGATGCCGGGGCGCTCGACCTTGATCACATCGGCGCCCATCCAGGCGAGGAGCTGGGTGCAGGTCGGCCCGGACTGGACATGGGTGAAGTCCAGGATGCGAACACCGTCGAGGGCTTTCATTGCGTCCTCCCAAATCGTTATGAAGCTGGCTCGGCAGAGCCGGTCGATGTCTTCGACACCACGCTTTGCGGGTTGAGATTGCCGATCCGGCCGCTCTCGGTGCCGGCGGCCTCATCGATGATGGCGTTGACGAGCGTC
>Ga0224723_1002258_pt1 | contig 10809 bp, 9 predicted proteins | sample Balambano_FR2_Me_FD_161647 | JGI IMG/M metagenome (GOLD analysis project Ga0224723, IMG submission 161647) | Freshwater sediment microbial communities from Lake Towuti, South Sulawesi, Indonesia - Balambano_FR2_MetaG | ecosystem: Environmental > Aquatic > Freshwater > Lake > Sediment | place...
CTCAGGCAACGGGTGTCACGCTTTGTCAGACGTAGCTTAGCCTTCTCCAAAAGCCTACGTAATCACATTGGCTTGCTGTGGAATTTTATTCACCACTACAACGCATCATTACCTCTCTAGTACTACCGCCGACTGTTGTGTAACCAGCGGCTCAAGCGGCGTTGTTTGCTTTGTGTCTGCACCCTGCAACACGGAACGTAGGGCAGCCACGTTCGCGGTTTTGAGTAGTATCTAAGCTTAGAGCGCTAGCCCCCCTTTCATCCCTTCAATCTCCGAAACTACCGCACAGTAAGGCACTGGGGCTCTCAAAAGCAACTTTTGTCAGTCAATCAGGGTGGGAACACCAAAGCGGTTGGAAAAAGCTGCTCAACAATTTGTGTTTAATCATTCAACTCTTGATTTGTTTCAACTGGCTGAAACGCTGGCTCATAGTATTTCCGGTACCAGCTTTGGACGCAGGTTTTGAGGACCTGATGCGCCGCATGAACCAGTTTTACTGTCTCCTCATACACTGTCTCACTACAACAATGAAGTTTTCCTCTGCATAGAGTGACAAAAGAGGGGTAGATGACATCAGTACTACAAATCAGCAATCCAAACTTGAGTGCCAACTTCATCTCCCTCTGGAACTAAGTAGTTTGTAGCTGTGCCGAGGAGCAATTTGTCGCTAGTTGTAACGACTAGGTTACGGATTCCCCAGGTAAACTGTCCAAAATCTGGAAGAGAAACTTGTTGCCAATTATCTCCATCTGAGGTTGAGTAAAGTTTTGCTAAACCATCAAAAGGTTGGTTATTAGAGTCATAGAGTCCAGTATTGAAAGTTCCTAGATACAGTTCATCTCCTTCTACTGTTGTTACTGGGTCATCATATACGGCCATAGACCACCCATAAGCATTATTCCGGTCACTAAACCCATTACTGGTAACAATTTCCCACTGCCCAGTCAATGGATCTGCCGTCCGAAAAAGGCTAAATCCATTGATGAAGTTCCAGGTGGAAAGATACAACTGATCCTGAAAGATAACTGTATCTATTACACCTCCATTATTAGATTCAAATCGTCTGCCACCAAACGAAGGAGTTACATCTATATCGAAGGTGTCACCTGTAAAGAAATAGCTACCTTGGTTCCAAACCCCAACATAGAGTTTATCCTCAAACTCAATAAAGCTAGAGATTTCTTCAATTTCACTGGAGAACTTTTTGATAATATTCCAACTGGTACCATTAAAAGTCCACACCTCGGCACCGCTTGAGTCAAAAGTACCAACATATAGTAAGCCGTTATACACAATAGAGGTTCTGACTGACTCATTAATTCGACTTTCTAGAGGCCCACCGGTTATTTCAGACCAGCTTTCACCATTATCTGAACTAACAAACCCTGAGGGTTCGGTTATTCGAAAACCTGTTGTAAATGCATAGATTTGGTTTTGGTAAGTCACCAATTCCCGGACTCCGTCAACTTGAGTACCAAAATCAAGCACCTTAGTCCAATCTGTTTGGTCAAGGCTAGTTCTCCAAACCTCACCGCCATTTGTCAGATTAAGGGTGCCAACAAAGAGGGAGTCATTATGTTCTATAACAGACCAGGAGTAGCGATTTTCGCTATCTCCGAAGCCACGACCTATCTCAGCCGTTAAATCCTGAAAATCTAGGCTGGTCTGCGCAGAATTTGAAGCAGCTAAGCTAGGACTAGTATCAAAATTATTCTGGCTTTTACCTAGCAAGCTTCTAGTAGTTGTAAAAAGGTCACTAAAGCTACCAACACCTAAAGTTTCACCTCTGGGAACCTTTAAGGTGAAAGCATAGACCTGATTTGAAGAAGCCGCCAGTTTTTGGCTTCGGCTAGCTTTGGGAGCATAATTAAAAATATTCGTCCAATCCGCCTTATCAAGATCAGCCCCCAAAATCTTTTTGCCGCTTACCAGATTAAACTTATCAATAGAAGGATGCCTAATATGACCCACAACAGGCCAGGAATAGTAAAAACTTTTGTTCCTTAAGTCATTACCAATCTCTATAACTAAATCCTGAAAACCGAAGCCAATTTGAGAACCATGCAAAACATCTGCTTCAAGATTAGAGACAAGATCATTCTGAATTATATTGAAAAAATTTCCAGAATTTTTCAAATAATCACTAGAGCTATTAGCAGTAGTTGGTTTAACCATGTCTTTAACCTCTATAAGTATTTATCAAGTATTAATTATCGATATTTTCTTTAAAGATTAGATAGACAACTCAAGCGATGTTGCCAAATTCAATTTGTATACTATTTCTTTTTTGTATACTATTTCTTTTAATTTGACTTGGTTGCTGGATCGAGTCGTTGCTTTCCAAGAGGCACAAAAGGTTAGCTGCTAAACCGTTTTGATTTAGAATAGCTACATTTTCACCCTAAACTGCTTTTTGGGTATTTAGAGTATTATTTGGTGAAGATATACTTTCTCTTTAAACAATTTATTGGTACTTTAAAGATATCTAAAATATCGGTAGCACTGACTAGTAATGGTCATGAACGAAGAGAGGCATTGTCATGATGCACAAAATACCAAATTGCCCCAATGTGGTTACTCAACTTTTTGGAGAACGATAAGATTTTACGCACCAAGCGCCCGACTCGCTGCCGTAAAGTGTGGTTGAAGCGCTCAATATAGCGGGTTTTTCCAGTTTCTTTGCCCACCGCTCGATGTCGCTTGCTCGGTAAGACCTGCCCCTGGTTGACTGACAAAATCCTCAAAGCTGGCGGCTGAAGCCGCGCCTACACAGGCAAAACCCGCCTGCGCGGGTTATAACTGGGTCGAGTAGTCGGCGGAGACCGACTTGGATTGTATAGCCGCGGTTTGAACCGCCGGGCTTGGGACAGTTCATTGGATCGCTTGCAATGGTTAGGAATTTTGGTTTACCAGCTTACCATTACTATGCATTACTACCCCATTTCTATGGGAGCTCCCTTATGCAAGTTACTCTCAATCTCGACGATGCTCTCGTCAATGAAGCACTCCAGCTCACCAACCTTGCCAGTCAAGAAGAGCTGCTTAAACTTGCTCTACAAGAGCTTATGCGATCGCACCGCAAAAAAAATCTTCTCGACCTAGCGGGACAAATTCAGTTTGCTCCAGGTTTCGACTACAAAGCCGGGTGTGAAACTCGTCATGTCGCTAATTGATACGTCTGTTTGGATCAGCGTCTTTCGAGATCGTAGTGGCCAAGTTCGCCAACAGCTTGAAACCCTGATTGCTAATCGTGAGGTTTTACTTACCCGATTCACTCAGCTTGAATTACTGCAAGGTAGCCTAAATGAGCAAGAGTGGACTCTTCTCTCTACTTATCTTGAAGCACAGGACTACGTTGAACTCATGTCCTCTTCGTGGCAAGAGGCTGCACGTATCTACTACGACTTGCGCCGCCAAGGGCTTACCATTCGTAGTCCAATCAATTGCTGTATTGCTCAAGTAGCGCTGGAAAATAACTTGCTTCTCAATCCATAACGATCTTGACTTTGAAACCATTGCTCAAGTGCGATCTCTCCAACACCTTCGTTTTCAGCCTTGAATCCTCTAATTGTACTTGAAGGCTACTGTGGGGTAAGCCAGCTAACACTGCGTTGGTGCGGACGGAACGTAAATTATCGGTGGGTGCTCAAGGTTGTCTGCCGCCGCTGAACTCAATCGATACCCAAACCCAGTGCCCAACCTCCTTCTCCTCAACTTTTTCCGCCCACAGCAAAGATTGCCAGATATCCAAGCTAGGATGTAAGACGGGCGACGCTTAGACACAGGCGTCCGTTGACCACCTAGCACCTGGGCTAGTCTGCCGTTATGAAAGAGTTTTTTGACAACGTTTCTCGCTACCCGCGCTACTTAATTTCCTTTACGTTGGGGATTTTGTACAACGCTGTACAGCCTTTGATGCCGCTGTTGCAGCGGCCTACAACCGCCATAGCACTGTTAGGTGCTGTGATAGCAGGGTTCATTTTTCTCACCTTTACGCTGCGGGCCATGCTGGGGTTGAACGTGGCTTAGAACTTGCCCCACAGATGGTCGATAGGGTGGGTCAGGCCATGACTAACGCCTGGCCGAGATAGCTGTAACACGTAGGAGTACAAGATCATGGCTAACAGTCGCCGAGTTGAACGAGTGGCGTCTTTAATTAAGCGTGAGGTCAGCCAAATGCTGATGGTCGGCATTAAGGATGACCGGGTGGGGTCTGGCATGGTCAGTATTACCGATGTAGAAGTATCGGGCGACTTGCAGCACGCCAAAATTTTTGTCAGCATCTATGGCACCGACGAGGCCAAAGCCGAAACGATGGCGGGCCTCAAAGCCGCTACAGGCTTTGTCCGCAGCGAGTTAGGGCAGCGCCTACACCTGCGCCGCACCCCTGAAATTCTCTTTAAGGAAGACCAATCGGTGGAGCGCGGCACTCGAGTGTTGTCCCTGATTAACCAACTCAGCCAGGAGCGCGAGGAAAAGGGGCTGGACGCTCTTTTCTTTGAGGATGGGGATTCAGGCGATGGGCTTGAACTGGAAAGCGTTCCCTCGGCAGAGGATGAGTTGACGTGAAAGGGGTGATGGCGACCCTGGCACTGCCTTCGCCGGAGCACCTATCCCTAGCTGAGCAGGTGGCCCAAATGGTGGTGGTACGCACCTCTGGCCATCTGTTTGACCACGAAATTCGCTATCCAGACTGGGAGGCGGATCGATCCACCCTCAACCATTACATCAATGATTTGGGTATAGGCGGTGTCATTCTGCTAGGGGGTAGTGCGGCTGAGGTGGGCCTGAAGACCCAGGAACTGCAAACTCAGGCGATGATTCCGCTGTTAATAGCGGCGGATGTGGAAGAGGGAGTAGGGCAGCGCTTTAGTGGAGCAACCTGGTTCCCGCCACCGATGGCCCTAGCCAAGATCGCCCAACAGGATAAAGCCCAAGCCCTCCGCTATGCCGAAGCCATGGGAGTCGCCACCGCTGAGGAAGCCCTGGCCATCGGCTTGAACTGGGTGCTGGCTCCGGTGCTGGATGTCAACAACAATCCCCAAAATCCAGTCATTAACGTGCGGGCCTTTGGCGATACCCCAGCGCTCGTTGCGGATCTGGCCACCGCATTTTTACAAGGGGCTCAAAACCGGGGGGTGCTAACGGCGGCTAAACATTTTCCTGGCCACGGTGATACATCTACAGATTCTCACCTGGAGCTACCCCAATTGCCCCACGACCTGGAGCGGCTGCATCAGGTTGAGCTGCCTCCTTTCGCGACGGCGATCGCCGCTGGGGTAGATGCGGTGATGACGGCTCACCTTCATATTCCCGCTCTGGATGCTCACTACCCGGCCACCCTGTCTAAGGCCACCCTGACCAACCTGCTACGTCAGCAGATGGGCTTTGAGGGGCTGATTGTTACTGACGCGCTGATTATGGGAGCCATTACCCACACCTACGGCCCCTACGAGGCGGCTGTTTTAGCGGTAGAAGCTGGAGCCGATGTTTTGCTGATGCCGGTTGATCCAGAGGGCTGCATCAAGGCTGTGATAGAAGCCGTGACCACAGGACGCATTGCCCCAGAGCGCATTCTAGCTTCGGTGGAGCGGCTGTGGCGGGCCAAGCAGCGGGTAGCTTCTCGCTTATCGGTGCCGCCCGACTCCTGCCATGCTTGGGAGCATATTCCCCCATCGCCTGTGCAGCTAGAGGCCGTAGCCAAGCCAGAGACGCAGCAGTTGGCGATCTTAATTCTAGAAAACTCCATGACCGCTGAAGGCCATATCCTACCTTGCTCTGAGGCTACTCCCGGCCACAATCTCGTAATGGTGGACGATGTGATCAACGTTCCTTACCTGGGGCGCACCGCTCCGGCGCTCACCTGGCCAGAGCAGCATCACTATCACCTCAAACTCATCGATCATCGTGGTTGTCAGCAGTGGCCCCAGCCTGGTGCCCTTAAGCCCAGCCTGGTTCAGGTGTTCCTTCGTGGTAATCCCTTTCGCGGCTCGGCAGCGGTGATGCCCCTGCTTAGCGCCTGGATTAACGCCCTACGGATCGATAACCTACTGAGAGGATTGGTAGTCTACGGCAGCCCCTACGCTTTTGAGCAGCTACAAGCAGGGTTGGAGGGGCAGATTCCCGTTGGATTTACCTACGGTCAGATGCCGGTGGCTCAGCAACAGCTCTTAGCCAGGTTGGAACCGCTGATGGGTCAGGAGGGCAGAAGCCTGCATGGGGTATTTACGGATTAGGGAACTATCGCGGCTGTTGCGGTTTACCAGGGTTTTGGGTGTACTCCCAGGCGCTAGAGACCATCGAGGTCAAGAGCTGCGGCAGCAGTGGCCAGAGCAGCGAGATCTTCTGGGTCAGACAGATAGGGCATTACTCCCAGAATGGGCACCTGGGTGAGGTTGGTAATTAGAGAAGCGGGTGCCCACTGCTCCACGGTTTCGGCGTCGCAGGGTTGGTTGCAGTTGAGGATAATCCCCCGTAGGGTAAGCTGCTCCTGACGAGCCAAGGCTACATTAGCCACGGCTTGCGCAATCGCTCCCAGCTTAACCGGCACCACCAGCAGTACAGGCAACCGCCAGGCCGCGGATAGGGAAGCCACCGTGAGTTCCTCTGTCACTGGTGAACCCAGTCCCCCCAGCCCCTCCACCAACACCTTGGAATGTTGCTGTGTCAGGGTTTGGAGGGTCTGCCAAACGTTGGCGAGGTCGATAAATCGGCCTTCTAAAGCCGCGGCCAGAGGGGGGGCCAAGGGAGCCTGGAAATATTGCGGAGCAATGGCATCCAGGGAAAGGTCTGGGAAGAAGAGGCGCTGGTAGAGTTCGCGATCGCCTACACCCGATTGCACAGGTTTCAAAATCCCGACCGACGGTTGCGGCAAGGTGCGCTGCCAGTAGGCTAGCAGGGCACTGGTGACGACCGTTTTGCCGACATCTGTATCGGTACCAGCCACCAGCAGAGTATTGAGCAGAACCATAAGTGGAGAGGAAAGGGAAGCCTTTGGATAGGTTAGCCTACTATTGCGGGCGGATGGGTGGCAGGGTGGTAAGGAGGAGCTTTGGAATTTTGGACTTTGGATTTTGGATTTTCCTCGACAGACAGAATTCTGTCTTTTGCCTTTTGCCTTTCTACACTAGTTCACTGAAATTCTTAGGGTGTAGTCTGAGGGGCGGGGAGCGCTGACATCCACCATATAGTCGCCACCTTCGGGTAGTTGCCCCTGCCAGGAGAGCACTCTGGAGGCATCAGGAATCATCTCGCCATTGGGGAAACGCACATCCAGGGTTACTGGGCCGGTGACGCTGGGTAAATCGAGGGTCATTACCTGCCCGGCACTGGCATTGATCACGTAACGTCGGATTCGCCGTTCACTGACCTGGCCAGACACCTGCACGCTGGTTTCTCCGGGTGAAAATTGCACCCGCTGCTCGGTGACATTGGGCTCTGGCGGCGGCTCGACAGTCGGCGTTGGGGTGGGCGGCGGCGGCTCAACGGTCGGCGTTGGCGTTGGTTCAGGCACCTCGCTGAGGCTGACTTCCAGTTCAAAGTCACTCTTAGCCAGTCCCTGCACCGGCCTGAGTTGGATGGTATAGTCGCCCGTGGCGGGCAGCGTTCCCTGCCAGGTCTGCACTCGCTCAGCCGAGTCATCAACGGGTCTACCCTGGGCATCTAGCACAGACAGCAGCACCCCTTCACCGCGGATACGGGCCATCAGCACCTGACCGGCCTCAGCCTGGAACCGATAGTTAATCGTTTCGTTGCTGCGAAGAGAACCAGTCACAGTTCTGTCTTGGCCAGGGCCAATACGCAGATTTTGGTCGTACTCTACTGGGCGATCAGTAGGGGTGGGAGTAGAGGTAGGGGTGGCCGTTTGGGTAGGAGTTGGGTTGGGGTCAATGGTAATTTCTGGCGTGGGTGTGGTTTCCTGAGCCGGACGGTTGAACAGGCTGACGAGAAACCAGCCACCCAGCCCAGCCAGAAGAGCCAGAGCACCGCCAAGTAGTGCAATGGCCAGGGGGTTTTCCCAAATTGACTCCGGTTCCTCAGTCACAGGCGGAACCCGGCTGACCGGCGTATAGGGGGTTGGAGTAGTCACCTGAGTCGGTTGGTAGGGCCGCGCCACGGCTACAGTTTTAACCTGAGATGACGGTGCCGCCGCACGATGCGGGCTAGGTTGCAGCGAAGTTACAGCGCCGAGGGCTTGGGCCATTTCGCTGACTGATTGGTAGCGATCGCCTGGTCGATAGTTAATGGCCCGATTCAGCACCTGGGCCAACCCAGGGCTGACATTGGCGTAGGACTGCCAGTTCCAGGTCAAATTGACATCATCAAACATCTCCTGGGGTTCTTTGCCAGTTAGCAGCACGATAGCCGTCACCGCCAGCGCATAGAGATCGCTGCTGGGATAAGCCCGCCCCGACTGGATTTGTTCACTGGGGGCATAGCCCAGCTTGCCAACCGAAGTGGCGTGGGTAGGCATCTCCGCCATTTGAATCCGAGTAAAGACTTCCTTAACTACGCCAAAGTCAATCAGCATGGGCATCTGATCGCTATGGCGCTGCATGATGTTGTCGGGGCTGATATCTCGATGAATGATGCCTTTGCTGTGGATGTGGGCCAACACTGGCAACATTTGCTGCAAAAACTGCCGCACCTCGGCCTCTGAAAACGTCATCCCCTGGGCCTTGCGCTGGTTGAGCAAATCCCGGTAGGTGGTGCCGTCAATGTAGTCCTGCACCAGGAACAAACGCTGATTTTCCTCAAAAATGGCCTGGAACTTAGGAATTTGAGGATGATTGATGCCATAGAGAATCGTGGCCTCGCGCTGAAAGAGCTGCAGAGACTTCTCTGACATGCCGCTCTCCTGCTGAGGCTCAAACTCTTTGATAGCACAGCGCTCGTTAAACCGCCCCATATCTTCAGCCAGGTAGGTACGGCCAAAGCCGCCATATCCCAGAGACTGCAGCACGCGATAGCGGTTTTGAAGCGTTGTTCCAGGAGGAATAGTGGATGGCATGGCTTAAGATCAGCGGCGGCGGATTAATTTTACAGCACCAGCCATGTTTCGCTAATAAGCGGTCTTAAAATGGCGGTGGCCGGAATCTACCATGTTAGTAGGGGTGAAGTCCCTACTGGAGGCTGGGTTTCTACTCTGTCACAATAAGGTACGACAAACCTGAGAGCTTAGCCCTGCTCTGGACGACCAACTCTAGGTTCCCACTAAGGCCGCTCTCCCCTGTGTATTAGGACACTGGTATGGCACTGAAGCGACCGATCTTGGTAGGTGGACTGGGGTTATCGGCTACCCTTTGGCTGTTCGGCAGCGCCCATGTTGGGCTATTCGACAGCTCGACGTTACTCAGTGCGATTGCCCTGGGTTCGGGTCTATGGTGGTGGCGGCATCGCAACCCAGATCCTGCACCAGCTCGCTCCATTGCTCCGCCCGTCATAGATCGGGCCAGGGTAGAGGCTCAACTGACTACTCTGAAAGCGCTGATTGAGACACTGACGGCTGAGGCCGCTTTGCTATCCAGGTCTAGCTCTGGCAACGCCGCTTTAGTGAGAAATACTTATGAACCGCAGCGCCAGCATTTGCTGACCGCCCTTGACCGAGACACGCTACAGGTAGCGGTAGTGGGCGATCGTCGCACTGGCAAAACGACGCTGATCACGCTTCTCAACACCTCCCCAGAGTTTGATGCTACGTCACCCCGCCTAACCTTTCGAGAAGTGACCCTTGGGCCTGAGTCTTCTCCCGAAGAGGAAGATCTGGCCGATGATGCCCTGCTGCTAATTACCGATGGTGATCTCACCGACTCAACCTTTACCTTACTTAAACAGCGCGTCATTGCCGGACAGGGAGTCGTGCTGGTCTTTAACAAGGCTGACCACCACGACCCCGCCGACCAGCCACTAATCTTGACCCAGCTTCAGCAACGGGTAGGTACCTTACCAGTGGTGGTGCCTGTGGTGCAAGTAACGGCAGCACCTCGACCGCTCAAGGTGCGCCGCCACTATGCTGACGGCACAGTAGAGGAGCGGTTGGAGCTGGTGGAACCGGCGATCGCGCCCCTAATCAACGCAATCAACCAAGCTCTGATGCCTGAAGCCAGTACATTAGTGGCGGCCACTACTCTGCGCCAGGTCGAAGCCCTGCGCCAGCAAGTACAGGCAGACCTGAATGGAGTCCGTCGCCAACGGGCTATGCCGCTGATTGAGCAACTCCAGTGGATTGCCGCAGCAACCGCCTTTGCTAACCCTGTTCCCACCTTGGATGTGCTGGCCACTGTCGCTATCAACGGCCAGTTGATTATGGATTTGGGCAAACTCTATGGCTTCAACCTCTCCCTGGAAGAAGCCAAGACTGCGGCTGGTATCTTGGCTAGCCTGACTGTGAAGCTGGGCCTGGTAGAACTCTCTACCCAGGTACTCACCGCCGTTTTCAAAAGCCACTTTGCGACCTATCTAGCTGGTGGTACCGTGCAGGGGCTTAGCGCCGCCTACCTGACTCGCATGGCCGGGTTAAGTCTAATTGACTATTTTGAGCAGGCTACCCTGGCTGGAACGCCCTCCCACTCCCTATCCTGGGAAGCCATAGCCCAGCGTCTGCAAACAGTGATTCAGCAAAACCGGCAGCTCAACCTGCTGCAAGCGCTTGTCAACCAAGGCATTAGCATTCTCAAACCGGCCCCTACTGCTGTTCCCCTTGCTGCCGCCACTACCCCAACCCTCCAACTCACCACCCCCGCTACCTCGCCAGAACCCATCACCTTAGATGCCGATAGCATCACTGCATAAAATCTACCAAACCCCTTC
>Ga0224723_1002259_pt1 | contig 10809 bp, 8 predicted proteins | sample Balambano_FR2_Me_FD_161647 | JGI IMG/M metagenome (GOLD analysis project Ga0224723, IMG submission 161647) | Freshwater sediment microbial communities from Lake Towuti, South Sulawesi, Indonesia - Balambano_FR2_MetaG | ecosystem: Environmental > Aquatic > Freshwater > Lake > Sediment | place...
CAGCGTATCTTCACCAATGCCCGCCGTGCGTTGGATCGTGCTGAAGGCGCTGGTGCGGCGTTCGGTGAAAGTCTGCGCGCGCTGCGTTGCATCCGGCGTATTCGTCGGCGTACTGCTCGGCTGCGGCGTCAGCGTTGCCGTCGCGGTGAATTCTGCGGTCGGGGTGACGGTTGGCGTCGCGGTCACAGTCGGCGTGATAAATGGCGTTGGCGTCGCGGTGCGTGTCGGTGTGGCGGTCGGTCCTGTCGCTGCTTCTTCAGGGTCATACCCGAAAAAGTTGTTGATCGCTTCTTCGATCTGGGCTTCCGATACCGAAATTCCGTCGGACTGCGCGGCTTGTGCCAGCAATATATCGTCGATCATGTCGTTCAATACGCGGTTTCCTAATTGATCCGACACTTGCAGTTCGTTCCATTCTTCGCTCTGACCGATCACATTGTTGATCTGCTCGTCCGTCGCGCCCTGTGCGCGCAGAATGAGCAGACGCCCGTTGATTGTCTCGTTCAGGATGGCGCGTTCCAGCCGAACACGGCTGCGAAATTCACCGACAGTGATGTTTTCGCCGTTGACTGTCGCTACCACCTGGTTGGGCGTCACCAATTGGTCATACGCAAACGTGATGATCAGCACAACAATCGTAAGCGCGGCTAACCCCGCGACGCTGAACAGTACCAGCCGTTGAATCGCCGCTTCGCGTTCGTGCCTCGATTGATGTTCATTGAGCAAGCGCGGCTGCAATCTGCCGCGCAGTGACGATTTGCTTTCGCTGGATGCGGGCGGCGTCGGCTTCGCGCCTGATTTTGGCATCCCGGTGGTTTGATCGCGTTTGCTCATCGGTTATCCACTCAGTCCGCAAGCAGGATGTAAGGGAGCAGTGCCAGATGACGCGCGCGCTTGATTTCACGTGCCAGTTCACGTTGGCAACGCGCGCAGTTTCCCGTTTGACGGCGCGGCTTGATTTTGCCCGTTTCGGTGATGTAGTTCTTCAGGCGCTCGATGTCCTTGTAGTCATAGCATTTCCCTTTCGGGCAGTAATTCGCCTGACGCATGCGACCGCGCCCATACGATGGGCGGTCAGGGCGGTCGCCGCGATCAGAACGCGGACGGCGTTCTTCGCTGCTACTGCTGGGCGTTTCTTCGGCGCCGTTTTCATTGGCGCGGGATTCTCTTGGGTTATCGCTCATGCTCGTTCTCTCCGATCAAGGATCAAGGATGTGAATTTTCAGAATGCTGCATGACAGCCGTCTTTAAGCGCCTATCAAAAGGCGTAATCATCGTCGTGTGTATCGCCATCTTCGCTCAGATAATCGACATCGTTGGAAGGGGAGCGCCGGTCGCCCAACAGGATCATTTCGTTGGCGACAAGCTCGGTTCTAAAGTGCTTCTTGCCCGTTTCGTCTTCCCAGCCGCGCGTTTGCAGACGACCTTCGACATAAACCTGTTGATTTTTTGTCAAATGTGCCTTGCAGATTTCCGCCAGGTTGCCCCATGCCACCACGTTGAACCATTCGGTTTCTTCGCGGCGTTCGCCTTCCGCCGAAACCCATGTCCGGCTGGTGGCGACGCTGAAACTTGTCACCGGGCGTCCGCTCGGCGTGTAGCGCATTTCTGGCTCGCGTCCGACATTTCCAATAATGATGACTTTGTTTAAGCCGCGTCCCATGATGGTCTATCCGTCAACTCAAACCCTGCACGATAAGCCTGTTTCAGAGGCGCTTCAATCGTCTTTACGCACGACCAGATAACGCAGAATGAACGGGGACAAGTTCATGTTCCGTTCCAGTTCCATCAACGCGCGCGGTTCGATGTTGGCATCCATGAAGACATAGAAGCCTTCGCGTTGTTTCTCGATCTCGTAAGCGAGTTTGCGCCGACCCCAACGGTCGATGCGCATCACCTGACCGAGTTCTTCCGCTTCGACCCACCCACGTACCTGATCGACCGTGGTGTTGATCAGATTATCGTCAGTGTTATCGAGACGGATCACAAATGCTACGTCGTATGCTCTTTTCATCGGGTTTTCTGGGTTCTCCTTTCCCCGGGTTTGCCCTGTGGTGTGCCAATCGTCAAAATGCCGCGTGGCGGCGCGCACGGTACAGAGCGGAAAGCCATACAGGTTTGCGCCGACAGACGCAAACGCGCTGCTATGCTACCCGATGAACGGATGCTTATCAACGGTAAATGATACGGCATCGGTGATCGGTTAAGCCCGTTCCAGCGCCAGCCGTGAATTGGTCAGGCACAGCGCGATGACCATCCACAGCAGCGTGATCGACGCATGAAAATCGAGCCGGAAGAAATACAAATCTGCCGTCGAATTGATCAGTACGCCCAACAACGCAGCGTGATACCCGATATGGATCGCGCGCAAATCGTCGTCATGCTGCGCCATTTTCCATGCGCGCCAGCCATACGCGAACACCCCGATGATCATGAGACCGAACAAGGCGACGCCGGTCAGCCCGATCTGGTTCGCCATGATCAGGTACATGCTGGCGACGTCAGTATACAGCGTGGCGACGGGCGTACCGGTAAACCCGACCCCTGTCAATGGATACTGGCTGATCAGCTCCAGCGAATCGCCGTATTCGCCTAAGCGCATCTGCGTTGCCAGGTCTTGCGCGGTGAATGCTTGGACAAAGCGCACGACGTAATCCTGTGTTTGCGGCAGCAGCACGATCCCGATCAGCGCCACAATGACCAATGTCCAGAAACGGCGATAGCCTTTGAATGCGCCGATGAACAGCATGCCCAACCCGAATGCCAGCGCCGAAGCGCGCGAAAAGGTGAGCAGCAGCGCCAGCATGACCATGCCAAGCACGCCCCATGCGAACCAGCGCCATTTCAGTACAGGCAGACGCGCGAAAACTTGCGGCGCGATCATCAGCGCCGATACCACGAGAAACCCGCCGAGCGAATTCGGGTCGATCCACGTCCCAATGGCGCGTTCCGGGTTTTCCGGCACATCTTCAATGAAGCGGATCACGCCGCCGTTGGGGTAGCCGAACCGTGCCAGCCGTACCAGTGTGCGCTCGGCAAGGTCATTTGGCATGATGTACAGCACAATCGTGATCAATGCTTGTGCGCCGACGCACAGCATGACGACCAGCACCAGCCGCCGCAGCGTTTTCACATCGCGCAGCAGATCGACCAGGATGAACGTCATGCTGATACTGAGCAGCGTTTCGGCAAACTGGCGCGCGATGGTCGCAGTCGGCGCGGCGAAGCGCAGCCCGAGCAGAAAGCTGAAGATCAACCAACCGAGATACAGCCCGATCAGCGCGTGAACGGGCGTCAGTTTGATCGATGAACCGCGTTTCCCGGTCATCCACTGCATCAGGTACACGACCAGAAATGCCAGCATCGCGGCGTCGAGAAATGTCGGCGTGAAGCCGATCTGAAAGGGCAGTGTCCCGAATGGCAGCAGCGCCATGACGGCGATAATGCCATACAATGCCGCCTGAACGCTGGTCAGCACATACAAGCCCGCCAGTAATCCAAAGATCACGCCGACAGCGACCACGGGCTGCGCGACCGCGACGAGCAGCCCAACGGCGCCGCCGACCGCGCCGATCATCAGCCCGACCACGACGGCATAGACCCGCCTATCGACGTTTGCTGTCCAACGCTGAAGTTCGTTTGCGGTTTGCATAAAATATGATACTCGCTGTGCCGATACCCAACCCTGTCATCATGCTGATCATCGCGCCCACCCGATATGTGATCGGGTCATATACCCATTCTATCGTGTGTGACCCAGCGCGGATCGGGATGAGCGACATCACCCCATATGCGCGCAAAATCTCCGTCTGTTCGCCGTTGACCGTCACGTGCCAACCCGGATAATCGACCAGCGCGACCGATAACATGCCGTCGATCGCGGCTTCGGCTTCGATCACGACTCGTTCCGGTTCGTACACCGTGACGCGGGCAGGCGCAGGCGCGCGTTCAACCGATTGGACACCCGGATCGCGCGTCAGGATCGCGGTGGTGCGTAAATCGATGCCCGGCTCGCGCAGCAGTTCGAGCGCATGTGCGTCATCGCGCGCGATATAGTGCTGGTACATCACCTGCGCGAACGGGCGTGGGTCGCGGATACGATGGACATTGACCGCGCCATATGCGTCGCTGCCGCGCGCGATCACCGTACTGGGAATCATGAGTTCTTCCCAGTCGATGAAGACATAGCGCACCGCGAAAACTTCCCATGCCTGGCGGTGCTTGAGATCGCTGCCCAGAATCGACCACGCGCGGTTGAGAAATAACGGGCTGATCCCGCGTATATCCTGTATGTGGTACAGACTGCCGTAGTTTGCCAGCACGCCGCGTTCGCCGTCCACCCGAAACGGCTGATCGTGATCATCCAGTACCGCCGCGATGATCGGCGGCGGCGTCATCGAAAGCTGTTGTTCGGGCGGTACAGAGTCGTAATTGCTCGGCGCGTTCATGCTCACGGTGAATAACTCGAAGGTGAGCAGTGCAGGCAGCAGCCACAGCCACCGTGTACGTTGATCAGCGCTGAGCAAGTAGGGAAGGGTGAATGTCGTTACGCCAACGACGGTCACGCTGAACAGTATTGGCGCGATCACGCCGCCGAATGCCGCCGTGTTGCCGATCCACGACACCATGACCAATGCGCCGATCAACAGCGCACCGTTGAACGCGCGATTCAGCCACACGCGAATCCGCAGTGCTGCGGCGTAATCGCGGATGATATCCCATGTCATGAGATGTGCCGCGCCTAATCCCGCGAGGATCGCCAGGCTGGTCATGATGAGATAGGCGGCGCGTTCCTGCCCTCTGAAAAAATAAAGACCCGGCAGTACATTGTACAGTGCCGCGAATACGGGGCTGCTGCCGCCGAAACTCCATAACAGCGCGATCAGCGCCAGCGCGCCCCAGAACGGTGAGGTGGGCAGTCTGCGATACAGCGCGATCAGCGCCAGCACCAACCCGGAAAAACCGACGAACAACGGCGAGAATATGCTGACCACGCGCGGAAAAACAAACTGAATGATGTCGTGAAAGGCGAATCCGTTCGCCTTGGAATCGAACCCGAAGCCGGCGCGCGTGGTCAGCGTGAGGTATTCCACGCCTGGAATCAACTGCACGGCGGCAAGCCCAAACGCGATCAGCCCGAACAGCGCCGCACCCGCGAACAAGCGCGTCCAGGACGCGCGTATGACGTAAAGGCGATAGGCGAGGTATGCCAGCAGGGTATAGGTGATAAAGAAAGTGGTCTGCGGATGACCTGCCAGCCACGATATGCCGAGCGCGACTCCGGTCAGGACGAGCCAGCGCCAACGGAACGCGGATCGTGTCGCTTCATGCACGCCGATCAGCGCCAACGGCAGCCAGATCGCGGCTTCCAGCAGTGCCAACTGCAACGGCGCATAACCCTGCGTAAATCCACTGTACGCGGCGATCAGCGCGGCGGTGAACGCGCCGATCACACTGCCTTTTTGCTGAATTGTGATGCGGCGCATGAACGCATACATCAGCAGTGCATACGCCAGCACATGCGCGGTCATTTCCCATTCCAGCGCTCGGTAGCTCCAACCGCCTGTGAGGGACACCAGCGCAATCGTGACCAGGCGCGGCGGATACAATACCGCTGCCTGAGTATCGGCAATGAAGGGCAGTCCGCCGTTGTTGTAGGGATTCCATAATGGGATGTCGCCATCGGTGAAGCGCGCGTACTGATACGCGCCGAACGCGACGAACTGACCGGAGAAATCCCCGCGTACCAACGATGCCTGATCCGCCGTGATGGGCGTGAACAGGCGCCAGAAAAACAGCAGCCATAAAGCCACCAGCACCGCGACGGCGATGACATCCGGGGATACGCGGCGGCTCACGGCGGCTCCTGTCGCGGCATGACGCGCACACGGGTAAGATACGCATAATCGTTCGCCATGCCGCCATCCGCCGTCACCACGCGCAGACGGTCGAAACGCCCGTCGGTGTGCGTGTACAAACCGATCTCCAGTTCATATATCCCGGATGGGGTATCAGGGTTGACCGAAACGGTATGCATATCTTCGATGATCGCGTCTTCCGCCCATGATGAAGTCGGCGCCGTCCACGCGGCGGGCTGTGCATCTGAACCCGCGTAAATCGTCATCGATGCCGGGTCGATGATATGCGCGAACACGACATAATTGTTCGTCATGGCGCGCAAACGCCGCCAGTACAGCGTCAATTCGATGCTGTCACCTGCATTCGGCGTCAGGTCTGTGATCGAGTAGCCGACAAGTTCGAGTTCGCCGCCAAAATTGATACGAATCGGATTTGGCACGCCAATCGCATCGTGACGCGGAAGCAGATCGACCGTGCCGATACGATACATCTGTGAGCCATCCGGTAATCGCATCCGTTCGCCTGTCGGCAAATGATACCAGCCCAACAGCACATCGAGCGTCATCGGCGCATACGCGGCGGGTGGTACGAAAACGGCGATTTCGTTCAGCCATTGCTCGCCATCTGCCAGGTCGGTGGTCGCAATCGTGCCGCTTGCCGGGTAGACATCGCGCTGTGCGATGATCACGCCGTCGGGGGTGACGAGATGTACGAACAAACTCCAGTCGCGGGTGAAAGGCGTTTCTACGCGCGCCGCGAATGAAAGTTCGAAATAGTCTTCCGGCTGCACCTGCGGCGTGCCGATTCGAAAATCTGCCATCGCTACCCGACCTGCGCCGTCATGTTCGCTGAACGTCGTTTGTGCGCTTGGAAAAGCGGTCAGCATCGCCTGACTATTCGTCGTGGATGGCATAATGACCCAGAATGGGGTGATCACGGCGATACTTAAAAACCACACGCCAACTGCGCCCATGACGAGCGGGCGAATGCGTGGCGGCTGCCACCATGTCAGCCCGACCGCGAGCCATATACAAATCGACGAAAGCGCGCCAAAGACCAGTCGCCCCTGTGACGCGGGCGTTTCCGCTGTCCAACGCAGATACGAAATGAAAGTGACGGCGATCCAGATCAGGGTGATCAGCGCGGGCAGCCAGCGATTCAGTGACCAACGCCGCCGCGCGAATATCGTCACCAGGAAAATTGCGATGCCGACCAGCGCGATCAATCCGATGCTATCGAACAGGCGGTAAATCTCGACGGGGTACGGCACATTGAGTCCGCCGAAATACCCCCAAAATGCCTGTGTAAAGCTGAACCGCTCCGCCCATAACTGCGCAGCATTGGCAGGGATTGCGCGCCGTCCGACAATATCGAGAAATACATTCAGCCCAGTGGGGTCGCCATAAAGTTGTAGATTGCGGACATACCACCACCCGGCAATCGCAATCGTAAGCGCGCCGGAAATCAACCCACCGACGATGAACGGATGTATCGATTTTTGGCGCACGCTGATCAGGATCAGCGCCAGTACGATCAACGGTATCAAAAAGCCGATGTTGAGCTTCGCCAGCAGCCCTAGCCCGGTGGCAGCGCCCAGAACGATGTAATCTTGAACGCGCGGCGGTGTGGTTTGCCGGGTCAGGCGCACGATCATCAGCGTGAGCAGGTTGCCCAGCAGATTGGAAGCGTTATCGTTGTTGACCGACCCACTGATGAACAGAAACATCGGCAGGAAAGCATTGAGCGCGGTCGCGCCTAGTATCACCGTCGGGCGGTCGGGGAACAATTCGCGCGCCAGCAGCCCGGTGACGATCACCGTGCCTAAACCGAGTGCGACCGAAAACAGCCGTACAATATGTACCGCCAGCACCGCCCCGCGATACGGAAACGCTTCGCGCTGCGGCTGATGCACGATCATGTTGGCGTTGCCATCGGGTCGCACGATGCCAATATCGGCGTGTGGATTGAGGCGGCGTATCTCCGGTAAATCGCTGGTATCGATTCCGGCGGTCAAGGCTGCCGCCGCCAGATAATACAGGGGCGGCTGGCTGCCTTCCTGACGCCAATCCCCTTGAGCCGCAGCATCCTGTACAGGCAGGGTGAATTGATTTCGCGCGATAAAATCGACCATCGGGTAATGCCAGAGTTCATCGCTGGCTTCAAATACTGGCGTGGTGACGCTGTACAGCGTGCCAAGCAGCAGGTAGACGGCGCAAATCGCCCGAAACATCCAGCGCTGCGTCCGGTTCATGCCGTTGCTCCGATCACGCGCTGGAAAAAGCTCAGCGTGTCGTTCGTGATCGATGACCAGTTGAAGCGGCTTTTCAAGGCGGCGATGTTCTTTCTGAGCGCATCGCGTAAGGCAGGATTGTCATACACACGCCGAAGCGCCTGGGTCAGGGCAGATGAATCATCGACGGGGTGCAGCAGCAGATTGATGTCGTGCTGAAATTCGGGTATCGGTACGTTGGGTTGTGTGGTGACAATCACGCACTCATGCTCAATCGCCGCCATCAGACTGCCGCGCCGAAACGAGGCGCCATCCCGAAACGGCAGCGCGATCACATCGATTGTTTGCAGCCAAGCGCTCACGTCGGCATCGCTCACATACCCGGTGCGATGGACACAATCACCCAGCGCCAACGAGTCGATCAGGAGATCGATCTCACGCAGATACGGCGGGTTACTCCGGTCACTGTCGCCTGCGGTACCGCCGATCATGACCAGTCGTGCATCGATTCCGCCAGCACGCAGCGCGGATAGGCTGTGCAGCAGCGTTTCCAGCCCTTTGCTGCGATTGATCAAGCCGAAGTAACCGATGAGAAAGCGGTTCGGGGCATCGATGGCGGCGCGGACGCGAGCGGAGTCGATAGGTGCGTTCTGTACCCAAATATTGCTGCCAATCGGGATCAACGCCATGTGCCGTACAGTCGCCAGCCGCGCGGCGTCCTCATGGTTGGTGACGATTACGCCCGCCGATGCTCGCGCCAGGCGCATCACGATCCAACCGCGCAATCTGCCCGCCTTTGGAAAGAGATAAGGGAAGCGCAGATCGTGAAAGGTGGTCATTACGGGGCGCGGGCGCAGCACATCCGGCAAAAAATGGATCACGGGTGACATCTGGAACGCTGCTGTCTGAAACTGCACATCGATGATGTCCAGGCGGTTGGTGTTTGCCCAACGCCGGATTGCGAGGAGTGACGACACATCCCACCGCCGAACGGCGTTGGTGAGCGTGATCGACGGCGTGTTTTGCGCGGCGGATGTCGTCGAAAATACGAAGATGTCGTGTCCGTGCGCGGCGAGCTGCTGCGCGATGATGGCGGTATAGGCGCCAACGCCGCCCTGCATCGGCGGATATTCGCCTGTGATAATGCCGATTCGCATTACGCCTCCCGCAGCCCCGAACGCAGCACCGCACGATAGCGCTGGATGCGCGCGCGGCGCATGTCCGGTCTGTGACCGAGCGCCGATTTTGTGCTTTCGATGATCCACTGAATGGCATAGTTTGCCAGAATATACCAGCGTAAAATCTGCGCGCTCAAGGCGCCGTGATGTTTTTTGAAATAGCGTATTTTGCTGACCTGATAATAGATATGCACGTGCGCGCCTGTTTGTTCGGTGCTGCGTCCGCCGTGATGAACGATGCGGGCATTTCCGACGTAGGCAGTTTTCCACCCGGCAAGACACGCGCGCTTACACCAATCGACTTCCTCCGAAAACATGAAGAATTGTTCGTCCAGACCCCCGATGTGTTCGTACACGGCACGGCGCGCCATCAATGCTGACCCCTGCACCCAATCGACTTCGTGCGTGCTGTCCGGGTCTGGTTGACCGAGCGGAAAATGACTGGGCAGGCGTTTCAAGCGCGGTGCGAACCAGATGCTTTCGATCAGTTCGCTGGCGAGCGTTGGAAAATGACGGCGGGTCGGTTGGTAAGTGCCATCGCTGTTGAGGGTGTGTGCGCCAATCATGGCGATGTGTGGGTTTGCATCGAGATACGCCATCATGCGTGTTATCGCATCGCCGATGATCTCGGTATCCGGGTTAAGCAGGAACAAACAGCGTCCCCGCGCAGCACGCAACCCGATATTGTTGCCCTTGGTGAACCCGACATTTTCCGTCTGTGCGAACAGCACGACATGCGGAAAATCACGCCGCAGCATGCTGACGGTCTCATCGGCACTGGCGGAATCGACGACGATGATTTCGGTGACAGGTTTGGGCGCGGCGTCAATCGAGCGCAGGCAGGCTGCAAGGTCAGCCGCGACATTCCAACTGACGATGATAATCGACACATCCGGGATCATGATGCGCTCGTGGGTTCGGTCGGCAGTTGGAACAGTCGGTCAGCATTTTCGGTGGTGAGGCGCGCCATTTCGTCTGCACTGATCTGATGCAAAGCTGCCAGCCGTTCGACAATATAGGGGATGTACGACGGTTCGTTGCGCTTACCGCGAAAGGGAGCAGGCGTCAAAAAGGGCGCATCGGTTTCGACGAGCAGCTTATCTTTCGGCACGCGCGCCGCAATGTGTCGCACTTCATCGGCATTTTTGTACGTGATCGGTCCGGTGAAGCCGAGATAGAAACCTGCTGCCAGCGCGCGCTCGGCAATGTGCGGCGGCGCAGAAAATGAATGCAGCACGCCGGGACGGTCTTGCAGGGATGGGGGCAGGGAATGTACCCAGGATTCCAGAATCGAAATCACATCGTCGTGGGCGTCACGGTTGTGGATGATGACGGGAAGTTCGAGCTGCGCTGCCGTTTCCAGTTGTGCCATGAATGTGCTGTGCTGTGTCGCTTTCGGGCTGTCGTGCCAATGATAATCCAGCCCGATTTCCCCAATGGCGACGACTTTGGGCGCGCGTGCTTGACTGGTGATCCAGCGTATATCATCCGGCGTGTACGCGGCGGTGCTGTTCGGATGAATGCCCACTGCCGCGTAAATCC
>Ga0224723_1002260_pt1 | contig 10808 bp, 14 predicted proteins | sample Balambano_FR2_Me_FD_161647 | JGI IMG/M metagenome (GOLD analysis project Ga0224723, IMG submission 161647) | Freshwater sediment microbial communities from Lake Towuti, South Sulawesi, Indonesia - Balambano_FR2_MetaG | ecosystem: Environmental > Aquatic > Freshwater > Lake > Sediment | place...
GAAATCTAAGCGAGCCGCAATGGATGATGACTTCATGTTACGAGTATTAGCAGCAGCGTTGCCTGACCCCAGCGAGAACGCGAACCTTAGCTGTCAATAGCTTTTGAGATGCGCTTACCCTGACTTGATCTGCCCACATAAATAAAAATTTTAACTTTGAGGTATAAATATATTTCTGAGTTGACGAACTTATCAGTTCGAGTAATTTATCAGCCGAACGGACTAAACCAGAAACGCACAAAAAAACTTCTCTCCAACGCTGGTCAGTCAAGTAATTCTCAACTAAAATCCTAAGCCGCTCAGAATCATCACCAATGTACTGAGCAGTTAAGTATTCTTGAAAAAACCAGCCTGCACTCCCCATCCTCGCGCTAGCAGGGTGGGGTTAAGGCGCGGCAATGGAGCAGAGCGGAATTGCCAATAGGACTAATCATCATATCCCTGATTCTCAATGTATTCTTTGAGAACTTCTAGCGGCGCACCACCCGCAGAAACAAAACCATAACCCCGCTTCCAGAAGAAAGGCTTCCAATAGTAGGGTTTCAGGTAATCCCGATATTCTTTGCGAATCTCCCGACTGGTGATGGTTTTGAGCGTGTTCACCAGTCTTGAGAGGGCAACGTCAGGAGCCATCTCAACCAACAGATGAATATGGTCATTTGTTCCCAGATCCGCTTTGCACTCTAGTAAGGTGGATTTTTGCGTTTCACAAAGCTTTGCCATCATCGTTCTCAGTCTTGCCTCAATCTCTGCTGTGATGACAGGATGACGATATTTCGTCACGAACACTATATGAATAGTAAGACAGCCAAAACTGTGACCATAGGGCTTTAGCTTCATACACACGTCAAACACTATCATGATACAATTGCTCTATGCTAACCCGAAACCCCATCATCAGGACTGATAAATGGAGCCTTAATCCGACTGCCGAACAGCGCGTGCTGTTCGACAAAACGGTTAAGGCTTATCGTCGTTTGTGCAGTCATCTGGTAGGGGTAGTCTTTACTCACTGGTCAGACCTGGGCAGGCTGTCCAATCAAGAGGTTATTCCAGCCGTCGAGCGGCTCATTCACCAAACCGTTCAAAACCCAGATGCAAAGTACTCGTCCTTTGACCGGGTGTTTCACAAGTTTCCCAGCTACTACCGCAGGGGTGCGATTGCCTTTGCAGTGGGACAGGTGAGTAGCTTTGTCACTCGCTACCAGGAATGGCAGTCTGGCTCTCGCAACCGCAGGGATGCCAAACCCCCAACGCTGAATGCTCAAGCGGGTTGCTATCCTGTCCTCTACAAAGGGCAGTGCTACAAGCTGCACGGGTTTGACCGAGTAGAGATCAAGGTTTTCACAGGCACAGATTGGGTTTGGACAACGGTTCAGATTGCAGGGCTAAGGGAGCGGCATACGGTAGATAGCAACAAGCTACTGTCACCATCGCTGATCTTTAACAGCAAAGCCTGTCATCTCTCCGTGCCGTTCCAGTGCCATCCTGCCAAACGACAACCAGACCAGAATGTAGTTGCCGTTGACTTGGGCATCAACACGACCGCGACCGTCACAGTCGTTACCTTTTGCGGTACTGTAATCCATCGTGAATTCATTCACCCTGGAAGAGACATAGACCGCAGAGACAAACGGCTGAAGTCGGTTTCTGCTAGAGCAAGCAAAACGATGGGTAAGGGCGGGAAGCTATACAAGGGCTTCTGCTCCAATACTTATCGCAAGTGCCGCAACATCAATCATCAGATTGCTCACATCGTCTCAAAGCACATTGTGCGCCTTGCTGGGGCGTTCAATGCTGAGGCAATTGTAATTTGAGCATCTGAAGGGGTGGAAGGTAACGGGTGGGCGAAAAGGTTCCACCCTGCGTCAGCGGTTTCATGGATGGCTCAAGTCCATGATTCGCAACTTCACCGAGATGAAGTGGAAAGAGGTAGGCGGCAAAGTACTAGATGTAATTGCTGCCTATACCTCAAAGCTTGCCTATGACGGCTCTGGAATTGTAAATCGGGATTCCAAGAATTACGCTCTAGCAAAATTCGCCTCTGGCAAGCGCTACTCTGCCGACCTGAACGGCAGTCAGAATATCGCTGCCAGAGGCATTCTCAAGCTCACTCGCCGAAAGGACAGTGAGGAGCGTTCCAGCAAAAGTTCTGGACGTTCGCCTAGAAGCTGGGCTTGTCTTTGTGACCTATGGGCACCTCAAGTACCTGTAGGTTAGCACTGATACCACTACCTCGCGTCAGCAGGTGGTGGAGCTTCATGGGTTAAATCCGAAAATGAGTAGATACCCTCTGCTCGTTCTATTAAAACTCCCTGTTGTTCAGAAATTGCGTTTAGAACTGCTCTACCATCTAAATAAGCTGGCTTGTCAACTGTGTCTGCTAAAAATAGCTTGATTTGATTGACTAGTTCTTGTTCGATAAAGAAAACTTGATCTTTAACGAACCCACTATATGCAATTTCTGAAAGCAACACTTTTTCTAAATCAACGTTTAATCCTTGATAAATTTGATCGTACATTATACGTTTCTCGGCTGCCCACTCTTCCAACAAAATGTCCAGAGCCTTGCGATAAAGAATTGCTCTGTTACTAGGAAGATTTTGAGTGCGATCATAAACCAAGCAGAGAAACGTAAGTATTAATCGCTTTTGCGCTAGTTCTTTCGCAGCAGCGTTTTTAGGGTCACTGAGATTTTCCCAAAAGCGTTCTGCGGTTCTTGTTTGTCGATCAAGTTCAGAGGAAAACCAATTTCGGATGAATTGATGGATTTGGTCATCATCGAAATCTACAATAGTGATATCACGAAATCTTGTCCAAGTACTTCGATGAGAAGCAATACGACAAGAGGCGATATAACGGTTTTGATCGTATCGATTAACAAAATTTTGAATTGAGTCAACAACAGAATTGAAGTTTGGTGTAGGAACTTCATCTAAACCATCAAGTAATACTAATAATTTGCCCTGTTCCAAAGCTCTAACGGCAAAGTCAGGGGAGGAAGGAAAGCCAAAGCTAGTAAATTCATCGGCTATAGTTTGAATGAAATCAACTTTATCTGAGTTAAAGCGTTTTAGCTCTAGCATTACCGGAATACAGCGGTGCTGGTAAACCCCTCGATCAGCTTTCAAGGCTTCCACACCAATTCGCCTCAAATATACTGATTTACCTGCTCCAGGACTACCCAATACCATAAGGTATTGATTTTCATTGGCAACGCTAAAACCATCAAATGTAGACTTTTGAGCTTGAAATCGGCGTTTTTGTCCTTCGCGATAAGTTCGCTCTAATGCTTCAAGAGAAGTAAATTGCCGAATACTCAACTCGTCTAAAAATCTTACCTTAGTATAAATTTCTTCTAGCTCAATTGGTTTCTGCATCCCCAAAAGCTTTAACGTGCCATAGCGAGCCAAATATTTTTCTGCGTACCGTTTCAATGCTTGTGCAGCTTGACGACGATCGCTGATTGCCTCAGCAACCCCTCCGCCAACTTTAGCAGCTATATCGAAAACAATTCCAACAAGACCACCTGCTACTGGCTCAACAAATGGCTCCATACCTGTCATGGTACTAATTGCTCAAAACACTATTCACATTATGGACTGGATATTTAGACTTTACTGCACCAATTTCTTGCGCTGTATAAGAGGATATGTTTTGAGGTATTGTTCCACAACGGCTCTTGAAAGATCTTTCAAACCCTACAGATATGTTCAAGGCTACTGTCCCAATAGAACGCTTAAGCCGCCTAACGGTCGTGTTCAGCGGCGGCAGATAACTTTTCGATTCCCACAGATAACCTCTATTCCGTCCGCTGCAACACGGTTGTTAGGCTGCGACTGGTCGGTTTAGATTTCATCGTCTTGCTCAATCTCTTGCCCTCTTAGCACATCAATTAGCGGTTTGAGATCCAGATACATAGTTCGATAAGGAACAGGTGGAGGTAACACTGTATCCGGATCAGCAAACTGAAACCCAAACTGAGCATAGAAACTAGACACGTCATAGGGTGGATCGGTATCGGGATCGTAGAGTGCATCAACAGTCATAAATCGAACTCCCAGCACACTGACCAATTCGGTTGCTGCATACTCTAGTGCCCACTCAACCAATCGACGACCCGCCCCTTTCGCTCTGCTATCTGCTGCCAGTAACCCAATTTTAACGGCTGGAAACGTCTGATACTGCACTCCTTCTTCTTGAAGTAATCGCTCGTCTACCGATAGCTTGTCAGCCAAGAGGGTTACGTAGCCTGCAAGTGCTTCGCCATGCCTGACGACCCAACACTGACATAGCGATGCACCAAGCTCTCGCTGAACTCTTCCTTGCTTCCAATACGTCACAAACTCTGGTCTACTGCACCGAAATCCCTGTCCCAAACTGCTCAGTTCAGGGGCGAACTTCTCTACTTGAACCTCGCTAAAGTCAACTCCAGAAAATTTACTGCTCGGAGGCATGGGCTTCTTGACGACGGCGGCGACGTTCAGCAATTCGCCGTGCTGTTGCAATTGCTGCCGGATTTGCAACATACCTACCCAACTTAATAGCACGGGCTAACTTTTTAGCTTCACGACCTACAACAGGTTGTGACACCGTATGTAAAGGATATTGCATGGGATTCAGTAAAGTACCGCTACTCACTATGATACTTCACTAGACCATGCTTTCCAAAGGGTTTAAGGCAATGGAACCCCAGCTAGGCGTAGAGCAGTAGTCACAACAACTTTAGCCGCCTCACTAACTGAAGTTTTGCCAGCCGTATCTGCCAAGGATTGCCCCCACTTCACAAGTTTACCAAGTGTCGTTGGATCTTCTTTTGCTTGGGTCTTTAAATCTTCAGCCGCTTGATTTTGAGCTTCCTCTTCAGTCATGCCTTGTCGTTGCAGTTGAGCAAGGAGAGCTTGGATTTTTGCAGCAGCATCAGTCAGGTCTTGACAAGAAGAGAAATCGTTAAGTGTACCACCAATTTGCGTACCACCATCAGCAGCGAACCCACCCCCAAATTGTGCGCCTTGAAAATTGTAGGTTGAACTCTTGGGCTGATTATCTACCATTTTGCGTGTCTCTGATATTTGTTGTAGTTGTATTTGCTGAAGTTCACCATCAAGCTTGTTAACTTTGTCTTCTAGAAACTCCTTAAACTTCTTTGATGTAATTGGTGCTTGGAGAAGTTCCTTCTTGTAAGTTAATTCAATTCCCAGCCAACTGTGGGTTCCTTCCTTTAAGTGAAAAAAACGGTACTTCTCTTTCCAATACTCCTCTTTGTCTATAACTTTACCTTCCCACAACGTTACTGAAAGAGGATCTCCGACAGGAAGATATAATTTGCACTTTAGAGTGACTTCAGCAACAGGCTCCTTACTGTCAGCCGACTTTTTCAAAAAAGCTATTACTTCACCTAAGTTCCTGTAGAGATTTGAGCTTGGAGGAATTTTGGTTGTTTTTAGCTGTTCACTGATTCTATAACAAACTTGTTTAAACTTCTCTTTAGCTTTCCGATCGTGAATAGTTTCAGGAACGCGATCGTAGTTAACCTTGACGCTAAACTCTCTAAATTCATGTGCTAAGATACGAATTAAATCGTTAAGAAATTCACACTCACTAGCGCTTAATAAAAGCATTTCATGATGTGGACTCCCTGCCGATACTTTGTATCTATTCACCTTTAATGATTGATTTTTTAATGTCATTAAAACTGCTCGTAACATCGCCAAAATGAAGACAATAGCGATAATAATGGCAACAAAGTTAAAAGCTTTAATCAGGATATCTTTAATAATCTCCATAGAAGCTACGCATGATCGCTAAGAACTTCATTTATCTTTCTCACTCTGTTGCCTTTGTACCCATGCTCTAAATGCCGCAATCCATATTGTTAACTTAGGGAGAATATCAACGACAAATAAAATAACCGCCCAGAGAAACGAACAAAGAGATGCGATCCAGGACAGAAAATATCCTATAAGAGCTTTAAGGAATCCCGATCGAAAGCGCTGCACTACCTCTTTTGATGCATTTTTATGTTTTTCGTCCTCCAATCTTTGTTCTAGCTCTTCCAAATTTCGTTCTAATTTTTGTATAGTCTTTCTAACAACTGATATAACGCCATCCATTTTTAGGGTGGTCTGCTCTACAAGCTCATATATGCTACAAGATCTCTCTAGATCATATTTAGCTGTGCAAGATACATTATATGCTCTCTCCAGATCACATTCATCTGCACAAAAAATTGCTATTTGCTTGTAAGAATAACCTCGGTACTCGTACAGTCTTGCGTAGAAGGTTAGGATTTCTTGACTGAAATTATCAAGGTCACATTCAAGATCTATGACTTCAAGATCCATAATTGCGTCTTTAATTTTTTCCCCAGACGCATTTGAATAAATTAGTTGATTGAAGCAGTCACTTATCAATCTTGAAAAGAAAGCTTTTGATTCCTGTTGAGCCTCTCCCTGCTTATATTTTTCTATGTAGTTATCACAGGAGAATTTTATTTCTTCCCATTTTGAAGTGGACTGTTCGTATTTACGAGAAATTTTTGAACGATAATAAGATGCGCTTAAAAGGTTCTCTACCGATTTTTTAAGATGCAATTCTGGATGATCTACAGATTTCTCATGCGAGAGCTTTAGATACGCTAAACCACAATGTTCATGTGCATCTGGAAGTATATTCAACCTACGGAAGAAAAGAGGATTGGTTGGGTCGTGATGAATTTTAACAATAGCGAATAGATCCTCAAATGCTGCTATTGCTTTTTCCAGTCCCCTTTTATGTTGAGTCCCTGCAAGCTCTTTTCCCTGTTCGTAGTACTGCAATGCCTGATCTACCACATGCGATGCTGATTTTCTCGCTTCTTTCGCCCCTTCTGATCTGTTTTGCATTTCTTTGCACCCCGAAAGACTTATTCAGCAATTTCAGGAGAAGTTTGCCTGCCACTTTGAAATTTTTGTATTAGAGCAATATAGTCATCCTAATAATAGCTCCTGTTTATCTTTGTACACAACAGATCGCCTAAAGCACTGCCCCTACGGAGAGACAAGCAGCCTAACGTTCCGGTTGAGCGGCTGCCGATAACCTCTGCTGTAACACCGACCAACTTTGCCAGTCCGCTCCAACCGGGTTGTTAGGTGCGGCGACTACAGTTTTTCTAAAGCTTTTAGTAGAAGATCTGCTGGTGCGTTCGCTAACTCTCTTGGTTCCAATTTATGCAACCCATCCCCGTAAACCCGTCCCTCGTGAATCAAGTTTTGTATGGGAATTGAATTTAAAGCTTTCCAAACGGACTTTATTAGTTCAGAGTCAATTGATAATAGGGTTTCTAATTCTGCTTTTGGGTACATCATAAGATAAACATTAGGTGCGATCGCTTTGGAATGATTAAGGATAAATCGAAAGGGCTTACTGTTCTTAGATTTATGTCGTCCCATGTATGGACACAAAAGCATTGCAGGATCTCTATTTTCTTGCAAGTACCACAGCGATCGATGTTTACATAAATAACGATCTGATATCCCAATATTTTCGCCTTGTTGGAAATAGCTCCAAACCGAAGGATATTTAATTTGTAGCCAGTCCATTGGTTGTTTACAAGTCAGCAAAAAAAGCTTGCGTTCAAGTCTTGGATTACCTTGCTCATCTGAAAATACTTCATCATCTAGCAAATATCGAGGACTGGGAAGAATGGGAGTTAAAAGCTCAGATGGAATGTGAAGATCGTCGATCTGCTCAGGCGTGAGAATAAAAAAGTCATTTGCTCCAGTTGCAATTCCTCGTTTAATCTCAAATAAATCAGATAATTTAGTTCTAGCTTGAATACTGCTGTTTTGAGGTGCTGAAATTGAAGTGTAGTTCCATTTTGATAACTCTTTCAGCGTTTTTGACGAGATAGTTTTTGAACAAGTTGGGCGGTTGATAGTTCCTCCATAAGTAAAATTTACCAAATAGTCACGATCCGATTTTGTGTTTCTAAACCAAATCACTGACGTAGAAACTAGAACATCATTAAACTGCAAGTCATCGGGAGCGAATCGATGCACGCGCAACAGAGTCACTCGCTCTAGTAGATATTTCTTGAGTTTTTCTCCATAGTTTACGTCCATAAATTCGGCAGGAACTATCCAGCAAGCTAGACCATTCCGTGCCATCCATCCATGTGCTGCTAGTAGAAAATAACAGTAGAGACCTGCTAGACCACTCAGTTCGATGCCCGTAGCTTTTATTCCTAGTCTTTTAAGAGCAATTTTTTTCTCACTTGATAAATGGTGATGGCGCACATAGGGCGGGTTACAAATCAACAAATTAGATCTAAGAACTTCATTTTTGGGTGAAACACTTTCTGTGAAGTCTGCAATATGAAGCTTAAGAGAAGTCTTAGCCCATAATTTAAGTGCCACTTCAGCATAATCCCGATCGATTTCATAGCCAACAGCACTTTTAATTTGTTCAGATGGAAATGATTGCAGCAATGCTGAATAGAAAGAGCCAGTACCAATCGCTGGATCTAAAAAATGAATTTCTTCACTAGCTGGGAGTAAAGTCTTGGAGTACTTAAGAATCTCAATCGCAAGTGAGTTGGGTGTAGCAAATTGCCCCAATTGGTTACGCTCTACGGAACTTTTAGAAGCATCAAGTTGAACTTGCTCAATGAGCCTTTCAGCTTCTGTTAAGTCAATGCTGTAAGATTGCTTACAATCCAAATTCTGCAAAGTCATTGATGCGGTGCTCCCAAACCCAATCTATACCTTCGGCAGCTTCATAACCTAAGTAGCCACTGTCAAAGTAGCCACATAGGAATAATACAAATTCAATTGTATTGCCATACGTGGCTTTCAGTTGCTGAACTTTTCGGGCTTCTTCTTTTCTGCGTTTATTGACATTTGTAAAGTCCCCTGCTGACTTTGCCTCTACCAATAAAGGGCGATCGCCAGGTTGAGCAGTTTTACGCATAATAACTGCATCAACTGGGATATTGACAGTCTTCCCGCCCTCTTCCGCCAAATTGACAGGGACATTTAGCCGAAAACTGTAGGTTCCTGGCAGCATTTCATAAAACTTTACTCGTTGGGTGGTGGGCAATAAACGATACCCGCGTCTATCAAGCCATGCTGCAATTTCCCGTAACTGCCTTGCCTCTTGAGCATTGCGAACAATCGGATCTGCTGACGAACCACATAGACGATCTGCAACGATCGTAGCTGCACGATAGATTTCGCTCTCCAGAGGCGTTTGATTTGTGTCTAGCCAAGGAAAGATATCTCGATCGGCAAGTCTTGTAACGATATCTGTAATTTTTCTTAATTCTTCATCAAGGCGATCCCCTGTCAGTCGAACAGGTAATTTTCCTGCGACTTCCATCCGATCTACAACGCCTTTAGCTACGTTCGCTAATCCAATGAGCCGATCTCTAGCAATTGGTGGACAGGTACACATTCTGAGGGTCGGCAGTATACCTGGATTCTGTCGAAGAGTCTCTGGCTGCAACGTTTTGAGATTGTTGGTCGTTTTCAAGGTCGAGGCTACAACCTCGGTAACTTTAATACGAGTATCACGAAATGCCTGTGGTGCAAAATCCATGAACCACGAATTATACATATCTACAGACTTTGCTACGTCTGCTTTCCAACGATCTGGTTTATCACGATTTACAGCCATTCGAGCTTTGGAGAATTGAGCGTCTCCACTTTACCCCCTAATTGCGTCACAAATGAAGGTTTTGCTCAGGTCAATACCGAAGACTGAGCACCTAACGTTCCGGTTGAGCGGCTGTCAGTGATTTTTGCCACAACACCGACCAGTTACGTCAGTCCGCTCCAACCGGATTGTTAGGTTCGCGTCTGCCACGCCTTCGGATTTCTACGCCCATGAAAGACTGCGGTTATTATCACTCGGCTTGACACAATGCGGTAGTAAACGATGTAGGGAAAGCGTTGCACCACCGTCCGCCGAACATCACGATAAACAGCAGGATAAGACTCTGGCATCTGACAAATTCGGTCCAATGTCCCATTAATCTGTGCTAAAAAATCATCACCTAGCCCTAGTTGCTGACTTTCATACCAACTGTAAGCTTCATCAAGTTCATCACGAACCTCTGGGCGGAACACCAACGCATAATTCATTTTCGTGCTTTAATTGAGGCTTTAACTTGTCCCCAAGTCAGCACATTGTCAGGGTTCGCTTCGCAATCATCAATTCGACGATCTAGTTCCTGCTTTTGAGATTCTGTGAGATCAGAATAATCTTGTTCTGCCGCAATGCTGTCTAAGATGGCTTGTACGAGACGAATCCGATCCTGAACACTTAAGGTAATGATTTGATTTAATGTAGTTGTGATGTCCATGCAGTGATCTTAAGCACCAAGGGCTTGGGAATTATTACATCTTAAATATAGCGGACAGGGTTCTGCCCTACAAATTGGACATCACAATTAACGATACGTCCATCTAAAAACTTTACAACCAGCCTGCCATCCTCTCTTCTATAGCTAGCACTACGGTCAAATACACCTTCAATCATTTGTGTGCCGCTGAAGTTGACAATTTGAATATGAGTGATTTTTTGAATTCTATCTTCCGCCACAACCCAAGCCGCAGATTCGGATTTAGCAAGTAAATCTAGCAGATTATCTTGTGTTCGGAGTTGAAGTATGAGCTTTCCCATGATGATTTATGCAGTGAACCTAACGTTCCCGGTCAGCGGTTGCGATCGCTTTTGCAACACCCCAGGCGGCTTCGGTCAATCCGCTGCACTGGGGTTGTTAGCTGGATAGCGCCACCGATGTCCCCCAACTACTCAACCTCTCGCCC
>Ga0224723_1002261_pt1 | contig 10806 bp, 13 predicted proteins | sample Balambano_FR2_Me_FD_161647 | JGI IMG/M metagenome (GOLD analysis project Ga0224723, IMG submission 161647) | Freshwater sediment microbial communities from Lake Towuti, South Sulawesi, Indonesia - Balambano_FR2_MetaG | ecosystem: Environmental > Aquatic > Freshwater > Lake > Sediment | place...
TCAAGAACAACAGTCCTTTCTGCGCTTCTGGTAATCAAGTAGCTGGTTCTAACACCAACGCTGGTCAATTTGGTGCTACCAATGGTGCTTTTAACGTTAACGGTCAAGCTGGTTCTGCTACTACTGTTCAAGGTCAAACTAGCTTGTGCAACTTCCCTTACTAAGTAAGGCAAAAGGTAGAAGAAATTCTATCATTAGAATCGCAGATATCCCACGGGGTAAACAACAGTTTCGTTTACCCTTACTGAAAATCTTACTGACAACACACACACTTAATTAGGTCTAAAACAATGTTGAACAAATCTTTTGCTTTTGGTTTATTGGCTGCTGGTATGATGATTGCTCCTGGTGCAGCTTTCGCACAAGACCAAGTTGCAGGTAGCTCCACCAACCTCAACCAAGGTTCTGCAATCACCGGTGTTGGAAACGTTAATGGTCAACAAGTAGACGCAACCACCATCCAAAACCAATTCAAGAACAACAGTCCTTTCTGCGCTTCTGGTAATCAAGTAGCTGGTTCTAACACCAACGCTGGTCAATTTGGTGCTACCAATGGTGCTTTTAACGTTAACGGTCAAGCTGGTTCTGCTACTACTGTCCAAGGTCAAACTAGCTTGTGCAACTTCCCTTACTAAGTAAGGTAAAAGGTAGAAGGTATAAGAAAATTTTACATACCTTCTATTAAACTTAGACATTCCGGAGGGTAAATAATCGTTTCGTTTACCCCTACTTAAAAACTTACTCACAACACACACAAATCAGGTACAAAAATATGTTGAACAAATCTTTCGCTTTCGGTTTAATGGCTGCTGGTATGATGATTGCTCCTGGTGCAGCTTTCGCACAAGACCAAGTTGCTGGTAGCACTACAAACCTAGGTCAAGTATCAGTAATTAATGGTGATGGTAACGTTAGTGGTCAACAATTAGACGCAACTACTATTCAAAACCAAATCAAGAATGGTAATCCTTTTTGTGCGTCTGGAAACCAAGTAGCTGGTTCTACCACCAACGCTGGTCAAGCTAGTGCTATCAACGGTATCGGAAACGTTAATGGTCAAGTTGGTTCTGCTACTACTATTCAAAACCAAGCGAGCTTGTGCAATTTTCCTTACTAAGTAAGCTGAGTGCGGAGTGCTGAGTGCTGAGTAGGTAGTTAATAATCTCCCCCTCCCACCTCTCAACAAAGGATGCATCTACATTGTCACACTCAAATATTTTGGTTAAAATATTTGAGTGTAGCCTCCAATAAAAAAGGTTACCTAACAACACACAATTAATGAGGTATATCCATATGTTGAATAAATTTTACGCCTTTGGTTTGTTGGCATCTGCATTATTTATCGCTCCTACTGCTGCTTTTGCAGGTGACCAAGTAGCAGGTAGTAGCACAAATATTACTCAAACTTCCATTACTACAGGTGGTGGAAACGTCTCTGGTCAATCTTCTGATGCGCTAACTTTGCAACGACAAATCAAAAACGCTCATCCTTTCTGCGGTGGTACTAATAACCAAATCGCAGCTTCTAATAGCACTATTTCTCAAGGTAGTGCGATCGCCGGAGTAGGTAACGTATCTGGCCAAGCAGGTTCTAGCAACACTGTACAAAGCCAAGTTGCAACAAGCCGTTACTGCTCTTACATTTACCCATTCTAAGCAGATTTGGGTAATGAATTGAGTCAACTAGCTTGATTCAATTAAAAGAAATAAAAAATCTGGTTAATCGAGTCATTGAGTGTTACGAAAGCATCGGAAAAATCGCCAAACCATCCCTCTGCTTTTGTAACACCAACTCGCAACCAGCCACACACAACTAATTAGGTCTACAAAGATGAAGAAATACACCTTCGGTTTTTTAGCTGCTGCTCTCATTATAGCTCCAACTGCTGCATTTGCAGGACAAAATGGTAGTTCTCAGCAAGTTCTTAATCAAAGCGCTACAGTTGTCGGTGGTAATAACTCCGCAAGCCAACGTGGTAGCCAATTTAACAGCCAAGGACAAACACAACTCTGTAGTGCAGGTTCTCAAGTTGCTAACAGCGACCAAATACTTAACCAAGGGTTAGTAATTGTTGGTAACAACAACAGCGCATCTCAAGAAGCTAGCCAAACTACCATTCAACAACAAATTAACGCAGCTAGAAGTCTTTACTGTAAATAATTGATTGAATTACTGAAGGTGATTGGTTGTCCCAATCACCAACCCCTACTACTTACTATAAGAGCGCATAAATCATGCTTACCAGAACTATTTCACTACTCACGCTCTCCGTACTTTTGTCATTACCAACTGGAATTGCTTCAGCGAACGAAATGAATCTGCAAACTGATAACGTCAGATTAACGATTGGTAAAGACGGTGGTATAAAAATTCGATCTAATTCCGCAGGAACAGTAGTTCCTAATTCCGTAAGAACTGTACGTGTTAGAAAAAATCCCAACCGAGTTTACCGAGCTAAATGCAGTGGATATAACCGCACTATCACTCAACGTAATAGCTCTGGTACAGCAGTTAACCGCACTTATAGTTCTGTAACAACTTGTCGATAATTATAACTAGGAGTAAAAAATGAACTTCAAATTACTATCTCTCAGCTTATTTTCTGTTGCTGCTGCATCATCCTTTCTTCCAGCATTCAGTCAGAGAGCAGATGCAACCTGTGTTTTAAATGATGTGAACATCCAAGTAACAGTACGCGATCGCAACAGTTCAGCAAACCAGGTAAATAACACCAATCAACAAGCTGCGGATGATTGCTTTGGTAATACTGTCACTTCTACAGGAACTCAAGTTTTTACAGGTTCAGGTAACGTAGACCAAATCCGTAACAGTAACCAATTCGCTGGTGGAGGTAACAATCCTACAGGTGTGAAGACTCCAATAATAAAAGTTAACCCAAGCATCCAAGTTGATGTTCCTGCGTTACCTTCTAGAAAGTAGATTGTTTAATCTATTTTTGGTTTGTAGTTAACCGAGATCCCCGACTTCTTCGAGAAGTCGGGGATCTGAACAACATTTATGAGAAAATATGAAAACTCCACTGATCATTTCTTGCTGTGTAGTTTTATTAGTAACTACAAGTGCGATCGCTCTCAATGTCCATAACAGTCAAAAATCTTCTGTTAGCATAAATGAGGAAAATAACATGAGACGAACTACAACATTTACAAGTCAACAGTCTTCTTATTCATCTGGATATCAGAAAAGTATATTAAACTTAGATGCGGTTAATCTCAACCAACCGCACATACTGAGTATCAATACCTCTGGTAATCAATTAAATGGTCAAATTACAGTAAATGGCAAATTGATTAAGCAAATTAATAGTAATCAAATTCAGATGAATTTATCACCTTATTTATCAGTTGGACAACATACGGTAGAAGTTACAGCAAATTATACTCCACCGTCATCTGCAATTAGTGTAGAAATCTACGGTCCTGGAGTAAGCGTTACCCAACAAACTAACGGTAGTGGTACTTTAAACTATACTCTATCCGTAACCGTAGAATAATTGCTTTCCTTTTACCTGATTACTTCTATAGTAATTTCTTGGAGTTGATTTTCCAGATTTGCACGTATCCATAAATCAGCGACTGACCAAATCCAACATCTGTGGGGAGCAGCACTAAAATCATCATATTTGTGAGTAACTATAGCATCTAGCTGTCGATAGCTAACGCAAACTAGTTCTACCGCAGATTCAAAATCTTTGATAGGTGATAAACGTGCCTGTTGAAGTATAATTTGGTCTATAGAACAAACTTCAATTTTTTCTTGAAGCCAGTTAATTACCACTTCAGCGATTTTACTATTCCGTAATCGACTTGTATAAGCATATATTTTTTGCCAACCAACATCTGTTATATGCATTTTAATAGAGGGATGTACCCTATCTAATAATTGGGCAATATCTGTCACTAAATTGTTACGATTCATTAAAGCTTCTAAAATTAAATCAGCATCAATTAAAATTTTAATCACCTTTAACCCCCTGAATTGTTCGTCCGTGTAGCGTCAATAACAGACAACAGGACTTCACTTATGTGGGAACATACTTATATACAAATGGCAGAGAGGATATTTCAGATTTAGAAAAAAAATTCCGCTAACCCCAGTACCTAAGTATGTATAAATTAACTTGAACATAATTTTTTTAGTTGGTTAGCTAAATTGATTTTGGTAATTATGGCTAATTGCGTACGACGGTAAATAATTTTTGTAGTTCCTATTATTAAAATCTAAGTTTCTAATAAGGTATTTGCCACTCGTAATGATTAATTTCTGGGCTAGTACTTCTGTTTGGTCATCCCACTATGGTGGAAACCGCAACTATATTATTAGCATAATTCATATAAAAAAATTGATTTTTAGTCATAGATTTAGGTTAATAATCAAACATTAGTACAACCGTTACATAACACCTACCCAAAGCTCCCCAAATAATGAGTAGTAATGGGTAGAAGTGGGTAGAAATTAAGTTACAGTTCCATACCCTCATACCTTTAAACGAATTTTTGGCTTTATTTTTTTGGTTTAAGTAATAAGTAATACAAGTTACCATAACTAACAGTAACACCAGCGCGATCGCCTGCAATTTTGCCAGTACCAACAAAGTAATCTACCCTCCCAGCACCCTTAATAGCACCTCCCGTATCTTGGTCTAAAACATAACGACTAACTACCTCATGTTCCATTTTTCCACTCTGATCAACAAAAGGAAAAGATGCTCTAATTAATGCTAAAGCACCAGGAGGCATAAGAGACTTATCTGTAGCAATCGAACGGTCTGCTGTTACTGGTACATTAATAGAACCTTGTGCAGGTGCGCCAAAATTCTCTTGAAAAAATACGAAACTCGGGTTGCGGGGAATGTATACGTTTAATTCAGAGGGATTTTTCTCAAAATAATCAAGAATCTTCGGCATGGTCATACCTTCCAAAGGTAATTTACCATCATTTGCCAATTCTTTACCAATGCTGACATAATTATGTGCTACATTACCTGCATAACCGATAGTTGTTTGAGTTCCATCAGTAACTTGGAGTCTCGCCGAACCTTGAATTTGAATCATGAATGGTTCAAAGCGATCGCGGAACCAAAATAACTCTAAACCCCGGAGTTTTCCTTTTGAACCTTGCAAACCATCCGCACCTTCAAGCTCTAAGCGCGTCGGATGAGGTTTTGACCAACTTGCTAATGGGGGTAACTTAAACACTGGATAGCGAAACTCCGCAGTTGGCACACGACTAGCTGTGTACAGTGGTTCATAATATGCTGTGAATAGTACTTTACCCTTACCATCACTGCCTATAGATTGGTAAAATACAAATTCTTTTTGAATAGCTGTGTTAAGTTCCTGAGCAGATTTAGACTTGAGTACTAATTGACGAAATCTTTGCAAAGAATTAATTACCCGATCGCGCGTCACCCCAGGTACAGGATAATTTTGGTAAGCTGTGATCGCAGCATTGGAACGCAAATATCTTAAACTGTAGTCAATAGACTTTAACAAAGCTTGTTTATCAGCAGGTTGACCATTATCACCCCATAACTGATTATCCACACAAGAACTATCACCCTGACAACAACTAACAGGCGATCGTGACATTAACACCGGAGAACTCTTAGGTTTTGGTGAAGATACCGGAAGATTCCACTTTTTCAGTTGACATTGGGAGGGAGCAAGATTGATATCCCCTAAACGTTGGGCAAGCATGGCTACAGATAACACAGCCAAAGGTAAACTGAGAGCTAGGAGAAATCCACGGGAGCGAACATTAGATAATAAGCCAATAAAGTTCTTTCTCATCCACGTACCTAGGTGTCACATAAACTACATACCACACAAATTTTAACGGGTTTTTGGATGATTTAGATGCTAGTATGCCATTCACCTAAGACTTCAACTCCCCAAATTTAGGACTCCACCACCCTTTGGCAGTGCTAAAATAAGCCACATCTTTATGTTTTGAGTCGTTGCGGGATTTGGATTCAGAACACCGCAACATTGTTTTATTTTGTCCTTCTTTTGTATAACTATATTCTTCCAGAGGTTTATTGCATACTGGACAAGAATATGCTGTTACTTTCGCTGGTGGTTTTTGGAGATTTGCGTCTGTGTGACTTTTAGAACGGGGTGCTTCCCAACTCTTAGTATATTCACTCCAAAATAAAACCACATCTTCACACCCACTTAGACATTTGAGAAAATATTTCTTTTTGACTTTAGTGCTGGGAATTTTAGCTAAATTGTTCTTACATTGGGGACATTTTGTTCTGGATGTTTCATATTTGCGTTCAACGTTGGAAGATATTGACTTACGCTCTGATGAATTAACGACTATTTTTGCTTTTGCTAAAGCTGGTGTAAAGTAATTTTGGTTCCAATTCGTGAGATAGTGTTGCCAGGGCTGTTTACCAGATGCGATCGCATCCAAAGCGTCTTCCATTTTGGCAGTAAATTCTGTTTGTAGCAAGTCTGGTAATGCTTTCTGCAAAAAAGCATCAACTTCTAAACCCAATTCTGTTGGTTGGAGATTTTCCTTTGTTAGTTGGATATAATTTCGTTTCTTCAAAGTCGCAATGGTGGGAGAATAAGTACTCGGACGACCAATACCTTTACGCTCCATCAGTTGGACTAACTTTGGTTCACTGTAACGTGGTGGGGGTTGGGTTTGTTTCTTTTCATGACCTGCATTCTCCAAATTCAGCATTTGACCTTGCTGTAAATTTGGCACAAGTGTATCTTTACTTATATTAGACCAGTAGCGAGCATAACCTAAAAACTCTACTACTTGTCCTCTCGCTTGCCAGAAAATTTCACCAGACTGAGTAATAATCAAAGTTTTACGCAACTGTGCAGGACGACATTGGGAAGCGATCGCTCGTTTCCAAATCAAGACGTACAAATTAAATTCGTCTGGGGTAAGTTCCAACCGCAACTGTGCAGAAGGACGAAATACATCTGTAGGACGAATCGCTTCATGAGCTTCCTGGGCAGTTTTGTTACTTCGATGTCTGGCAGTTTGCTTTGGTAAATTATCTGGGTCATTTTGCTCCAACCATTTACGGGCACTAGCACAGAACTCAGGACTTAGCATCACTGAATCTGTACGCATATAAGTAATTAAACCAGCTTCATAGAGCTTTTGAGCTACTTGCATGGTTTTCTCTGGAGGAAATTTCAACCTTGAACCAGCAGCTTGTTGAAGAGTAGAAGTGATGAAAGGTGGAGGTGGTTGACGGTTGACAATTTTACCTTCAAATTTCACAACTTGGTGAGGATGACGTTTCGCTTCTTCAACTAAACGTGTTGCTTCAGCTTCTGAAAGAACACGAGTAGACTCAGGTGCTTCCTTTTCATTACTATTACCTTTAGTATCATCATGCTCCTCTCCCTCTCCCCCCTTCTCCACGCCACTTCTCTCAACGGAGGAGACTTCCCCCTTATAAAAAGCACGAAACCCCTCAGCATAATCAACCCAAACGCTCCAATAATCTTGAGGAACAAAAGTTTGAATTTCCCTCTCCCGTTGACAAATCAAATGTAAAGTTGCGCTTTGAACTCTTCCAACACTCTTAGCTCCATTATTCAGGGCCCAAACTAAAGGACTTCCTTTATAACCAACTAACTTATCCAAACAATCTCGACACAATCCGGCTCCAATCAAGTTAACATCAAGCTGCCTAGGATTAGCGATCGCACTTCTCACCGCAGCTTCTGTAATTTCTGTATAAACCACTCGCTTTGGATCCTTTAATCCTAAAGCATCCTTCAAATGCCAAGCAATAGTTTCCCCTTCTCGGTCTGGATCTGTAGCTAAAACAACTTCCTTAACTTGTTTAACAGCAGCCTTTAATTGCTGAATTGTTTCCTTAGCTTGTTGGTCACGGGGAACATACCGACACTCCACCCTACTACCATCCATAATAAAGCCCAGAGAATCCTCACCTTCATTGCTAAGTTCTCGAATGTGACCGCAACTAGCACGAACAATCCATTCTGCTCCGAGAATTTGACTAAGCTTTCTAACTTTACCGGGGGATTCAACAACTAGAAGGCGTTGGGCCATGACACCTTACCTATAGATGCAACCTATTATGAAAGGCAATAAAAATTAAAAAGGTAAAAACTTACCTGATTAGCTTTACTAATCACTCTATAGTACACTTGTTTTGACCTTTACCCAGTTTCAAATTGAGAAAATTATTATTTTTTTACAATTTTTATCGTATAACGGAACTTAAACAAATAAAGTATAATACTATACTAACATAGCTTTTACATTAAATCAACATCCCATGAAAGCTTAGGAGTTAATGTTGTTGCTGGAAGATGATGAGGAAACCGAAGCTTTATTAGAATGAAGATGAAACAATGAACAGACCAATACAAATTGTATTTGATACTAACGTTTTACTTTCTGGTCTACGGTCAACACGCGGCGCCTCTTATAAACTATTAACAATACTTTCAGATAAGCGCTGGCAAGTAAATGTCTCTACAGCTTTGGTTCTTGAGTATGAAGAAATCCTCAAACGAGAAAAAGACCAATTAACTTTAACCTTGGAGGAAATTGATGATTTTATAGATGGAATCTGCTCTTTAGCTAACTTATGTGACATTTTTTACCTATGGCGTCCAGCTTCTCGTGATCCTGATGATGATTTTTTAATAGATTTGGCGGTTGAATGCCAAGCCGATTTTATTATCACTTATAATCAAAAAGATTTACAAGCAGCTTCTCTATTTAGCATTAAAGTTGTAACACCTAAGGAATTTTTACAACAAGTAGGAGAAACACTATGACTAATTTAAACGTACAAATACCAGATTCTCTATATAAACAAATAGAAGCAAAAGCTATCAAAGAGAATGTACCTATCGACCAACTTGTTGCTATTGCCTTATCAGCACAAGTATCAGCGTGGGTAAATAAAGAGTATATAGAAGTTAGGAAAGCGCACGGGAGTTTGGATAAGTTTAAACAAGTGTTAAATAAAGTTCCCGATGTTGAACCAGAAGATTACGATAAATTAGCGTAATGTTGACAAACACTCACAATTGGGTTATCCGCACAACTACCATAAGTTTCCTCAAAAAAACCGGGTGGGTATCCAAATTCATCGAGTGTGTTCGGCTGTGCTGGTAGTTGTAATGGATAGTTAGTTAACAAAAACACCAAATGCTATAACTTCTCCACTTAGAAAATCGGCGTTGAGATTGGCAATGTGGGTGACTTAAATTAATACATCTTGAGCAAATTAATCTGATCGCCATCTAGATCAATGTATCTAAGGAGCAAACATCTGCCCAAGACTTTCAGGAACGTGTATACTGACGGGGTAACGAAATCAGCTACAAAATAGACTGTATTAAGATATTGACAGAAGCGGTTAAATTCAGTCGATGTCTAAAGAGAACGATTACTAATTTGCGTCTTGTCTAAATAATTGTAAACTCTCCGCGAGACTTCACGAACAAACTCACCAGCTCTGCGATCATGGTTTGGTCTTTGCACTAAAATACCTGCTAAATAGCTCTTACCGTTAGGCATCTGAATAATACCTGCATCCCCAATGATAAATCTGAGAGTACCAGTCTTGTGAGCGATGGTTGCTCCCTTACCTATACCCGCTGGAAGCAAAGTATTTGTCTTCACCCGACGCATAATACCTAAAACTTGATTATTGCTTGTCTGTGATAACAAACGTTTGTTAGAAACTAAAGCAGCCAACCTGACTAAATCTTTGGAACTGGTTGTATTTGTGCCACCAATATCTGGTAACTTATTACGAACAACAGTATTTTGTAGACCCCAACTACGAAAACGTGGATTTACACTATTCCGACCACCGAGACGGTCAAGAATCATATTTGTTGCGGTATTATCGCTGATTGTCATCATCAAGGTAGCAGTTTCAAGGACACTAAATTTAGTTCCGACTTTTTTGTACTTCATTGTTCCTGCTTCACCAGCAATCAAATCCCGTCGCATTGTCAGCTTTTCATTCAGTTTGATTCTCCCAGCGTCAACTTCTTGAAACAAAGCTACCAAAAGTGGGAATTTAATAGTACTAGCAGCTGCAAATCTTTTTTCACCATTGACATCAATATAATTACCAGTTTGTAAATCTAAGAAAAATATTCCCGGATTCAAAGAGCGATAACGAGCCATTAATCCTTGAATTTGGGAGCTTAAACCAGACATTTCTTGACCAAGGTTAACAACTCCAGCAAACATAGATGCATCTGTAGGCTGGATTGATATATCTTCTCGATTTTCACCAGAAATTGGACTATTTCCTTGACGGTCAAATGCTTTGAATTTCACAATCCAGTGAGAGCGAGAATCTCCCTTAATTGATAAATTTTGAGAGGAAATATCATAACCTGGAGCTAATTCAACTACGAAGCGGGTAGTTTTGGTGTCAGGTTTTCCAATGCGAATTTCTTTAACAGCATTACCAAAGCTTTGTTTGAAGCTATCAGAGTTGAAATTCGTTCCAGGTAAGTCAATTACCAATCGATTGGGATTATCCAGCAAAAAAGCTTTTGGTTGTATTCCTGAGTCAGTGGTTAAGTGTAGCTGATTTTGATTGGAGTCAAAATACCAGGATTGCAATTGTGCTGCTTGAGCTTGTCCGGAAAGTAATAATAAACTGCTGATACTGATGCCAAGTAAATGTGATTTCATATGTATTATTTCGGAGTGATGGAGAAAAGAAATTTACTTTAAATTTATCTACTGAGCTTTTAGTGATGTTCCGGACAAAAATAATCAAAATTATTCTTGAAAAT
>Ga0224723_1002262_pt1 | contig 10805 bp, 8 predicted proteins | sample Balambano_FR2_Me_FD_161647 | JGI IMG/M metagenome (GOLD analysis project Ga0224723, IMG submission 161647) | Freshwater sediment microbial communities from Lake Towuti, South Sulawesi, Indonesia - Balambano_FR2_MetaG | ecosystem: Environmental > Aquatic > Freshwater > Lake > Sediment | place...
ATTTTATAGTGAGTATGGGGTGTACGGGATGGGGGATGCAGAGTGCAGAGTGTGGAGTATAAGGCTCGGGGGGTGGGTTTTGTATATAGATTTAGGGTTGGAGAATATTTTACGCGCTAAACCCACACGCCAGATTGCTCAACGGGAGGCAGCGTCGTGCGGAGGCATCCTCCGTTGAGACGACTGCCGTGGGAGACCCCCGCACGCAATTGGCTCCCTTACACCCATCACTCCCATTACCTCCATCACCCCTATCACCCCGCACTCCACACTCTAACCTATTGGTCTTTCGTTTTTCACTGCTAAACGAGCTAATCCATAGGAAAGTATCGCATTAGAAATTAGGAATATACGAGCTAACCAATCATCGCCGATACCCCATACTAACGGGTCGTAAACTGCACTTACCCCTAAACAAGCAGCTACACCAAGAGATGTCCCGATCGCAAACCATTTCCAAGTAGGATGTCCTAATAGCAGTGCCATTAAAGCAAATGGAATAATTACGCTGGCAAATAGTGGGTTAAATGCATCTGTTCCTTGTAAAGCATTACCTAGTTCAGGAATGGAACTACCTAACAATCGGAATGGCCATTGGGGTAAGTCAAAGATGTAAATCCCTTTCAGAAAGAATAAGCCGGAACTACCAGCAACTAGGCCACTAGCTAGCGACCAACTCCAGGTGAAGGGAAAGTAAACTCGTAAAAACCAAGCTAATAAATAAGACCCTACTACCATGAAAATTTTAGGTAATAGCGCTATGGCTCCACCATCAATCCAAAAACCAGGATTGAGATAACCACTATCTCTTAACCAGCGGAAGAAGTCTTGGAAACTGATTTGTCCTTGTGCAGCCAGTTTGACGGCGGCTTCTGCATTAAGTTTACCAGCACCATAATAATTTAAACCGTCATCTTTCACGAAACGTGCTGATTGGAGAAGGACGGTTTCAATTTGGTCTGGTTCTTTGATTCCAGAAGCTTTAATTAAAGCTGCAACACCGGCTACGTGAGGAGATGCCATACTTGTACCTTGAAGACCCATGAACACATTCACCCCTTTGTTGTCGGGGTCAATGGTTTCTTGAAGAATTTTGCCTTCATCACTACCACCAGGGGCAGAGATACCTACTCCAGCGCCATAATTAGAATAGGGAGCTTTTTCGCCACTTGGTCCTAAAGCAGAAACACCGATGACGTGGGGATAACGAGCTGGATAGGAAGCACCATTAGCACCTTCATTACCCGCAGCAGCTATAATCACTACACCTTTTCTGTGAGCGTAATCAATAGCTTCCTTCATCAGTTGGCTTTCACCACCACCACCTAAGCTCATATTAATTACATCTGCGCCTTTATCGGCAGCAAATTTAATTGCTTCAGCAATGTCAGCTACGGTTCCACCACCGTAAGCGCTTAATACTTTTAATGGCATTAAGCTGGCTTCATAGGCAACCCCAGCTACACCATATTTATTATTAGTAGCTTGGGCAACTGTACCTGCAACGTGGGTTCCATGTCCATTATCGTCATCCACTTCTTGTCTGTCGTTTACAAAGTCGTAACCTTTGACAAACTTAGTTTCCACTAAGTCACGTACTTTAGTGATACCTGTGTCAATGACTGCTACTGTAATACCACTACCTTTAGTTTGATTCCATGCACCTTCAATTCCAATGCTATGGAGATTCCACTGTTGACTGTAGTATTCGTCATTAGGAAAAGTTGATACAGGTTTAACGTCGTCGCTATAGTCGGGTTTTAAATACTCCCCTAGACGATCTGACTGATTTGGTTTGGGTATTCTATAAATATAGTTAGGTTCGATTATTTCTGTTGCTTTGGCAAATCTAGATTTTCTTAACTTATTTAGTAGTTGCTTATCGCCTTTGATAATGTATACGTTGTCCTTTGCAGAAAATTGATTATCTAATTCGGGTGTAACATTGTACTGTTTGGCGATCGCCTCCAAATTTTGTTGCACTTCCTGTTTGGGGATGTCCTCTCGAAAATCCAACAAAATAGTTTCATACTTTCCATTAGCTGCCAATCCCTGAAAGCTCAAGAATCCATATGACGCAGCAGTTAGCCCGATGACAAACAAGCACAATAATAAAAATTTTCTCATATCAATTTATCACCGCTGATTGCCAGTTTTTCACTACCATAACTCATATACCTTCAATTATTGATATATGTTGCATTATAGTTACAATTTCACGGAGTGCAAAAAATCTGTAGTTTATAGTGCTATTTGCTGTACGTAAAGATTTGATGAAACGTTTGTACAACCCTATTAATATCAGGATTATTGTTTCATGGAACGCGGTCTATTATGGTTGCCATTATTGGCTATGTTTTTTTGGTTAGCATGGCAAGGCTCTAGAGAATATCAGAAAGTCGAAGCTTATCGCCATTGGGCTGAACAGTTTGATAGAGCCAAGTATGATATATATGCTGTATTAGGTCAGAAAGGTGACAGTATTACTTGGGGTGTACCCACAACGAAAGGACCGATCCAACTTGAAACATTTTCTTTAAATACTGTTGAAGAAATACGTCTTGTGGTAGATGACAAAGTAGTAGATGCTCAGCAACTGCCTGAAAAAGGTCGAAAAATTGAATTAGAATTTGTGTTTGAGGAAACAGGTAAATCAATACTTGTACCTTTTACAGAAATTCCCTTAGCAGCAGAATGGACAAAATTTTTACAACAAGCAAAGAAAGGAATGTAAGTAGGTGAGCGTTAAAAATCGTAGTTATGACAGGGGAGTAGGCAGTTAGGGTAAGTTTTGAGTCTAATTTACATTCTGTTACATAGTTCTGTTTATTTCTACCGACCTACTTAGAATGTCAATATCTAGTTTCTTCCATCTCCCCTTACTCCTCCTAAACGGGTATCTCAATTACAAACTCAGCTCCTTGCCCTGGTGATGAAATACACTGCAAAGTACCACCGTGCTTTTCAGTAATTATTTGATAACTAATAGATAGGCCCATCCCTGTACCTTTACCTACAGCTTTGGTGGTGTAAAAGGGGTCAAACAAACGCTGTCGTACTTCTTCTGACATCCCTAAACCATTATCTACAATGCGGATAATTGCTTTGTTTGATTTTGATATTTCGGTACAGATGCGAATTTTAGGGGATAGGGAGCTATCACTCTCTATTCCATCTTCTAAAGCATCTATAGCGTTTGCTAAGATATTCATGAATACTTGGTTAAGTTGTCCGGCGTAGCATTGAACTAAGGGTAGATTACCGTATTCTTTAATGACCGCGATCGCACAGCGGTCTGGTTTTACTTTCAGACGATGTTCCAAAATCATCAGGGTACTGTCGATACCTTCATGAATATCAGCTCGTTTAAACTCTGCTTCATCAAGTCGAGAGAAGGTACGTAACGAAGCAACTATTTGACGGATACGTTCTGCACCTACTTTCATGGAAGAATGAAGTTTTGGTAGGTCTTCTAGTAAAAAATCTAGGTCAATGGCTTCAGTTTCTTGTTGAATCTCTGGTACAGGATTTGGGTAGTGTATCTGATAAAGTTTTAGTAAATTGATAATTTCTTCAATATACTGGTTAGCATGACGGAGATTGCCGTAGATAAAATTTACTGGATTATTGATTTCGTGGGCAACACCAGCAACTAATTGTCCCAAAGATGACATTTTTTCGCTTTGAATTAGTTGTGTTTGAGTACGTTGTAATTCTTGGAAAGCTTGCTCTAATTCTAGTGCTTGTTGTTTAAGTTTTGCTTCTGCTCGTTTGCGATCGCTGATATCTCGATGACAAGCAACTGAACCAATAATATTACCAACTTGGTCTTTAATTGCATCTGCTAAGACTTCAAATTCCATGATGTGACCACTACGACTTTTCATAGTCAGTTCACCACGCCATGATTTGTCTTGATAAACTGCATCAAATATACCTTCTACATCTGCTAACTTTGTAAATAAAATAGCAGACCCACCCATTGCATTTAATTCTTCAAGGGTATAACCAAATGTTTTTATAAAGGCAGGATTAATATAAATTGGCTTCCCAGTAATATCTGCAATACTAAGCGCATCACCAGCGCTTTCCACAGATTTACTAATGCGTAATAATGCTTCTTCTGCTTCTTTGCGAGGAGTAATATCACTACGAATTGCCACATATTGTTGTGGGCTACCTTGTGTATCAAGAAGTGGCACAACTGTTGTATCTACCCAGTAATAATTACCATCCTTAGCTCGATTTTTAACTTCCCCTCTCCAGACGTTACCGTTACTAATAGTTGCCCACATTTGCTGGAAAAAAGATTTGGGGTGGTAATTAGAATTAAGAATTCGATGAGTTTTACCAATTAATTCTTCACGGCTATACTTAGAGATTTCACATATTTTGTCATTAACATATTCAATCACTCCCTTTCTATCAGTAATTGCCACAATTGCAGATTGGTCTAAAGCAAATTTGATATCTGCAATTTCTTTCAGAGATTTCTGTAAAGCCGCTTCTGATCTTTTACGTTCTGTAATATCTTCTCGCATTACAAGTAAATATTTAGGTTCACCTTTGTAGTCAAGAATCGGAGTTTTCTTAATATGAAGAATACGTTCACCTCGCTTCTTTGTTTGAATTACCTCTTCAGGAATGTCAATAACTTGCTTTGTTGCAATCACTTCTTTGTCACGACTAGTAAAAAAATCTGCTTCTTCCTCAGGAAATAAATCATAATCATTCTTACCGATAATTTCCTCAGCTGGAAAACCAACTAATTCCTCAGTAGCTTTATTCCAAAGTACATAATGCAAATCGACAGCATCTTTAACAAATACTGCCACAGGCATCGTATCAACAACCGATTGCATGAAATTCTGTGTATTTTGCAGTTCAGCTTCAGCAAGTTTACGTTCAGAAATTTCTTGCTCTAACTGAATTGTACGTTCTTTTACCTTTATTTCCAAATCTATCTTTGCTTCCTCTACAAGTAATTGCGCTTGTTTGCGATCGCTCATATCCGTAAGTACCCCATCCCAGACGATTGCTCTATCTGTCTGCAATTCCGGACGAGAAATAGCTTGTATCCATTTTATTTCTCCAGAACTAGATAACATACGCCCTTGCCAGTCCCAAGTTTCTAATGTCTGAGCAGAATAAGTGACAGAATCTAAAAAAGCTTGCTTATCCTCTGGGTGTACTGACTCTGTGAGTAATGTGCTATCTTGTAGAATCGCTTCTGGCTCAAAACCAAAAATTTCTTGACAAGCTGAAGAAACGTAGGGAAAAGACACACTACCATCTGGTGCTAAGCGAAACTGATAAATCATGCCTGGTAAATTTATAGCTAGCTTTTTCAGACGTGTCTCACTTTCCCTGAGAGCTAATTCCATATTTAGGCGATCGCTAATATCCTCAACTATTGATATAGTTCCGATAACATTTCCTCTCCAGTCAGTCGAAGGAGTGTTGTACCATTGGCAGGTAATAGTTTTGCCATCTTTAGTGATATTTTTACTAGTGCTATGACTACCACTATTTTGTTTTAATAAAGTTGTCATCACTTGGTTTACGTGTTCTTTCGTATCTCCTGACATCATTAATTCAGTACAATGACGACCAAGTGCTTCAGTTTTGCTGTAACCAAATATTTTTTCGGCAGTACGATTCCAATCTGTTACCTCAGACGCTGTGTTCCATTGAATCACTGCTAAAGGATTAGACTCAATCAATAACGACAATTTATGCTGCGATTCTTTCAATACTTGTTGAGTATCTTTAGAATTCATCCAATAGCGATACTGCTGCTTCAAAGAATGACTAGCAAAAGAAAGTACTTTTTCCAATTTGGCAACACGCTGACGTAAAGTGATTAACTCTTCGTGCAGTACTTCAGTGGACATACTGTGTATTATGTGTAGAATTGATTAAATAGGGAACCAAGGCTTTCTGTAAAAGCTTTACTATGAAATGCCTTAGTATCTAAGGTTCCCTAAATGGAGTTCAATTTAACAGGGAGTAGGAAGCAGGGGATAGTTTACTGTTTTATCCACTCACCCTCACCCCCATCACCCCTCTCTCCCCCTCACCTCCTACTTCCCGCACTTTGATTAGCTAAAACCACCGCAACACCCAACGCTGTCAAAGCGAATGTACCCCACTTGAGAGCTGGATTTCTGTCTAAAACATCTGAAAAAGACGGTATGGTCAAATTACCAAAGTCTCCCTCCACTCGGTCGTATTCGGGGACTGGTGCATAAAGATTGTCTGGTGCTGCGGCTGTTTTTGGTTCATTGGTGCGTTGTCCAGCAAAAGCGATCGCCTGTAATATCCCATCCAATAATCCAGGTGAAATTCTTTGCACTATATCCAACACTTTACCCACATCCCCAGCTATTAAATCACGGGTAGGGTGTTCAGCAGCGTAAAGTATACTATCCGCGACAACACTAGGGTCATAGTATGGTGGTATACCTGTGGGTTTGACACCTAACTTAGTGCGGATTTTATTGTAGTATGGTGTATTAATTACGGAAGGCAATATAGAAGTAACGCTAATATTGTATCCTTGGTGTTGTAACTCAACGCGCAACCCTTCTAAGAAACCTTCTAAACCGTGTTTAGCAGTTGAGTAAGGACTTTGTAGGGGTAAACTGCGTCTACCTTCCATTGAAGAAACGCAAATAATCGCTCCACTCTGCTGATTTTTTAGATAAGGTAAGGCAGCCATGACACCGTATACTTGCCCCATGAGTGTAACATCAATAACCCGTTTAAACTCCTCAGCAGTAATTTCTTCAAACAAACCAATTACACCCGTAGCTGCAGCATTTACCCAAGTATCTAATCTGCCATACTGTGTCACTGCCAAAGATGCGATCGCCTTTACTTGTTCTAAGTCACTGACATCTGCGACTACATATTTAGCTTCACCTCCAAAGTTACCTATCTCCTGGACAAGAGACTTTAATCCTGGTTCGCTACGTGCAGCAACTACAACTTTTGCACCACGTTGAGCGAACTTCAATGCTGCCAATCTTCCAATACCACTAGAAGCACCAACGACTGCTACCACTTGCTGATTAATAGGTTTAAGTTGCATAATTTTTATCTATAACCTTATCTCCTCAAAGTTAAGTTTGATTAAGGTTTGATACATCCTTCGTATGGGAGAGGGGGTAAGGGAGAGAGTGGGGGAGTGTGTGATAAAGTAAGCTACTCCCTACTCCCTTTTTAAAATTTATGCACGGCTTTATACCCCCACAACGTTTTTTTGCATACCTCAGTTGGACTGAAATTGAGTCTATGCCTAACAAGGAAAATATAGTTATCATTCAACCTGTAGGAGCAATTGAACAACATGGACCTCATTTACCACTGATAGTTGATGCAGCGATTGGGATGGGGGTACTAGGAAAAGCTTTAGAAAAGTTAGATGTAAATATCCCTGCTTATGCTTTACCTAGTCTTTATTACGGTAAATCTAATGAACACTGGCACTTCCCCGGTACGATTACCTTGAGTACAGAAACTTTGACAGCGACAATTATGGAAATTGGCGATAGTATTTACCGTGCTGGTTTCCGTAAGTTGGTATTGATGAACTCCCATGGTGGACAACCGCAGGTAATGCAAATGGTAGCAAGGGATTTACACGTTAAGTATGATGATTTTATGGTGTTTCCATTGTTTACTTGGCGTGTGCCTCATATTACAAAGGAATTACTAACACCAAAAGAAGCACAGTTAGGAATGCACGCTGGAGATGCGGAAACTAGTATTATGTTGGCTATTTTGCCAGAACAAGTAAATATGGAAAAAGCCGTTGCTGAGTATCCGGTCGAACAACCACAAGGTAGTTTGTTGAGTCCAGAAGGTAAGTTACCCTTTGCTTGGACAACAAAAGATATTAGCAAAAGTGGAGTGATTGGAGATGCGACTACAGCCACAAAAGAAAAAGGCGATCGCATTTTAGAATCTGTATCGGATGGTTGGGTACTAGCTATTCAAGAAATTTACACCTTCCGTCAGCCACAACCACTGTAGAGACGACCCAATGGGTCGTCTTTAATACTGCACCACGTGACAAGCAAGCATAGCTTTCTTGACACTTCCTGCCTTCAAAAGATACTGTTGGTGGAAGGATAAATCGCTGAATAACCAACGGTATCCTTATAGAACTATCTGTTAAAAGTAGTACGGGAGATTTTGGGATTGGAGTCTTGGGTGTGGAAATATTAAAATGTATTTCAGAATTACAAATTACCTAGTACTGCTATACTAAATTTAGTCAGAACGGAGATAAATACTATGACTACCAGTATTGAGCGTACTGTGATACCGCCTCCTTTCCCAGACCATACTCAATTACCTGATGAAGATGGAACATTCGTGAAAAATTTTCAGGAGCATCCCCAAAGTATTATTTTAACGGACTCAATTGGGCCAGTTTTAGAGAAAATCCATCCTGATGGTGAATATGCGATCGGACAAGATTGTGGGATTTACTGGAGAGAAACTGACCCCCCTGAAAAAGGTGCTGAAGCTCCTGACTGGTTTTATATTGGTAATGTACCCCCAACAATAGATGGACAAATTCGCCGTTCCTACGTACTTCGGCGAGAATATATTCCACCTTTAATTGCTTTAGAGTTTGTCAGTGGTGATGGTTCTGAAGAAAGAGATAAAACTCCTCTGTCTCGTTCACCAGAAGGTGAAACAATTAAACCAGGGAAGTTTTGGGTTTATGAACGGATCATCCATATTGCTTATTATGGCATTTATGAAATTAAAACAGGTAAACTAGAAGTCTATAACTGGGTCAATGGTTACTATCGCCTTATGAAACCAAATGAACGAGGTCATTATCTAATTGAACCATTGGGAATAGAATTAGGTTTATGGTCAGGAACTTATCAAAATCAAAGCCAACTATGGTTGCGTTGGTGGGATAGAGAAGGTAATTTGTTGCTCATTGGTAGCGAAAGAGCCGAAATTGAACGCGAGCGTGCTGAACAGGAACGAGAACGTGCTGAACAGGAACGAGAACGTGCTGAAGTTGCAGAAAAAGCACAACGAGATGCTATTCCTCAGTTACTTGGGCTAGGATTAAGTGTGGAACAAGTAGCATCCGCATTAAGTTTGTCCGTAGATCAAGTTAGAGAAGGATTAAAATAATTCATCAACTACTAGTTGATGTCATTCGCTCTCTAGTGTTTGAAGAGACGACCCATCGGGTCGTCTCTTCAAGGATTTAATTGTTAAATAAATGTCATCTAGTACTAGATAACAAGAGTAAAAATTGATTGCACATGACCTGAAACTGAGTTAGAAAATGCCCTTATACCTGTACCTTTCTTAATAAAGAATCATTACAATATTTTACTAAGAATGGTAGCATAGCACGCAACAAAATTCTTTATAAAAGAATATTATTAAATTATGAATCTCTGCAAAAATTACTGTTAAGTTTTACCAATCAACTTTTTAGCACTCCTAATATTACGTAAATTCATGGGCTAATATTTAAATGCTATCAGAATCTCTCAACAAACTAAACTCACAAGCCGCAGATTTATCAAATACTCCTCTTTTGAAAGTTCAGTTACTTGGTTGCCGGATTGGGGTAAACTGGCAATGGAAGCATTTGAGCTTTGACTTATACTCTGGGGAGCGATTTGCTGTCACAGGATCATCTGGTAGTGGTAAGACTTTACTACTACGTACACTTGCAGGTTTAGATCCTATCGATGCTGGTAAAGTTTTCTTTGCCAATCGAGCAATGTCAGATTGGTATATGCCTGAATATCGCACTAAAGTTGTTTATTTGTCTCAACGTCCGGCCTTGATAGAGGGGACGGTGGAAGATAATATTAAAGTGATTTATCAATTAAAAATCCACTCTCAACGAAGTTACAACCGCAACCAAGTATTAAATAATTTAAAACAATTAGGAAGAAATGAGAGTTTTCTCGAACAGCCAGCTATTATGCTTTCTGGTGGAGAAAGTCAGATAGTTGCATTGGTAAGAGCTTTGCAAATTGAACCGCAGTTACTTTTGCTTGATGAATCTACAGCTTCTTTAGATCCAAGTGCAACCTTGAAGGTGGAAGCTTTAGTACAAAAATGGTTGAATGCAAAGCCTAACCGTGCTTGTATTTGGACAAGTCATGACCCAAATCAGTTAGCACGAGTGACGGAAAGGGAACTTATTCTGAAGCAAACTCATGAAAGCAGCTTACATTCAAATTAATTATTGGCAATTAGCGATCGCCACACTGTTAATTATCATTAACATAACTCTCTCAATTATTCTCCGTCTTGGTTTGGAACGCAGTTTAGCAATAGCTTCTGTACGCATGGTGGTACAGTTGGTGCTAATTGGTTACATTTTAGAATGGATTTTTACTCTCTCCAACCCCTTTATAATTCTAGCTGTAGCAGTCATAATGGCGAGTACTGCTGGACAAGCTGGAGTATCTCGTGTTTCTCGCTCATTTAAAGGTATGTATTGGCACAGTCTGATTTCTGTATTGAGTACTTCTTTTGTTATTACAGGGTTTATAGTTACTGGTATTTTTCAGATCGAACCATGGTATAGCCCGCAGTATTTCATACCTTTACTCGGAATGTCTATGGGGAATGCTTTGAATGGGATGTCTCTCGGTCTAGATAAATTTTTGCAAGATTTAGTTATTCAACCCACATTCCGCACCCTAAGTTTCATAAAAGGGTTTTTACGGACTATTTTTTCTATAAGTAGAGTAAAAAAAGACTCGCATTGACAGTACTGTAATATTATTTACCTACACCAC
>Ga0224723_1002264_pt1 | contig 10793 bp, 10 predicted proteins | sample Balambano_FR2_Me_FD_161647 | JGI IMG/M metagenome (GOLD analysis project Ga0224723, IMG submission 161647) | Freshwater sediment microbial communities from Lake Towuti, South Sulawesi, Indonesia - Balambano_FR2_MetaG | ecosystem: Environmental > Aquatic > Freshwater > Lake > Sediment | place...
TCGTATGATGTGGTTTCAGCCAGCGTAGCCGTTGAGCGAAGTGTTTGCAGACAGAATGACAGAATTTTTTTGTTGAGATCGAACAGACGGGGCTCGGCCGAGTAGATCATTGCGCGCACCTCATCAGCATAGAATTCAAAAAAAGGGGCCTTGCGGTAGGCCGACTCAATGGTTCGCCAATGGTTGTTCTGCCAGCGCTGGTGGTAATCTATTTCCACTTCGCGCAGCGCCATCTTACTGCCGCGCGCCACCGGAACGATGAGGGTACGGACGCCCTGAGCGGTATTGATAAGGCAGCGGTTGCGGTAGGTTTGCTTGATAAAGTGCTCGTGCCCTTCCAGCACGATGGTGCGAAAAGGCGCGATGGCGCTAAAAAATTCAGTGCCCGGCAGGTAGTGCAGTTCTATAAGGCAGGCAGCCATGGCTTAAAAAGTAAATTCACCCAACCCTTGCCGCAGCAACACCGCTTCGCCACTGGTAAAGTCAACAACCGTAGACGGCACATTGCCACTGGGGCCGCCATCCATCACAATATCAACATGGTGTTTTACGTCTTCGTATATTTCTTCAGGATCGGTAGTGTATTCTTTCAGCGTGTCGTCATCTTTGATAGATGAGGTGATGAGCGGACAACCGAGTGCGACAACGATGGCCAGGGGCACCGCGTGTTGTGGTATGCGGATGCCCACCACCTTTTTATTTATGCCCAGCACTTTAGGCACTTCGCTGCTCGACTCGAACAAAAATGTGTACGGCCCGGGCAGCGATTTTTTAATCGCTTTAAAAACTGGCGTATCCATGCGCTTTACGTAGGCGGAAGCTTCGCTGATGGAGTGGCAGATAAAGGACAAGTCGAGTTTCTGCGGTTTGATGCCGAGAATCTGGCAGAGCCGTTCGATAGCGCGCTTTTCTGTGAGGGCACAGCCAAGGCCATAAACGGTATCAGTGGGGTACACCACAATGCCGCCATTTTTCAGCACTTCGGCCACGCGGCTTATCTTTCGTGGTTCGGGGTGGGTAGGATGTATGCGAAGCAGTTCTGCGGGCATAAAGTGCGGCAAAAGTCGGAAAAATTTGCGCTCGCACCTTGGTACCGGGTCGTTTCATTTCAGGCACTCTGCATGAGCAGAGTGGTGCGTTACCGCTCGTTCAGGGCCCAGTTGTATTCATAGTAACCCACGGAGTAGTTGGCCGGGATTTTCTCTTTGCGATATTGATTGATCCACTCGATGTGACTTTTACCCGTGGCGGCAAAGTCGTTTTTATACCAGTCAAAAATTTTAGACAGCTCTACTTTTTTCTGAGCGGCATCTACTCTGATCCACTCTTTGTTGTTTAGCGCCAGCGTGGTGCGATCGTTTAGTTGCTTGTCGAGCAACTCGGGTGTGTAGGCAAAACTGGCCAGCGGAGGACAGCTCATGGCTGCGCACGCCAGCGCGAAATGAAAGCGCGGGTCTTTATACGTCAGCAGCAGTTTTTTTATTTCCAGCGCATTCAAAGTCATCTCTTCGCCCGCCACCTTGTGGCGCACCTTGTCGAAAAACCCGGAGTTATCTAAAGGAGATTTTAAGGGCAAGTGCCGGACTACCCAGTATATCACAATGATGTTGTAGGCGTTTATGTAAAAAGCTTGTTTTGTTTTGGCATCAGCACTTGCGATGTCCATGGCACCAATATCTGCGTACAGCGCTTCCACCTCTTTCATGTTCTTGCTAATGGCTGCATAGGTAACGCTGCCGTTGATCACATTTTTTTTCAGAAAGGCATCTGCCTTAGCGGTAAAGTCGGCCGGTGTGGTGCTCCAGGCGTGCCCACCTGTTATCATGATCGCTGCTACCAAAAATCGCTTCATATTATCTTGCTTTTACAGACGTACTTACGCCAGAACCAGTGCGTGCGGATTTATCGTATCTTAATTGAAAAATACGAGGGGCTGATGGGGAAGTTATGTCACACGTCAGACAATTAATGCGATAGCTTAAAAATACTTTTACTTCGCATGAAACAAATTGTCATCATTGGCAACGGCATTGCAGGCATTACGGCTGCCCGGCATATTCGCAAGCGCAGTCAGCATAAAATCACCGTCATCTCCTCGGAAACCGACTATTTCTTTTCGCGCACGGCTCTGATGTACATCTACATGGGCCACATGAAATTCGAAAATACCAAACCGTACGCGGATGGTTTTTGGAAGAAAAACAAAATCAATTTGATTAGCGCACATGTGCAACAGGTAGTAACCCATGCCAGGGAGCTCGTGCTCTCTACCGGGCAGCGGCTTCCGTACGATCAACTGATTATTGCGAGCGGCTCGAAGTCGAACAAATTTGGTTGGCCGGGGCAGGATTTAGCCGGAGTTCAGGGGTTGTACAGCTTTCCCGATCTGCAGCAAATGGAGCAAAACACCAAAGGCATTACGCATGCGGTCATTGTAGGGGGTGGCCTTATCGGCATAGAGATGGCCGAGATGCTGTTAGCGCGCAACATTGGAGTAACCTTTCTGGTACGCGAGCCGGAATTTTGGAGCAATGTGTTGCCCATGCAGGAGGCCAATCTCATCAGCAGGCATGTGCGTTCGCACCAGGTGGATTTACGGTTGGGCACGGAGTTAAAGGAAATTGCAGGCCGCGACCGGGTAACTGCTGTGATTACTTCGGCAGGCGAAACGATTCCATGTCAGTTTGTTGGATTAACCGTTGGTGTGTCGCCCAATATTGATTTTCTCAACGGCTCGGGCATTGCCACGGGGCGCGGCATACTGGTAAGCGAGTTTTTACAAACCAACCTGCCCGATGTGTACGCCATTGGCGACTGTGCAGAGCGCACCTACCACCTGCCGGGCCGCAGAAACATAGAGCAGGTATGGTACACCGGCCGCATGATGGGCGAGGTAGTGGCGCAAACTATTTGCGACAAGCCTACGCGCTATGCTCCCGGCCCCTGGTTTAATTCTGCCAAGTTCTTCGACATCGAGTATCAAACCTATGGCCATGTTAGTAACACCCTTCAGCCAGACGAAGAAGACTTTTACTGGGAGCATGCCAGCGGTACCAAGTGCCTGCATATGGTTTGGAAAAAAAACTCGCGCGAACTGCTGGGCATTAATGCGTTTGGCTTGCGCCTGCGCCATGAGTGCTTCGATAAGTGGCTGCGCGCACGCGCTTCAGTCGACTATGTCATGGAGCACCTGGCCGAAGCGAACTTTGATCCCGAATTTTTTGATCGCCACGAAGACGAGATCGTTGCACGTTTTCAAACCATAACCGCGTAGCCCCATGCAAAAAATAAAACTTATCGGCCTGTTGCTGTTTGTAGCGGGGTTTCTGCTGTTCAACTTTTTGTTTTTCGCTTCCTCTTACCGCATCACCGAAGCAATTATTGATGATAAGATAAGTGATGCTGCCAAGGCCTCGCTGTTTGAAGAAGCATCCACCGGGTTGTTAGATGTTGAAGTTCCATCAGCTTTTGCGTTTGTGAAGCAGTTGCATGCCACATTCGATCGTGTCAATGCCCGCCAGATCAGCACCTATGCTTTTACTGAGGCTGATGTAGATAAACTGACATCGTTAAACCAAAATAAATTTTCTTTGGCCACCATCGACAGCGCTTTTGCGGGGGCAGGAGACGTTAATGAGTTCAAAAGAAAATCATTTCGTGATTATGCGGGCTGGCTGGAGGGGCAGACCGCCTCGCGCGATCAATTGGCTTCGGTGGCGGAGAATATCAAAAAGTACGGCATTGTTAACCAGTTTGGCTTTGATCGTTACGCCATCAAAGAGCTATCGTATACGCTCACCAAATCGGCAACTACCGGCATTGTGGTTGCGAACACAGCATTGCTTTTCTTGCTAACGTTCGGTTTATGCGTTACAGGGGCGCTGCTATACATTCTGCCTAAACTTACCCTTGCTCCGGGCATTAAAAATAACGGCATCTTCTTTAGCGCCATGAAAAATACAGGCTGGCTGGGCGTGGTTACCGGCTCATGGCTCATCGCCTTCTACATCCTTCTGTACTTCTACCCCGAGTACATGACGAGCTGGGTGCTGCTGGTAGACCCTGTTAGTCGCGCACTGAGCGGCATCGAGGCCGGGCGGTTTTTTCTTTACGGATTTTTATACACACTGTGCGTGTTGGTCATGGGCATACGTATGCTCTTTCACTATCGCCACAGCAAGTACCAGGTGTGGCGTACAGGCTCAGTCATGTTCTTTCAGACGGCCTTTGCTTTCCTGATACCCGAAATTCTGGTGCGACTCAACCAGCCATATTTCGATTTTAAAAATATCTGGCCGCTGGATTACAGTTTCTTTTTTGATTATCGCATAAACCAAATGGTGAGCAACGGCACCTTTGGGCTGTTTATGTTAGGGTGGGGCATCATGCTGATTGTGGTGGGTGTGCCGGTGTTGGTGTACTTTTTTGGCAAACGCTGGTATTGCAGTTGGGTGTGCGGCTGCGGAGGCCTGGCCGAAACGCTGGGCGACCCGTACCGCCAACTCTCCAACAAAAGCTTGAAGGCCTGGCAGCTTGAGCGCTGGCTCATTCACGCGGTGTTGGTGTTTGCCGTAGTCATGACGGGCGGGGTGTTGTACACCTATTTTACAGGCTCTTCATACGTGTTTTTTTTCGACAGTTATAAAGTGCGCGAGTGGTACGGAGCCTTTATTGGTGCGGGCTTTGCAGGTGTAGTGGGCACGGGCTTTTACCCGCTCATGGGTAATCGCGTGTGGTGCCGCTTTGGTTGCCCGCTGGCCGCCTACCTGGGCCTGGTGCAGCGCTTCAAGTCACGCTTTCGCATTACCACCAACGGGGGCCAATGTATTTCGTGTGGCAACTGCTCAACGTACTGCGAGATGGGCATCGATGTGCGCTGGTACGCGCAGCGCGGCCAAAACATAATACGCTCCTCGTGTGTGGGCTGCGGCATTTGCAGTGCCGTGTGCCCGCGGGGTGTGCTCAACCTGGAAGTGAAGGATGAGCAAGGCCGCTTTGGCCGGGCCGTACTTCTGGGCAATGATGGGGTTGTGATGCCTGAAATTAAAAAATAGTTTCTGGGGCCATGTTGTTGTTTTGTTGCCGTTAAACGCGTTTTTTTTGTTTCGCCTGGTGACTCAGATTAACCATTAATTTTTTGTCTTTTTCGCCAATGATCAGCAACGTATTTGTGATTATCCCCGCCTTCAATGAAGAGAATGGCATCGGTGAAGTAATACGCGAGATCCCGAAAGGGCTGGCAACCGAAATAGTGGTGGTGAACAATGCTTCTACTGACAACACGGAAATCATTGCGCGCCAGGCCGGAGCAACGGTGCTGCGCGAACCGGTGGCCGGCTACGGGCGCGCCTGTCTGAAAGGCATCGGATACCTGACAGCTAAAGCCCACCCAACGGACATAATCGTGTTTATCGATGCTGACCATTCAGATTATCCCGCAGAAATGCCAACCCTCATTCAGCCGGTTGCCAGCAACACAGCCGACTTGGTGATTGGCTCGCGCGCATTGGGAAAAAAGGAGCGGGGTGCGATGACTCCACAGCAGATTTTTGGCAACTGGCTGGCCACGCGCCTGATCAGGTTGCTATATGGTGTAAAGTTTACTGACCTGGGGCCGTTCCGTGCGGTGCGCTACCGAGAATTGGTACAACTAAACATGCAGGATAAAACTTACGGCTGGACAGTCGAGATGCAGGTAAAAGCTGCCCGCCATATGTTGCGATGTGTGGAAGTGCCCGTGCGTTATCGCAAGCGCATCGGCTTCTCCAAAATTTCCGGCACGGTGAGGGGTACCCTGCTGGCGGGGTATAAAATAATCACAACTGTTTTGAGATATGCCTAATTTTCTGCCGATGATGTGGATCGTTGTTAGCCTGTACATAGCTGCCTTGTTATTTCTGTTTTTGTTCAGCCTGGGGCAACTGCAACTTACGCTGCAATACGTCAAGGCGCGCAAGGCTGATGATGCACCACCGCCAAAGCTTACAAAGCTGCCTGTAGTAACAGTGCAACTCCCCATCTTCAACGAAAAATACGTGGTGGAGCGGCTGCTGGACGCAGTTGCTCAATTCAATTATCCCAGCGATAAGTTGGAGATCCAGATTCTTGATGACTCAACGGATGAGACCACCGAGATCATTGAAAAGAAAATAGAACAACTGCGCCCGCTGCGCCTTAATATCAAACTCATCCACCGGCAGGTACGCGAAGGCTTCAAAGCAGGGGCGTTGCAAAACGGCTTTGCTTCGGCACAAGGTGAGTATATCGCCATCTTCGATGCTGACTTTGTACCACCGCCCGACTTCCTGCAACGAACCCTTCCCTACTTTGCTGATGCCAGTGTGGGTGTGGTGCAAACGCGTTGGGCGCACCTGAACGAAGATTACTCGCTGCTTACACAACTACAGGCATTTGGCTTAAATGCCCACTTTTCCATCGAGCAAAACGGCCGCAGCGCTGCCGGCAGCTTTATCAACTTCAATGGCACCTGTGGTGTATGGCGTAAAGCTACCATTGCCGATGCAGGCGGCTGGTCCCCCGACACGCTCACCGAAGACCTCGACCTTAGCTACCGCGCACAGCTACGCGGTTGGAATTTTAGATATCTCGAAGGCCTGGGTACACCGGGAGAACTGCCGGTGATTATGCCGGCCGTCAAATCGCAGCAATACCGGTGGAACAAAGGCGCAGCCGAAACAGCCCGTAAGTTGCTCGGCCGCGTGCTGGCCAGCCAAGCGTCTTTTCGCACAAAAGTTCATGCTACCCTGCATTTACTCAACAGCGCAGTGTTTGTAGGCCTGCTGGTGGCAGCCGCCCTGAGTGTGCCCATGCTATACGTTAAATACCGGCAGCCCGGCCTGGCGTGGCTCTTCTATGCCGGCAATGTTTTTCTTGTCGGATTTTTCAGCATCACCATTTTCTATTGGGTGGCCACCACACGCTTCTATGAAAAACCCGGCCGCACCTTTTGGCGGCTGTACCCACGGTTCCTCATCGTGTCGATGGGTTTGTCGCTGCACAATGGGCTTGCCGTGTTGGAGGGATGGTTCGGGCGAAAAACGCCTTTTATACGCACACCAAAATTTAGCGTGGTAAAGCGCAGCGACCGCTGGCGCGGTAATGAATACGTCAAGGTTACCCTTTCGATGCAAACCATTTTTGAAGCTTTGCTGTGTCTTTACTTCTGTGCCGGGGTGGCACTTGGCATCTACTTGCACGATTCCGGCCTGCTTCTTTTTCACGTAATGCTGGCCCTCGGTTTTGGTAGCGTGGTGTATTACTCAATAATGCCCGTGTGGAATGCGCGTTGGCGGTAAGGATGCGTTTGCAGCTTTATTGTTGACAGCAGCGTGTGCGGCCGCAGGTTACGGCATTGATCGCGCTGAGTCGTTGTGGCTCTTAAGCATTATAGCGGTGTGGCTGGCAGCATACGCCTGGGTGTGCCGAGCAGCCACTCATCACACCCTGCGCTTTTGGCTGTGTGCCGCGCTGGCGCTGCGCCTGATATTATTTTTTTCGTGGCCCACGCTGTCAGATGATTTTTATCGCTTTATATGGGATGGCCGCCTCTGGCTGGCAGGACAACATCCGTTTTTAAAGGTACCTGCCGATTTTTTGACCGATGGTCTACCCGGGCTTGACGCGGATCTTTTTACCCAGCTCAACAGTAAACACTACTTCACGGTCTATCCGCCCGTTGCGCAGTTGTTTTTCGTTTTGTCGGCATGGCTCTCGCCAAATTCAGTGGCCGGCAGCGTGGCGGTATTGCGACTCTTACTCCTGGCGGCTGAAATCGGGTCGGTGGTGCTCATGCTCAGGTTGCTGCAGGCACAGAGCCAGCCGCGTACACAGGTATTGTGGTATGCACTTAATCCGCTCATCGTACTTGAACTTTTTGGCAATCTCCATTTTGAGGGGTTTGTCATTTTCTTTCTGCTCTTGTTTTTGTGGTGGCATCAACGGGGTCTGCTGCCGCTGGCGGCAGTAGCCTTTGCGCTGGCAGTGGGTGTTAAACTGGTGCCGCTTATTTTTTTGCCCCTGGTGTTGCTCACCCTGTCGTGGCGAAACCGCATCCGCTTTTCTATTGTGTTTGTTGCCTGCCTGGCGGCAATGATGGTACCCATGTACCAGCGAGAAGTATGGCTGGGTTTTGGCTCCAGCCTGCAACTGTATTTTCAAAAGTTTGAATTCAACGCAAGTGTCTACTACCTGGCGCGCGAATACGGCTTTTGGAAATATGGCTACAACATTATTGAAAGAATAGCCTGGAAGCTGGCAGTAGCAGGGGGCGCGCTCATTCTAACGTATTCATTCGTGGCTTCGCGGCAAGAAAGGGAGTGGCCGCGCTCCTTCCTGTTGATTGGTTTTCTTCACCTCTTGTTTTCTACCACGGTGCACCCGTGGTACATCGCCCCTTTGGTAATGCTGTCGGTGTTTCAACCACTGCGGTTTGCTTTGGTGTGGTCGGGTGTGGTGTTTTTGAGTTATGCCGGCTACACTGCTACCGGCTATCACGAGTCGTTGTGGTTAGTGGGCCTAGAATATGCAGTGGTTTTGAGCTACCTTGGTTGGGAGTTATGGCGATCAAGGCAAATTTGGCGTTGGTTTTATGGCTGGCGGCCTCCGCACTGGTGGCGCAAACCGACTTCGACCGGAAATTAGAGTCGCTATATCGTTACTCCGTACCGTTGATATCGCCATCAACGTTGCAGGGCTGGATAGATAGTGGCAAAAAATTTGTGTTGCTCGACACACGTTCGCACGAAGAGTTCAGCGTAAGCCATTTGAAAGATGCGAAGCTGCTAGAATTTGGTAAAATGCGGATTGCCGACATGAAAGGTTTTGATAGAGGCGTGCCCGTAGTAGTGTATTGCAGTGTGGGCTACCGCAGTGAGCGGGTAGGGGAGCAGTTGCAGAAGGCCGGCTACACTACGGTTGTAAATCTCTACGGTGGTATTTTTCAATGGAAGAACGAAGGGAGAGTGGTGGTGAACTTTAACAACAAGCCCACCGACAGCGTGCACACATTTAACAAGAGTTGGGCGCGGTGGTTGACGAACGGAACAAAAGTTTATTAGTATTTCTTGTTTTGAATAAGCTGCTGCTCATTTTCTATCGCAACCCTGAACTGGGCAAGGTAAAAACCCGATTGGCGAGAACAGTAGGCGATGAGCGCGCCCTAAGCATCTACCTGCAGTTGGCTGCGCACACCCGCAGCGTTACCGAAAAGTTGCAGTTCCCCAAAAGTGTTTGTTATTCGCAACAGGTTGATAGGCACGATGCGTGGCCAACCCCTGAGTTTCAAAAGCAAGTACAACGCGGCACCGACCTGGGCGAGCGAATGCAGTATGCTTTTGCCGAAGCCTTTGCTGCCGGCTATACCCGCGTGTGTATTATTGGCACCGACTGTCTGCAACTCACCACGCCCATTCTTGAGAAAGCTTTTGAGCAATTGGAGCAACACGATGCCGTACTCGGGCCGGCCGTAGATGGTGGGTACTACCTGCTGGGCCTCACGCACTTGTATCCCGAAGTTTTTCAGAACAAGCGCTGGAGTACCCAATCGGTAGCAGCCGATACGCTTGGCGATTTTCGGCAATTGGGCCTGAAGTATTTTTTATTACCCACACTGTCGGATGTAGACGAAGCGCCCGACCTGGAAGGGACAAACCTGCTGTGAAAGGAGGCGCAGCAGGCGTTATCGCTATTACTTCAGGTTGTCCAGGTTTCGGATGAGGATTTTTCTTCGATCGAAGTTGATGAGGTTTTTTTCTTTCAATTCGTTTAGAATGGTGGTAACCGTTTGGCGCGAAGTAGCGGTAAGGGCAGCAATATCTTTATGGGTAAGCCGTGTTTGAATCATCGTTTCGAATCCAACTTTTTTGCCCTTCCACGAGGCAGAGTCTTTCAAAAATTCAATGATGCGCGTGCGGGCATCTCTGAATATGAGCAACTCCAGTTTGCGCTCCAGTCTGATCAGGCGCAAGCCCACCAGTTTTAGAAGTTTAAAGCTGAGTTCTTTGTTTTCGGCCATGAGTTGCTTTAAGTCCTCCACACGCAGCGGACATACTACCGTGTCAGCATCCATGGCCTGGGCAAAGTCTCTGCGTTTTTCCTCGCCTGCCAGTGCCAATTCGCCAAAAATTTCTCCCGTAGTTAAAATGGAGGAAATGACCTCTTTGCCATCGTCCAGGTAGTGGCCCAGGCGTACACGCCCTGAGGCAATCATGTAAATCGTATCGGCAGCCGATTCGGGAAAGTAAATGAATTCGTTTTTCTTGTATGGCACAAAGGCGTGTTTATCCTCCATTTTTTTCACCTTGTGCGGACACAAAATGTCAAACAGGTCTACACTTTCAAAATACCACAGCGCAGCATCGCGGGCCATAATTTCATTGAGCGTTTTGTTTTCTTTTGCAGCTTACACAATACCTTTACAAACACAAAAATACTGCTTACTGTTCAACATGCTATGCCTATCGGAAATCTGGATTTTCCCCGTCAAATCACTGGGAGGCATTCGTGTTCCTTCGGCACGCGTATTGCCCAAGGGGTTGGCGCACGACAGGCGGTGGATGCTCGTTGACGGGCACAACCAGTTTCTTACGCAACGTGTTTATCCCCGGATGGCGCTGTTCAAACTGGCTGCTACGGCTGATGGGTTTGAAATTTCATTTAACGCGGAGCGTTTGCTAGTGTCTGTGGCGCAAGGCGAGCAGGGCCCCGCCATCTCAGCCTTAGTGTGGGATTCACCCGTGGAGGTAATCGAAGTGAGCAGGCAGCACAGTGAGTGG